>JAEEGJ010003616.1_pt1 | contig 57730 bp, 39 predicted proteins | sample 8958761 | NCBI WGS metagenome assembly JAEEGJ01 (sample SAMN16246546, study PRJNA631951) | gut metagenome | biome: gut microbiome; feature: rumen; material: RS-attached | host: Bos | place: Iran: Karaj | collected 2018-10 | reverse complement strand
TCCAATATAGCTGTATCCGACAGCACAGTTATATCTGGTCTCTGAAACATTCTTATTAATTCTCTCTACCAGCTGCTTAACCTCATCCTCTGTGGATCTTAAACAGATAATTATAAACTCATCACCACCAACGCGGTAAACAGACTGCTTAGATTTAGTCGCCTTAAGGAAACAAAGAGCAATAGTTGAAAGTGCCTCATCACCTGCTGCATGACCTTCGGTATCATTTATAGCCTTAAGCCCGTTCATGTCAATTGATACAAGCGCAGTAATATCCTTACGGTTTACATCAATCGCCGTATAATATGCCTGCCTGTTCATAAGCCCGGTAAGAGTATCTTTGTTTGTAATCTGCAAAATCAAAAATACATAATATACAAAAACCGCAATAACAATGGTCGAGCAGAAAATCTTAAAATAATCCACCCCGATAATCAGCGGAAGTGTTACACCTGAAATAAATGCAACACTTAAGAAAATCATTGGAATCAGCTCAGTTATCAGTTTATTGCTGTGGATATATAAAAGCCAGATTAATGCCACGCAGTAACCGCCAACTGCGATATAAGGAAGATATCCCAAAGGTCCTCTGATAAGCTGACCGTTCTCTCCTATTGAGCACACAATACCGGTAGGAATTGAAATGAAGTTTATCATGGCGCAGACAATCGCCGGCACAAAATAGTACACATTTGCCTTCTTGATAAGCGTAAACAAAACCATGGCAATAATGAACGGAGTCGTACTGTATCTTATCATCATAAGCACAATGCGCACATTCTCAAGCGCATTCTGCTCCTCCAGATAATACTCGAAGAAAACTGTCATGGAAAAAGCAAAAAGCACTATCACAAGAATATACATTTTTTTGATTATTTTCTGATCAAGAAATACTGTAACTTTAAGCATTACTGCAAATGCCAGAAGAATAAGAATAACTGACCAGTTTTGTATCAAATACTCTCTAATAAGTTCCATTTCAACCTGCCCGAATTATTCTTAACCAATTGGTTCAAAATCAGCCGCTCCATGCTTACAAAGTGGACATACAATATCCTCTGGAAGTTCATCTCCTTCATAAACATATCCGCAAACCTTACATACAAAGCCTTTCTTGCCTTCTGTCTCAGGCTTTGGCTTAACATTATTCTGATAATAAGTATATGTCATGGTCTCAGCCTTGGTAATAACTCTTGACTCGGTTACATCACAGATGAACATACCATGAGTTCCAAGATCCACATAATTAACCACCTTAAGTGAGAAGAAAGCATTTATATACTGTGGCAGGAAACGAAGTCCGTTATCGGAACGAAGTTCCTCCATATCTTTAAGTTTATCTTCAGCTCTTCCGCTCTTAAATCCGAAGTTCTCAAATACTGAGAACGGAGCCTCAACAGAAAGACAGTTAACATTCATAATGCCTGTCTGCTCAGCCACATGGTGAGTATAATTCTCTTTATTAATTGTAACAGCCACACGGTTTGGTGAACTTGTTACCTGAGTTACGGTATTAACAATACATCCGTTATCCTTCTTGCCATCGTTGGTTGTTACAACATATAAACCATAACCTATGTTGAACATTGCGCGAAGGTCATTCTTATCTGCAGTATCATCTCTTCTTGCCACATATTCGCTTCCGAACTCTTCAGCCAAAGCCTCAAGCTGAGCCATACTCTCCTCATTAAGAGCAGACTTAATATGCACAACATTCTCTGCAAATGTACAGTTCTTGCAATTCTCCAGCATGCCCTTCATAACCTTGTAAGCCATCGGAGCCCAGGTTCCATTTTCAATGAAACCAATCTTATGATTAGAGAAGTTACGCTCTGTCAAATGATTTATAAACTCCCTCATAAATGGGAAAATCTCCGCGTTGTAAGTTGTTGTCGCGAGGATGATTTTACCATATCTGAAGGCATCTTCAACAGCCTCAGCCATATCACATCTTGCAAGGTCATTAACCACAACCTTCGGGCATCCCTTGGATTTAAGCATATCTGCAAGTTTCTCAACTGCTGCCTTTGTATTGCCATAAACTGAAGTATAGGCAATTACAATGCCTTCAGTCTCCTGCTGATATGTTGACCATGTCTGATAAAGGCCTAAATAATATCCAAGATTCTCAGATAAAACCGGACCATGAAGCGGACATATTGTCTGAATCTCCAGATTTGCTGCCTTCTTAAGAACTGCCTGCACCTGAGCACCATATTTACCAACAATTCCGAAATAATATCTTCTTGCTTCGCATGCCCAGTCTTCTTCCACATCAAGTGCGCCGAACTTACCGAAACCATCGGCAGAGAAAAGCACCTTATCCTTGGAATCATATGTCATAATAACTTCCGGCCAGTGCACCATAGGAGCAGCAACAAAGTTGAGTGTATGGCTTCCAAGTTCAAGTGTGGAGCCTTCTGCAACAACTACCTGCTTCTCCTCGAAATCAGTTCCAAAGAACTGTTTCATCATGACAAACGCCTTGGCAGAAGAAACAATCTTAGCCTCAGGATAAGTCTTAACAAAATTCATTATATTGGCAGAGTGATCCGGTTCCATATGCTGAACCACAAGATAATCCGGCTTTCTTCCATTTAAAGCCTTATCCAGATTATCCAGCCACTCGTGTGTAAAATTCTTATCTACGGTATCCATGACAGCGATTCTGTCATCAACGATTACATATGAATTATATGCCATGCCATTAGGCACATCATACTGTCCTTCGAATAAATCGATTTTATGATCATTAACCCCAACATACAAAATATCATTTGAAACAAACATACCATACCCTCCTTATTAAAATGTAACCCATAACGTATGCATTTATTTTACCACAAATACTTTTTTTCTCCCACCTAAATATCCATAAAAAAACTCCGAATTTAATTCGGAGTTTTTTACTGTCTATTCACCATAAAATTTCCTAATCTCATCCCTGTAACCATAGGACTTTCTTCGGTACATGCTGACGCCTTCAATCGTTTCGCTGAAGTCCTCGAAACCAAGGAACAGCGTTCTTTTGCCGTTCTCATCTGCATCAGTTCTCATTGAAGCGTGAGTTTCCGGGGTGATTCCAACAGTCGACGCCGGGAATACCAGCCTGTCTTCATTCCACAATTTATGGAAAGTATAATGTTTTTGAACAATCTCAGCCGAAACCTTATATAAAGTTAATTTTTCTCCCTTTAAATCATAATTATCATTAATGAGATTATAAACATAACTTAAATAATTATTATCTATATCCTTCTTAAAGACCATAAAAGCGCCATTATGATACCACTCATCCAGCAGGTTTTCGTCCTTTAGCATTGTGATATCCACGCGCTCATAAGCTTTTGGAACATTCAAATAATATCTTTCTTTCTTAAAAGGATCATAAACCCTGCCAATTATATTTATTGGTTTACTGTCTATAAGATTAAATAACAGGGACATATTAAGAAACCAGACGACAATCCCACCGATTATAAGAACTATATGTGCCCATATTCCTGCACCATTTGATTTAAGAACCTTTACAAGAAACATGCCCGGCAGCAGTGGCCAGCAAATCCAGAGCATAATTATAATTAAAGCAGCAATGGCAATGAGCACTTCAACTAAATGAGCCCCTTTTTTATACTCAAAAACCGTATACTCATAATATTCCAGGGACTCTTGTTTTTTATCAGTTTTACTCATTTAGTCTTCTCTTCTTTCGATGCCTCTTTCCTTATAATACTTCGCTTTTTCCTTATACATATCAGCATCTGCAATACGTTCAAGTTCATCTACTGTAGAACCCGGCTTATCCTTATATGCCGCATATCCAACGGAAAGTGAGATTTCTTCACAGTATACTCCGTGCCATTCCTTCGTCTTATCAATAATGGAAGCGCGTAAGTTTTCAGGATCATCCATGTGAAGAATTGCCATGAATTCATCGCCACCGGTTCTGTATACTTTACCCTTTTTGCCTACAGATAATACAAGGCAGTCTGCAGCCCCTTTGATAAGTTCATCTCCGGCAGCATGGCCCTTGGTATCATTAACCTTTTTAAGTCCATTAACATCCACTGAGAAAATTACCAGATTCTCACTAAGTTCACCTTTTCTAAACTCTTTCAAATCCTCGTCAAAACATCTTCTGTTAAAGAGTCTTGTCATCTCATCCGTCATTGAAATTCTGATTAGGTGTTCTTCTCTTCTCTTTTCGTCATCAACATTTCGTGTGGTATATATAATTATGTTTGGTATACCATCAACCGTGGAATCCACAGTAATATACTGAGCACGGAACCATCCAGAAACCACATCAATAAAATCCGCACTTATAAGTTTCTTGCCGGACAGTCTTGATCTGACTGTTTTTATATTGGTAAATTCAAGGAATCTGTCAACCTGATCCGGCATTACCTGGTTCTTAAGTTTCTGAGCCATGATGGTATGAGTCTGGTTATTCATATCAATTCCATGTTTTTTCTGCTCAGAATCACGCAGTGACATTTCAGTATTATCTATAAAATTAATCAGGTTAACGTGGTCGTAAATTTCAGCCATGGAATCGAGAATACCCATTTTTTCTTCCACGTCTTTTTCCTGAAGTTTGATTTTCTCATACTGGATAAAGAGATTCTTGAAATAATCCAGAATCAGTTTGCCGATAATAAAGCCTGAAGCAAACATAATTATGGATTCAATGGTAAAGCCTCCAATTTCGTCCAGGAAATATGACAAAGCACTGTCATACTGATTACTTCTGAAAGATGCCTCATACGGGGATACTACCCAGCTTCCTATGAGCATCAGCACATAATTAAGAGCTGCCGCATAAAAATAAAGATATTTCTCGCAGAACAGCAAACTTAAAAGAGGCACCAAAAACCATGTAAGATATATGCTTACATGAGCGCATTTCATGTACAGAATCAGTACATTAAGCGCCGTAAGCGCAAAAATACAGGTAATGATTTTGCTAGGGAATAATTTATATAAAAGAAAATGAATTGAAGACAAAACAATAACAACTACAGAAATCCATACGCAGGTCATATATGAAATATCAACAAAAATTCCGCCCTTTATACCTGCTGCGATAGCCGGACCTGTAAGCACAAAGAACCAGAGTACCCTGTTAAGGTACTTGTTGATTTTGATACGGTTTTTAGTAAGGAAATCTTCATAATCCGTATTGAAATTTTCGTCATTAATATTCATAAATTCCCCCATTAATGAAAGCCATACATTAATGTATAACTATTTCCTTAAGTTCCATCTTACGGTCGTACATCTTCTTATCTGCACGCTTAAAGACATCATCATAGCAAAGATCTTTATCTATATCAAAATCATCATATCCGCAGGATATAACAACCTTGCCATCCATGAGATTTTCTTCAACTTCCCTGTCAAAAGTTTCAACCAGAAGTTTTCTGTATCTGAAATCATCTTCCTCCAAGATTGCAACGAACTCATCACCGCCAATACGATATACAGGACTGTGTTTGAATCTCTGGCATATCATATTGCTTGCACTCTTGATATATTCATCTCCGGCATCATGACCGTAATTGTCATTTACAAACTTAAGATTATTAACGTCGAAAACTGCCACACCGTACTTGGCAAGTTTCTTTTCAGCCATTCTTTTTTCAATATTCTTAACTGCTTCAAGATAAGCAAGTTTATTCTTTACACCTGTAAGTGGGTCTCTGTATGCAGCTGTCTGAACCACACCAACCTCATGTGAAATCTCAACAATCTTATCATTATATATGAAAGAATGAAGCATACAGCTTGTAAGTAAGCATCCAATTGCATAGAAAGGCATCAGTGGGAAAAGAGCCTGAAGTGCTATGAACAATGTCATTATCAGGGCTGATGCACCTACTGCGCGGTGATGTGACTTGGAATTATCCTTGGTTCTGATTGCAACAACAATGGCATAAACCGAAACCAGCGCATAAAAGACTGCCTGTGTAAAAAGAACGATATATCTGATTTTCGCCGGATAATACACTCCTTTTGAAACGGTAAACATTATCGGCTTAAAAATATTAATTATCAGAACAATCACCTGTAATATGAATAAAATCAGGCCACTCCAGTCAACGATTCTGCTGAAAATATTATCCTTTTTAAGGTAAGACGCAAGGAATCTGGACCAGGTCCAGACAGTACCCGCCATTACAAAGAAGAATAACATTGTGGAAATATAAATCAGGAAGTTCACATGAGTTTCATACATGCATCCCCAAACGGCATCTACAAGGAAATAAATCATTACACACCACAGGAATCCTGCATATCTTTTTTCTTCGTCATTATATGGTTTTTCAGGCTTTATTCTTAAGAATTCACGATTGATAATCAAGTGAACAAATATAGCCAGTATTCCTATACTCGAATAATACATAAAAAATCCCCTGTTTATTATTTAACAAACTTAAGTCATATTATAACACAATATATATAAATATGCTTTATATTCTTATAATTAATTGCCAAAAATTTATTAAAAATTAATTAATTTGTTGCGGTTTTGTTATATAATATAAACTATGATTTGTGCGTAACAATTAAAAAGCTTAAATGGAGGTAATTATTATGCCATATGGAGATCCTAATAACGTTAAGGAACTTGACGATTTACTTAAACTTGACAATACCGAAGAAAACCGTAAAAAAGCGGAAGCATACTTTGGCTATTTAAAGACATTTGACACAGTAGCCGTTGGTACGGCTCTTCAGGGAAAAAATGGCGAGCACCGTAATGACTTTAAAAATGCCGATTTTTCAGAAACCGGTGCCACTCGAAATTACAGTGTTTTTGCTGTATGGCTTATGGGTGCGAAAGGTTTATCAATTGAACAGGTTGCTGAGATTATGCCTGGAACTCCGAAATTCCAGGATTATGTGAATGAATTTCATGTATTTTTAGCCGATCATCCTGTTGCTACTAAAAAAGATCCAACAGAGAATGTAAAAGCATGGACTAAACTGTATCTGGCCAGCGTGGATCAGTTGAAAAAATTTGAATTTCCGGATATAGACTACAGTAATCCTACTGAGGTTGCCAAGCATTCTCATGTTCTTTCAGTATTATGTGCCCTTCAAATTGATATTAGCCAGGAATTTGATAAAGTAACAAAAGACAGAAAGGGAATGGCTGCTCAGGAAACAGGGGATAGCACTGAAAAACTTGCAGAAGCAATGGCTCCTTGGACTGCAATCCAGGAATTAACCACACATATCAGGACTGCTTATTTCAGTCATATTTCAGAGCCAATTTATGATTCGCTAAAGAAAAATAGAACCGTCCTGTTAGAACCTGTTGTAAACTCAAGACTTTATCTTAAGCAGAATAACAAGAAGTTTGCAGGCAAAAAAATGGATGAATACCTCAAGGAGAAAGCCAAAGAGGATAAAATAACTAATTTATATAAACCTTATCTTGATGCAACACTTGTTGCCTCTAACAAAGCTTCATATGCTTCTGATAAAAGCAAAAAATTCCTTTTGGGACAGCCTACTGACATAGAAAAGACATATGTTGAGAATCTTACTCAAAAAGAAGATTCTGCTCGTAGGTCCTTAAATGACGGAGCATATCTGTCTGGCGCAAAAGAGTTTCAGCGTCAGTTCTTCGCTTATGCAAAAGAAGAAAAAAAACTTACGGATCCTGATAACTCTTTAAATGAAAATGAATTAAAAGTAACAATTCCTTATCTGTTCTCAGGTGGTAAAGTTTCTCCGGAGGAAATGCTCACAACCCTTAAGTCACCTAATGCTACTGAATTGTATACTTTTATAAATAGTGCATTCGGACAAATAACTAATCAGGGTCTTACCGCAGATGCTTTCAATAAAGCCGTTGGAATAGGTAACGTTACATCATTATTTAAAATTGACGGCAAAAGACCTGAAGAACTATGGGGTCAGAAATATGCAAATATCGAATCAGAGGGTGACAGAGAACTTCTTTATAAGACTGAAATCGTCAGGGAAATGTTGTATGGCTCTGCTAATGTAACTATTGATATAGCCGCAGTTAATGAAAATAAAGAAATTGTTCAGGTAAAACCATATACTGTTATGCAAAGCAACGACGTTATGGTTCAGTCCTTCCCATTCTACAGAGCACTTAATGATCTTCACAAAGACTTAAACGATGAGCTTGAAATACTTAAAGCTACCCAGGCTGATCCGGAAAAGAATTTCGTTCAAGGCAAGGGAACAGAAGGTTCACCTGAATACAGAGCAATGCTTGAAGCTCTTAAGAAGTGTGTGGATATTACTGATATTAACAAAGGTTACAACATTAAAGACTTATATGGGGCTATGAACGAGCTCAAGAAAGCGTCTGCAAAATATCACAAATCTCATGCTTCATCTCTATTTAAAGGTTATACCAAAAACAAAGGCAAGGTTAGAGTCAATAGCGCAAATCATTTCAAAGGCGATTATCTGGTTTCCGAATATACCACACTTAAAGAATTATATTCTTTAACAGATATCGAACCGAGCAAACATATGGACCTACAGATTGAAAAAGGCTCATTCAAAGAAGGCCTGGAAATGATGAACAAGATGTGCGCCGTAAAGGGTGCAAAAATGGACATGGCTCGCATAAATGCCCATAATTTCCTTGCTGATAAAATATATAACTTTTCAAACCAGAAAAAAGAACTTCGAGGAATGTTAAATGATGCTTCAAAGGGACTTCATACAAAAACAGAAAAAGGCGATTACATGTTTTCAGATCTTTCATCCTACGACGGAAAACAAGCCCTGACTAATGCAAAAAAGATTGTCAAAAATAAATATATGAAATTCCTTAATAAGGTAAGTCCGAAATCAGATGTTACTATTGATGAACTTCAAAACTTATTTTTGGAGGATGACTTCGTCAAAAAATTCCACTCAGAGGTTGACGGAATTCTTAATGATAAGAAATTTATAGAACTTATGAATAAGGATCCTGAAAACTGTGTTTCCAGATATGAAGCTCATCGCAAATCTCTGGATAATTCATATCATGAACTTATGATGGAGACTAACAAAGCTTACGCTAAGTTGGCAGAGGAATATCCGGATCCGGCCGTCTGTGAATTCAAATGGGAATTGGCCGAAAAACAGTTAAAGTCATGGGAAAATGAAATGAATCGTGAGGAGGATCAGATTACAAGCATCAGGACATATGCCTTCGATAACAAGGATGCATTTAATGCCTTAAACACTCCTATAAACGAACATACACTCGCTGAAAATCCTGAACTGGCAGAAAATCTCGTACAGTTAAATTATATTAAAGAAACCTTATCACGTATTGTAGCATTAAGCATTATGAAAGACGAGATTCAAAAAAGCAAGGATCCACAGGAAGCCGGTATGATGAAGGCCATCAACCCTGAGGAATTAAAGAATACTCAGAAACTTGTATTAAAAGCTCTCGAGAAGGATGACAACCTGTTTAAGAGAGATGCAAATACATTCTGTGGAGCACTTACAATGCTTTGGGAGCCTACAGAAAGAAAAATCAAGAAGTTCGTGGCAGAAGAAAAAGCCAAGGAAGCCAACAAAGGAAAGAAAATGGACGAACCAAAGAAAGGTGCAAATAAAGACGCAGCTCCTAAGGCTCCAAACAAGTAATTAGAAATACTTTAGTTAACCACTAAATTAAATAAGCCTGAATGGTAATCCCATTCAGGCTTGTTTTTTATTTGCCAATTACATAAACTACTTAAGTCTGATATCCGTAAGTGCACACATATCACCGCTAAGAGCAACATATATTCTCTTCTTGTCATCATCTGTCTCAGTAGTATTGGAAATAGCAATTCCAAGATTCTCTGTGAATATTATAATCTTTCCAGCCTTTCGCTCCACAGTAACCTCACATTCCAGGCCCTGTTTATTAACAGTTTTCCAGTAATCCCAGTCTTTAAAGGTTTCTTTCTTTTTAACGCTGAACTTATTTACAACATTCTCATTATTCTCTTCTATTTCACCATTAAGTTTTATCGCTGCATACTCAGTGTAGTCTTTGCCATTAACTTTACCGTCTTCAGCTGAATATAAAATAATATATGGGCAGTTCCACACAAGGTTGGCATCCGGAAGAGTCTGAGTATGGAACTTAATGCATGTTCTTCTTCCTATGGCAATTCCTGAAGTATATGCAGAACGCTTTCTTTCAATCTGAATATTCGGAATATCCGATTCCATCCTGTCTGTAAATAACATTACCGGAGCAATTGTCTCTATGTCTCCTTCTTTTAAAACTTTCTCAGTATCCGTTACTGTAATATTATCAAGCCTGCAGTTTTCACCGGTCAAAGCAAGACATATATTATTATATCCACCGGATAAAGCTATTATTACTTCCTTGGATCCTTCATGGGATGTCAGCATTAATCTGATATGATTCTCATATCTTCCTGCGGTAACAATATATTTCTCTTCGCTCTCAGACTTAATATCAGGATAAGAGATTTCCCTGACTTCCCTTGCTGTTGTAAGTACTGTAGGTGAATCAAACCAGCTTTCCGCATATTCCACATAGCCATATGCTTTTATAGCCTTTGCATCAGAATGAACTCTTTTATCATATGAATCAAAGATTACCAAAGAAGGAGAACTGAATCCTTCCTTATTCTCATTTGAAATGCTGTAATCAAAAGTTATTTTAATCTCTTTATTATCAATAGGAATACCCTTTGTTACACCGGTCTTATATCCTTCACTTACAATTGTGGTTTCAACCACATTTGACTCATCATCAATTTGTTCCTTACTGTCATGATCAATAATCTTTACCATAAGGGACGCATAATCAGGGTCAAACTGTGTGCCGGCATTCTCAATAAGAGCCTCTCTGACTGCAAATACCGGATTGGCTTCTCTGTCTCTCTTTTTGCTGGTCATGGTAACATAGGCATCTGCGACTGTTACGATTCTGGCTATTTCAGGAATTTCTTTGCCCTTAAGACCTGCCGGATATCCGGTGCCGTCATAATGCTCATGTGTATAATGAACACCTTCGCTAAGATAAGGATACTCAGTAATATTCTTTAATATCTCACCACCAATAACAGGTTTTTGTTTAATAATGCTATATTCCTCTTCAGTATAACTTCCGATTTTGTTGGCTACACTGTCCGGTATACCAAGCAGACCTACATCGTGAAGAAGACCTGCATAATATGCTTCTTCACATATCTCCTCATTCTTTCCTGCCATCTCGGCGAGTCTTTTGGCATAATTGGCTACCTTGGCAGAATGACCTTCATTGTAAATATCTTTTTTCTCAATGGCTTTAACAAATGCCATCGCTGTCTGACTGAACAGCCTTTCCATACTTTCCTTGCCTGCATGAAGATCCTCCACCTCAAGTTTATGTCTTTCCTGCAGTCTCTCATTAATATCAAGATAGGTAAAGAGATAGAGAAATAGTGAAACCATAGCCATCGAAATATTTATAAGCGAAATACCATAAGCCTTTATCTGAATAATGGCACATATAACAGGTACGAGAAGATACATGTTAAGTGAAATAAAAATAATTCTACTGAAATACTTACGGTAAATCAGCACAACTATATACTGAATAAGCGGAAGCGCAATATTTAAAACAGTAAGTATAAAGAATCCACTCTCCCTGTGATACTTATTATTTATATCAATACTGTAAAAGAAATTGAAATGAATATTCGATATAATCAGCACCATGGTTACAATACTTAATATCTGAACTATCTTAAGTCCCAATGGGGGTTCCTTAAGTCCACCCTCATGAGTCAGTAAATCTGACAGATAATAGTTAAATCCCAGTATCATCCCGGTTGTAAGAAAGAATACTGCGAAATTACTTATTCTAACCATAATATATCCCATCTGGGTAAGATCGCCGGAATAAATATAAGCATATCTGTCAAACCACAGCAGGAAAAAAGCCACCAGTTCCATCACAATAAGAATGGTTTTTCTGGAAGATGTTAAGAACCTGGTCATGGCCAGCATTATGGTCATTGCCAGGCATGCGCCGCATACAACCAGCATCAGATTCAGTTGATAATTTCTTATGAAATCAATCATTTATGTTCTCCAAAACTTAATCTTTAATCTCATCCGGCAGGTGCTTCGATATAATACTCTCCAGTAATTTGCCATCTACAGGCTTTAACAGATATCCATCATATCCCATATTGGTATAATAATCCTCGCCCTTAATGCCATTAGGAGAGATTGCATAAACAGGAATATCCTCATTCATATCCTTAATCTTCTCTACAACTTCTTCCGGATTAATTCCCTGCACCATGAAATCCACGAAGACAACATTATATCTTGTTCCTTTAAGAAGCTTAACGCATTCATCCAAACTGGAGGCTGTTGTCACAAAGACTCTTGTAGGTTTGAGAAGCCCTGTCATTATATTAATACTGTCCCTGTTATCATCAAGCAGGAGAATATCTGCTTCAGGTGCAACGAACTCAGGCATATAATCTTCCATGTACATGTCATCTCCAACATCCAGGAATGCTCCAAGGGGAGCCGCATTGATAATTCTTTGCTTAACGGTAAATACAAACTCGGAACCTTCACCATATACGCTGTTGCAGGTAAGTTCACCGCCAAGAAATTCTGCAAGTCTTTTACATACATCAAGACCCATGCCCACATTGATTATTTCTGAATCAACATCATTTTCAATCTGGGTATATTCATTAAAGATTTTATCTATATCTTCTTTCTTAATTCCAATACCTGTATCCTTAACGGATATTCTTAAAGTACAATAATCTCCATCTCTTTCTGTCATTGAAACAGAAAAGCAGACAGAACCTTCATCTGTATATTTAACTGCATTCATTAGAAGATTAAGAGTAATTCTTTCAATCTTTACAATATCACCATATAATCTGCTTGGTAACATTTCATCAAGATCAACATCCAGAATCAGTTCCTTCTCTGTACAGTTTTCTTTAACCTTACCAAGGGCAAACTGTTCAAAATCAACGGTATCATACTCGCGTTCTGCCAGATATAATTTACCATTTTCAATTACAGACATATCCAGAAGGTCATCAACTATGCTGCCGAGGGAATCAGATGCTTTCTTAATGCCATCAGAATAAGCATTGATTGATACAAGATATTCTTTAGGAACCTTCTTATTATCTTCTCTTATTATCATCTGATTTAATCCAACTATTGTATTAATTGGATTACGAAGTCTGGACGACATATTGGCAAAGAATCTTTCCTTGGCAAGTTTGGCCATCCTTGCTTCCTGTTTAGCCTTCCTCAGTTCCTCATTTTTCTTTTGAATTACAGCTCTGTCTAATATAAACCAGACTATAAAAGCCGTTAAAGCTATGGAAAAAAGATATATGATTATTAATATAGCATGGGAAAAATTCATTACTCCTCCTCTATGCATTCTGATTATACTTTTTAAGTACAACCTTAACTTCCGGAAGGGAATCCATTAATACTTCAACACACTTTGGATCAAACTGTGTTCCCGAACCTTCCTGTATTATTTTTAAAGCTTCATCCAGTGGAAATGCCGGCTTATATACTCTCTTTGATGTTAATGCATCGAAGACATCGGCTACCGCCATTATTCTTGCAGAAAGTGGAATTGCCTCGCCATGAAGGCCTTCCGGATAGCCTGTACCATCCCATCTCTCATGATGATAACCTGCCATATTTCTGGCTTCCTTAAGATATGTAGAACCATCAACTGTGGCAATGGCTCTTTCTATAATCTTCCTGCCTTCAGTTGTGTGACTCTGCATAATCTCATATTCATTGCCTTCAAAACGTCCTGGTTTATTGAGGATTTTATCGGAGACGGTGATTTTGCCCACGTCATGAAGAGGAGCAGATCTTACAACATCTGACATAAATCTTGGAGTTAATTTCTCAGTATAATAACCCTTTCTCTTAAGGCCTTCTGCAATAATCTTTACATATGCTGCAGTTTTCTGAACATGAGCACCTGTATCTGAATCCCTGTTTTCTACCATGTCTGCCATTGTTACGATAAGACCATCCTGCATAGCGAGAGTTGATTCATTCAACTTCTTAATGCTTCTAAACTGTTCAGCCTGATCCGCTGTAAGTTTGCTTATTGAATTATATAATTTCTCAATCTCATCACCGGTCTTTATATCAATACTTCTGATTCTCTTAACATTCTTATCGATAAGTTTCTGTGAATTACCTGCATAGGAAAAATCTTCAATATACTTGGTTATGGACTTAATCGGGATTATAACATTCTGCTCCGTCATCCATGTTACAAGTGTGGTAATAACAATAAAGAATCCTACGAAGATGGACATCATTTCTACCACGAAATCAATGGACATATTCTTTAGGGCATTAAGATTCATGCTTACACTTGCATAGCATACGCATTTACCGGTGGCATCATATACCGGTTCAAAGGATACAACATAGAAAGTATCATCAAAATATGCAGTTGTAGGCGCAATCTTCTTACCTGCTAAGAGCAGGTCTCTGTTTATGCCCATTATACCGTCATAGGATATCATGTCACCAACTTTGTTCTGGCTTTTGCCCTCATAGTCAAGGTCATATAAAATCTGGTATCCGCTTTCTTTTGGAATAAATACTGTAATATAATCAACATCTGTTGAACTCTTAAGCATTCCGGTTAAGAACACTTTGGTCTTATAATAATCATCTGTTATTCCATTATTATCAAGCATAGGCGTAACGCTTTCAGGGTTGATGGTTCTGGCAACTACCTCTCCTATACCTTTGGCAATTCGTGAATGCTCTTCAATAAATGTCTTTCTGTATACAGTTAAAGAGATAACAAGAAAGGCTACTGCTACTAAAGCAAGAGAAAGGCTTAATACTGCTATTAATTTATTCTTAAGTGATTTTCTGGTAGAGAACGGATCGTTGATTCTGCTGATTTCATTGGCAACTCTAGGATCCTGTTTCCAGCCGATGAAACTGAAATATGGAATAACCCTGTCCGGGAGCAGGAACATTATGGCAACAGAAAGGAATACTGTTATGGCCTTGTCCGGGAAATTGGTAATTATATTGGCAAGAAAATGTGATACTGTATTACCCAAAAATCCAAGTGACGAAATGGAATCTGATATTGACTGGCTTATATATGGAAGATCCTCCAAAAACCACGGAATAAGCGCTCCGAAGAAACCACCTACGACTGAAAAAACAACAATTGAAAAGATAACGCCAAGAGGTTTTCTAAACCATCTTTTCTTACCCATATATGCTGCAATAACAGCTATGATAACATTAATATATACATAGTAAATGGATGTCGGGTCATTAACGGTAATAACCATATTGGTTGCAAGTCCAACTATAACACCCGGAAGATATCCTCCAAGAGCAGCCACAGTTATCGTTCCAACTGTATCAAGGAACATCGGAAGACCGAATGCATTAACAATGGCATTTAATGACAAATTCAGCAATGTACCTGCTACACACAGAAGCAACGCCCTTATATTTCTTTTAGCGGGATTTAAAACTGAGTTATCCAAACCCCTCATAAGCACCTCCATCAGACATTAAAACAAGCTGATTTAAAACACAATACAACAAAATATTATACCATATCCGCAGACTAACCGTCAAAAAATAACGTAAAGACATAAGCATTAAAAAAAGCCTGTAAATACAGGCTTTTCTTACTTTTTTATTGCTCGGTTATTTTAATAATTCATATATTCTTCTTGCTGCTTCCTTGGTATCCTCGTTACTTCCGAACATCGAGAATCTGAAATATCCTTCGCCGCAGGCACCGAAACCTTCACCCGGAGTTCCTACAACCTGGATTTCAGTTAAAAGATAATCGAAGAATTCCCAGCTTCCCATACCCTTTGGACATTTCATCCAGATATATGGGGAATTCTTACCACCACAGTACCAGATTCCCAGTTTATCAAGGACTTCCATAAGATATGTGGCATTGTTCTTATAAATATTGATATTGTCATGTATCTGTTTCTGACCTGCCTCAGTGAATACTGCCTCGCCACCTTTCTGGATTATATATGAAACACCATTTGTCTTGGTTGTTCTGTTTCTAACCCACATTGCATTGAGATTCATCTCTGCTCTTACCAAAGTTTTTGGAATAATTGTATATCCCATTCTTGTACCTGTGAAGCCGGCGGTTTTGGAGAGTGAACAGATTTCAATTGCACATTCTCTTGCTCCTTCTATTTCGAAGATGCTGTGTGGAAGTGTATCATCTTCAATAAACGCTTCATAAGCCGCATCAAAGATTATTATGCTTCCATTTTTATTGGCATAATCAACCCAGGCTTTAAGCTGCTCTTTGTTATATACAGCGCCTGTAGGATTATTAGGTGAGCAAAGATAAATTAAATCTGCCTTGATGTCATCCTTTGGAAGTGGAAGGAAACCGTCATCGATTGAGGATGGAAGATGAATTATTTCTCTTCCTGCCATAATGCTCGCATCCACATATGCCGGATATGCAGGCTCTATAATCAGCGCATTGGATGACTTATCAAATAAATCAAGAATATCTCCAAGTTCATCACTTGCGCCACTTGAAACGAATACCTCATCGGCTTCAATATTCACATTTCTCTTATTATAATATGCTGCAATTGTCTCTCTAAGTGACTGGGCACCAACCTCCGGCATATATCCGTGAAATCTTTCCTTTACGCTCTGATCATCAACTGCGCTGTGAAGAGCCTTAATAACCTCATCACAAAGTGGCAGTGACACATCACCGATACCAAGACGAAGGAGTTTCTTGTCAGGATTCTCCTCTAAATATTTTTTAGTCTTCTTCGCTATATTAAAGAAAAGATAAGACTCTTTTAATTTGGAATAATTCATGTTAGGTGTTATCATTGTTATTCTCCTTTATGCATCAATGGTACTAATACCCATTGTCATTTCTTCAAGCACATCCAAAAGCATTCTTACTGTATCAAGAGATGTGAGCATTGTAATATTATTCTGTGTTGCCTTAAGTCTGATCTTTGCGCCGTCACCATAATGGTTACCCGAAAGAATCGCTCTTGTATTAATGATATAACTTACATAATCAGAATTAATGGCTTCCAGGATTTCATCGCTGCCTTCACTTGGTTTATGAAGAATTCTGGTCTTCACATTATTTGCTCTAAGGAACTCACCTGTAACTGTTGTCGCCTCAATATTGAATCCCATGTTGAAGAATCTTCTGATAAGCGGAAGTGTCTCTTCCTTATCTTCATCGGCAACGCTGACAAGTACAGTACCGTAATTCTTAAGTTTAAGTCCTGATGCTATCATGGCTTTATATATTGCACGGTGAAGTTTGTCATCATATCCGATTGCCTCACCTGTTGATTTCATCTCAGGTGAAAGATAAGCATCCATACCCTTTAATTTGGCAAATGAGAATGCAGGAACCTTGACATAGAATCTTTCTTTTTCTTTAGCATAAAGTTCTGTTATTCCCTGCTCTTTAAGGCTCTTTCCAAGCATTACCAAAGTAGCAATGTCTGCCAGTGAATATGATGTTGACTTGGATAAGAAAGGTACGGTTCTTGAAGAACGTGGATTAACTTCGATTATATATACCTCGTCGTTTGAATCCACAATGAACTGAATATTATATAAACCGATTATTCCGATTCCAAGGCCAAGTCTCTTGGTATAATCAAGAATCTTTTCCTTAACCTTATCACTAAGAGAATATGCAGGATAAACGCTGATGGAGTCGCCGGAATGTACACCTGTTCTTTCAACAAGTTCCATGATACCCGGTACAAATACATCAGTTCCATCACAGACTGCATCAACCTCTACTTCCTTACCTCTTATATATCTGTCAACAAGTACAGGCTTGTCTTCATCTATCTCAACTGCTGTTCTTAAATATTTATATAATTCTTCTTCCTTGGCAACAATCTGCATTGCTCTTCCGCCAAGCACAAAGGATGGACGAACCAGTACAGGATATCCAATCTTTGCTGCAGTTTTAATGCCTTCTTCAATTGATGTAACAGCATAACCTTCAGGCTTAGGAATATTAAGGTCTGTAAGAAGTTTTTCAAACAGGTCTCTGTCCTCTGCCTTATCAATGGCTTCACAGTCTGTTCCAATAATCTTAACGCCTCTCTTTGCAAGAGGGTCTGCAAGGTTAATTGCAGTCTGACCACCCAGTGTTGCAATAACGCCCATTGGCTTTTCAAGTTCAATTATATTCATTACATCCTCTACACAGAGAGGTTCAAAATATAACTTATCTGAACAGGTATAATCAGTAGATACTGTTTCAGGATTGTTATTAATTATTATTGCTTCATATCCCGACTTCTTAATAGTCATTACAGCATGTACTGTGGAATAGTCGAATTCCACGCCCTGACCGATTCTGATTGGGCCTGAACCAAGCACAATAATCTTCTTGCTATCTGAGATTACTGATTCATTTTCTTCTTCATATGATGAATAGAAATATGGTATGTAACTGCTAAACTCAGATGCACAGGTATCAATCATTTTGTAGACAGGAGTGATATTATTCTTATGTCTTAAATCATATATCTCCTCTTCGGACATATCCCATAAAACACCAATTTCCTTATCGCAAAATCCCATCTTCTTGGCGCTTCTTAAAATATCTATATCACCCTTATTAGCCTTGATTTCCTCTTCAGCTTCAACGATATTTCTTATCTTACGAAGGAAGAAATTATCAATCTGTGTTAAGCTGTTTATTTCTTCCGGTGTAATGCCTCTTCTTAAAAGTTCTGCAACAGCATAGATTCTGTCATCCGTTCCTATCTGAATATATTCGCATAGTTCGGATGTTGCTTTTTTCTCAAACTTGGCATTATGAAGGTGGAAAAGTCCTATCTCAAGAGACCTTACTGCCTTAAGCAGACTTTCCTCGAATGTTCTGCCCACACTCATTACTTCACCCGTAGCCTTCATTTGCGTATTCAGAGAATTGTTGGCATCAGTAAACTTATCAAATGGGAAACGTGGCATCTTGGTTACAACGTAATCAAGTGCAGGTTCAAAAGACGCCGGCGTATTGGCAATTGCTATTTCATCCAGAGTCATGCCGATGGCGATTTTGGCAGAGACTCTTGCAATCGGATATCCGCTGGCCTTTGATGCAAGGGCTGATGAACGTGATACTCTAGGGTTAACCTCGATTAAATAATATGCAAATGATTTAGGATCAAGGGCGAACTGAACATTACATCCACCTTCGATTTCAAGCGCTCTTATAACCTTAAGGGCGCTGTCCCTGAGCATCTGATACTCCTTATTACTTAAAGTCTGAGACGGGCAGACAACGATTGAGTCGCCTGTATGAATACCAACCGGATCCAAATTCTCCATATTACAAATGGTGATGGCCGTATCGTTGGCATCTCTCATTACTTCATATTCAATTTCCTTAAAGCCTTTTATACTCTTCTCAATAAGAACCTGTTTAACAGGTGATAAGGAAAGTGCATTCTTCATAAGCGGCAGGAATTCTTCCTCATTGTCTGCAAAACCACCGCCCGTTCCACCAAGTGTAAAAGCAGGTCTTAATACAACCGGATAACCTATCTTCTCTACAACCTTAAGACCTTCTTCTATTGAAGATGCTATATCTGAAGGAAGCACAGGCTCGCCAAGTTCCATACAAAGTTCCTTGAATAATTCCCTGTCTTCCGCTCTCTCTATACTTGTACTTTTTGTACCAAGAAGTTTGGTATGGCACTCATTAAGTACGCCTTTTTTCTCAAGCTGCATTGCAAGGTTAAGACCTGTCTGGCCACCGATACCCGGCAGTATTGCATCAGGTCTTTCCATTCTGATTATCTTTGCTATATATTCCAGAGTCAGTGGCTCCATGTAAACCTTATCTGCAATGGCAGTATCTGTCATAATGGTGGCAGGGTTGGAATTGCAAAGTATTACTTCATAGCCTTCCTCTTTAAGAGCAAGACAGGCCTGAGTTCCTGCGTAATCGAATTCTGCTGCCTGACCGATAACTATAGGACCTGAACCTATAACAAGTACTTTTTTAATCTCTGTATTCTTAGGCATTTCTAAGACCTCTTTCCTTTTTCATTGTTTCCACAAATTTATCAAAAAGATATGAACTGTCCTGAGGACCCGGAGCGCTTTCCGGATGATACTGCACACTGAACAGTCTGTCCTTTTCACACTTAACACCTTCAACAGTATTATCAAGAATATTGATATGTGTTATCTCAAGGCCTGTTCCTTCTATTGAAGAATCATCAACTGCATAGGAATGATTCTGAGAAGTAATTTCAATCTTTCCATTCTCAAGATTTCTTACAGGATGATTACCGCCTCTGTGTCCGAATTTTAATTTATATGTTTTAGCGCCGTATGCAAGAGAAATAATCTGGTGACCAAGGCATATGCCAAACATAGGATATTTACCCTTTAATGCCTTTATGGTTTCAACTGTCTCCATTACATCTGTAGGGTCTCCAGGTCCGTTTGAAATAAATACTCCGTCCGGGCTAAAATCCTCGATTCGTTCAGCGCTTGTATTCCAAGGAACTCTTATTACATTACATCCTCTTAAATTAAGAGAACGCACGATATTTTGTTTCATACCGCAATCGATTGCAACCACATTAAACGGTCTGTTATTTACAGTTGTTTCTTTGATAGCTGCAGGACATGAAATGAATTCCTGACAGCTTACCTTTGATACTGCGTCTTTTGGAATGTCTGTATTTTTAAGAATTTCAAGTCCCTGTTCAAGTGTGGTATCAACACCAGTGATTAAAACTTTACGGCTTCCAAGGTCTCTGATTGAACGGTTTATCTTTCTTGTATCTACTCCGTATATTCCCGGAATCTTATATGATTTAAGGATACTGTCCACAGTCTTTTCAGATCTGAAATTGGAAGGTTCATCATTAATCTCATGAACTATTAAAGCACCTATGGTAGGAGTCATTGTTTCATTGTCTTCAAACATCATACCGTAGTTTCCTATTAAAGGATATGTCATTACAACAGCCTGATAGGTATAGGATGGATCTGAAATGATTTCCTGATATCCAACCATTGAAGTATTGAATACTATTTCACATACCTTGTCTTCGCTGTCGCCGAAAGCATATCCCAAATATTCGCTTCCGTCTTCAAGTATCAGTTTTCTGTTTACATCATTAACTGTTTTCATTTTAATACCTGCTTTATTCCTTATTTATTTCAGACAACCTTTTCTCGAACCTGTCCTTACTTGTAACCTCCGGAATCTTTGTTGGATAATCTCCTGCAAAACACGCGCTGCAATATTCATTATTACCCGTTAATGCATGAAGTTCTTCAACAGGAAGATAACCTAAAGAATCGGCGCCGATAATCTCAGCAATCTCTTCAATGCTGTGAGAACATGCAATCAGATTCTCCTTTGAATCGATATCCGTTCCATAGAAGCATGGGAATAAAAATGGTGGAGAAGATATTCTCATATGTACCTCTTTGGCACCGGCGTCTTTAAGTAATTTAACTATTCGTCCGCTGGTTGTTCCTCTTACAATGGAGTCATCGATAAGTACAATTCTTTTATCCTTAACTACTTCCTCTATGGCTGAAAGTTTAATCTTAACCTTATCAAGTCTGCTGTCAGGTGCGATAAAAGTTCTGCCTATGTAATTATTTTTTATAAGTCCTATTTCATATGGAATTCCGGATTCCCTGCTGTATCCAAGTGCTGCATCCAATCCAGAATCAGGCACTCCTATTACAAGGTCAGCATCCACAGGATGTGTTTTGGCAAGTACCTTTCCTGCATTCATTCTTGCAGTGTGAACACATACCTTATCTATAACAGAATCGTGTCTTGCAAAATAGATATATTCAAAGATACACAGTTTCTTTGGCATCCTGTTGCAGTGCTCAGTCTTTGACTCAATACCGTTTTTGCTAAATACAATTATTTCACCCGGTTCCACATCACGAATAAGTTTAGCACCAACAGCGGTCAATGCGCAACTCTCAGATGCAACAATATATGTTCCATCTTCTTTCTGCCCGTAGCAAAGTGGTCTGAAGCCGTGTGGATCACGGGCGCAGATTAATTTTTGAGCAGACATAAGAATAAGAGAATAGGCGCCATCTAAGGAATACATAGCCTTGCTTAATGCATCTTCTATGCTTCCCGTGATGAGCCTTTCTCTTGTTATAATGTAAGCAATTATTTCAGTATCACTTGTAGTATGAAAAATTGCTCCTGATAATTCCAGTGTATTTCTAAGTTCGTAGGCGTTGGACAAGTTGCCATTATGGGCAAGAGCCATTCTGCCCTTTTGATGATTAACCTCTACAGGTTGACAGTTACTCCTGCTTCTTGCTCCGGTAGTGCCATATCTTGTGTGTGCAACGGCAATATTTCCCTTTGGAAGTTTGCTTAAAGTTTCACCATCAAAGACCTCACTTACCAGTCCAAGATCTTTATGAGAGACGAAAACTCCGTCATCATTAACTACAATACCGCAGCTTTCCTGGCCCCTGTGTTGAAGGGCAAACATGCCATAGTAGCAAAGGTTTGCCACATCAGTTGCAGTAGGGGAATATGCTCCAAACACACCACATTCTTCATGTATACTCATCTTTTCAACCTGTCTTTCGTAACTTATTTTTTCTCAATCGCCGCCTGAATAAAACCGACAAATAATGGATGTGGTTTGTTCGGTCTTGACTTGAATTCAGGATGATACTGAACTCCCACATAGAATGGTCTTGATGTAATCTCAACTGTTTCCACAAGATTTCCATCCGGCGATAAACCACCTATTGTAAGTCCCGCATTTGTTAATGCTTCTTTATAATCATTATTAAATTCATATCTGTGTCTGTGTCTTTCGCTTATTTCATTAGCCTGATAACATCTTTCCATTGTGGTACCCGGAGTAATAACACAAGGATAAGCGCCAAGTCTTAATGTTCCACCCTTGTCAATGGTATCACTTTGTCCCGGCATAAAATCAATTACCTTGTTAGGACAAAGTTCATCAAATTCACCCGAATCAGCATCCTCAATTCCTGCTACATGTCTTGCATATTCAATAACTGCAATCTGCATTCCAAGACAGATTCCAAAATAAGGAATCTCATGTTCTCTTGCATATTTAGCAGAAAGTATCATACCTTCAATTCCTCTGCTTCCGAATCCACCCGGTACGATAATGCCATTAAGATTTCCAAGTTTCTCATCCACGTTTTCAGGTTTTATCTCTTCTGAATCAATCCATGTTATATCTACATGAGCATTAAGAGTATATCCTGCATGTCTCAGTGCTTCTGCTACTGATAAATATGCATCATGGAGCTCTACATATTTACCTACAAGACCTATATTTACATTATTTGTACTATCTTTGATTCTCTCTACCATACCCTCCCATTCACTAACATCAGGTCTCTTTGTTTCAAGTCCTAATTCTCTGCAAACAACCTCGGAGAAGTGTGAACGTTCAAGCATAAGAGGTGCTTCATATAATACAGGAAGAGTAATATTCTCTATAACACAGTCCGGCTTTACATTACAAAACAGTGATATCTTCTTAAAGATGGATTCTTCCAAAGGTTCATCACAGCGAAGCACAATGATATTAGGATTAATACCCATACCCTGTAACTCTTTTACGGAATGCTGGGTTGGTTTTGATTTGTGCTCATCGCTGCCATGAAGAAATGGAACTAATGTTACATGGATAAAAAGTGAATTCTCTCTTCCAACTTCAAGTGAAATCTGTCTTACTGCTTCTAAGAATGGCTGTGATTCGATATCACCGATTGTACCGCCGATTTCGGTAATAACAACATCTGCTTCAGTCTTCTTACCTACGCGGTAAACAAATTCCTTAATCTCATTTGTGATATGTGGAATGACCTGAACAGTTGAGCCAAGATATTCTCCTCTTCTTTCTTTATTAAGCACATTCCAGTAAACCTTACCTGTTGTAAGGTTGGAATATTTATTAAGGTCCTCATCTATAAATCTTTCATAATGACCCAGGTCAAGATCAGTCTCTGCGCCATCTTCCGTTACATATACTTCACCATGCTGAAAAGGGCTCATTGTTCCCGGATCAACATTAATATACGGATCTAATTTTTGAGCAGCAACCTTAAGTCCTCTCATCTTTAATAAACGTCCTAAAGAAGCTGCAGTTATGCCTTTTCCGAGTCCCGAAACAACACCACCTGTCACAAAAATATACTTGGTCATAAAGCCTCCTAAAAATACTAAAAATAATCCCTCAAAATAAAAAAATGGCGTCTTTGATACCAGGGTATCAAAGACGCCATTGCCTTTAAAACACTTTATTTACATAGATAATAATACTCTTATCATCTACTCTTGTCAACAATAAAACATCCCTGCTTAATCCTATTTTCCACTATCACCGTAGTTTGATAATACACGTGCAGAAGGGTCGTTAACATTGCAGCCTTCCCAACTCTTATTCGGCATCCAGAAGTCCTTAATCATATCGCCCTGACCCGGATAATATTCCTCAAAAATCTCACGGTATAAAAGTGATTCTTTGGTAAACGGAGTAGCATGTGTATACCTGGATGCTTTTTCTTCCCAGTCATCACCATACTGTTTTTCTGCATATTCCTTAAGGTAATCCACCATGGAATGTCCAACAGCGTCAGAGAATGCTGCCTTTTCTCTCCAGAGAATTCCTTCCGGCAGATAATCTCCGTCTTCAAAAGCATGACGAAGCAGATATTTACCTTTTCCATATTTATTAAGTTTAAGTTCCGGATCAATGCTCATTACATATTCAGCAAAAGCCAGATCTCCGAAAGGTACTCTTGCTTCAAGTGAGTTTACTGATATGCAGCGGTCCGCTCTTAAGACATCATACATATGAAGTTCATGTACTCTCTTAACTGATTCTTCCTGGAAAGCTTCAGCCGAAGGAGCGAAATCCGTATACTTATATCCGAATAATTCGTCGGATATTTCACCTGTTAAAAGTACTCTTATATCTGTCTGTTCATGTATGCCCTTGCATAATAAATACATACCCATACTTGCTCTGATTGTTGTTATATCAAAAGTACCAAGAAGTTTAATTACATCCCTGAGAGATGATATAACCTCATCAGGAGTCATATAGATTTCTGTATGTTCACTACCGATATAATCTGCAACCTGTTTTGCATATTTAAGATCAATTGCATCTTCAGTCATACCAATTGCAAATGTTTTAATTGGCACATCACTTTTCTTTGCTGCGATTGCACAAACAAGTGAAGAATCAAGTCCGCCTGAAAGTAAGAAACCAACTTTTGCATCAGCAACCAGTCTTTTCTCAACACCCTTTACAAGGAGATCTTTAATGTTGGCACATACTGTTTCCAGATCATCTTTTGAAACTTCATCCACCTTTGTAACATCCGTATAACATATGAACTCTCCGCCCATATAATAATGTCCCGGAGGGAATGGCATGATTTTGTCACAGATTCGAACAAGGTTTTTAGGTTCTGAAGCAAATACAATTGCTCCATCTTTATCATATCCGTAATATAACGGTCTGATTCCGATAGGGTCTCTTGCTGCTATAAATTCATGTGTATCTCCGTCATATATAACACAGGCATATTCTGCATCAAGCATTTCAAACATGGATACACCATAGTCCTTGTACATTGGAAGTAAAATCTCACAGTCTGAGTCGCTTTGAAACTTATAGCCATCTTCAATCAAATGTTTTTTTATTGCATCAAATCCATATATTTCTCCGTTGCAGACAACATAATCGCCTTCATATTCGAATGGTTGCATTCCTTCCGGATGAAGGCCCATAATTGCAAGACGATGGAAGCCCATGATACCGTCTTCAAGTTCTATGATACGACTGTCATCAGGTCCTCTTGAAACGGTTTCCTTAAAGCCGTCTTCGAACAATTTCATATCTGCACCTTTTTTGCAGTAAGTCATTATGGAACACATTGTTCTTTCCTCATTTCCTTTTTATTTTCCCTTACATAAAACATTAAATCTCCGGCCCCGGTGGAAATTATCCACCAGAGCCGAAGCTTAATATTTAAATATTTAACCTTTAATTATTCTACATCCTGAAGAGCATCAAAGCCTTCTTCACCGGTTCTTACCTTTACAACGTTTTCAACATCGTAAACGAAGATTTTACCATCACCGATATGTCCGGTATAAAGAACTTTCTTGGCTGTTTCAATAACTGATCTTACAGGAACCTTGCTGACTACAATGTCAACCTGGATCTTAGGTAACAGATTAGCTTCAATCTGTACACCTCTGTAATACTCAGGTTTACCTTTCTGTACACCACATCCTAAAACGTGAGATACTGTCATACCTGTAATACCAAGATCCATCATTGCACCCTTAAGTGCTTCAAATCTTGCTTCCTTACAAATGATTTCAACCTTTGTATACTTATGTCCATCCTCTGTGAATGCAGGCTCTCTCTTAACAGGGATTGCTTCTGCTTCAGGAACGTCACCGGATACTGCTGCAACCTTCTCATCATCAATGATGTAATCAGGAAGCATTGCAAATCCTGCATAAGCTGATGGAAGACCATGTTCTGTTGCATCCAAACCTGTGATTTCTTCTTCCTTTGAAACTCTGAGTCCGAAGATAGCTTTAATTAAGTAGAATACAACTATCATTGTTATTACTGTCCAGCATGCTACAGATGCAAATCCAAGTAACTGGATACCAAGTAATTTGAATCCGCCGCCGTAGAATAAACCAGCCATCTGTACGCCGTTTGCATCAGCGATTGCATAATCAGGAGCTGAAGGAGTTGCGAATAAACCAACTGCGATTGTACCCCAGATACCGTTCATACAGTGAACTGCAACTGCACCAACAGGATCATCAATTCTAAGTACATAATCAAGGAACCATACACCGAATACTACAAGTAAACCTGCAACTGCACCGATAACGATGGCACCGAAAGCATCTGTTACATCACAAGGAGCTGTGATAGCTACAAGACCTGCAAGTGATGCGTTCAAGCACATTGAAACATCAGGCTTTTTATATCTTATCCATGTGAAAATCATACATACTACAGTTGCTACTGCAGGAGCGATTGTTGTTGTAAGGAAGATTGAACCAAGCTGTGGCAGTGATGTTGCTGCTGCACCGTTGAATCCGTACCAGCCAAACCAGAGAATGAATACACCAAGTGCACCGATTGCAATGTTGTGACCAGGGAAAGCGTTAACCTTAACAACCTTACCGTCTTTATCTTTGTTGAATTTACCAATTCTGGCGCCGAGGATTTTGGCACCGATTAATGCTGAAATACCACCTACCATGTGAATTGCACATGAACCAGCAAAATCATGGAATCCCATCTGAGCAAGCCAGCCGCCGCCCCAGATCCAGTGTGCTTCAATTGGGTAGATAAGTGCTGAGATAACTGCTGAATATACACAGTATGATAAGAATTTGGTTCTCTCTGCCATTGCACCGGAAACGATTGTTGCGGTTGTTGCGCAGAATACTAAGTTAAATACGAAACTTGAGAAATCAAATCCCTCATATGCTGTGAATAAATCGAATCCCGGTTTTCCGATGAAACCGAATAAATCTTCGCCCATCAGTAAACCAAAACCTATAAGTATGAACACTACGGTACCGATACAGAAGTCCATAAGGTTCTTCATGATGATGTTACCTGTGTTCTTTGCTCTGGTGAAGCCTGCCTCCACCATTGCGAAACCTGCCTGCATCCAGAATACCAGTGCGGCTCCGATTAAGAACCAGACCGCGAATACATCGGTGGATACAGTCGAATCTATTAATTCTTTAATTGCTGTTGCTTCCATATATTTTCTCCTTTCCGGAGGCTGTTATTTATACTCCAAACAACAGATCTGAGTATGTTGGGAATGGCCAGTAACTCTTTTCTGTCATTGTCTCAGCCTCGTCACATGCTGCTCTTAAGCTTTCCATTGCTGGAAGTACTTTATCCCTGATCATTGCAGATTCTTCGATGATATCTTTAGCATCGCCAAGTCCTGCAACTACCTGTTCAAGTTCACCTACCTTAACAAATGCTGTATCTGCAAGTGATGATAACTTTGAAACAAGTGTTGATTCGTATGAGCAAGCAATTGATGAATCCAGTTGTTTCTTTGTAACTGCTTTCTTGGCTACATCGCCGGCATAATTCTCGATAGCCGGAATGATTTGTGTCTTAGCCATTTGAAGCATTGTTGTTGCTTCGATATTTACTGACTTACAGTAATTCTCAAGCATAATTTCTGTTCTGGATTCAAGTTCCTGCACAGTAAATACTTTGTGAGAAGTAAGCATTTGAACATTCTTCTCATCAAGTAAGTGAGGCATACAATCTGCTGTTGTACGATAGTTTGAAAGTCCTCTTACCTTTGTTGCTTCTTCAATCCATGCATCATCATATCCGTTACCGTTGAAGATGATTCTCTTATGATCTTTAATAGTCTTCTTAATCATCTCATGAAGTGCTGTTTCGAAATCTGAAGCACCTTCAAGACGGTCAGCGTAAATCTTAAGTGATTCAGCAACTGCTGAGTTAAGCATTATATTGGCACAGGCGATTGAGTTGGATGAACCAAGCATTCTGAACTCAAACTTGTTACCTGTAAATGCAAATGGTGATGTTCTGTTTCTGTCTGTTGTATCTCTATTGAACTTAGGAAGTACATCTACTCCAAGTTTCATTTGAATCTTTTCTGTTCCTTCATATGGCTTTTCTTCTTCGATAGCTTCAAGTACTGCATTAAGCTCATCACCAAGGAACATTGAGATTACTGCAGGAGGTGCTTCGTTAGCACCAAGTCTGTGATCGTTTCCTGCTGTTGCAACTGATAATCTTAAAAGATCCTGATAATCATCAACCGCTTTAATTACTGCACATAAGAATAATAAGAATTGTGCATTTTCATATGGTGTAGCTCCAGGTGAAAGTAAGTTTTGTCCTTCATCTGTTGCGATTGACCAGTTATTATGCTTACCGCTTCCGTTAACTCCTGCGAATGGTTTCTCATGAAGCAGACATACAAGGCCATGCTTAAGAGCAACTTTTTGCATAATCTCCATTGTCAACTGGTTGTGGTCTGTACCAACGTTTGTTGTTGTATATATAGGAGCAAGTTCGTGCTGTGATGGTGCAACCTCGTTATGTTCTGTCTTAGCTAAAATACCAAGCTTCCAGAGTTCGTCGTTAAGCTCTTCCATGTAAGCTTGTACACGAGGTTTAATGATACCGAAGTAGTGGTCATCCATCTCTTGTCCTTTTGGAGGTTTGGAACCGAATAATGTTCTTCCGCTCATCCTTAAGTCAAGTCTTTGATCATACATTTCCTTAGGTACTAAGAAGTACTCTTGTTCAGGTCCTACAGATGATGTAACTCTCTTTGCACTGTCATTTCCGAAGAGTCTTAAAATTCTAAGTGCTTGTGTATTAAGAGCTTCCATTGAACGAAGAAGAGGTGTCTTCTTGTCAAGTGCTTGTCCACCGTATGCACAGAATGCTGTAGGTATGCAAAGTGTTTTGCCTTTAATAAATGCATATGAGGTTGGATCCCATGTTGTATATCCTCTTGCCTCGAATGTTGCTCTGATTCCACCTGATGGGAATGAAGAAGCATCCGGCTCACCCTTGATAAGTTCCTTACCTGAGAACTCCATGATTACGCCACCGTCCGGTGATGGAGTAATGAAGCTGTCATGCTTCTCTGCGGTAATACCTGTAAGTGGTTGGAACCAGTGTGTGTAGTGTGTTGCTCCTTTCTTTAGAGCCCATTCCTTCATTGCTTCTGCAACATAATTGGCTACGCTCACATCCAGCGCAGCACCCTCATCTATGGTCTTTTTCAAAGATTGGTACACATTCGCCGGAAGATTAGCCTTCATCTCTCTGTCATCAAATACATTACATCCGAAATAATCTTTCACTGTGCTCATCTTTTTTTCTCCTTTTCTTTTTAATTTGGTTGTGAATAATTATTCTATCTATTCAATTTTCAAAAAAGAAAAAGCGCCTTTCATGGATATAAAACTATCCACAAAAGACGCCAGTGCCTTTTCAAAAATAAAATATTCAACTTATAAAAATAATCTCTATCAGATTATTCCCTTAAAACAAGAAAACGCCTTTGAGCCTATCACTCAAAGACGCCTTTGCCTTTACAAGAAATAAAATACTACTTTCGTTTTTCTTTGTCAATATATTTTTTAAAAAAAAATTTATATTTTTAAAAATGTGGTTAAAACAACATTTATCCAAGGCTGTCAATTATGCTCTTGGCCACCATTTTGCGGCTTACGCTGTGGTCCATGGCTTCTTTGCCAATAAGACGGTGAGCCTCTTTTTCTGATATGTGTTTTTTCTCCATAAGGATTATTTTAGCCTGACTGACAAGTTTGACTTCTTCCAACTTTTCTTCCGTCTTAGCTATCTTCTCTTCATATCTTGCGAAGCGTTCCTGAATACCGATTAGGTATTTTACAGCCAGTGTAAATGTATATTTCTGGAAAGGTTTAAGGAGAACCATTACGCCCGCATCTGCAACGTAGTCCGTTATCGCATCATAGAGTTCCGGCGGAGTTGCAATAATTACGGATGTGTTATATTCTTCGCAAATATCAAGCGCAAGATCATAACCCATCTCATCTGTAAGTGGTGCGTTGATAATAACTACATCATACTTTTTATCAAGCACTGCACGTCTTGCCAAAGTTGCGGTTCTTCTTTTATCAACAACAATAAAACCCCCGTCAGGCATTGCGCTGTTAACCTGGGTATCAAACTGTTCGGAAGCCGAAACAATCAATATTGAATTGACGCGTTTCTCTTTTTGCGGCATAAACTAAATAATCCAATCCTTACATGGAATAAACTTTAATCAAATCTTCTGGTAAATGTTTCTTAACGAAATCACTTTCATTGGCAAACTTAATTGCCTCTTTTTTGCTTGCAGGAAGCATTGCACCCTCTTTCATAATTTCAGGCAGGGTCTGCTTATTTGCAATACCTTCAAGGCCTGCATAGATAAGCAGGGCATATATTAAATATGGGTTACTCGAAGCATCAGGAGAACGAAGTTCTGCTCTCACCCTTCCCATATATTCCTCAACATACATAAGCTCTGCATCACCGTCACTTGACCATGATACTCTGTCAGGCGCGGAGCTGTTGCCGAAACGTATATAAGATGCATCTGTTGGATTTAGGAATAATGTCATCTCACGAATACGCTGCATAATACCTGCTGCTGCATATCTTATGACATCTTCCCCTTCATCGTTCTTGGCATAAATATTAATGTGATATCCGTTACCAGGTTTATCTGAAAGCGGCATTGGGGAAAAATCAGCCACCAGACCATTACGATCTGCGATTGTACTTACAACCATCTTGAAAGTTATTTCCTGATCCGCAGCCTTCAAAGGATTACCAAAATGGAAATCAATCTCATTCTGTCCAGGTCCTCTTTCATGATGTGAACGTTCCGGAGTAAGTCCCATCCTCTCAATGGTAAGAGTAATCTCACGACGAATATTCTCGCAGCGGTCAAGCGGTGCGATATCAAGATAGCCTGCTTCATCATAAGGCTCTTTTGTCGGATTACCGTTTTCATCTTTCTTGAAAATATAGAACTCAGTTTCTGAACCGAATCTGAATTCAATACCGGCCTTGTCTGCATCCTCTATTGCCTTTTTAAGTATCGTTCTTGTATCAAGAATATATGGCTCACCTTCAGGTGTATAAAGGTCGCAGAACATACGAAGAACCTTACCTCTGTCAGGTCTCCATGGAAGCACAGTCAGTGTGGATGAGTCAGGTTTTAAATAAAGTAAACCGTAAGGACAGTTCTCAAATCCCTTAATGACTCTGGCATTGATTGCTATTCCTTCACTGAAGGCCTTGGATAATTCTCCCGGCATAACTGATACGTTTTTCTGTATTCCGTAAGCATCACGAAAAGCAAGACGAATAAACTTCGCGTCTTCCTCTTCGATATATTTCATAACCTCTTCCAATTCGTAATTCATAATCTACTCCTTTTAATCTTTAGCCCCTAATCAAATATGCAAAAACAAACACTTCGGAATAATTATAACATACCCAAAGTGTTTGTTAAATTATCATTGTTATCAAAGATTCGTATAACCCATCAGATACTCATCAACTTCTGCTGCCGCATTTCTGCCTTCTGCTATGGCTCTTACAACCAGAGACTGACCGATATGCACATCGCCTGCTGCAAATATACCTTTAACGCTGCTTGCATGTTTGCCGGCGGTAGTTTTGACATTTGTTCTTCCATCTGTCTCAACTCCAAAAGCATCCGTAACATATTTCTCGCTTCCAAGGAAACCTGCAGCAATAAGCACGAGTTCTGCCTTAATGGTCTTTTCAGTTCCCTCAACCGGGACCATCATCATACGTCCGGTCTTCTCGTCCTTTTTAGACTCCAGTGAAACGATTACAACTTCTTTTAGATTACCATTCTTATCTTTCTTAAATTCCTTAACAGTGGTTTGATATATTCTCGGATCTTCTCCAAATTTCCAGATGGCTTCTTCCTGGCCGTAATCTGTTTTAAGAATACGAGGCCACTCCGGCCATGGGTTCGAAGGAAGTCTTGTCTCAGATGGCTTAGGCATCATTTCAAGCTGTGTTACGCTCTTTGCACCAAGTCTTATACAGCTTCCCACACAGTCGTTACCCGTATCACCGCCACCGATAACAACCACATTTTTATCTTTGGCAAGTTCATAAGGATATTCGGCAAAATCACCGTCCAACAATCTCTTCGTAACCTCTTTTAAGAAATCAACTGCAAAATATATACCCTTTGCATCTCTTCCCGGAGCCTCAATATTACGCGGATTGGAAGCTCCGCAGCAAAGTACAACTGCGTCATACTCTTTCTTTAAATCCTTAACATCTACGGCGCCTTCACCTTCCTTCATTCCGACGTTGGCATTACAGATAAACTTAACTCCTGCCTCTTCCATCAGCTTAACTCTTCTGTCTATCACAGACTTATCAAGCTTCATATTAGGGATGCCGTAGCGAAGAAGTCCGCCTACGCGATCGCTTCTTTCATATACTGTAACTTCATGTCCTCTTCTGTTAAGAAGCTGAGCGGTTGCAAGACCTGAAGGGCCGCTTCCTATAACTGCAACTTTCTTACCTGTTCTTACCGCCGGTGCAGGTTCTTTAACCAGGCCGTTTTCAAAAGCATATTCAATAACTGCTTTCTCATTTTCCTTGGTGGAAACAGGACCTGCATGTAAGCCGCAGGTACAAGCTGCCTCACACAGTGCAGGACATACCCTTGATGTAAATTCAGGGAAAGAATGAGTAATTGATAATCTTTCATAAGCCTGCTCATAAAGTCCGTTATATACCAGATCATTTACTTCCGGTACAAGATTATGAAGCGGACAGCCCGACATCATGCCGGATATCATGCATCCGGCCTGACAGAAAGGTACACCGCATTCCATACATCTCGAAGCCTGTTTTTGTTGTTCTTCCTTCGGAAGACTTTGATGAAACTCTTTAAAGTTTTGTACACGGTCCTTCTCAGGAACAACCGGACCGTCTTTACGTTCATATTCCATAAAACCTGTTGCTTTTCCCATTGTCTTCCTCCCTAAGATATAACTTCTTTGAAAGCTGCTATCTGTGCGTCTTCTCTGGATTTGCCTTCTGCTTCATGTTTGGCAATTGCATCCATAATCTTCTTGTAATCTCTTGGTATAATCTTCTTGAAATGAATTACATAGTAATCAAACTCTTCAAGAATTTTCTTAGCCTTTTCTGAACCTGTATGCTCATAATGCTTTGTGATTATTTCTTTAAGTTTTGCTTTGTCTTTCTCATTATCCACAGCTTCCATATTAACAAGCTGCTTGTTTAAGTTACGATAGAGTTTATTCTCTTCATCAAGAACATAGGCTACGCCGCCACTCATGCCCGCGGCGAAGTTTTTGCCAGTAGGTCCAAGTACAACAGCGCATCCGCCTGTCATATATTCGCATCCGTGTTCACCAACGCCTTCTACTACTGCCGTTGCGCCGGAGTTACGTACGCAGAATCTTTCGCCTGCCATACCTGCTATATATGCTTCACCTGAGGTTGCGCCATAAAGAGCAACGTTACCGATAATGATATTCTCTGACGGATCGTAAAGCGCATCGGACGGAGCATGAACATATAACTTACCACCTGAGAGACCCTTGCCGAAGTAGTCATTGGAATCACCCACAAGATCAATGGTAAGTCCCTTTGGAACAAAAGCACCGAAGCTTTGTCCGCCGGCACCTGTGGCCTTAATTGTGATTGTATCCTCCTTCATTCCTTCAGGATGCTGCCTTGTAATCTCAGCACCAAGAAGTGTACCAAAGGTTCTGTTTATATTATTAACTTCCACTGCCACTTCACAGGACTTCTCATCCTTAATGGCTTTTTTGATTTCCTTGCTGGTCAGAAGTTTAACTTCATCAATTGTATTTTGAAGTTCAAAATCATATACGGCTTCAGGATTAAATACCTTCATGGAAGTATCAGTATCTGACATATCAAGAAGAATTCTTGAAAGGTCAAGTTTTGCCTTACCCTTAATGCCTTTCTTCTCCTTAAGAAGGTCTGTACGTCCAACTAATTCAGATACGGATTTAACACCAAGTTTTGCCATATATTCACGAAGTTCTTCTGCAATGAACATCATGAAGTTTTCAACATACTCAGGCTTGCCCTGGAAACGCTTACGAAGTTCAGGATTCTGAGTAGCGATACCCATAGGACATGTATCCTGGTGGCATACTCTCATCATTACGCAGCCCATGGTTACCAGTGGAGCTGTTGCAAAACCGAATTCCTCTGCACCAAGAATTGCTGCAATGGCAACATCACGGCCACTCATCAACTTACCATCTGTTTCAATAACAACTTTGTTACGAAGTCCGTTGGCAATTAATGTCTGATGAGTCTCAGCAAGACCAAGTTCCCAAGGAAGACCTGCATTGTGAATGGAGCTAAGTGGAGCAGCACCTGTACCTCCGTCATAACCGGAAATAAGAACTACCTGTGCACCTGCCTTGGCAACACCTGCCGCAACAGTACCTACACCTGCTTCAGAAACCAGCTTAACTGATATTCTTGCATTTTTATTTGCATTCTTAAGGTCATATATTAACTGTGCCAGATCCTCGATTGAATAAATATCATGATGAGGAGGTGGTGAAATCAGACTTACGCCCGGTGTTGAATGTCTTGTCTTGGCAACCCAAGGATAAACCTTCTTACCAGGTAAGTGTCCGCCTTCACCAGGCTTTGCACCCTGTGCCATCTTAATCTGAATTTCTTTTGCACTTATAAGATATTTACTTGTTACACCGAATCTACCGCTGGCCACCTGCTTAATTGCTGAACTTCTGTCGTGGTCAGTACCTGCAGATGCAATTCTCTCATCGCTTTCACCACCCTCACCACTGTTGGATTTACCCTTTAAGTGGTTCATGGCAATTGCCAGTGTTTCATGAGCTTCCTCTGAGATTGAGCCGTAAGACATTGCACCTGTTTTGAATCTTTGTACAATAGACTCTGCGCTTTCAACTTCACTTATATCGATGCCTTCCTTCGGATAATTAAAATCAAGAAGACTTCTTAAATATCCTGTCTCTTCAGCATCAACCATCTTTGTATACTCTTTGAACTTTTCATAGTTGCCTTCCCTTGTTGCATACTGAAGCATATGGATGGTTGCAGGATTATATCTGTGATCCTCACCCTGACTTCTCGCCTTATGTCTTCCCATTGCAGAAAGTTCCATGTTGGTATTAAGTCCAAGTGGATCAAAAGCCTTGCTGTGCTGTTTCTCAACAGCCTTACCTATATCTTCAAGTGTGATACCACCGATACGGCTTACGGTACCCGGGAAGTAATCATTAATTACGCTTTCTGATATACCGATTGCCTCGAATATTTTGCTGCCCTGATATGAACGTATTGTTGAGATACCCATCTTCGATGCAATCTTGATGATGCCTGTATGAATCGCATTATCATAGTCTTCAACTGCAGCATGATAGTCTTTATCAAGAAGACCTTCTTCAATAAGTTCTTCTATTGTTGCATGTGCAAGATAAGGATTGATTGCTGATGCACCAAAACCTAAAAGAGTTGCAAAATGATGTACCTCTCTTGGTTCACCTGACTCTAAGATAAGAGACATTGCTGTACACTTTTTGGTTTCTACCAGATGGTTGTGTACTGCTGCCACAGCAAGGAGTGATGGAATTGCCACATGGTTTTCATCCACACCTCTGTCTGAAAGAATCAGGATGCTGCATCCGTCCTTATATGCTTTGTCAACCTCAACGAAAAGATGTTTAAGTGCTCTCTTCATCGGAGTATTCTTATAAAACAGTATTGATACTTTCTCTACCTTGAATCCTTCTTTCTTCATGTTTGCAATCTTCATAAGATCAAGATCGGACAAAATCGGATTCTGGATTTTGAGTACATGACAGTTCTCAGCCTTCTCTTCTAAAAGATTACCGTTCTTACCAACATATACAGCACCTGAAGTGACGATTTTTTCTCTTTCTGCGTCGATAGGCGGATTGGTAACCTGCGCAAAAAGCTGTTTAAAATAATAAAACAGTGGCTGATATTCTTTTGAGAGTACCGCAATTGGAGTATCTATACCCATGGCTCCTATTGGCTCAATGGCATTGAGTGCCATATTCCTTATGCTCTCTCTGTAATTCTCATATGTATAACCGAAAGCCTTTTGAAGACGCTTTCTGTTTTCATCAGAATACTTTTCAACTTTATGGTTTGGAGCCTTAATATCTTTTAAGTGAAGCATATTGCTGTCAATCCACTCACCGTATGGCTCCTTTAAGGCGTATTTTTCCTTAATTTCTTCATCATCATAGATAACGCCCTTGACGGTATCGATAAGGATCATCTTGCCCGGATGAAGACGTTCTTTCTTGAGGATGTGGTTCTCAGGAATAGGAAGTACACCTACTTCTGAAGAAAGAATCAGTCTGTCGTCATCTGTAATATAATATCTCGATGGTCTGAGGCCGTTTCTGTCAAGGATTGCACCCATCACATCACCGTCTGAAAACAGGATTGATGCAGGACCGTCCCATGGCTCCATCATGGTTGCGTAGTACTGATAGAAATCTCTTTCTTCCTGTGTCAGGGTTTCGTTGTTGGCCCATGGTTCAGGGATTGCTATCATTGCAGCAAGTGGCAAGTCCATACCGCTCATCATTAAGAACTCAAGGGTATTATCCAGCATTGCAGAATCGGAACCGCTTTGTGAAATAACCGGAAGTACCTTGGTCATATCCTCATCTGAGAATACTCCTGACTTCATGGTTTCTTCTCTTGCAAGCATCTTATCTGCATTACCCTTAATGGTGTTGATCTCACCATTGTGTACCATTAATCTGTTAGGATGTGCTCTTCTCCAGCTTGGAGTTGTATTGGTAGAAAATCTGGAATGTACCATTGCAATGGCTGATTCGTAAGTCTCATCTTCCAGATCCTTAAAGAATAATCGAAGCTGTCCTACAAGAAACATACCTTTATATACTATGGTTCTGCAGGAAAGTGATGGAATATATGTATTTACATTACTTTGTTCGAACTCTCTTCTTACGATATAAAGCATGCGTTCAAAATCAAGATCTGTTTTAGCGCTTTGGGGACGCTCTATTGCTACCTGATAGATTTTAGGCATGCACTCACGTGCCTTGCTTCCAAGAACATCAGGAACAACATCCACCTCTCTCCAGCCAAGAAGTTTAAGACCTGCTTTGGCTGTTATAATATCAAACATGGACTTAGCCTGTCTGAATTCAGGTTCGTTTTGGGGAAAGAAGAATACACCGATACCGTATTGTCTTTTTCCCGGAAGTTCAACACCTGCCTCCTTCCATGCTTTTACCATAAACTTATGAGGAATCTGTGTCAGGATACCAACACCGTCACCGGTTTTACCTTCACCGTCTTTACCTGCTCTGTGCTCTAAGTTCTCCACAATGTGAAGTGCATCACTTACAAGCTTATGAGACGGCCTTCCCTTAATATCAACAACTGCACCGATACCACAGTTGTCATGTTCAAATGAAGGATTATATAATCCTTGTTGGCCTATCTTTTCAAATTGTTCCCTCATATTTTTATTCCTCCGTTGTTTCTTTATGGAAAATAAAAAAGGCGCTACAAGCTCTATAAAAGCTTGAAGCGCCATTGCTTCATACAAAAATATAAATCAATCTTTTCAACCTATTATACACTTCTGTATCAAATTGTCAAGTTTTATTCTTTGAAAGGACTAACACACAATAACCGGACTAATGCCTTACCACCTTGAATCTTTGAAGGCTGACAGGTTCTCCTTTTTCTATGCCCGCCTTATTCCTTGCAATTCTTACCTGTTCTTCCACACTGTCAACTCCTTCCAAGTCCGGCAAAAGGAGGCCTCTTTTGCTTCCTGACGTAACTATTACTCCATATTTCTTTACGTCCAGCATACTCATATCATCAATGTCTTCTGCCTCGGAAAGTACATCAACACTTATATCCAGATAGTCGAGTTCATTTTTTGTAACTGGTGAAAACCTGTTATCATTTGATACTGCGCTTATGGCATTGCCTATTATTTCTTTGGCAAGATTCTTTCTTGTCGCAGCAATGGTTCCGATGCAGCCCCTTAAATCACCAAACTTATGAACGCTGACAAAAGTCCCGCCTCTTCTACTTATCATCTCATCAGGCAGATTATCCGGAACCTCAAGTTCCTTTCCATTTTGAACATATTCATATATGGCAGCCCTTGCCAGATTAACGTAAGGATCTTTCTTTTTATAATTATCATTTAACTCATTCTTTATTTTATTTAAATCAGCATCAAGAAAATGCCTTGAATCATCTGTTCCCTGCGGCTGTAACATGCATATGCCATAACCTACACCCGTTACATCCTGATGAGATAAAACCCTGGTTTCAACACTTAGACCATCCAGCATTCCTGCCATAATAACAAATGATTTATGCCCACATTCTGCAGCCTTATCACAAAAACTTTCATCAAATTTAAGAAGTTCTCCCAGGGCTCCCCTTCTAAAAACATCCATTATTTTCTCATCATATTTTGGACCGTTCTCATCAAAACCATAAGGACCGTCATCTTTCAACTTATGTGAAAGGTCACCACTTGCAACTGCAACTGCCCTTCTTCCAAGGGAAGTCACTGCATCGGAAATTATCATTCCAAGTTTGTAATGATCATAATAATGCAGTCCCGAAAGACCAACTCTTATAATTTTTCCGCCTTTATAATACTGCCTTATGAAATAAAGCGGCACCATAATTCCATGGTCAAGTTTTGGATCTCTCTCTCCAAGAGTGCCGGCAAATACCTCTTCTTTTTCTGCCTTTTTCTCAATAAGTTCTACAAGTTCTTTATCATACTGCTCCTTAAATTTAATATTTGGAGCGCCAAAAGAGGACAGGTCTCCTTCAGCCCTGTCCCCTGGTGATATGTGATTATAATCTGCATACATAATCGTATGAGGGTCCGTTACAATAATTGTATCCGGTTTTACCTCAGCAATATCCTTTGCCACTTCAATATATGCTCTTGTTGTTTCTTCAATGGAACTCTCGCTTCCTCTTCCAACTGCCGGAACAATCATTGGAGGATGTGGTACCATATATGCCGAAATAATTGCCATTATCTGCCCATTCCTTTTGCACTGATTTTGCTGCCATTATTTACGTTCTTAGAAAGATTTTTTTCTGCAGTTTTTCTCTGACACATTTCAACTTCTTCTTTACTACTGTATATCACAGCACCTATAAACTTATCAAGTGATTCTACATTTTTATACCTGTGAAGATTATTCTCATGCAGGAAATGTTGAAAATCTTTATATACATTATCTCTGTCGATTTCATTATGAATCGTTCTACTTAAAACAGTTTCAACATATTTTTTATATATCTGATGACCTGCCCTGGTTCCTTCTCTTTCAAGATTAAATACTGTTCTTAATAATTCTTCATCTTCAGGATACTTTGCTAAATCCCAGCCCTTCTTTGTAAGTATTTGTCTGGCTTCCTTATAACTTTTTGTTATTTGTAAATCAAGCCGTTGCTTACTTACTTTATCAAGAATCTGTTCTTCCTTAATTGGCAATCCTTCATTAGACATGAATCTGTTATTTGCCTCAATGCAGTAATCCACATACCTGGCCAGGCCGCCTAACTTCTCACTGTAAGGAGCATAAGCATCAATATTCTCTGCCATTACCTTAAGCATTTTATTCTGATTTTCTCTGCTTTTTGGCTTAAGTCTGTATATTCCCTGAATGAAAGACACCAGCATATCATCCATATAAGGATTCTCTCCGGCAGATCCATAGATTAGTGTAATAAGCATCTTATTCTGAAGATTGTTTGTAAACCCGCCTCCATTAAACATATGCTCAAACATGTCATCCAGAGACATGCCATTAAAAACGGTCTGCTTTCTGATATTTTTAACTGTTCCTTTTGAACCCATTGTCACTAATTCTTTATCTGAAAGCAGGTATTTTACCAGTTCGTTATCATCTTTTTCTATTATACAAAGTCCTTTAGACATAATCATTCTCCCTTTATATGTATTTTCATCATGCACTTATGTTTTAACATACAAAGGGCAACAAAAGATTAACAAATATTATACATAATCATAATCTATTTTAATATTATTGTCTTTCGCATTCACACTGGCCATGGCGCCCGTAATAAGAGGCATCATAGGCGGAAGATGACCTATATCGAGATCCATGATGATTGGAAGATTCATATCTCCAAGTATATCTGTAACGGCGTTATACTGATTAACTCCAAGCTGTTCTTCACCATAGTGCAGCGGTCTGCCAATTAAGAATCCTTTTGCATTGTCGAGCCATCCAGCTTCGCGTAACTGCCAGAAGGCTCTTCTCATACTAAGCGGTGGTAAGTCGCAGCATTCAAAGAACCAGATCACTCCATCTTCTTTATATTTTTCATTAAATTCCTTAACCCTGTCATATTTGGTTCCGCAGTGAATAATAAGAATATCCATGCATCCGCCTAATAATCTTCCCTTGAAAGAAGCCTGATTAGCGGAGGCATTAAAATATTTATATTCTGTTTTTGTTTTGGCATTATAAGGTTTAAGCGGTTCTTCATCATCCTTATCGGAGCAGTCATCAAAACTTTCCCAGGTTTTATAGCCATGAGAAGAACGAAACGTTCCGGTTAGTAACCCCAGCGCGTCTTCCACCGATTCATGCCATGGCTCCCTGCCAAAGGCCGGAGCACATGGACCGTAGATGGCCGCAGTATCCGCCAGAGTTGCCGAAAGAAAAGTATAATTGGTATTATCCGAATATCCCATATACCATTTAGGCTCAGCCTTAGCTATGGCCTCAAAGTCCATATAAGGCACCACTTCACACATCAGTTCTCCGCCGCCGCAGGTTATAACCGCATCAATCTCAGGGTCTGTCATAACCCGGTTCAATTCCCCGGCGCACTTAATGGGAGTGTTACTGATTCCTATGCCGTTACTGCTGTAACAGTTGGGACCGATATATGTCCTAAATCCCTTTTTGTTAAAAATATCAAGAGCATTTTTAAAACGACTTTCATAAGGCTCTATGGCGCACCCGAATGAGGGAGCTATAAAACCTATGGTGCCCACGCTCTTAAGTGGTTTTGGATATCTCATTTTCTTCTCCTTAATTTTTACCTATGGTTTTGGATACATTTTTTTCGGAAGTAAAATTCTCATCTACAGGATTATTATATCACAGGCTTCTAACAAATTTGCAACAAAGAAAGCCGCACCGATATATTATTATCGGCGCGGCTCATACATTTAATATCCTTTATTAATTACATTGTGCCCTTCTCTAAAGCAAGAGTTCTTGTTGTTAAATCACAAACCTCAGCAGGTCCGTAATACTGGATAGCACCAGGATATGTGAAGCATGTTTCAACAGCCCACTTATCTCTGTTTGCTTCGAAATACTTAAATGGCTTACCATCAAGTTCAACAAGAGCCTTACGAATAACCGGCTTGTCTTCACCATTTCTTCTTTCGATATTCATCATCTTTGTAATAGGCATACCACCTGCAACCCACTCTTCAGCCGGCTTTGAGATGTTGGATACCTTTGAAAGATATCCTGTATAACCATACTGAATCAACATGAATGCGTTGTAACCAAGTGAATAACAGTAGTCAGCATCGAAGTTTGAAGGGAATGCGCATCTTCCCTCATAACCGAAGAAGTGATGAAGTGCACTGAATTTACCCTTATATGTGCCTGCTGCTTTTCTGTTAGCAAGTTCATTCTTAACAAGTTCTGAGAATAACTTCTCTGACTCGATTAATGAAACCTGTACGTTACCATGAGGATCTCTCTCTAAGAATAACTGCTGCTTAATTCCAAGTGGAAGAATGTCAAATACCTTGAATGCATCAGCGCTAAGACCATTCTTAATGAAGTTATACTTAGCATCCCAGTCAGGAAGAGCATTGAACTCATCTGTCTTTGAACCTGCAAGGAGTTCGTTGATTTCCTTAATAAGTGCTGAGAATTCAGGAACGAATTCTACGATGCCTTCAGGAATAATAGCTACACCAAAGTTATTGCCTTCATTGCCTCTCTTCTCAACTGAATCAGCAATGTAATTTGTAATCTGTGCAAGTGACATCTTCTTAGCAGCAACTTCTTCACCGATAAGGCAGATGTTTGGCTGTGTCTCTAAAGCACACTCTAAAGCTACGTGAGAAGCACTACGTCCCATAACCTTAACGAAATGCCAGTACTTCTTAGCTGAGTTGGCATCTCTTTCGATGTTACCGATTAATTCTGAATATGTCTTTGTTGCTGTATCGAAACCAAATGATGCTTCGATATCTTCGTTCTTTAAGTCACCGTCGATTGTCTTAGGACATCCGATAACCTGAACGCCTGTATTATTTGCTGCCATATACTCTGCTAATGTTGCAGCATTTGTATTTGAATCGTCACCACCGATGATAACGATAGCTGTAAGACCGTTCTTCTTAGCATTCTCTGCTACGATAGCGAACTGTTCCTGAGTTTCAAGTTTTGTTCTGCCTGAACCGATGATATCGAAACCACCTGTATTTCTGTAAGCATCGATAAATGCATCATCAAATTCAACATAATCATCTTTAAGAAGTCCGTCAGGACCGCCCTTGAAACCAAGAAGAACATTGCTCTTGTCTGTAGCCTTTAATGCATCATAAAGACCACTGATTACGTTGTGTCCACCAGGAGCCTGTCCACCTGAGAGGATAACACCTACAACCTGCTTCTTAGCTACTGATGTGTTTGAACCTTTTTCAAAAGTAATCTCTTTCTTTCCGTATGTATTAGGGAAGAGAGCTTTGATCTTGTCCTGATCAGCTACGCTTGCTGTTTCGCTTCCTTCTTTAACACAGATATCTGAGATACCGTTTCTGAGCATTCCCGGAAGCTTAGGGCTGTACTCATATCTTGCTTTTTGAAGTGGTGATAAATTCATAAATGTACTCCTTTATATATTAATTTTTTTATGCACTTACAATATAGTAAAACATTTTCATAAAAAATGAAATAGGCTTATTGATTTTTCTTATACATATGCCACGATAAGTCCGCCTCTTTCAGCATAGAAACTGTTAAGGCCACTGGTCTCCATTATGCTTATTTCAAAATCAGGATTCTTGTTAAGCAAGAATTCCTTAAGTTCATTGGCCATATCTGTATTAAGACAGTGGGTAATGAAGATTTTATTTTGTTCAAATCCCCTGTTTTCCATATCTTCATATATCTTGGCAAATACTTTCTTGGCACCTCTCATGGAGCCGAGGATTTTGATTTTGCCACTTTCATCGCCAATTCCGACGCCCCAGAAACCTAAGGTGCTGGCAATGAAACCTTTAAGTGGATTCATACGTCCGTTCTTAATCAGATTATTATAAGAACAAAGTGCGAAAACTATTTTGGTTTTATCCATAAACTCCTGGGCTCTCTTTGTTACTGTCTCATAATCATTGGCTTCAGCCAAAATCTTTTTAAGTTCAAGTACCATAAGGTCGCTAAGTCCACTGGTTCCGAGGGTATCAACTATATATACCTTCTTATCCGGAAAATCCTCGGCCAGCATTTCTTTTGCAGTAAGAGCGCTGTTATAACTTCCCGATAATCCGCTTGATATGGTAATTGCTATGGAGCAGTCTGCTTCGGCAAACCTCTCGAACCACACCTGCGGTGATGGGCAGGATGAACGTGCAGCGGTCTTCTCAATCTCGACTTTTTCAACCATTTCGGTGATTTTGATACTGCCATCGTCTACGAAATTCTCTTCACCGGAAGTAATAATAAAAGGAACTCTGTAATATCCTGCTCCCGGGATGTCTATTTCTTCAATATCACATGAGCTGTCACAAACAATATTCCATTTCATGGGCTAACTACCTCCTTACGTAACACATCTTTCATTATAGCACATTTCAGCCATCTTTTAAAGGCAGGGTTACCGTAAAGGCATAGATGTATCTGTCTTCTGCTACCTTGTAATTTGGAAAGATTTCCCTGATTTGTTCTTTAGTTACCTTATTCGCGGATGCACTGATTCGGCCACCCATTCTTACCACAGTGGCATTTGCTATGGAAAGGCCTATACCATTACCGTTTCTTTCTTCGTCTGACTTGGTTCTTGCGCTGTCAATCCGGTAAAATCTGTCGAAGAGGTGTTTAACATCTTCCTTTGTTGCTGCAAGGTCGCTGGTATTAATTACCTGCAATATGGCTTTTCTGCCTTTTTTCTCAAGGCTTACCTTAATCGATCCTTCCTCATCACTGTATTTAATGGCATTGTCACAAAGAATGCTGATTAACTGTTTATAAAGGCTTTCATCCGTGGTGATTGTAATATTATCTGCGGTTACAACCACCATTTCTTTCCCCTTATATTCTGCCACTGCAAGGAAAGGTTCTGCTGCCTCCTTTGTTACCTCGTCAGCCCTGAATGCTGAGCCTTTAACAACATCTTCGGATTCTTCGAGTCTTGAGAGAGTAACCATCTGATTTACCATATCTCTCATTTTTACAACCTGCTCCTTGGTGCCTTCAATCCACTCATTCTTACCTGTATCCATGGCAAGTACATCCATATTTGTGGAGATGACTGTAAGCGGAGTCTTAAGTTCATGGGATGCATCTGTTATAAACTGTTTCTGCTTGGTTTCGCTTTCTTCTACAGGCTGAAGGATTTTCTTTGTGGCAAGACTTAAAAAGATAAACATTATGATGATGCCTATCGCTCCAACGCTTAATGATATGCCTGCGGTTGATCTTAGATTATCAAATCTTGAGGAGCAGTCCATCATAACTACTATCTTTTTATCATCATTGATATTTCTTATGTAATATTTATATTCATTTGTATAACCCGTGGTCTTTTTTCCTGAAGCCACAATACTTATGAGTTTAGCTGCCTCCTCTTCCGAGATGGTTGCAATGTGGCTTAAATTTAATTTATATTCACTGCCTGCTGTAATCTCTGCCGAGAAGAATCTGGTCTCATACTGAAACTCTCTGGTTCTGAACATGTTATCAGGGATTGGAGCTCCGTTCTCAGGTACACCTTCATCCGCGCCCTGAACCGGCTTATCTTCAGGCGATGTTAATATTTCACCAGGAGCCGGTTCTCCTGCCGCCGGAGCCTCTCCGCCATTCTCGCCATTTTCTCCATTTTCACCAGGTTTTTTAGCGTCCATATCACCCGGAAAATGTCCTTTATTATCTGCAAGCATCCTGACTATGTCCGTGGTTTCCTTGTCCACTCTTATGTAATTCACCACATTTATTGCACAAATCAAAGCCATGACACTTACTGCCACGGCTATGGTTCCAATAATGATAAATTTTATTCTTAATTTTTTAAACATCTTTTAACTCCAAAGAATATCCTACATTTCGGGTGGCTTTAATCTCCGCCTTTGCCCCTATGGCTGTAAGTTGTTTACGAAGATATGAAATATTAACCCAGATGACATTTATTTCAGCCTCAGATTCCCAGCCCCAGATATGTTCCATTATCATCTCCTGAGACATAATCTGTTTTGGCGAGCGCATAAACATTTCCATTAACTGATATGCTTTGCCGTTTAATTTTACCGAACCTTTATCTGCCTTAAGTTCATAAGAACTTCTGTCTAATTCCATGTTAGAAAACTTTAAGGTATCCGAGGTAAACTCTCCCTTTCTTCTAAGCATGGCTCTGATTCTTGCAAGCAGTTCCCCACCATCAAAAGGCTTGGTCAGATAATCATCTGCTCCTGCATCCAGGCCACCTATTCTGTCATCTATTTCAGTTTTGGCAGTCAGCATAAGAACCGGCACATTTATTCCCCTGGCTCTTGCTTCTTTAAGCACTGTAACACCGTCTTTTTTAGGCATCATAATATCCAAGATTACTCCGTCGTAATCTCCATATTCCATGCTATCCAGAGCGCTCTCTCCATCGAAAACCGCATCCACGGTATAACTGTTTTTTGTTAAGAGGGCTGTTACCGCCTTACTTATGTTTTTGTCATCTTCTGCCAAAAGTATTTTCATAATCTATCTCCGTGAATATATTATGATGTTGTGGTCAAAAGGTCTTTCCCCTGACACGTACTTACAATATCTTGTTCTCGTAGTCCTGCAGTTCATGGAATATGTTGTCTACAACGGCAGTATCTCCCTCAATTCTGTATAGCAAAAAATAGTCATGAGACAGGAAATTCATTCTCCGGTAGCCAAGTTCTCTAAGCCGCGGATTATCACACAGTTTTAAGCTCCTGGCCACTCTGGAGAGACTGGTCTTTGTAGTTTCAAAGTCATTCAATACATTGGAAGCCGCCTGCTCGCTTTTCTTCTCAAATAAAAGATATCTGATAAACCCATCCAGATCCGCCTCGGCATCGGATGTAATAACAACCTTATATTCCATATTTCTGCCTCATATCGGATATCACATCATCCGCATCCCGTACCATACCCTCTGACGCATGCTGTCTTGATGCTTCAAGTTTTTTAAGTACCTCATCCTCCGTCAATGTCACATATGGATTTACCGTCTTTTTCTTTAATTCAAAAGGAAATCCATTGTTTGCAACAGCCTGGGTAAGAAACATCCTGATAGCGGAAGTCGTATCTGTTCCTAACTCCCTAAACAGGGCATCTGATTTTGTTTTGAGTTCATCATCAACACGTATCTGTATTGTACTCGACATAGCGCACCTCCTCGCTGATTACTACTTGTATTATACTGCTACCTCAATACAAATGCAATGATTTTGCATGCAGTATTATATGTTGTATAGGATGTATAAACAGGTTAAAAAAATCGGAATCCATGTTTTTCCACAGATTCCGATATTCTTACTTTTTAATTAAGATTTCTTTTTTTCTATATATTAAGTGTATAACTCTCAGTTCCAATTACTGCCGTAACTGTAGAAGATGAACTGATAGCAGGATCCGATACGGATATGTAATTGCCCTTTTTTATATTGTCAATTGTATATGCTTTATTACCGTCGATATAAATCTCAATAGTATCGCTGCTGTCATAACTTCCATTTATGGTTGTTGATGCAGTTAAGACTTCAGAGTTCTGACCTACGGACTGAATCATACCTGAGGAGCCGGTCATTATAAGCGTGCCACCTGATATATCACATTCTCCTATATAATCCAGAGTTCCGTTACCTGCATTCTCAGGACCGCTTATCTCCACATAACCACCGGTCATATATATACTTCCATTACTGTCTATGCCATCACCATAAGCATTTATATAGATATTTCCTCCATTAATTGTTAAAGCGCCATCGATGGCAGTTTCCATTCCCATTCCACCTTGCATGCCTTCCTGTATTTCGCCTGGCATCATACCGCCTTGCATCTGACCATTTTCCATCCTGCCACCTTGCATTTGGCCATCCATATTCTCAGGTTTTTGTGGTCTCTCACCATTTTCGCTCATCGGTCCACCCTGTCCCATCTGGCCGCCGACAGGACCACCCTGGAAGTTTGCCTCGTCCATATTTTCAGGGTTCTCAGGCATTTCGCCTTCTTCCATTCCTTCCGGCAGTTCCGGCATTTCTCCATTTTCGCCCATTGGCGCGCCCTGCATCTGCCCACCGACCGGACCACCCTGACCAGGCGCCCTGGTGACTGCTGTGGACTGCTGGCCTGTTTCCTCCAGAGTCTCTCCCTGTTCTGATATAGCCTGGCCAGACTGAACCTGTTCCTGATTTTGCGTCTTTTGCCCCATAGGACCGCCCTGCATCATCTCATCCCCCGAGGATCCGGAGCCATCAGATATATTTATGCCGTCGTCCTTTGCATCTATATTAATATCTCCATCATTTAAAACCACGTCCAGGGCCTGCATGCCTTCATCTCCGGCATTTATATTTAAGGTTCCGCCATCAACAGTTATGGTATCATTGATTTTAATTCCCTTATCTCCTGCATCTATGGTCAGCGTTCCTTCTTCCATTACAAAACTGTCATTGCCATCGATTCCTTCATCTGCTGCCTTTATGCTGACCTGACCACCTTTAATCTCCACATCATCTTTTGCCTTTATTCCATCATTATTCTCTGATACTATTTCCAGACTTCCGCTTCCTTCTATTATCAGATCACAGGCTGTATATACAGCCCCGCCTGCATTATTTATATTTGTTTCCTCATCATCTGATGACTCTTCTCTGTTATCAGTTAAGGTATTTGTTGTACCGCTGTCCAAAACCAGATATACATTCTTGCCCTCTTCTATATAAAGTGGAGCCATGTCATCAGATGTTATATTTACTCCGCTAAGAATTAATCTTACATTGTCCTCTTCTCCTGCACTTACACAAACAGAGGCATCGCCAGAGCCACTCAGTAAATAATCACCGGCTTTACTTATATAAATTATTCCATCTTCATATCTAGCACCATCACCACTGATAACTGCTCCGCTGGCACTTATCTGTATTACAGTGCACTCGCTTTCATCATAATCCACATCTTCACTCTGCCCGCTTACACTTACCTGCACCACATTATCTGAATTTGCCAAAATACTGCCCAGGCTGTCCGATGATAAACCTCTGCATGCGGTTAAAATGCACATTGCTATTCCCATTGATGCTATTAACATTTTCTTCTTCATGTTTCCCACTCTCCTTTATAATTCATCTGATCTTGATTCCGATTTAGCTAATGATATATTCAGATTTCCATTTCTTATTCTTAAGTCATCTATAAATGCCTTCTGGTTCTTTTGATCCTGCAGGTTAACTTTGTAAAACAGTTCATACATACTTCCCATATTTGTGGTTTTTACCCTTACAAGTTCACTGCTTTTTGTATACTTACTAAATACCTCATCGAATACATCTACATAATCAAGGTGTTCCGGAATTGTAATTCGAAGATCCATATCGCTTGCCTTCTTCTTTCCAAAACCAGTTCTTGAAAGTACCACCAGAATTACCCCAAGTAATACTGTGATTAATCCTGCAAAAGTAAGATATCCCATTCCGGTTGCAAGTCCCACAACCATTGAGAAGAATACACCCGCTATCTCTTTGGCATTACCCGGCATAGACCTGAAACGTACCAAACTAAATGCTCCCATAATGGCCACTCCGGTTCCAAGGTTTCCATTAACCAGCATTATTACCACTTCCACCAGTGCCGGCAGGAGCGCCAGCGTAATAATATAATTCTTGGAATAATTCTTCTCACATAACATATATGCTCCTGCGATTATTATTCCAAGCACGATTGACACTGCCGTGCACATCATCGCTACTCCCAAAGTTAAACTGTTTGCTGTTATTATGCTTGTAAACATATCTTTTTCTCCTTCTTGCTGTAATCGTTTCCTATTGCTACTATCCTGCCTCTTTGAGCTTTTCTTTTTTCGGTAACTTCCATGTAAGCCCTTCCATATTTACTGAAACTAACCGGATAAATCTCAAGCTCATCTAATATTCTGCTTATCTCCAAAGGGTAAGCCCCCGGAACTTTTAGTTCTATTAACACATATCCTTTAGGAAGTATTTCCTTACCCCTGCTGCCTTCCTTAAGATTAAGATCCCTTGTCCTGTATCTGATGTTTCTATCCACTGTCATTCTTAAGGAGGAATCCTGAATTCCCACATATGCTACTCTGTCGTAAGCAATCATCATTTTGGGAATTACATTGTAGAAATTCAGGAAGTAATCGATTTCTTTTTTTATCTGACTGTCATCCTTTATATCCTGCCTGTTGTTAAGATACTTAACTGCCTCACCTAATGGATGCTGAATTCTTCTTTTATAAACCACTCCGTCATATTTCTTCTTTATTTCTATAAAGGCTTTTGTATCATCATTAACTTCATTTCCATAAACCCTTAATCTTAACTTTTCTTTATATGCTGGCTTATCTATGGACCTTATAATCAGATCATTATTTGGAGTATCATAATATATGTTGCTTATGGTACTTAGTCCATATTCATCTTCCCTAAAAATTTCTTTCATTCTCTCAAGCATCTTCGAAAGCTTGTCTTCGGATATCATATATTTCTTTTCAACTCTCTTAAAAATCATATTTGCCATAAGCATTTTCTCCTCCTGTTATACTAACTATAAAATCCCTACCTAAAACGAACCTAAAACCTGAAAAATTTTTTATTTTTTCCACGCAAAAAAAGCCTCCGCATACCGCGAAGGCCATAATTACAGATTTTTATTCAATTGGAATACAGTTACTCAATCCAAAAATACGCTATTTCCTTAAAGCGTGGTAAACACAAAGACAATTGTCCAAAAGTAGGCGTTTCAACTAAACCTTTACGTTTAAGCCTGTCTCTGTAAACCGACATCTGTGATGTGCTGATATTTAACTCTTCTCTAATATCCTGAATTTTCATCTGATCATTTTTGACTAGAAGAGTGACAATCTGCTTCTCCATATTAGGTAATTCAGACCATATTTTCTCATAAACATATTCACTCAACATTCCATCATATTCATTCATGATAGCATCGAGGTCTCCCTCTTCCTTTGTACCAAGATATTTCTCAGAATATAAATATCCCAATACCTGATAAGCGTATGCATATCCTTTAGTGAGATTTGCCATACGGCGTGCTTTCTCATCAGAAACATTAAAGATTGCTTTGTAACTTAAAGCTATATTTACAATGCTAAGCGCTTCCAGGTAAACCTTAGGCGCTCTGTAAAGAAAAGTTAAAGTCTTTTCGTTTTGCAGGCTGTTAATACTTTCATACAAACCAGTCGCGACCAGGAAAATCGGTAACTTCTGTCTAATTAATAATTGAAAAATCCCCGCAAAAACTTTCACATTTTTATTATTTACTATTTCATCAATAGCAATAAGAACTCTGTATTTCTTTTTATCAATTTCCTTAAGCAAACTCTCAAGTGCCACAGTCATATCATAGACCGGTGTGGCATTTTTTATTGATACTCCGATTCCAAGAGCGGAAAGATCAATCTTCGCATCTACGAACAGATTACGAAGCCCACGCTGACTGTAAAGATGTCCAACAATGGCATTTACTATATCAATATCTGGAGTGACATTGATAACAATCCAATCCTTTTTTTTATCAAACTCTTCCGCAATAGTCGAAAGCATAACTGTCTTTCCGCTGCCTCTAACACCGGAAATAATATATGCATAATCTGATGGTTCTGTATCCAAAAAACTCTCAACTATTTTTTCTGTTTGAGATGTTCTGGCAATATACTGTTTAGGCGCAATTCCAAATGAAAGTGTAAAAGGATTCCCTGCCATACTCTTACCCTCCGTTAGCCAGGTTATATCTGGTTATATTTTTTGTCTCCAGTTATATTTGGTTATAGTTTTAATTTTCAGTTATATTTGGTTATATTTAGTTATAATTATAACTGGGTGTCAAAATATAATCAATACCTTTGTCAAATATTACTCAATCCTGTTACTTTAAATTATCTCCATTTCATCCGGCTCGACATGGCAGGTCAGAAACAGTACTTCCACTCCTGCTTTTTTTGCATCATCAAGTGCTTCACCAAACTCCGGATGAGTATCCACATTGGCCCTGACTTCTGTAACACCATCCATTTGTATCACAAATGCAAGTATTGACTGATATCCCTCTTCCTTTGCCTTTATCAGTTCACGGATATGCTTAACACCGCGCTCTGTTGGGGCATCCGGGAAATAACCCATACCATCAATCTCCAGGGTGCAGCCCTTAACTTCCATAAGGAACCGTTCATCTCCTCTTTCCATATAAAAGTCGATGCGGGAATTGCCATATGTATATTCCGCAGTCACCTTACTGTAGTCCTGTTTTGCCAGCCACTCTTTCACAACCTTGTTGGGAGCCTGACTGTCTATATTAAAAAGGATTCCGTTGTCCTTACGAACAGCCACCAGGTCATACTTCGTCTTCCTGTCCGGTGTCCCCGGGGCAGTCAGCCATACCTCACATCCTGGTATTAGCAGTTCCTTGCACCTGCCGGTGTTTTTGACATGAACTATTTCCTTATGGCCCTCAATATCCACTTCGGCAATAAAGCGGTTGGGACGTTTTATAAACTTAGCCTGAGTTATATTTTCATATTTCATTAGTTTTTTCCGCTAATTTTAATTCATAAGTTTTATTTAATGTATTTCAATTGATACTATTTCCGGATGATTGAAATATCTTGGAAGTGGAGTGCTTTCTCTTGCCAGTCCACGGCTAACCTCTAAGATGGTTCCTGAGGATAATGTATATTCTCCATCTATATATTCAGCCATAAAGCCCTGGTCCGGTGCGTATACTCCCTTATCCATCCACGGAATCTTAATCTGTCCGGCATGTGCATGCCCTGAACAAATAATGTCAAAATCATACTGCTCATATATGCTTACCTTTTCAGGCCTGTGACTGATTAAAATCTTTACATGCTCATCATCCGTCCTGGCATAGGCGCTGTCAATCTGTGCCTTCCACTCGGACAATCCTATCTCATCCGGATCATCCACACCGCAGATATCCAAAGTTGTGCCATTAACCGTAATGGTATCGCAGTCACCTCTTAGTACTGTAACTCCGGCATTAGTCGCCTTAGTGCACATCTCATCTTCTCTGTCGCTCCAGTATTCATGATTACCGGTAACATAGTAACAAGAATATTTCTCAGCCAGGTTCTCACAGAGAATTACTGCATTATCATCCTTAATCCTGTCATCAAAAATATCCCCCGCCAGCAAAACAATATCCGGATTTTCCTTATCTACCATTTTAATGAGCCAGCTCTGATTCGGTCCATAGTAACAGGAATGGAGATCCGATATTAAAACAATCTTAACCGGCATTACTTCCTTATCCGGAATATCTATTACCTTTCTGTCCGTAAAAGGAAACAAGGTCCAGACGGAAATTATAATAAACAGAAGAAGCATATGCATGATATGCTTCTTACGTTTTTTCTTTAACTTTTTCTCTTTTTTCTTTTCGTTCATTTTTATCCCAATGCTACATCAAGCATCATCATTAGACAAAATCCAATGGTAAACATTATGGTTCCTATATTGGAATGCTTTCCTTCAGACATTTCAGGAATTAATTCTTCGATAACAACATAGAACATTGCACCAGCCGCAAAACTTAATAAATACGGAAGTATCGGCACTGCTATATTCATAAGAAGAATTGTAGCAAGACCTGCAATTGGTTCTACAACACCTGAGAGAATTCCCATGAGGCAGGCTTTGCTCTTCTTTATTCCATGAGCTGCCAGTGGCATTGATATTATGGCTCCTTCAGGGAAGTTCTGAATTGCAATACCAATTGCCAGAGCCAGAGCTGCAGATGCAGTAATACTTGCGCCTCCCGTAACCATTCCTGCATATACAACACCAACTGCCATACCTTCAGGTATGTTGTGGATTGTTACTGCAAGAAGTAACATAGTGGTTTTCTGAAGACTGGATTTTGGACCTTCTTCGATATTATCAAAGTGCATGTGAGGTACAAAAGTATCCAGTGCAAGTAAAAATAAAATACCTATTATAAAACCTATAACTGCCGGAATAAAGGATAACTTACCCATTGATTCTGACATTTCCATTGAAGGAATAAGCAGACTCCATACGGAAGCTGCTACCATTACTCCTGCTGCAAATCCCGTAAGGGATTTACGAATGGTGTCGCTCATTTCTTTCTTCATGAAGAGGACACACATCGCTCCAAGAGAAGTTCCAAGTAATGGAATTAATAAACCTTCAGCAACTGTAATTACCATTTTTTACCATCTCCTTATTGTGGATTTTGTGGTGGGATTTGTGGTGTTTGTGCTGATTGTGGTGCTACTGTCTGTTGTGGTGCCGGCTGTGGGGCCGGTGCTGGTTGCGGTGTGGCTGCTTGCTGTGGAGCTACTACCGGTTGTGGGGCCGGTACTGGCTGTGGAGCCACTGGTCCTGGCTGTACAGGCTGCTGCGGATATCCCTGTATTGGAACCTGTCCCTGTGGATATGGCGTATATCCCTGAGGTTGCATTGGCTGTCCCTGTGGATATTGCGCATAACCCTGAGGTGGCACAGGCTGTCCCATAGGCTGCTGATAATATGCATACTGATTATTCTGTCTTTGATGCAAATCAGTTCCTGTGTTAACTCTGTAGAAATTACCTGCACCATAATCCGGTTCTTTACCCATAATCGTTAATAATCCTATGGTATAAATCAGATTACCAGGAATAAGAACATTTAAAAGTGCTATAATAATTGCTTTTTCTTTGGAGCCATAAGTTATAAAAAGATCATATACTTTGCAATATACAAATGCCTGCATAAGCACATAGAAGCAAAGTCCTAAGAACTGTCCTGCTACCGGAATTCCCTGAAGCCCGGCAGAAATGGTTGTGCCAAAAATAGACATACAGATATAAACAATTGCTGTAATTTCTCTTTTGTATGTCTTAATTATTCCAAGAAGATTAAACTGTTTTCTTGGAATGACAAATTCAAGATATGTCTGAAGAAACGGTATAAATGCAAACCAGGCGTTCTTATAACCGGCTTTTCTGGCCATTTTGAATAAGGCGATTGCCGGAAGCAGATACTCAACTAATGGGATAAGAAGAGCAATAACTGTTGCTATCGCACCTACAATTGCCGTTACAATGGCGCCTCCCGTTGTGAGCATTGCCAGAATCGCTGTAAAAAATGCTGCAATTCCTTCAAAAAAACCCGCCGTTCCATTGGAAATACTATCAGCATGTGTTACTACCTGATCAACATTATCAAGAACTTCCATAGCATCATCAAATGATGTTAACAAAACAGGTAATGAGTAATTTAAAAAATAAAAAGCTTTCATAATAAACCTCTTCTATTTATGCCAGTTTTAAAACTTTCAATAATAAAATCCACGCAAAACCATAATATGTAATAACCGCTACCAGGTCATTAACTGTTGAAATCAAAGGACCTGACGCAACTGCAGGGTCAACATGTATCTGTTCAAAAAGCATTGGAACCAGTGTTCCAACAAGGCTTGAAATTGTCATGGCCATAACAACCGCAACTGCTACACAGGCTGATACCGTAAAAGCAAAGCCCGGCGTATATCCTTTAAGGAATGTAATATACAGTCCAATGATAATTAATGAGAGAACTCCAAGGGAGATTCCTATCATAAATCCAACCTTCATTTCCTTAAAGGCTAAACTTACTTTCTCTTTACCTGACAGATTCTCATCCATCAAAACTCTGATGGTAACAGCCAGGGACTGTGTTCCTACATTACCTGCCATACCAAGAATAAGTGACTGAAACGCAACCACAATAGGAATAACTGAAACCACATTTTCAAATAATCCAACGACTGTGGATACGCCCATTCCAAGGAATAAAAGTATAATCAGCCATGGAAGTCTCTTACGCACACTGTCATTTAAAGACTCATCCAGTTCCCCTTCTTCAGTAAGACCAGCCAGCTTAGCATAGTCTTCGCTCATCTCTTCATCCACAACTTCGATGATATCCTGAGCTGTGATAATACCGATTATTTCTTTATTTTCATTAAGTACAGGGATTGAATCCTCGGCGTAGTCCTTGATTCTTTCAATGCAGTCATCTATTTTTTCATGATCATTAAGTGAAGGATAACCGGTACTGATTAAATCAGAAAGCGGTGAGTAATCTCTGGCAACAATCAAATCCTTAAGATCAATCGCTCCATAAAATTTGCCTTCTTCGTCTTCTACATAAATGGTTGAAATATTATCATTCTCACCGGCCTGCGCCACAAGTTCTCTCATGGCCTGGCGTATGGAAAGATTATTCTTAATTAAAATGTAATTGGTTGTAATCTTGCTACCAATCTCATCTTCATCGTAAGAATTGATAAGTTCGATATCAGCCGCTGCTTCTTCATCCAGGTTGCTGATGATGTTTTCCTTTGTCTCATCATCCACATCTTCAAGGAAATCTACCGCATCGTCAGAGTCCATTTCTGATACGATTTCAGCCAGCTGTTCAATATCAAGTTCCTTGGCATAAACATCAGCATCTTCAATGTAAGTGAAGATTTCTGACATTTTCTCGAGCCCCAGAAGACCATATATCTTCTTACGCTCATCAACCTCTAAGTTTTCAAGAGCTTCCGCAATATCATTCTCATGATAATCATCAAGTCTCTCTTTAAGTTCTTCATCGGAAATCTCACTTCTTATAATATTGATGATTTCCTGGGGGAGGCTAACTTCTTCTATTTCTTCATTTTCTGCATCTTTGGTTTCTTCTGTTGCTTCTTCATTAACAGCTTCATCAGAAGTTTCTTCGACAATTTCTTTTTCGTCTGCCATAAGGTCGCCTCCTTCTTATTTAAATTGGGCAAAATCGCCGATTTGAAGCCATTTAAACCCTTTTACTATTATAAATTTTTTGTAAAATATTGGCAACAAAAAATCCTACTTTATCCTACTTTTTCCTACTTTTTACTACTTTGTGCTACTTTATACTACTTTTTCAATTTTTTGCTTTTAGAGTGATATACTTTGTATATATCGCTTTGGGAGGGTTATAATATGCGTCCATTAAAGGAAAAAGTAAGCGTTTCTTTAGACTTAGATGTAATAGACGTTATTAAGACAAAGGCAGAAGACGATGACCGTAACTTTAGCAGTTACATCAATAAAGTTCTTAAAGACCACATTATAATTCTAGAGGGGAATAATAAAGGGGAATTAGAGATTCGCAACTAGTTAAACTTATGTTGTTTAACTAAAATGAGCGCTTGTACGTTGAAAGACGTAACGTACACATAAGGGGATTTTGCCCTTTTTTAGAACTGAATATAACAAAAAAAAAGAACTGTGAAAACAGTTCTTTTTTTAAGGCGCCAACCAGATTTGAACTGGTGATAACGGTGTTGCAGACCGGTGCCTTACCGCTTGGCTATGGCGCCATAAGTGACTCCGACGGGAATCGAACCCGTGTTACCGCCGTGAAAGGGCGATGTCTGAACCGCTCGACCACGGAG
>JAEEGJ010003615.1_pt1 | contig 57737 bp, 50 predicted proteins | sample 8958761 | NCBI WGS metagenome assembly JAEEGJ01 (sample SAMN16246546, study PRJNA631951) | gut metagenome | biome: gut microbiome; feature: rumen; material: RS-attached | host: Bos | place: Iran: Karaj | collected 2018-10 | reverse complement strand
CTCGATGACGGTGATAGAACCGTTCTCCATGCCGAGAATCTGGCCCTGCTTTACTGCCTTGCCGTCAATGAGACTGTCACGCGCCGCAAAGGTGACCTGAGCGGTACCGACGTTGTCTATCGCCTTTTTCATGGCGAGGTGGTTGTCATCAATCGACATGTCGGGGTCATAGTTCATCATGGCCGTAATACCCTGAGGCACGGACATGGTGGGAAGAACTATGACGTTTCTCGAAGAGAGAGGCGCCGACTGTTCGGCGGCCATGATTATGTTCTTGTTGTTCGGAAGGACGAATACCGTCTTCGCCGGAGTGGCTTCGACGGCGTTTAAGATGTCCTCTGTGGAGGGGTTCATCGTCTGGCCGCCCGATACGACGAGGTCGGCGCCGATTTCCTCAAACATCTGCTTTAAGCCGTCGCCTGCGGCGACTGCGACAAATCCGATTTCATTCACCGGTTCAACAGGCTCATGCCTGTCTCCCGCCTTGGCGTTTATCTCGGCCTTTCTCTCCTCTTCACGCATGAGGCTTAAGTTCTCGATTTCAGAGCCTATGAGCGTGCCGAGTTTCATGGCCTCGACCATAACGGGGCCCGGCTCGTCTGTAGCGAGTGCCACCGTCATGATTCCGTCTTTCTCTTTGACTTTGACATTTGCGCCCACGGACTTGAGATATGCTTTAAGTGTCGGAACATTCTTGTTCTCGTTGCGCTTGATTTTGTACTCAAGTCTGTAGTCGTATTTCTTTATGACCTCTTCCTCCGGAAGATCGTCCTTCTTTTTGGCTGTGTCGCCGTCTGCCTCATTGGCGATTATACCGTTGCCTTCAAATACGGAGAGCATGCCACGGAAGGCGTAACAGAGACCCTTTCCGCCGGAATCTATAACACCGGCCTTTTTAAGGACCGGGAGAAGCTCCGGTGTTGTCTCAAGGGCTTCTTCCGCGCCGATGCAGACGGCCTCCCAGACCTCCGCAATGTCCGCTTCCTTGTGCTCGGAGCCGTATGCGGCTCCGTCGCGGGCAGCGAGACGTACTACGGTCAGGATTGTACCCTCTGTCGGCTTCATTACCGCCTTGTAGGCGGATTCGACGCCGTATGAAAGAGCCAGAAGCAGGTCGCGGGGCTCAGCCTCGTCCTTGCCCTTAAGGCCCTTTGATATTCCTCGAAAAATAAGTGAGAGAATAACACCCGAGTTACCTCTCGCACCGCGGAGCATGGCGGAAGAAGTGGTCTTCGCCACCGCGGATATGGTCACATCATCAGGAAGTACTGCAAGCTCACGGGCGGCCGAATCCATGGTCATGCACATGTTCGTGCCCGTGTCTCCGTCCGGTACGGGGAAGACGTTGAGCGAGTCCACTTCCTGTCTGTGGTTCATTATATTGTTAGATGCCGAAATAATGGCATCACGCAAAACTGCACCTGTTATCAATTTAGCGCACCTCTCAGGAAATCATTGAATCCACGTAGACATTAACCTCTTTGACTGAAAGGCCGGTCGCATCCTCGATTGTATAGCGCACCTTGTTTACTATGCTGTCTACTATGGTGGAGATGTTTACGCCGTAGGTTACGATGATATGGAGCTCAATTACGAGTCCGTCATCATCCATGACGACATTTACACCTCTGTCAAGATAATACTTTGTTCTGTGGAATAACGAGCGGACATACTGTGACAGTCCGCTGTTGGCCATGCCGACAACGCCGAAGCAGGTCGGAACGACACTGCCGAGCAGCTGTGAGAAATACTGTTCGGAGATTTCAATTTTTCCGAGTGCGTTTTCACATTTAACCATAAAACACTCTCCTTTACTTGTACCATTGCGGAAGATTCGCAAACGGTATATTGGGAAGCGGCTCAACGCCGCCCTGAAGGCTCTTTGCGTAGCTTACCACGCCGTATCTTATACAGATCGGGACAAACGGCTGTGTGGCCGTGAAGTCCACCATGAACTCGGACGGTGTGGCAGCGCCGGCAAGCATATTGAAAGCTCTTGCCTGTACATATTCATCAATCCACAGCAGCGGGGCAAAGTTCATGTCGTTGCTCATCTTGTACTCGCCTATGTACATATCGTACCGGCCGTTCTCAAGAGCCTCGTCAAAGAGTTCCCTGTCCGCTACGTCGACTTTTGAATTTATACCAAGCTCTGCGAGCTGATCGCCTATTCTCTGTGCACACTTCAGACGGAATCCGTTTCCGGACGTTATCAGAATTGTGACTGTGTACTTATCCAGTGTGGAAGTGATGTATTCCTTCGCCTCATCCACGGACATCGGTGCCTCCCAGGCTACTCCGTCCGCGGCATACCACTGGGGATTGAACGGCACGTTTGTGGCCTGGCCGTAGCCCTCATAGCCCGACTCGAGAAGCTGCTGCTTGTCGAGAGCTATGGCGATGGCCTGGCGGAGTTTTTCGTTGCCGAAATAGTTGGCCTGGTTGAAGGCGAGGTAGACCAGGTTATTCAGGTCGACCTGCGCGGCGCCGGAGGCGATTCTCTTGCTCTCGCCGGTCGGCATCTCATCATACCAGGCATCAATCGTACCGATTACGAGACCCATGTTCAGGCTCGAGGTGTCGGTGGTGTTGATGAGGTTGATTGTGGTCGTGGCATAATCACTGCCGGGATAGTATTTATTTCTCGTAAGGGTGCCGCCATCCGTAGTCGTCTTGTAGATGTACGGACCCGAACTTGCGGGGATATCGTCCGAGCCGTCGGGAATTATCGGGAAAATGAGGTCGGCCGCCGCATAGGTATTCGGCGATGTAGTGACAAACTGTACCTCATCCTCAGACAATGTGACGCAGGTTGATACGTTTCTGAGCATTGAACCGTAGTACCTGGACTGTTTCGCGGCACGGAAGCTGTAGACTACATCTTCCGGCGTTATGAACTGGCCGTTTGAGAACTTCCGTGACGTGTCTATCTTGACGTTGAAAGTCAGGTTGACCTGTTCGTACGAGACCGCGATGCTCGGTGTGGGATAGTAGGACTTGTCAATCTTGTAGAGGCTGTCATAAAGCAGCGGCATAATACAGTAGTTTATGAGGCTTCTGCAGGTGAAAGGATTAAGTCCCTCTTCCCTCGAGTAGGGGATGTTTATGGGCTTTGAAGAGACCTCTGAACCGCCTTTATTGTCAAGGTTTCCCTTTCCGTCCCTGTGACAGGCACAGAATGAGAGAAGGAAAACTATGGAAAATAAAAGGCAGATCGCTCTCTTCAAGCTCAGTCCTCCTTAAGCTGAATGCGGCGGACGGATGTGGTCCGGCCGCTCTTGTCGTCAATTTCAAACAGGCAGGCGTCAAGTCCGGCCCTGCCCTTCTTCCAGTCAAATCTTGCAGGCATGTTGAATCTGAACTTGTTTATGACAATTTCGGGATCAACGCCGAGCACGGAGTCACACGTGCCGGTCATACCGAGATCGGTGATATAGCCCGTGCCGTTTTCGAGTATCTGCTCGTCAGCCGTCTGCACATGAGTGTGAGTTCCGGCGAGAACGGAAACCCTGCCGTCGAGATAGAATCCCATGGCGCGTTTTTCCGAAGTGGTCTCTGCATGAAAATCAACGATTTTGATTTTGCAGTCTTTAAGTTCCTCCAGTATGCCGTCGATGAGATTGAAAGGATTTTCAAGCGGGTCCATGTACATGGTACCCATAAGATTTATTACGCCGACCTGCACTCTTCCCTTGTCCAGGACACAGTAGCCGTGTCCGGGGACGTCCGAAAGATAGTTGGCAGGTCGGAGAAGACAATCCGTATCTTCAAAGAACGAGTAGGCTTCGCGGCGCCTGAAAGCGTGGTTGCCCGTCGTTATGACATCGGCGCCCGAAGTAAAGATATGCTCGGCGGACACCACGGTTATACCGTTTCCGTCTGCCGAGTTCTCCCCGTTTACAATACAGATGTCTATGCCTTCCTCACGCTTGAGAGAAGGCAGCGAGCGGCGAAGCATCTCAAGTCCTGTGCTACCGACTACATCGCCCACCATAAGTACTTTCACTGCTTCGCCTTCTTTCTGTCTTATTTCGCGAAATCCGTGGCACGGCTTTCGCGTACAACATTTACTTTGATCTGGCCCGGATATTCAAGTTCGGACTCAATCTTCTGTGCTATGTCATGAGCAAGGATAACCATCTTGTCGTCAGATACCTGCTCGGGCTTGACGAGGATTCTGACCTCGCGGCCCGCCTGGATTGCGAAGGATGTGTCGACGCCGTCGAACGATGTCGCGATCTCTTCGAGTTTCTCAAGACGCTTGATATAGTTTTCAATGTTCTCCCTGCGTGCGCCCGGGCGTGCCGCCGAGATGGCGTCCGCAGCCTGGACTATAAAGGCGACAACCGTCTTCGGTTCAACATCGCCGTGATGCGCCTGGATAGCGTGGATAACCTGTTCGTTCTCCTTGTACTTCTTCGCGAACTCAACACCGAGCTGAACGTGTGTGCCCTCATACTCGTGGTCAATCGCCTTTCCTATGTCGTGAAGGAGACCGGCGCGCTTCGCAAGTTTTACGTCAGCGCCGAGTTCCTCGGCAAGCAGGCCTGAGATGAATGATACCTCGAGCGAGTGATTGAGGACGTTCTGACCGTAACTTGTGCGGTAACGGAGACGTCCGAGAAGTTTGACGAGCTCGGGATGAAGGTTGCCGACGCCCGCGTCGACAACGGCGCGCTCACCTGTCTGCTTGATAGTCTGCTCTACCTCGCGGCGGCATTTCTCAACGGTCTCCTCAATACGGGCCGGGTGGATACGGCCGTCCGCGATAAGGCGCTCAAGAGTGAGGCGCGCAATCTCACGGCGTACGGGGTCAAAGCAGGAAACGGTGATGGCTTCGGGCGTGTCGTCAATGATGAGGTCAACACCCGTGATGGTTTCGATGGCGCGTATGTTACGGCCCTCGCGGCCGATTATACGGCCCTTCATCTCGTCATTCGGAAGGCTTACTACCGATACGGTGGCCTCCGCGGCGTGGTCTGCCGCGCAGCGCTGGATGGCGGTAACGATATACTCGCGCGCCAGTGCGTCGGCCTCGTCCTTCATCTTCTCTTTGTAATCGAGAATTCTTACTGCCTTTTCATGGTCAAGTGCATCTTCAAGCTGTTCAAGAAGATAAGCCTTGGCCTGCTCCTTTGAGTAGCCGGAGATCTTTTCAAGCATCTCGAGCTGACTCTTCTTCATGGTTTCAACTTCTGAAATTTTCGCTTCAGCGACTTTGATCTTTTCGGAGAGGATATCCTCCTTCTTCTCTATTGCGTCAATTTTCTTATCGAGGTTTTCCTCTTTCTGGATTAATCTGTGCTCCTGGCGCTGTACTTCAGCGCGGCGTTCGCGCAGGTCCTTTTCAGTCTCTGAACGTTGTTTGTGAATTTCATCTTTTGCTTCCAGAATTGCTTCTTTTTTCTTCTGCTCAGCCGTGGTCATGGCCTGGTTTATGATTCTCGTAGCCTCCTGGTTTGCCGAACCGATTGCGGCCTCAGCGGTCTTTTTTCTGTGTTCCCCACCCGCTATGAAGCCTATTATGGCAAATACGACAGCCGCTACGATAATGAGCAGAATCGCAACTGCAAGTTTCAAAGATAATTCACCTCCTGTTTCTTTATATTGCGTAATATGTGAAGTTTAATTATAAACATAACACCACATTAACTATATAACTATACCATAGATAGTTAAAAAGGGCAATGCAAAAATGCATTGCCCTTTATGCTGCGTTATTTAATCGCCGAACGGGTTGTCAAAACCTCCGTCTTCCGGCTCAGTCTCTGCCGCGGCAGTACCGGTATCCTCCACAAGTTCACATGTGATCTTGAAAGTATCTATGGAGTAATCCCTGTTGACATGTGCGATAGTCAGCTGAAGTTTATCGCCCGGTTTTGCCTTCTCGATAATGCTCAGCAGGACATCAACCTTGTCCATGTCCTTGCCGTTTGCGGCAATTATCATATCTCCCGCGACAACTTCCGTGTCGTAAAGGGAGCTTGACGGATCGATTTCGGCGATGATTATCGTTCCCGCGGGAAGATCGTTGTCATTTACGATCTTTGCGTATGTCAGGTTCTGGCTGCAGGTCATATAGCTTATGCCGAGTTTCGCTCTGTCCTTGACATAGCCGGAGGTGAGGATGTCATCGGCAACGTCCTTGAAAACGCTGCTCGGTACGGCAAATCCCATACCCTCGTACTCCTCATCGGCAATCTTCGAAGAGTTCATGCCGATAACCTGTCCGTAGCTGTTTATGAGCGCACCGCCGGAGTTACCGGGGTTGATTGCGGCATCATGCTGGATGCATGTCATCGTGTATCTGGATGATGAAGTTGTCGTAGGTCTGCTTATCGCGGAGACATAGCCGCCGGTGAATGAACCGAAGTAGGCAGTGCCTCCCGGGTTACCGATGGCATATACGGGTTCTCCGACTTTGAGCACTGATGAGTCACCGAACTCGGCGAGTGTAAAGCCTGTAGCCTTTACGCGAAGGACGGCTACATCGGTTCTGGTATCATATCCCACTACTTCAGCGTCATACTGAGTGCCGTTCTCAAGTTCGATTTTCGTCGTAATGCCCGTAGCATCAACGATATGAGCACAGGTCAGGACATAGGTGTATGTACCCGTGATATCCTCGCTCATGAAGATGCCTGAGCCCTCACCCACGTTCTCGCTGCCTCTGTAAGTGATTACAGCCATGACAGAAGGCTGGACCTTTTCCGCTATTTCAACGGGGCTCAGGGTGTCGCCCGAACCCTTCTCGTTATATTCCTTTGCGTCCGCAATCTCAACAGATGCGGTCATGTCCGCATTTGCCTGACGCTTCCTCTCCTTATCGGCGCTCTTGCCGGAAAGGATTATTGATATTGCGGCAATACCCGCTATGAGCACTATGGCCACGAGCATGATTATGAAAAACGTGCGGCCCGCTCTTCCGGTTTTTTTATTGGTGGTTGTTTCTTCCACGATTATCACTTCCCGTATTATTTGTTTTCGGAATCCAGAAACTGAAGCTCGTAAGCACTCCCGGTTTTGAAACCGCAGAGATTTCTCCGCCGTGGAGCTCCACAATATTCTTAGCAAGGTTGAGGCCGGGGCCTACTCCCTTGACATATTCACTGCGTGACTGGTCGACTTTGTAGAAGCGCTCGAAAATATGCAGGAGTTCCTGATCCTTTATGCCCTCACCCGTATTTGCCACGGTGATGGTGGCCTTGTCGGCCTCATCGAGCAGTTCGACATAAATCTTTCCGCCCTCGTTCGTAAACTTGACGGCGTTGTCATATAGGTTGTAGATGACCTGATAGAGCATCTTCTCGTCAGCGAAGACGGTACATTCCTTCATGTCTTCAAAGCCGAGAATCTCTATACCTGCGTCCTCTATGGGCTTTTCAAAGCCCAGCAGTGCATTGAACAGGAGTTCCTTCAGTTCGGTCTCTCCGGGGTTCAGCTTTTCCTCGCCCGCCTCGATTTTCGAGAGCGTGAGCATAGTCTGGACAAGCGATGAGAGACGTTTGACCTCGTCGCTCACTATTCTCAGATACTTCTTCTCCTCACTCTGCGGTATGGTGCCGTCGAGAATTCCGTCAATGAAGCCGCCTATGGATGTCATCGGCGTCTTAAGCTCATGTGACACGTTCGCGACGAACGAGCTCCTCGACTTGTCGAGCACCTCGAGTGAGTCCGCCATTGAGTTCAGTTTCTCACAGAGGTCTGAGAGCTCATCGTTTCCTTTTATGGGAATGCGCTGCTGAAAATCACCGCGCGCATAGAGTTTCGTAATTTTAGACATCTCACGGAGAGGCTGCGTCATCTTGTCACTGAAGATGTAAACCAGGATTATCGCAAATACCAGCGATACCACCGCGGCTCCCGCAAAGAGTCTCAGAAGGTTCCTGACGTACAGATTCAGGTTCTCGAAAATCGGCAGTGTGCCGAAGACATAACCCAGAGGATTACCGTCAGCATCAAGCACCTGTTTGCCGACCAGAAGGCTCATGTCCTCCCGAAGGCCCGTGAAGTTCTGTGTGCTGTTGTAACCCTTGTCCGTGGTCTTTTTCAGTATTTCCTCACTTATCCTCGTGCCGCCGTGACGCGTACAGAACTTCGCGGTGTTGTGGAGCACCTGGAGTTCGTCCGTTATGAGGTCGCGGCAGATGATTACATTGCCCGAGAGGTCGGTCATGAAAAAGTCCGCTCCCGTAGCATCCGAGGTAGTATGAAAGTCAATGAACAGCGTGACATTTGCCTCGCCGCTTGTTCTCGAGAAGTCACCCTTCTGATCCATCACCTGTATATCCGCAACAAGTGAGTCTACATTTCTCCTGAGCATCTCCATATTGCTGGAATTCCAGTAGTTCATCATAAAGATGGTGGAGACGACACCGAAGGCCAGGGTTGAAACCAGGAGAATTGAGAACGTGACCATGAAGTACTTGAAAAACAGGGTGCTGCGTCTCGACTTCTTTGCCTTTTCCTGAGACATATCAACTAGTCCTTCGTTTCAAATTTGTATCCTACGCCCCAGACTGTCTTCAGGGCCCACTTGTCGGAGATGTTCTCGAGTTTCTCGCGCAGACGTTTTACATGTACGTCAACCGTTCTCGAGTCACCGTAGTAATCAAATCCCCAGACCTCATCGAGGAGCTGGTCGCGCGTAAATACGCGGTTCGGGTTTGACGCGAGATGATAGATAAGCTCAAGCTCTTTCGGAGGTGTGCTTATCACCTCGCCCTTTACCTTCATCTCGTAGTTTGTGAGATTGATGGAGAGGTCCTCGTAATCGACCTGTTTCACTGTCTCCTCCACAACCGTTGCGGTGCGGCGGAGCACGGCCTTTATGCGGGCCATTATTTCCTTGGTGTCAAAGGGCTTTACGACATAGTCGTCAGCACCGAGTTCAAGTCCCAGCACCTTGTCAAAGGTCTCGCCCTTTGCCGTAACCATTATTATCGGAGTGTCGGATGTCTTTCTTATCTCACGACAGACCTGCCAGCCGTCCATTCTGGGCAGCATGATATCGAGCAGGACTATGTCCGGCTTCGTCTCGTCAAAGACCTTGACGGCGGTCTCGCCGTCATTCGCTATGGCGACGGTATAGCCGTCCTTTTCCATATACAGCCGAAGCAGTTCGCAGATATTGGGATCATCGTCCACTACCAGTATCTTTCCTATGCTCATTTTGGCCTCCTAAAAAACAGATAATAACCTTGAATCTTAAAATACTCTTAACTCGTTTTCCACGGGTTTGCGGGGTCCGGATCGGTCGGATCCCAGCCCCTGTTCGGACTGTTTACGTCAACTCTCGGAGCCTCGGGTTTACCGAGCGGTCCGGGAACCGAACTGTCGTAGATAAAGACTAATGTTCCTCTGTCGGAAACATTCTCGTAGACCCATTTTGCATCGCGTACACAGAGCCTTACGCAGCCGAGTGATGCAGGTCCTCCGAGCTTGTTGTACTCTTCGTACTCAAGTGTGCCCTTGTTGCCGTTTTGCGTGTAGCACACGGAGTGGAACCAGATGGCTCCGGTAATCTGCGTGGTGTACTGGCCGTATGAACTGTCCACCATGGTAAGCCAGATGTATTTCCAGTCCGTTCTGGTGTTCGCTCCGGCAAAGAAAGTACCCGCAGGGGTCTCATGTCCGGGCTTGCCGCAGGAGCAGGCAAAGGCTATGACGGGCTTCGTGTAGTTGTTGTTGTCATCCTTGCCGTAGACGGTCACCGTGTGCATCTGGCGGTTTACACCCACACAGTAGCGGTGGCTCGCGGCGTAGTCCGCGTTCGTTGCGAAGGTAACCTTACCTGAGGAATCAACGGACGCCGTATTCGCTGCGGGCGCCGCCGTGGTCGTGGCGGGCGCGGCAGTCGTGGTCGGTGCCGCCGTCGTAGTCTCCTCAGTCGTGGACTCCTCGGTCTCAGCCTCGGTTGTCGGCTCAGTGGTCGCCTCGGTCGTGACCGGAGCCTTGGTAGTCTTCGCAGCCGCTGCCGCCTTTTTCTTCGCGACAGCCTTGACTGTCACGACGGTCGCCAGGACGGCAACGACAATCACTGCCGCCGCAACGGCGATTATAAGATTACGCTTCTTTATCTTCTTGATCTGTGCCTCATCGGCATGTTTTATTTCCGGCATATTCTTCCTCAATCGTCATTATTTCCCGCCCAGTCCATTAAAAACTGCAGGAGATTCATGTCTATTCCTATCTTGTAGTATGAAGGTTGCGGGGTCAGGAGTTTTGACCAGTCAAAGCGCTTGCCCTGTGCTCTCGCATGGGCATACATCTCAATAAAGCGCCAGTTGGCCATTGAAACTTCTCTGAATATGTCAATGAGGAGTTTTGCAAACACCTTCAGATTTTTTGTGATTCTTGCCATCAGGTTTCTTACCTCCGTCTATTCGCCGATTCTTTCATCAAACCATGCTTTCAGGGAATCAACGGCAAGTGACATCTTGTCGAGTTCGTCCTTTATCTTTTCAAAATCGGCGCGTTCGTCTTCACTTATTGTGCCGTCGACGCTTATTTCTATAAGGCGTTCCTTCTCGGCGTCGAGCCTGCCGAGAAGACGCAGAATTTCAAGCGTCACCGTCGGTAGGTCGGTCACCTCCACAGCCGGCACATATTCCTGCCCTATTGGGCACTCGCGCGAACAATAGTAATTACAGAGTGACGGCTTCTTATACTTCTTCGCCATCACGAGGACCTCGTCCGGATGCGGCAGCGAACCGGAGAGTTCAATCTTTTCAATACGGCTCTCGGAGATACACTCGAGCAGTTCCGCTGCCGCTGCCCGCGACAGGCCGCACTCCTCACGTGTCTCCTGATAAATTGTCTTATCCTCTTTTACGGAACGTTTTCCCACAGTGTCACCTCCGCACGCGCGCGATAAATAATAACTACATTATACAGCACTTATTCCCCCATTTCAAACGGAATAAGAAATAATATTCCGCCGACACAGGCCGTTATTTTTCCCGAAAACGGGGTTACACTGTAGTTGCAAAGGGAAAGGAGGAAGCGTCAGGCAATGTATGGATGCACAAAAGAGAATTGATACAATAAAAATGTTAGACAAAATGAACCGACAGATCGAGTACAGCAGAAAGCTGGCTCTCAAGGATAAATCAAAATTAAAAGGAGATAAAACTCATGAATAACAACATGAACAATGATTTCAAGACAAAGAAAAACCTCTTCGGCGTTCTCGCCGTTATAAGCGCACTGCTTTTTGTAAGCCCCGTAGACCTCATGACAGGTCTTCAGGTTGATGATATCGGATACTTCCTCACAACAATTGTGACGACCGTACTTAACCTGAAAGCCGCACAGGACATGAAGAATGTCCAGAAAACAGCCAACTTCACCGACGTTTAAGTCGTCTCCTCCGTCCCCCCATAAAGAAGGCCCGCCGACAGGCGGGCCTTCGTATTTTTGACTTTAAATTAACAGTCTTTGATAACTTTCAAACTATTATGGAATTGCTCTCATAAAGGGGTTATAATCAAGCCGTAAAAAAGGAAGGGAGCGATGCGACTTGATTAAAGTAGGCATTAACGGTTTCGGACGTATAGGCAGAGTTGTTTTCAGAATTCTCTGCGAGCGCGCTGACGAGTTTGAAATTTGCGGAATCAACCTCAGAAACGCCGACCTGGACTATATGGTCTACCTCGTAAAGTACGACAGTATTTTCGGCAACTTCCCCGGCACAATAGAAGCGGTTGACGGAGGACTCCTCGTCAACGGAAAGAAGATTACGGTTTACAGTTATAGCGATCTCGCTGAAATCCCCTGGAGCGACTGCGGCGCGGAGTATATCATCGAATCCACGGGCGCGTTCCTCACGACTGAGACCGCGGGCCAGCACCTTAAGGGCGGCGCCAAAAAAGTCGTTCTGACGGCGCCCGCGAAAGACGACATGCCGACCTTCGTCATGGGCGTCAACAACGAGACCTATGACCCGTCATTCGACGTAGTCTCAAACGCGTCCTGTACGACGAACTGCCTTGCCCCCATGGCAAAGGTTTTGAATGACAAATTCGGCATAAAAGAGGGCCTCATGTCAACCATCCACTCTGCAACTTCCAAGCAGAAACCGGTTGACGCAAGAGCGGGCCGCGACTGGAGAACCGGCCGTTCCCTCATCAACAATATCATCCCCTCGACAACAGGCGCGGCCAAGGCCTGCGGCCTCGTAATTCCGGAACTCAAGGGCAAACTTACGGGTATGTCATTCCGCGTACCGGTAAACGATGTATCCATCGTCGACCTCACTGTCCTCCTTGACACTCCGACCACATACGAGGAGATCTGCAAGGTCATGAAAGAGGCTTCCGAAGGCGAGTTTAAGGGCATCATCGACTACCTCGATGAGGAGGTTGTCTCCTCAGACCTTCGCGGCCACAAGGAGACCTGTATCTTCGACGCAAAAGAAGGCATCATGCTCAACGACCACTTCGTCAAACTCCTCGCCTGGTACGACAACGAGTGGGGTTATTCCAGCAAGGTCGTAGACCTCGTAAAGTACATCCACGACCACTCATAAAGCAATAAAAAAGCCGTGCAGAAGCACGGCTTTTTCTTTTTTTATACCTTCACGTATCTTGTCACGAATTCAAAACTTTCATCGAAGCACTGCCTGCCCTTTTTCACTATCGTTGCAAGCGGCCAGGCGTGGTTTCCGATAATGCCGTCTCCGAGGAAACTGCCGTGCGGTATATTGTATTTTTCAAGTTCCTCAATGAGGTCAAAAGCCTCGTACCTCAGCCAGTCACGGCTGCAGTAGATGACAAATGTCGGAGGGTATTTTTCCGATACCTTCGGGCTCGCGAGTCTGCCTTCATCTGTCTTCAGGAACTCCTTTATCTCCTCCATTGTCATGCCGAAAAAGGAAGTCATGAACATCTTCATGTCGGGGAATTTTGACTGGTTCTTATCGGGGTTTATCAGGCTCTCGACATTGAAGCATCCGCAGTTTGAGACCATGGCATCGACATGAAATTCATCCCTGTGTCTGAAGGTCAGTCCGAGCCTGTCGACTAGTGTCGGGTCGGCGGCGATTGACGCGCAGAACATGATGTAATATCCGCCGGCCGATTCGCCCGCGAGGACTATTCTGCCTAAATCAACATTCCATTCATCCGCGTGGTCATATATGAAATCAATCGCGTCACAGATCTCCTGCAGCTGACCCGGATAGACAAGGTCAGGCGCGTAGGTATAGGCAATTGAAGCGGTGAAGAAACCCTTCTCCGCCCAGTTGGCAATGTAGGTGTCACGCATGTTTGTGATGCCGGAGACCCATCCGCCGCCGTGGATGTAGATATAGAGCGGCTTCTTCTCATCCTTCAGATCTTTGCGGCTGCAAAGATTCAAAAACTGCTGTCTGCCGCTCCCGTACTTCACATGCGGCGTATATTCACAACTCTCCGGCGTCTTCCTGTGCAAAATCGCATAGGCCAGGGTCTCGGTGAAATTGTACCAGACGGTACCGAGTTTACCGCGAATATAAATCGACTTTTTCATCTGATCATCTCCTGTATTTTCATCTTATCATTTTTTGTGAGGAACTACAAACCGCAGTTCCTTTTTTTGTATGTATTCATAATGTTTTTACTTATTTATAAGTGTTAAAATATCATTGGTGGTATTACCACGAAGAAGGTGACGCATGAAAAAAAGCTTAACTGAAACCGTCCTTGAAAAGATAAAATACCAGATTCTCTCCGGAGAATACGAAGTCGGAGAAAAGCTTCCGACACTGCGTGAACTCTGTGAGATATTCGATGTCAGCCGTTCCGTCATAAACTCGGTTGTGGTTGACCTCGAAACAAACGGGTACATAAAGATTGTGCCCACCAAATGGATTGAGGTGGCAGACTGGAAAAACGAGAGCAATTTTGCGATACTCGCGGATCTCGTGTCCTTCGGTCTTCTCGATTCAAAGCAGCTTGATGACATTCTTGCGGCGCGCAAGTATCTCGAGCTCGAATGCGTGCGGCAGGCATGCACGCACGCAACTGAAGGCGACAAGGGCCGCCTTCAGGCCCTGCTCGTTGAGGAGGGCATCGAGCTCGATCCTCAGAAACGCGCCGCCTTTGACCTGCAGTTTCACTATCTCATCTGCAAGATGAGCGGAAATATTGTCTACGGTATTGTAATGCAGGCTTTCGAGAACAGCGCATATCCCCTGATTGTGCGCTTCTATGAGGACCGCGAAGTGTATGAATTCGTTATGAAAAAACACGGGCTAATCACAAAGGCGATTCTCGACAAAAATGTAACTGAAGCCGAAAAACAACTTAGGCTTTTATTGGAACACGGAGAAAAAATAATCCGCAAACTTACAAAAGGAGGAGTTTGATTTGGCAGCAAAATATGAAAACGCGGTCAAACAACCGGGTAATTTAAGTCCGAGAACCAAATGGCTCCGCGACTATTACTTCGAGGGTGTAAACCGCAAGTGGAATAACCAGTATTCCCTCTACACGACGGGCACGCCGTGGGATACCCAGTTCGATGAGATAACATACTACATCGTACCGGAAAACCACACTTTCCTGCCCACATTCACACAGGCCTTCAAGCAGTATTCAGAGGTCATCCCGGTCGATGACGAATTCTGGAAGAAGAATCTGGTTGAGAGAAAGGCCGAGTTCACAAAGAGGGTTATGTGTGAACGCCTGCCCGTGGAAATTCTTCCGGGCGACCTGCTCTGCGGAGCACGCTTCAATGTAATGTACTCAATGTGCCTTACGGAAGCTGAGCAGAAGGAGCGCGACAAGCTCGTAAAGGAAGCACGCGAGAGCATGACATTCCTTTTCAAGCACGGCTACGGCAACAGCGGCGCGACTTCAGGCCACCTCATCCCTGACTACAAGAAGATTCTTACAAAGGGTTTCAAGGCTGAATACGAGTATCTTGAAGAACTCTACGGCAAGCTTTCCGAAGAGGACAAGAAGGGCGACAAGGGTGCGCAGCTTCGTGCAATGATGACTGCATGCACAATGCCCCGTGACCTCGCGGCCAAGTACTCCGCATACTGCAAAGAGTGTGCCGAGAAGGTTGAGGATCCCAAGCGTAAAGAGGAGCTCCTCAAGATGGCCGAAAACACTGCATGGGTTCCGTGGAATCCCGCCCGCAATTTCTGGGAGGCAATGCAGTCCCTCTGGATGACTCATATGCTCGTAATGTCCGATGAGAAATATCCGGGTCCCGGCGTATCCTTCGGACGCATAGACCAGTATCTGTATCCTTTCTACAAGACCTCAATTGAGGAAGGTATGACAGAGGAATTCATGAAAGACATCCTCGGATGCTTCTGGTTCCATTGCAATACAGCTTACGACGCAATGATCAAAGTCGGCGGCAACCAGGGCATCACGGCCGGTTTCGGTCAGCTCCTCACTCTCTCGGGCATGGGCAAGGACGGTCAGGATATGACAAATGATCTCACCTACCTCATTCTCGATGTAATCGATGACTGGAGCCCGATACTTGAGCCCAAGCCCAATGTACGTCTCCACAAGAACTCACCTGAGAAGCTGCTCAACAAGGTCGTTGACATGATCTCGAAATCACAGGGCGCTCCGTTCCTTTTAAACTTTGATGAGCGTTCAATGGCCGGCATGATGAGAGAGGCCAAGTTCTACGGCGACTATATCAGTGAGGACAATGTATTCGAGTATGCACCCGTAGGATGCCTCGAGAACACCATGGTCGGCAACGACCGCTCCGGTACGGTTGACAATAACATCAACCTGCTTAAAGCAATGGAACTCGTATACGGCAACGGCAAGGATATGGAGCCGTATGACGACCCGATGGGCGGCAAACCTACAAAGCTCACCCAGGACGGACCTCAGACAGGTGAACTCTCCTCGTTTGATACCTGGGAGAAATTCTTCGATGCTTACAAGGAACAGACACGCTACATCATCAAGAAGTTCGTTGACAACTACGAACTCTCCGAGAATATCCGCTGCAAGTTCAACCCGACACCCTATCTCTCAACACTCGTAGGCGGCTGCGCCGAGAAGGCTCTCGACGTAACCCGCGGAGGCGCTGAGATAAGCTTCGTAACAATGGAAGGTGTCACATTCGCCTCCACGGTTGACAGCCTTCTCGCAGTCAAGTATCTCGTGTACGACCAGAAGGAGTGCACACTTGAGGAACTCGTACAGGCCCTTCACGACAACTGGGAAGGCCACGAGGTTCTTCAGGCAAAGGCCAAGAACCGCGCGCCTAAATACGGCCGTGATGATGATGAGGCCGATGCACTCGCCCAGGAGGTTATGCAGTTCTGGTCAGACGAGACCTGGAAGTATGAGACAAAGTGCACACACAGACGCTTCCGTCCCGGCATGCTCTCCTGGAACTACTGGGTAGGCTCCTCATACGTAATGAAGGCCTCGGCAAACGGCCGTGCGAACCCTCAGTTCCTTTCCAACGCCATCTGCCCGTCAAACGGTGCGGACATTAACGGACCTACATCAAATGTTAACTCAGTAGGTACCGCTCTCGGCGGAAAGAAGGAGAACGGCGACTGGCATGAATATGTAAACTTCCTGCCGAACGGCGCATCACACACGATAACCTTCAATACATCGCTCATACGCGATCCCACCCACAAGGAAAAATTCAAGTCCTTCATCAAGGGCTACATTGAAAACGGCGGTACAGCACTGCAGATCAACATCCTTGATCCCGACGTCCTCCGTGACGCTCAGGCCCATCCGCAGGATTACCGTCACCTCCTCGTCCGTATCACCGGCTACAATGCATACTTTGTATCGATAGGCCGTGAACTTCAGGACGAGATAATCGCAAGAGAAAGCCACATGGGGTATTAAAGAATGAAAGTACTGGACATACAGCGCATGTCAACTGAAGACGGTCCCGGCCTTCGGACCACAGTGTTCGTCAAGGGCTGTCCTCTGGCATGCACCTGGTGCCACAATCCCGAGAGTATTCCGCCGAAGTCACATGTTGAGTGGCTCGGAGTCCGCTGTATAGGCTGCGGCATCTGCGCGCAGGTGTGCCCTAAAGGCGGCATCACATTTGACGACGAGGGCGTGCATACGGCCGAGTTCTGTGATGCCTGCGGCACCTGCACGCGCGAATGCCCGACGCAGGCCCTTGAACTCAAAGGTGTCAACTACACCGTGGACGACCTTTACGACATAGTCATAAAGGACCGCGCCTTCTGGCGCGCGGACGGCGGCGTAACTCTCTCCGGAGGCGAGATCACACTTCAGTGGGAAGACGCTCTTGAAATGTTCAAAAAACTCAGGACCGCCGGCGTCCACACAGCACTGGACACCTGCGGATTCTGCAAGAGAGAGACTCTTGAGACTCTACTTCCTTACACGGACATCTTCCTCTATGACCTGAAACTCTTCGATGACGATGAACATAAGAAGTTCACCGGACAGAGCAATAAAATAATCCTTGAAAACTTTGAATGGCTTACGGGTACGGACGCGCGCATCTGGGTGCGCACTCCCATAATCCCCGGAGCCACGGACACGGATGAAAACATAAAAGGCCTCGCCGGAATTGTACGTGACAGAGTTGAAAAATGGGAACTCTGCGCCTTCAACAATCTCTGCAGAGACAAGTACACAAGACTCGGCAGAGAATGGGACTTCAAGAGCGCAGGTCTCATGACAAAGGAACGCATGGAAGAGCTTACGGAACTCGCCAAAGCATCAGGCTCACCCGTGGCAGTCTGGAGCGGCGCCACCGCCCGGACCGATGTATAAAAAGGAGAAAACATATGCCGAAAATTTCAAATGAAGATGCAAAACTCTTCGATAACCCTTATAAAATTGGTCTTGTCGCCATGCAGGACGATGACGAGGACATGCATGTCTGTCTTCTGACTACCCTTATGAACAAGGGTGACGATCAGATGATGTTCGGAGAATTCGTCCGCGGCGACAGCAAAAAATTCATCTACAATCATCCGAAGACAGGTTTCCTTCTTATGACCGTCGACAGAAAATTCTGGACCGGCAACATGACATTCACGCACAATGTCACCGAGGGCGAGGACTACATTCACATGAATCAGTACCAGCTCTTCAGGTTCAACACCTACTTCGGAGTATGCAATGTCCATTATGCCGATCTTCATAACATAAGCGAAGGTCAGGCACTCAATATGCCCGGTGTTATCTCAAACGCCGTACGCGTCATGGCAATGAAACCTTTCTTTGCCGGAGACAAGAGCAAGCAGGTAATGCGCCCCTGGACACAGAAGTTCATGAACGGCCTTATCACGCTCAAATACATCGCCTATATGGGCGAGGACGGCTTCCCGAAGATAGTGCCGATTATTCAGGCTCAGGCAGCCTCATCAAGCCGTATCTTCTTCACGAGAGCTCCGTACTCAAAGATGCTCTCCGACTTAAAGGACGGCGCAAGAGTTGCCATCTACGGCATGAGCCTCGACATGGAGGTAACACTTCTCAAGGGATACTTCCATGACGGCCCCACCGGTACGGGTTATGTCGACATAGACAAAGTCTATAACAGCGCACCGCCCATCACCGGTTATGCATATCCCGAATTTACGAACAATGACCCTGTTGATTTCCATGACGAGCCTCTCGCTCCGAGCTGGATCTGATGAAGGAGAATTAAAATGGGAAAGAACAAAGACAAGAAGATAATCATCGCAGGCGCGGGCCACGGTGCCATGATGTGCGGTGCACAGCTCGCGAAAAAAGGCTATGACGTAACAGTCTATGAAAAACGCAAACGCAAGGACGTAGGTTATCCCTGGTTCGACTGCGTAAACGAGGACATCTTCCACATGGTCGGTGCGCCTCATCCCGGCGAAGTCGGTATCGAATGGGCGTGGAGAAACGACATCACTTTCTACGGTCCCAACACCGATGACGACCACAAGATTGTCCAGCGCCTCAAGCACCCCGAGGAGCAGGAGATCATCATCGACCGCTACAAGCTCTATGACCTCATGATTGACTATGCCGAGAAATGCGGTGTCAAGTTCAAGTTCGGCGTGACCATCGAAGGTCCCCTTATGGACGGCAAGCGCGTTATCGGTATCAAGACAAGCAAAGGTAAGATCAAGGGCGATTTAGTCATTGACGGCTGCGGATGCAACTCCGTTGTAAGAAACAATCTTCCGAAGAAACTCGGCATCCAGAAGACACCTCCGCGCGGAGACATAATCTATCTCTACCGCGCATACTTCGACTGCCCGGTTGATCCGGACTCTGTTGAGGACAAGTATAAGTGTATCTTCCTTCCCAGCGAAGGCGACTTCAACTTCTGCTGGACAGATGTAGTCAAGGACTTTGACGGCTTTGATTACTTCACTGATGTTCTGATTGCCGATATTGACCCGATGACAGTTGAAGAAGCTGAAAAGCGTGCGGAGGATTACAGAAAGAGAATCCCCGAGCTCGGCACAAAGAAACTCAAAGGCGGACAGGTAACACCTCTTACAATCCGTGAGCCCATCTCATTTATGATTGCGGACGGCTACGCCGCAATAGGTGACTCGGCTCATATGTCAATGGCATTAAACGGCTCAGGTCTTTCAACAGGCTTTGAGATTTCCACCTTCCTTGCAGAGACAATCATGAAAGACAAGAAGGGTGAGTTCTCAGCCAAGACCCTCTGGCCTTACGCTTATAAGTTTTGGAAGAAAAAGGGTATCGGTCTCGCACCCATAGCCTTCGTAAAACTCCTCATCTTCAAACTCTCTCACGACCAGCTTGACTATGCCTTCGACGCAGGCATCCTCACCTGGAAAGAGATGACAATAACAGATGACCAACACAGCATCTTCCAGTTTTTACATTTCGACAAGAACCTGCCTCAGAGAGGCATCGCCATAGCAAAGGATCCCAAACTGCTCAAGGTTGCACTCGGTGCGGTTGCAGATGCCATCGGCGTATTCGCGCTCGGCTTCGCACTTCCGAAGAAGTACCACAAGCGTTACATGAAAGTATGGGCGAAGTGCTATGACTGGCTCTTCCAGCACAGACTTCCGAAATAAGGAGCAATAAATGAACAACTATGATGTAATTGTTGTCGGCGCAGGCAACGGCGGCCTCACTGCCGCCGCAACTTGTGCAAAAGCCGGGTACAAGGTGCTTCTCCTCGAGAAGCACAATCTCCCCGGCGGCTGTGCCACAAGTTTTGTGCGCGGACGGTTTGAGTTCGAACCGTCGCTGCACGAGCTCTGCGCCGGTTCAACCCATCCCAAGATGCGGGATATGCTGCATATATATCAGGACCTCGGAGTAAAGCAGAAATTCATCAAAGAAGATTACCTCTACAGAGTAATCTGCAAGGGCAAAAACGGCTACGACCACAAGATCAAAGCCACAAGAGAGGGATTCATTGAATCAATGGAGGAGGCGGCCCCGGGCTGCCGTCCTCAGATGGAACTCCTCTTTAAACTCAACAGCCTCTTTGATGACGCTCAGATTTATATGGACGAGTGCGGCGGCGTTTCGGGCATGAACCCGATAACGCTCATCACAAAGTACGGCGACTTCATCCGGGCCGCCGGAAACAGCACCGACAAGTTGCTGGATTCCATAGGTCTCAAAGACAAGGCAAAGTCGCTCGTAAATACTTACTGGGGATATCTCGGCGACCCGCCGCGTGATTTAAACGCCATGCACTTCATAAGCCTCCTCGCTGCCTATGCGGAGGCTCAGCCGTACATACCGCCTGACCGTTCGCACGGCATGTCACTGGCTATGGTCAAATGCATTCAGAAAAACGGCGGCGAAATCCGATACAACAGCGAAGTCAGAGAATTCCTCTACAACGAAAAAGGCGCCGCAATCGGTGTCGTCGCAAACGGCGAGGAGTTTTTCGCGAAGAAGATTATCTCCAACATCATACCGAACAACGTAATGAACCTGAGCTTTTACACGAAAAAGTTCATGCGTAAACTGGCAAATGCCAGAAAGATGGGTATGTCTGTCGGCTGTGTCTATCTCGGACTTGACGCCACCGCTGAGGAGCTCGGAATTGAGGATTACAGCGTATTTGTCCTTCAGGATCCCGATGCAAATGAGCAGTACAACCTGCGCCGTGAATATGGTTTCTACATTGTCAATTGCTTAAACACCGTACTTCCTGACGCATCACCCGAAGGCACTTCCATGCTGTTCTTCACAATCCCCTACTTTGACGGTGACTTCCCGGACAATATCACTCCTTCAGAGTACAAGAAGTACAAGAATGAAGTTGCGAAGAAATACATCACCGACTATGAGAAGATTTCGGGCATAGACATCATGTCGCATATTGAGGAAATCTCGGTTGCGACTCCCGTAACATTCGCCCGCTATCTCTCTACACCTAACGGCACAATCTATGGCTATATGAGCCAAACCTGGGACAATGTCGTAAACCGTGTTGTCTTCAAGGATCTCGAAAACCGCATAAAGAACATGAAGTTCTGCGGCGGCCACTCACTCCGCGGCGATGGCTATCCCTCAGCCTTCATAACCGGTGAAATTATGGCCAACGAGACAATAAACGAACTGAAGGAGGGCAGATAAATGGCTAAATCTCTTATTCCGAAACTCCCTCTTTATCCGTTCATTTTCAGTGCGGTAAAACGTGTCATTGAGGTGCTTAAGACTCCCGACACACCGGTGAAAAAGCTTGAGGATTACCCCGCAAATAAGCTTGCGAATTCCCTCCATCCGGCAAAACAGCACCTGAAAGTCGTAAAGATTGTCAAATGGTCTGAAGATATGAAGACCTATGTTTTTGCACCGGATGAAGCCGCAGGTACAACGTCTCTTGCATGGTTCTCCGCAGGATCATATCTCTCAATCACCTACAGAGATAAGAACATCAGTTTCACACGTCCCTATTCAATTTCCTCGGCCCCGAGGAAGAGCCTTGAAAACCACTACTGTGTAACGGTCAAGAGAACCGAGGCTCCCACGGCTTCAAACTATATCCTGGACAACTGGATAGTCGGCACCAAGGCCGTCGCGTCCGACCCGCAGGGCGAATTCACATATGAGCCCCTGCGTGATGCGAAACGGGTTATAGGCATCGCCGGCGGCAGCGGCATCACACCGTTTCGCTCAATGGCCTACGCCATTGCGGACGGCGACGAGGATTTCGAACTCACCATCCTCTATGGCAGCCGCACATTGAAGGACGCAGTCTTCTCTGATGAACTTAAGGCTCTCTCTGAGACCTGTCCGAAGATCAAACTGATAAACGTACTCAGTGAGCAGAGAGCCAAGGGCTGCAAGTACGGCTTCGTAACTGCAAAGCTCATTGAGAGTGTTGTGCCCAAAGGAGAGGAGTATTCCCTCTTCGTCTGCGGACCTCAGGCAATGTACAGATACCTTGACTCAGAGATAGAAAAGCTCGGTATCAGGCCCAAATTCGTACGTCAGGAACTCTTCGGCGAGTACTCTCATCCCGAAAACGATCCCGAGTACAAGGGCAATATCAAGGGTAAGTACAAGCTGACTGTCAAGATGGCAGGCAAGGAGTATGTCGTTCCCTGCAGAGCTGATACCACAGTGCTTCGCGCACTTGAGGAAGCAGGCATAGACGCACCCAACAGATGTCGCAGCGGCAAGTGCGGCTGGTGCCATGCGCAACTCCTCAAAGGCAAGGTCTATACGCCGAAAAGCGTTGACGGCCGCCGCATCGGCGACATTGAGTACGGGTACATTCATCCCTGCTCCTGTTTCCCGCTCGGCAGCATTACAATAGACATACCGCCTGTGCCGCAATAAAAAACAAACCCCGTGGATTCCACGGGGTTTATCTTTATTCTGCCGCTTCTTTTATCTTTCTTATGTCCTCTTCAAGGAGCGGCTTGTTGTTTATGTTTCTGAGTATTGCTGCCGGGTGGAAGGTAGCCGTGAAGAGCCTGCCGTCTATTTCGAAAAACTCTCCATGCTGCTTTGTGACCTTGAAGTCCTTGCCCAGAAAATGTGAGGCGGAGACGCGGCCAAGGCACACGACGATCTTCGGATCTACGAGCTTTATCTGCTCCTCAAGGAAGTGTATGCAAGCTTCCTTCTCGTCCTTTTTCGGGTCCCTGTTTTCGGGTGGTCTGCACTTTACCATGTTGGCGATGTAGATGTTTTTCTCCCTTGAGAGACCATACTTCTCAAGGCATTCATCGAGGAGTTTTCCCGACCTGCCGACAAAAGGCAGGCCCTCTCTGTCCTCGTTTTCGCCCGGTCCCTCACCGATTAAAAATATGTCGGCATCCGGATTTCCGTAACCGAAAACGAGATTATTCCGAGTTCTGTAAAGGTTACAGCCTTTACACTCTTCGCATTTTTGTTTCAGATTTTCCAGAGTCATGGTTTTTCACCTTCTGAAACTATATTATAATTCATTTAACAAACCTTGACAATTGTGGTATTATATATGTCGAGTTTATGGTAAAAATATTCTTTAAAAGGAGATTTTTGCTATGCGTAAGAAGCAATTCAAAGCTGAGTCAAAACGACTCATGGACATGATGGTCAACTCCATCTACACAAACAAGGAGATCTTTCTCCGTGAAATAATCTCAAACGCGAGCGACGCCATAGACAAGCTCGCATTTTTGTCCCTCACGGACGACAAAGTGGGCCTCTCCCGCTCCGATTTTCAGATTACACTGAACGTTGACAAAGAGAACCGTATTCTCACGGTCTCCGACAACGGCATCGGCATGAATGCGGATGAGCTCGAAAACAACCTCGGCGTCATTGCCCATTCGGGCAGCCGCGCTTTCTCGCAGGAGAACGCCGATGCCGACCTCTCCGACACGGAGATCATCGGCCAGTTCGGCGTAGGTTTCTACTCAGCCTTCATGGTATCCGACAAAATCACCGTCATCACAAGGAAGTACGGTGAGGACCAGGGCTACCGCTGGGAGTCCTCAGGCGTTGACGGATATACGATTGAGCCCTGTGACCGCGACACGGTCGGCACGGACATCATCATGCACATAAAGGAAGACGGCGAGGAGCCGAACGAGTACTCAAAGTACCTTCAGGAGTATACTTTGAGGAGCCTCATAAAGAAGTACTCCGACTACATTCGCTTCCCGATTAAGATGCTCGTCAAAAAAGAGGATACCGAGGAGTATGAGACCTTAAACTCCATGGTCCCCATCTGGCACAAGAAGAAATCGGAAGTCACTCAGGAAGAGTATGACAACTACTACAAGGAGCACTGGATGGACATAACTCCTCCGGTCTGCACCATCCCCATCTCAACGGACGGTACCGTCTCCTACGAGGCGCTGATATATGTACCCGCAGAAGCACAGACCATGTACTACACAGAGGAGTTCAAAAAGGGTCTTCAGCTCTACAGTTCCGGTGTCATGATCATGGACAAGTGCGAGGACCTGGTGCCTGATGCCTTCAACTTCATAAAAGGTGTCGTTGAATCGCCCGACCTCTCACTCAACATCTCCCGTGAGATGCTCCAGCAGAGCAGACAGCTCTCCGCCATCCGCGGCCATATCGAGAAAAAGGTCAAGGCCGAGCTTAAAAAGCTCATGGAGACAAACCGCGAGGCATATGAGAACTTCTATAAGTACTATGGCCGCCACTTCAAGGCAAACCTCCTTGAGACATACGGCATGAGCCGTGACCTCGTCTCCGACCTCCTCCTCTTCTACTCCTCAACCGAGCGCAAGCTCGTCACCCTCGAGGAATACGTGAACAGGATGAGTGACGACCAGAAATACATCTACTATGCCACAGGCGAATCCGTATCCGCGGTTGACGACCTGCCTCAGGCCGAGATAGTCAAGGATCACAATATGGAACTCCTCTATCTCGTGGACCCCGGCGATGAATTCCTCCCCGGTGCCCTCGGCACATTCATGGACAAGCAGTTTAAGTCCATCAACGATGACGACCTGGGCTTCGATGACGAGAAGAAAGAAACGGACGAATCCGTCTACAAGGACACATTCAAATTCATCAAAGACACTCTCGGCGACAAGGTCGATGAGATCAAGGCCTCCACAAGGCTCAAGAGCCACCCTGTCTTCATAAGCAGCGGCGACGGCATAACCTTCGAAATGGAGAGGTATTTCAATGCCGTACAGCCCGGTGTGGCAGGCGCCAAGGCCAAGAGAATACTTGAGATAAATACAGACCACGATGCCTTCAAAGCCCTCGACGCGGCCCGCAAGGACGATCCTGAGAGAGCAAAGAAGATAGCCACCGTACTCTACAACCAGTCCCTGCTTATCGCCGGACTGCCCATAGAGAACCCGACCGAATACACAGACCTTCTGGTCTCGCTGTTCTGATAAAAAGCAAAGGAGAAAAAACATGCAGATCTTACTTGAAACATCCGCCCGCCACCTCCATGTCACACGAGAGGTACTCGACATCCTCTTTGGCGAGGGTTACGAACTCACACATAAAAAGGATCTCTCCCAGCCCGGCCAGTTCGCCTGCGAGGAGAGAGTCAAAGTCGTAGGCCCCAAGGGCGAGTTCCCGACCGTCTCAATTCTCGGTCCCATCCGCCCCGCAACACAGGTTGAACTCTCAGCCGCCGATGCGCGCAAAATCGGCATCGCCGCTCCCGTACGCGAGTCCGGCGACATAAAGGGCTCAGGTGCCTGCAAGCTCGTAGGTCCCTGCGGTGAGGTTGACATTGAGGAAGGCGTCATCATTGCAAAACGCCATATCCACGCCACTCCCGCCGATGCAGAAGCTCTCGGCGTAAAGGACACCGAGATTGTCAAAGTCAGAGTTGATTCCGACGGACGTTCCCTCATATTCGACGATGTAGTTGTCCGCGTAAGCGAAAAATTCGCTCTCGCCATGCACATCGACACGGACGAGGCCTGCGCCTGCGGCGCCGTCCCCGGTATGATGGTTGAGATAGTCAAATAAGACAAAAAGAAAAAGCTCTGTAAAGTTTAAACACTTTACAGAGCCTTCTTTTTTTGCTCAGTTCAGTTCCGAGAGAACTGTTTTGCCTTCGGCCAGTGAGCGCTGAACGTCGATGATACGTTGGTTTTTGGAGCCTCTGAAGCGGAGGTTCAGGGTCAGCTGCTCTTCAATAAAACGGCCGTCTATAAGGAGGCTGAGCTCGCGAAGAAGGTCCATCCAGCCGTTTTCCTCATTTGCTCCCTCTTTGAGTTCCTCAAAGGTCCAGCCGGAAAAGGCCATGACATCAAGGCCCTCCTTCCTGATCTCTTTTGCGAGAACAGTGAGAGCTTTGGCCTGGGTAAAAGGTTCTCCGCCGGAGAGTGTCACTCCGGTGATGAGCTTGTTCTCTTTTACCGCTTTCATAATATTTTCGACGGTCGTGTCGTAGCCGCCTTCGGTGAAGGACCAGGTCTGCGGGTTCTGGCATCCCTTGCAGTGATGCGGGCAGCCCTGGACAAATACAACGAAGCGCCAGCCGGGACCGTCGACGATAGATTCGCGAATAACACCGGCCAGGTGAAGTTTTGTCTCACCCGGCCGGTCGTTAATTAATAAGTTATCGGACATTAAACCTCTTCAAACTCACCGTTGCCGGTGCCGATTGAGTGCTTAACTCTGTCGTTAACCTCAGCATACTTTGCATCGTTGAAACGATCAAGTGTACCTACGAGATAACCGGTGATTCTGCGGATTCTTTCGAACTTTACGCCTTCACCAACCATTTTTGATTCCATCATTTCAGGTTCTTCCTTTCTTTGTTCTATAGTCAGGTTATATTTCTACTATGTCAACGGGATGCGCAACCTTGTCGGCTTCCTCGAGAGGGTTCTCGTCGCAGGAGCATACGGAGGTTGAGTAGCCCTTTATTTTCATGAGTACTTCCTCTGAAATGGCCTCACCGTCATGACGGCCGCAGCGGGGACATACATCACCTATGATACCAGTATAACCGCAAACCGGGTCACGGTCAACCGGGTGGTTGATAGATGCATAGCCCATGTTGTTATCCTTCATGCAGCGGATGACAGACTCAAACGCATCGAGGTTGTCGAGCGGGTTGCCGTCCATTTCAATGTAGGAGATATGGCCTGCATTTGTGAGATTATGATAAGGTCCCTCAATCTTAATCTTCTCAAATGCGGAAATCGGGAAGTAAACCGGTACGTGGAAGGAGTTTGTGTAGTAAGCTCTGTCCGTTACGCCCGGGATAACACCGTAACGCTCACGGTCCATGCGTACGAAACGGCCTGAAAGTCCCTCTGCAGGAGTTGCGATGAGTGTGTAATTCATGCCCTCTTCCTGGGATTTCTGATCGCAGCGTGAACGCATGTGGCCGACTATCTCAAGACCTAAGTTTCTTGCCTCCTGGGTCTCACCGTGGTGAGAACCAATGAGTGCCTTGAGTGCCTCGGCGAGACCGATGAAGCCGACCGTAAGTGTTCCGTGTTTAAGAACTTCCATAACCTCATCGTCCGGCTTCAGCTTATCGGAATCGAGCCAGAGGCCCTGTCCCATAAGGAAGGGATAGTTGTAGACTCTTCTGCGTCCCTGGATAAGGAAACGGTCATAGAGCTGGTCGAATACGAGGTCAATCTTTCTGTCGAGTTCCTCGAAGAAGATGTCCGTGTTTCCGTGAGCCTTAATGGCTATTCTCGGAAGGTTTATGGAAGTGAATGAGAGGTTGCCGCGTCCGCAGGTTACCTGACGGGTCGGATCATAGACATTGGCTTTAACACGTGTACGGCAGCCCATGTAGGCAACCTTTGAGTTATAGTCATTTACGTCATAACCCGGTGCGTTGAATGTAGCATCAGCGAAGCAGAAGTTCGGGAAGAGCCTCTTCGCGGAAACCTTCATCGCAAGTTTAAAGAGGTCGTAGTTCGGGTCTGCCGGATTGTAGTTTACGCCTTCCTTTACACGGAAGATGGAAACCGGGAAGATGGCAGTCTCGCCGTTGCCGAGACCTGCGTCAGTTGCAAGAAGGAAGTTCTTGCAGACAAGACGTGCTTCAGGTGACGGGTCGTCGCCGAGAGTGATTGAGGAGAACGGAACCTGAGCGCCTGCACGTGAGTGCATGGTGTTGAGGTTGTGGACAAAGGCCTCCATCGCCTGGTAGGTCTGCTTGTCCGTCTCCTTTACGGCCTTCTTTACTGCAAAGCTCTGAGCCTTTCTTACATTGGCTTCAGGGAGCTTGTACTTGTTTATTAAGAGATCTGCCTCTTTTGCCTGATAGTCGTTATCGTTGGCGAAAACAGGGGTCAGACCGTATGTGCCCTCCACCTCAAGGCAGAGGTTCTTCGAAGCTTCAAACGCGTCCTCAAATCCGCAGAGGAGCTCAAGGCCCTTGGAGAGGTTTGAGACGTAGAATCTTCTGTAAGTCTTCTTTACGCCGGGGGCAAGGAAAGTATCGAAAGCGGGGATACTCTGTCCGCCGTGCTGGTCGTTCTGGTTGGACTGAATGGCAATCGCCGCCAAAGCCGCATATGACGAAATGTCGTTGGGCTCACGAAGGAAGCCGTGTCCTGTTGAGAAACCGCCCTTGAAGAGCTTGTTTATGTCTATCTGGCAACAAGTTGTGGTAAGTGTGAGGAAGTCGAGATCGTGGATATGGATATCGCCTTCAGCATGAGCCTTTGAGTGCTCCGGCTTGAGAACATAGAGTTCGTTGAACTGCTTCGCACCCTCGGAACCGTACTTGAGCATTGTGCCCATTGAGGTGTCGCCGTCAATATTTGCATTTTCACGCTTTATGTCGTTTTCCTTGGCGTCCTTGAATGTGAGGCCCTCATAAATCTTCATGAGGCGTGTGTTCATCTCACGAACTCTTGAACGCTCCGAACGATAAAGGATGAATTTCTTGGCCGTTCTGGCATGGCCGCTCTCGATGAGGATCTTCTCGACTGCGTCCTGAATCTCTTCTACGGTCGGTCTGGTGTTGCCGGTTGATTCAATGTAATCAACAACTTTCTGAGAGAGCGCAAGAGCCTCCTCATAGTCGTTTCCGCCTGTTGCCTTGGCGGCCTGGAAGATAGCATTTGCTATCTTGTCAATTGAGAACGGTACCGCTCTGCCGTCTCGTTTGATAATGGTTTCAATCATTTCTCTTCCTCCGTTTATGCTAAAACCACAACATATTGTGGTCGTGTGTCGTGTATTAAACATTATATAGCGCTTATATACATATGTCAACGGAGCGGTTTGCATAAATAAAAAATATTTTTTTGGGCATTTTGCAAAAAGGGCTTTCTTTGTTGCTTTTCATATTTAAAATGGTATATAATAATAGACTGTATAAATGTCCACCGGAGGGTAATATATGAAAAAGCTCAGAATAAGTAACCTCTCTCCCACGCCGCTTCTGCTGATACTCGCAGTGGCAGTCCTGGTGACCGTACCCATTCGCGCCTTCCAGCTGACCAACTGTGTTGACCCCGCAACCGGCTTCTGGGCTGCGAAGGATTTCACTGTACCTTTGCTTTACATAATCTGCGCGGTAATATGTGCCGTCGCCTTCTTCCTCTCCGCATTCAGCGGAATCATGACAAGGCCGGCATTCAAGGAGGATAAAGATATCCTGCTCGGCATAGGCGCCATAGTCTTCACCGGCACACTCATTATCGACCTCGCGCTGCGCGTTTCAAAACTCATAACCCTCGTATCGACATTTACCGCCCAGGGCGCAAAGGATATCTTCCGCTTCCTGACGACAACCGGTTCACTCGCAATGGCATTTGAGGTGCTGTTCGGCGTACTCGCCGCCATCTATCTCGTGCTCGTAAGTATCTCCGCACTGAAAGGAGAGGACTCCTACAGCGCACACAGAATACTTGCGCTCAACCCGGTTCTCTGGGCAATGTTCAGACTCATCTGTCACTTTGTGGCACCCGTCAATTTCAAGAATGTCTCCCAGCTCTTCCTCGAGATAATCATGCTCTGCTTCACCATGGTTTTCTTCCTCTCCTTCGCCCGCATAGCCTCGGACGTAAACGGAGAGAAGAGCATGTGGGTTCTCTGGTTCACAGGTGTCATGGCAGCCCTCATGGCGTTCATATGCGCCCTCGCTCCCCTCATTCTCGTCATTACGGGAAAGGGTGAGATGATCCCCGACGCATATCCCGTACGTTACTGTGATTTCGGTCTCGCACTCTTTATAAGCGCATTCCTCTTCACGGTCACACCTCTGACTAATGAGGTCGACAGATAATGATAAGTAAGCTTCAGACTTTGGTGGACGCGGGACGCGTACCGCATGCGCTCGTCATAGACGGCGGGACTTTTGAGTCACGCCTTCTCTGCGCAAAGGAACTTGCGGCCGCGCTCCTCAAAGAGGACAAAAAGGTTATGGCAGACATCCATCCGGATGTCATAACCGTTTTGCCGGAAGAAAAGAAAAAGACGCTCTCGGTAGAGGTCATCCGCAAAATGCGTGAGGACGCCTACATCATCCCGAACGAAAATGAGCGCAAGGTCTATATTATCGGCAGGGCCGAGCTCATGCTCGACTACGCGCAGAACGCCCTCCTCAAGATTCTTGAGGAACCGCCGAAATACGCGACCTTCATACTTCTCTGTGACACGCACTCGGCCCTGCTCGAAACCGTGCTCTCCCGCGTCGCCGTGTTCACGCTTGACGAAGAAGAAACCGACGGCTCCGACGAGACCTATGACGAATCCTTAAAGCTTGCGAAAGACCTCGCGGCAAAGACCGCCGCGAAGGACGGATTCGCCCTCCTCTCTGCCGTCTCCGCCTTTGACAAGAACTTTGACCTATTAAACACCGCACTGAGCTGCCTCTCGGCAATCATCCGTGATGCCCTCGTAATCAGCGCGGGCGGTGAAGAACTCATCAGCGGGGCTCCGGATGAAGCCCGCGCTCTCTCCGCCGCATTCCGGCCGGACGAGCTGCTCGAGAAACAGGAAGGCCTCAAGGAAATTGTCAAAGCAATAAACATATACGGCAACAAGAATCTCACTCTGACGAGACTTGTTTCGAAATTATCCGGAGGTACAGATGCCTGAAGTAGTAGGTATAAAATTCAAAGATGTCGGCAAAGTATATTGCTTTGACCCGAACGGTACCACCCTCACGCCCGGCCAGCACGTAATCGTGAACACCGCGCGCGGTGTCGAATGCGGCATTGTGGCCACAGGCAACGAGGTGGTCGGAGACGACAAGATTGTCGCCCCGCTTAAACCGATAATAAGAATAGCGACCGACGAAGACTTAAAGAAGGTCGCGGGAAACAAAGAGAAAGAGAAATCCGCTTTCAAGATCTGTGAGGAGAAAATAGCAAAGCACGGTCTGGAGATGAAGCTCACCGATGTCGAATACACCTTCGACAACAGTAAGATTCTTTTCTACTTCACCGCTGACGGACGCGTCGATTTCCGCGAACTCGTCAAGGACCTTGCATCCGTCTTCCACACACGCATCGAGCTCCGCCAGATAGGCGTACGCGACGAGGCGAAGATGATAGGCGGACTCGGCCTGTGCGGCAGACCCTTCTGCTGCAAATCCTTCATGGGCGAATTCGCGCCCGTCTCAATCAAAATGGCAAAAGAACAGGGTCTGTCCTTAAACCCTGCAAAAATATCCGGAGCCTGCGGCCTGCTCATGTGCTGCCTGAAGTACGAGCAGGAGAACTATGAGCACCTCTCAAAGATTACACCGAAGCCGGGCGCTTTGGTTGAGACAAAAGAAGGCAGAGGCATAGTCACCGAGGCCAACCTCCTCTCCGGACAGCTCAAGGTAAAACTTGACCGCTACCCGGACGCGGCGCCGGCATCATTCACCGTCGCTCAGGTGAAGACCCTGAAAGACGTAAAGACAACAGTATCAAAAGAAGAGCGTGACGCTCTCAAGACTATTGAAGAATAAAGGAAGGTATTAATCATGGCAGAAGAAATTTTACTCACCAGTGACGGTCTCAAGGAGCTCCAGGACGAACTCGAGCATTTAAAAACCGTCGGACGTAAAGAGATGTCCGAGAAAATCAAAGTTGCCCTTTCATTCGGCGACTTGTCGGAGAACGCCGAGTATGACGAGGCGAAATCCGAGCAGGGTAAACTCGAGTCCCGCATCAATGAACTTGAGGCAATTCTTCAGAACTATAAACTCATCGACGAAGCTGAACTCCCCTCAGATATCGTAAACCGTGCCTCCAAGGTCACAATCCGCGATATGGAGACAAAAGAGGAGATCACATATCAGATCGTAGGTCCCCAGCAGGCCAACCCGATGAAGGGACGTATCTCAGATGAGTCACCCGTAGGCAAGGCTCTCCTCGGCAAAAAGAAGGGCGCCACAGTCTCCGTTGAGACACCCGCAGGCGTACTCAAGTACAAGATTGTAGATATAGAACTCAAGAAATAATTTCCAGGAGAATAAAATGGCTGAGAACCAAAATCCGGCAGTCGAGGAACACGAGCTCACTGCCGAAGAAACCAATGAACAGAGACAGATAAGAATAGAAAAGCTCAAGGCTCTTCAGGAGGCCGGCGCAGACCCGTTTCAGGTCATGACTGCCGACCAGACCTTCCATACCACAGAGGCTAAAGAGGCCTATGCTGCGCTTGAAGCGAAGCTCATAGGCGAGATTAAAGAGCCCGATGTCGACGGACTTGACGAGCAGGCGGCCAGAGAAGCGAAGAAGGCCGCCTACAACGAGCGCCGCGCCATAATGGACGCGCAGCCCATAGAGGTCGCCATCGCCGGCCGTATGCTCTTCAAGCGCGTAATGGGCAAGGCCTCGTTCTGCAATATTCAGGACAAGACCGGAAACATCCAGGTCTATGTCGCCCGCGACGCTATAGGCGAAGAGTCCTATGCCGGTTTCAAGAAATCCGACATCGGCGACATCTTTGCCATAAAGGGTTATCTTTTCCGCACCATGACGGGAGAGATCTCAATCCACGCGCAGGAACTCAAACTCATTTCAAAATCCCTCCTTCCCCTTCCGGAGAAGTTCCACGGTCTTAAGGACCCTGACACGCGTTATCGTCGCCGCTATGTCGACCTCATCGTGAACCCCGAGGTCAAAGAGACATTCGTAAAGCGTTCAAAGATAATCAGCTCCGTCAGGAAAACTCTTGACGATGTAGGTTACATAGAAGTTGAAACACCCGTTCTCTCTACAATCGCGGGCGGTGCCGCGGCGCGTCCTTTCATAACGCACCACAACGCCCTCGACCTCGACATGTACATGCGCATAGCGACCGAGCTTCCCTTAAAGAGACTCATCGTAGGCGGTATGGAACGTGTCTATGAGATAGGCAGAATTTTCAGAAACGAGGGTATGGACACAAAGCACAACCCCGAGTTTACAACAATAGAATTCTATGAGGCCTTCACCGACTACAACGGCATGATGGACCGCACAGAGGCCATCATCAGAAATGCCGCCATGGCCGCAAACGGCACATACAAAGTCACATTCAAGGGCGTTGACATCGACCTTGAAAAGCCGTTTGCCCGAATGACCATGACGGAGGCCGTCAAGAAATACACGGGCATTGACTTCGACGAGTTCGCATGCGACAACGAGAAGGCAATTGCCCTCGCAAAAGAGAAGCACATTGAAATCGAGAAAGGCAAAGAGACCTGGGGCGACATCCTCGTCTCCTTCTACGACGAGTTTGTCGAGGCAAACCTCGAGCAACCCACATTCATCATGGACTATCCCGTCGAGGTCTCCCCTCTCACAAAGCGTAAGCCGAGCAAGCCTTATCTCACCGAGCGTTTCGAACTCTTCATCCTCGGCACCGAGTACGGCAACGCCTACTCAGAGCTCAATGATCCGCTCGACCAGATGGAGCGCTTTAAGCACCAGCTCATGCTCCGCGAGTGCGGAGATGAGGAGGCCAACATGCTTGACGACGACTTCGTCACGGCGCTCGAATACGGCATGCCTCCCACGGGCGGCTGCGGTATCGGCATCGACCGCCTTGTAATGCTCCTCACAGGCAACGAATCAATTCGTGATGTAATACTGTTCCCGACAATGAAACCGTTAGGATCTGATTGATTTGAAGGAAAAACGAAGGTTTGAAAATCCAATATACAAGCGAGTGGTCTTGTTCTTCGTCGCAGCCGTAATCGTCATAAGTGCCATCACACTCTATAACGACTACTTAAGCGTAAGGAACGAGGGCATTCGGTTTGACGAGGACAACCTTCGTATCCACAGCGACTATGACTATCGTCAGAGCGTCCTTGTAATCAGTTCCTCAGGCCCGACCCAGTTCCAGGGCGTCGAGGAGGCCAACGGCATATACTCCGTACTGAGCAAATCAAGCATCGGCTACAGTATCGAGTACATGAATGACAACGAAATGGGCGATTCAGAAACTCACAGAGACAATTTCTACGCCCTCATAAAAGAACATGTGAATTATCACAAAAACTACGAGCAGCCCTTCTCTGCCATCATGGCAGGAGGAGACGCTGCTCTGCGTTTTTGTATGGATCACAAACAGGAGCTCTTCCCGAATGTTCCCATAGTCTTCTACGGCGTGAGCGATATTGACTATGCCAAGGAATGCGTGAATGACCCGAATGTCTGCGGAAACATTGAGAAGATCTACCTGCGTGAGACCATCGATCTTGCCCGTGCCCTCCGGCCCAATGCCGATGAGATTATCATGATTCACGATCTCACGGATGAGGACCGCGCCGACTGGAAGATGCTGCAGAATCTTGCACCTGAGTATCCGAAGTTTAAAATCTCGGACATCAACACCAGCCATATGACGACAGAGGCATTCTGCGAGACGATTGAGAACCTTAATGAAAAAGCAATTGTCCTCTGTTCACACGCACAAAAGGACAGCGCACACCACACATTCAGCACGGTCAAGCGCTTCAACATGATAGCGGAGCACTGCAACGTGCCCGTATTCACCTGCTATATGGAGGCTATAGGCAACGGCGCCACGGCGGGCGACGTCGTCTACGCGCGCGACTGCGCAATGGAGGCCGCCGGAACCGTAGTACAGGTACTGACAGGTGCCAAACCCGTCAGCACTATCTCCCTGCAGTCCAATCCCACACACCGCACTGCGGCCGACAGGGAAATGATGAAGAAATTCCAGCTGAACTTCGGAGTCCTTCCGGAAGACACCACAATGGTCAACGACGCATCGCAGTATATGAAGGACTACCAGGCAGTGTTCATCTCATTCGGAATAATAGTCCTCGGACTTCTGGTTGTCCTCGGTGTGCTCTTCTACGAATACAAAATTCTCGGAGTACACATCTCCCGTGAGAAGCAGGCGGAGGATGCGAGCAACGCGAAGAGTACCTTCCTCTTCAACCTCTCGCACGATATACGTACTCCCATGAATGCCATAATCGGCTTTACCGACCTCGCCCTCAAGAACACCTCCGATGAGAAAAAAGTCGAGGAATATGTCGGCAAGGTCAAGGTCTCGGGCGAGTATATGCTCAACCTCTTAAACGATGTCCTGGAGATGGCGCGCATCGAGAGCGGAAAGCTCGAGATAGACGAGGCGCCGATGGACCTCTTCAACGAGCTCGACCATATCAAATCTCTCGTTGACGACTCTGCGGCAAAGAAAAACCTGACCCTCGACTTCAGGAACAAGAACATAGTAAACAACGTCATATACGGAGACGAGCTTCATCTGCGCCAGATAGCGATGAACCTCCTCTCAAACTCGCTGAAATATACAAAAGACGGCGGAACCATAACCTACATCCAGGAAGAACTCCCCTATGACAGGGAGGGCTTCGGCCTCTACCGTATAACCGTCTCCGACACCGGTATCGGCATGAGCAAGGAGTTCATAGGCCATATCTTCGAGACCTTTGAACGCGAGCGCAATGCGACGACAGACGGCGTCCAGGGTACCGGCCTCGGTATGAGTATTGTAAAACGTCTCACCGACGCCATGGGCGGCGAGATCACGATAGACAGTGAACTCGGCAAAGGTACGACGGTAACCGTCACGACGCCTCTTCGCATTGCGAACCAGAGTACCGTCAAATACTCGGAAGAGGATGAGGAAGTATTCGACCTCACCGGCACATATGCCCTTCTCGCCGAGGACAACGACTTGAACCGTGAGATAGCGGTTGAACTCCTTCAGGAGAACGGCATAGTCGTGGATGCAGTTGAGGACGGTTCCGAGGCAGTTGACAAAGTCATTGAAAAGGAACCCGGCACGTACGACTTCATCCTGATGGACATCCAGATGCCCTACATGGACGGTTACAAAGCCACTGAAACAATCAGAAGGCTCGAGGACAAACAGCGCGCAAGCATACCTATCATTGCCCTGACTGCAAACGCCTTTTTGGAGGATAAGCAGAAAGCGGCCATAGCAGGTATGAATGCCCATGTCGCAAAGCCCATAGACATCAACGTTCTCTGTTCGGTAATCGGAAATGTACTGCGCTACAGGGACTACAGAATAGACAATATAGCTCTCTCCGAGTTCAAGGAAAAATATCACGACCTCGGTTGTCCGTGCGGATACTTCGTATACCGCGCAGAGGATGATGAAAACATCCTCTATGTGGACGATGCCACAATGACAATCTTCGGATGTGATACAAAGAGCGAGTTCATGGAACTTGTCGGCGGCTCCTTCAAGGGCATCGTCCACCCGGACGACCTCGATGCCATCGAAGATGAAATCGTAAGGCAGCAGAAAGCCTCAGACAAGGCCCTCGACTATATTGCCTACCGCATAATCAGAAGGGACGGCAAGGTCAGGGAAGCAGTCGACATAGGCTATAAGGTCTTCAACGGAGAGGAATGGCTCTTCTACGTATACATCGCAGATGTCACCGACCTTAAAGAAAAAGAATAAAGCAAAAACAAAAGAGCAGCTGATTACTCAGCTGCTCTTTTTATTATCGGTTATGAATTTCCATTAAAACTTTCAAGCAATATTACTGCACTCCTTGCAGCACCTGTACCTTCAAATCCCCCGTTTGCGATACATTTGTTGGCCCATTCGGCAGCCTTTTCTTTATCTACCGCTACGCCCTTTCCGCCGGCATACATCCAGGCAATTGCGTACATGTCGTAAGATTGATTCTTGCCTTCACGAATATCCTTCATGAAAATATCCATCGCCTTCGCATAATCCACATCTGTTCCTGTACCATAGAGATAGCAGAGTCCAAGTCTGTAGTAGCTTCCGGTATTCGAATACTTCTGAGCATACTCGAATACCTTGGCAGGATCGTTTTCAATGCCGTCATCGCCGTCATAAAGACCTCCTATCTCATAATAAGCACCTGCATAACCATTGTCGATACACTTCTGATAATATTCCATTGCCTTTGTGAGATCCTTGGTTATGGAGTTGTCGCCCGCATCCAAGCCCTTCTCATAGAGCACTCCTATACAGAGAAGACCATTATTTTTAGCCTGCCACTCATCAGATTCCGCAGCCTTCTCGTAATACTCAAGCGCTTTCTTTCCGTCCATGTCAACACCGTTGCCGTTTTTATACATATGGCCCAGCGTAACATATCCGATATCGGCACCGCCGTCAGCGGCCTTCTGCGCAAGTTCCATAGCCTTTGCATAGTCCCTGTCAACACCGCAGCCGTTGAGGTACAAGAGGGCCTGTCCGTAGTATCCGAGAACAGAGCCTCCGTCGATTGCCTTCTGGAAGTATTCACTTACCTCTGGCCAGCGGTCGGCACCCTCTGAATATACTTTCATGATGCCGAGCCTGTAATAAGCATCTGCATTTCCTTTTTCGGCTGCAGTGGTGAAAGCTTCCAGTGCTCTGTTTCTGTCAAAGTTCACACCGTTACCGCCGAACCAGTAATTCATACCTTCAGCGTATGCGGCGTCAGCCTCTCTCTTTTCAACCTCTTTGGGGTCCTCGGTTGTGCTCTCTGTCTCAGTGGTCGTCTTGGTATCCGCAGGAGCTTTCTTTGCTCCGCATGCACAAAGTGTACCCACCATCAGGAGAGCAAGAAAAATTGATAACAGTTTTTTCATGAAGTTACTCCTTATTTGTTTGCCGGAGCAAAATCCGGATAGAGATAATCGTCGAGATTTACATGGATGAATGCGTCTGTGTCACATCCGTAGTCCGTGTAAGCGTTCTTGTGAACCTGTGACCAGGTTCCGTCGGGCTTGACGGTGATTACCATCGCGCCGCGCTGAAGGCCATAGCCCGCAATGCCCGCATAGGCGGTGTTGTCGAGTGAATAGCCGTAACCGAGGGTTACGCCGCGGTACTCGACAACCGCGTTGTTGACGTGGTCATGGCCGAAGAAGCAGGCGTCGATTGCGTCGATTCCGTCAGGACCTAAAATCTCGAAGAAGTTGTCTACATCGTTCGGGTCCTTGTCAGTCTGACAGCAGCCGCCGTACCAGATACGTCCGCCCATATTCGGGTCAACCTGCTCATCCCAGACACCTTCAATATACTTCGTGTTCTCCGTATCCTGGAAATTGTTCTTCGCAAGTTCCCTGTAGGCAGTCTCAAACTCACCTATCGGAATATGGAAGAAGAAGAGAGATCTCGAATCGGGCTTGAGTGTTGCAAGTGTGTCCTTAACCCACTCTGCCTGCTCGTCGTGAATTACATCATATCTCCAGTTGATGGAGGAAGCGATTGAATTGTCGATGTAGTCGTTCGAGTCAATTACAAAGAGCGGCTTCGTAATATCGCCCTTTGTGTTCTTCAGAAGAATGCACTGGTTTGTGACACCGTATCCGTCAAAGTCGGAATTGAAGATACAGTATTCATACTTCTCATTCATGTACATCTGACCGAGCTTCGCTCTGTTTGTGTAGTCAAATGCCTCAGTGTCATGGTTGCCGAAGGCAATCGTGTAGTAACACTGAAGTGACTCAAATATGAGAGCAACTTCCTGTGAGACCATCTTGTTGTTGAGTGTACCGCCGCCGCGGAACATGACATCCGGCACGGCGAAGATGCTGTCACCGTTTAAGATGACGAGGTCCGGTTTCTCCTGTGAAATCATCGTAGCGACTTCATACACAGTCTTCTTGTCCTTCTTTAAGGTGGCGAGACCGCCGCCTATGTGAAGGTCGTTGAGCTGCATAATCTTAATGTCCTTGTCGCTCGTGATGGTATAGAAACCCTCTTTGCCCATCTCGGGAACCAGCTGCTTGTCATATGCGACCGGCTCATAGGACTTGATGTAGCTGCGGAGAATAATCTGAGCAACTCCCGTACACGCGGTGTGAATGATGAGCACCGCGAGGATGAGGATTAAAATACCGAGGAGTATTTTTCCGATTACTTTGAGTACCTTTTTCATAAGAAGTCCTCCTTACTTTATGCTTGTAATATCGTACGGTGTTTCCTGGTATACGAAATAGTTGAGCCAGTTTGAGTAGAGAAGGTTCGCCGATGAGCGCCATGTGACAGGCGGTTTGGGCGTCACCTTGTCTTTGGGGAAATAGTTCTTCGGAATATCGATGGGCTTTCCGGCCTCAAGGTCGCGGATGTATTCGTTGTAGAGCGTATCCGCGTCGTATTCCGAATGTCCGGTTATGAAGATCTGACGGCCCTTCTTCGTCGAGACGGCGTAGACGCCTGCCTCCTTTGAGGATGCGAGAATCCGAAGTTCCGGATGCGCCTCAATATCCTCGCGCCTTATTGTCGTATGGCGCGACTGGGGCACCATGAATATGTCGTCAAAGCCGCGGAAGAGCATTGAGTTCTTCTTCTCAACCTTGTGCGGGAAGATACCGAAGAGCTTTTCGGGAAGGTCATACTTCTTTATACCGTAGTGGTAATAAAGAGCGGCCTGTGCTCCCCAGCAGATATGGAAGGTGGACCAGACGTGCGTCTTGCTCCACTCCATTACCTCGCAGAGTTCATCCCAGTAGTCCACCTCTTCAAACGGCAGATGCTCAACGGGGGCTCCGGTGATTATCATGCCGTCGAAGTTCTGCTCCCTGATCTCGTCAAAGGGCTTGTAGAAACTGAGCATATGGTCCTCGCTCGTGTGCTTTGAGACATGTGAGCGAAGCATTACGAGTTCGAGTTCAACCTGCAAAGGGGTATTGCCGAGCAGACGGCAGAGCTGTGTCTCCGTCTCAATCTTTTTCGGCATGAGGTTGAGGAGCAGGATTTTAAGCGGACGGATGTCCTGCTTGCCCGCCCTGGTCTCCGTCATGACGAATATATTTTCCGAATTGAGTACCTTCTTCGCAGGCAGGTCGGTCGGAATTTTAATCGGCATATGATATCACCTACTTACTTTTCATAACGTAAAGGCGTGAGGCAAAGTCCGGGAAAATACGTGTGTTGTCATTCATTCCCGTACCGGCAAACGCCTGTTTGAGTTTGACTCCCGCGTACATCAGCACGTCGCCGGACGCGGTATATTCCTCGACTTCGCCCGGAAGCTTATAGACCTTTGACAGCATATGGAAGAGCTGTCCGTCGTTCTTTATATGGATGGGCGAAATCATATTTACAAGGTCACCGAAAGAAGTGAGGCTGACCTTCTGGGTCCTTCCCTCAAACTTATATACCTTGTTTTTATCGAGTCCGCGGGCAAGATATATGTGCGAGCGGACATTGGGTTCAGCATGTTCCTGCATGAGCATGCCTATTGCGGTGTTCTTGTCGGGCGATACAACCGTCCACTCATGAAGGTTGCCCTGGCGGCCCCTGTAGAAGTTTCCGTACTGGAGGACATCCCTGTACTCCTTGTAGAACGAAACCTGCTTGCGAAGCTGCTGAGTGAGCGTGGCAAGCGAGAGGTCCGGAAGATTCAGTTCATAACCGAACACACCGAATATTGCCACATTGAAACGGGTATCAAGCGGCATGTTCCTGAGTGTCTGATGGTTGGGCGAACTCGAGACATGGGCAGTGAGTGTCGACATCGGATAGCCGTAACTGTAATTCGTCATGCAGTTTACCCTGAAGAAGGCATCCGTATTGTCTGACGCCCAGATCTGCGGGAAGTATGAGAGAATACCGAGGTCGAACCTGTTGCCGCCCGAGGCGCAGCCCTCAAAAAGAATATGAGGGAACTTCGTCGTGAGCGTCTCCATTATCTCGTAGAGACCCAGGACATATCTGTGGGCCACCTCTCCCTGCCTTTCGGGAGGAAGTTTCGAGGAATAGACATCTGACATTATTCTGTTCATATCCCATTTGACATAGGATATGTTTGCGGAGGAGAATACATCGCTCATCGCAGAGATAATGTATTCCCTGACGTCCTCGCGTGTCAGGTCGAGTATACGCTGGTTTCTGCCCTCCGAGTGGGCGTGGCCGGGTATTTCAAGAGCCCAGTCGGGGTGCGCCCGATAAAGGTCGGAATCGACACTTACCATCTCGGGCTCGACCCAGATACCGAAATCAAGACCTATCCTGTTCACGGACTTCACGAAGTGGTCCAGGCCCTTGGGGAACTTCTCGGGATTGACCTTCCAGTCGCCGAGCGATGTAGTGTCATTGTCCCTCTTGCCGAACCATCCGTCATCCATGACGAAGAGCTCGATTCCGATTGCCCTTGCCCTTGTGGCAAGCTTCATGAGTTTCGCCTCGCTGATTTTAAAGTATGAGGCCTCCCATGAGTTTATGAGAATCGGACGCGGCTTGAATTTCCACTCGCCGCGGACGATGTGATTTCTGATGAACTTGTGCAGATTCTGGCTCATTCCGTTGAAGCCGTCTTTCGAGACCGTCATTATGGCCTCTGGAGATTCAAAGACCTCTCCCTTGTCCACAAAGTACTCGAAATTCTGCGGATTGATTCCCTGGACAAATCGCGTCTTGTTGAAGGATGATACCTCAACAGCCTCGTAGTGGTTACCGCTGTAGACGAGGTTGAAGCCGTAGGCCAGTCCCTTGTCCTCGTTGGTTGTGTGGTTTGATATCATGACAAACGGGTTTGCCCTGTTCGAGCTGACACCGGCAAGCGTGGAATTGACCGCTTTTCCGGCATTCATCAAAAACTCGTTCTTGTTCATCTCACGTACCCAGGCGCCCGTGAAAGTAGTGAAACGCAGGCCTGAGCGTGAGAAATCTATCTGGTTTGACATAAGTCTGCGAAGGCGTACGGGCGCCTCTGACTTATTGATAAACCTTGAGAAACGCGTTATTACATTTGAGTCCTCATAGACGAAGTAATGAAGCTCCAGGCACAGGTCATAATACTCATCAACAAGAGTGACCGTGAGATGGTCGGGTTTTACATCGTCCGAGTAAGACGAAGGCATGCCTGAAAGTTTCGGGTTCTCCTTCTTTACGGTATGGCTTTTGTAGAGGAAGTCGCAGGTGGTGCCGCCGTCAGCATGAATGATCTCGATGAAGGGCTCCCTGATGTCGCCCTTGCCGAGGCTGCTCATCTCGAGGCACATGTCCTCAAGCGAGAATGACAGGTCATCCTGCGTGTAGTTGATGGTGTTGCCGGGCGCGAACTCGCACTTCTCGACAAGCACGTCAAGGTCATCGGTATCAATACCGATTCTCCTTCCGTAGTAGAGGTGCTCAAGATGTCCGCTCTTCGTCACACGGAATGCGTATGTGGTGTTTGCCGTATCGAGTATGAAGTTATTATTTGAAGCTTTAATCATGGCTTCTCTCCTGTAATACGTCTGATATTTCTTTCATCTTCTCTTCAGTCAGCTTGTAGTGCCTGATAAAAACAAAGCAGGCTATGGCGAAGATGAGCATTGGTACGATTGTGATTGTCACCTGGAGTCCGAGAAGATCGGAACCGGTGAGCAGGTTGCCGGCCGAGTGGCTCGTGTCCTTGCTTATATGGAAGATTGCAATACAGGCCGAGGCCACGAGGGCAGAGATACCGGAGGCAAATTTAACGACGAGGGTCTGAATTGAGAATACAACCGACTCCTCCCTGTTACCCGTCTTGAACTCCCCATAGTCAACCGAATCCGCAAGGAAGATGGTCAGTAGGACCAGCAGAAGTCCGTTGCAGGTGAAGATGATGACCGCGGGTATGTAAAGGAACTGATGAGGCAGACCGGTGAAGACTATCGCAGTGAAAATGCTGTAGCCGACCACGGCCCCTATCAGTGCCGTTTTAAACACCGTTATCGCCCTCATGAAGCGACGCAGCAGGCGGAAAACAAATATCATGGACAGGGCCTGCGAGGCGCCTCCCACGACCGCAAAGAGCGTGTAGTTCTGGTACCAGCCCGCTCCGCCTACGACATATTTGTAGTAGTATATGGCGAGGTTCGCGGTGATGTAGAATGCGGAGTTTATGAGTATTATCGTGAGTGCCATGGTGAGGGCCTGGTCGTTTGAGAACAGGGCCTTGAACATATCCTTTATGGACACGGTCTTCATATCCACCGTGGACTTCTCACGTACCGTAATTGCGAAGTATGAGATAACCAGGCCCGTAAAGACGGAAATGATTATTGCAAAGATTGAGAATCCTCTGCGCTCATCTCCCCGGCCGAGTGCCATGACACACATCATTGTAGCGACAGTCACCACGGCACCGCCTATTGTGGCACAGGTGCGGCCGAGCTGGGTAAGGTTCTCGCGTTCGGGACCCGGCTTTGTGAAAGCCGGCACAATAGACCAGAACGGGATATCCGCCATGGTGTATGTGACACCCCAGAGTATATAAAATACCGCGGCATAGACGACGAGTCCGCTGCCGTCAAGTTTCGGCGGTGCGGAGAAGAGCAGAAGCGTAACCAGGAGGTTCGCTATCGTACCGATTAAAATCCAGGGACGGAACTTGCCCCATCTCGTCTTCGTCTTTGCCGCTATGACGCCCATGAGCGGATCGTTGAACGCGTCAAAGACGCGGGCCACGAGCAGGATTATTCCCATCGCCCACGCTGAGGCCCCGAGCACGTCCTGGTAATAGTAGAGGACATAACTCGTGGCGAGCATGAACATCATATCCTTGCCTACGGCACCGAGGCCATAGGCTATTTTTTCTTTTCCGTTAAGCTTGGTTTCCAAATTCTTTGTTCCTTGTCTCAGATTGTTTCAAGTGCCTGTGCGAGGTCCTCAATGAGGTCGTCCGCGTTCTCAAGTCCGCAGGAGTAGCGGACGAGGTTTGCGGGTACGCCGGCAGCGATGAGCTCCTCTTCGGAGAGCTGTCTGTGTGTTGAAGTCGCGGGGTTTAAACAGCATGTGCGGGCATCCGCGACATGGGTCTCTATGGCCGCGACTTTAAGCGCCTTCATAAACTTCTCGGCAGCGGCCTTTCCGCCCTTTACGCCGAACGATACGACACCGCAGGTGCCGTTCGGCATATATTTCTGAGCGAGTGCATAGTCCTTGTTGCCGGGAAGGCCGGGGTAAGTAACCCATTCAATCTTGTCGGAGCTCTCAAGGAACTGAGCAACCTTGAGTCCGTTCTCGCAGTGGCGGGCCATGCGGACCGGCAGGCTCTCGAGACCGAGGTTCAGGTAATATGCGCTCTGAGGAGACTGAACGGTACCGAGGTCGCGCATAAGCTGTACGACAGCCTTGGTGATGTATGCGCCTTCAAGACCGAAGCGCTCGGTATAAGTTACTCCGTGATAGCTCTCATCGGGCGTTGTGAGACCCGGATACTTGTCGGCATATTTATTCCAGTCAAATTTACCGGAGTCGACAATTGCTCCGCCGACGGCTGAGCCGTGACCGTCCATGTACTTTGTCGTTGAGTGGGTGACAATGTCAGCACCCCACTCAAACGGACGGCAGTTTACAGGCGTCGCAAAGGTATTGTCGACGATTAAAGGCACGCCGTGCTTGTGAGCCGCGGCGGCAAACTTGTCAAAGTCAAGTACGGTAAGCGCGGGGTTGGCGATTGTCTCGCCGAAGAGCGCTTTCGTGTTCTCCTGAAACGCCGCGTCAAGTTCCTCCGGCGTGCAATCGGGCTCAACAAAGGTGAAGTCAATACCCATCTTCTTCATCGTTACAGCGAAGAGATTGAATGTTCCGCCGTAGATTGCCGTACTGGAGACGATGTGGTCGCCTGCAGAGGCAATATTGAAGATTGCGAAGAAGTTCGCAGCCTGGCCCGAGGATGTGAGCATGGCGGCCGTGCCGCCCTCAAGCTCGGCAATCTTGGCTGCGACATAGTCGCATGTCGGATTCTGGAGGCGTGAATAGAAATAGCCCGATGCCTCAAGGTCAAAGAGCTTGCCCATCTCCTCGCTGGTGTCGTACTTGAAAGTCGTGCTCTGGATTATCGGTATCTGGCGCGGCTCGCCGTTTTTCGGCACATAGCCGCCCTGAATGCATTTTGTCTCAATTCTTTTTGCCATGGTATTTGCTCCTTCATTTCCAGGAACTGTTGAGGTCAACAGTTCTGTTGAATATTATCTTTCCGCCCTCGATGTCGGAATACTTGTCAACGGTGTAATAACCCTTGCGCATGAACTGGAAGGTGTCGCCTATCTTCAGTCCCGAAAGGAAGGACCTGTCAACGACGGCATCCTTTAAAACCTCGAGTGAGTTCGGGTTCAGGTACTCGCAGAGCTCCTTCGAGTCGTCCGAAGGATTCTCAACATTGAAGAGTCTATCGTAGAGACGGACCTCAACATTTGCAGCACTGTCGGCCGAGACCCAATGGATGGTGCCGCGTACCTTGCGGCCGTCCGGTGTCTCTCCTCCCCTTGACTCGGGGTCATATGTGCAGTGAAGGCAGGTTACATTGCCCTCATCGTCTGTCTCGTATGAGTTGCAGGTGATGTAGTAGGCGCTCTTCAAGCGGACCTCGTTGCCCGGGAAGAGTCTGAAATACTTCTTCACCGGCTCTGCCATGAAGTCATCCTGCTCGACATATATCTCGCGTGAGAAGGTGACCTTCGAAGTGCCGAGTTCCGGTTTGTCCGGATGAAGGGGCGCTTCGATAATCTCCGTCTTACCCTCCGGGTAGTTGTCAATGACAACCTTCAGCGGACGGAGAACGGCCATGGCTCTCAGCGCGTTGACATTCAGGTTGTCGCGGACGCAGGCCTCGAGAAGGCCGAAGTCTACGACCGAGTAGGCCTTCGAGACGCCTATGCGTTCGCAGAAGTCGCGGATGGCGGCTGCGGGGAAGCCCCTGCGGCGCATTCCGGAGATTGTGACCATTCGCGGATCGTCCCAGCCGTCGACGTAGCCGCCCTCAACGAGGTACAGCGAGCGCCTCTTGGAAGTGACGCAGTAGTTTAAGTTAAGTCTCGCAAACTCTATCTGACGCGGACGCTGCCAGCCGAGCATCTCGGCTACGTCGCCCTCATCAAGCACCCAGTCGTAAAGCGGTCTGTGGTTCTCAAACTCAAGTGAGCACAGGGAGTGCGTAACGCCCTCCTTCGCGTCCTCCAGGGGATGAGCGAAGTCGTACATCGGATAGACGCACCACTTGTCGCCCTGTCTGTAATGCGACAGGTGCGCGATTCTGTAGATTACGGGGTCGCGCATGTTCATGTTCGGCGAGCTCATGTCTATCTTCGCGCGAAGGACACGCGCTCCGTCCGGGAACTCGCCCTTCGTCATGCGCTCGAAAAGTTCCAGGTTTTCCTCGACCGAGCGGTCCCTGTAGGGACTGTTTTTGCCCGGCTCGGTCAGTGTGCCTCTGTACTCCTTCATCTGCTCGGGAGTTAAATCGCACACGAAAGCCTTGCCCTTCTTTATAAGGTGAATTGCCACCTCGTACATGAAGTCGAAGTAATCCGAGGCGTAGAGTGTCGGAGGCAGTTCACTCTCGACAAGCCACTCTATGTCCTCGCGGATTGACTCGGCGTACTCAATGTCCTCCTTGCCCGGGTTCGTGTCGTCCAGACGGAGGTTGAAAGTACCCTTGTACTTCTCCTTTGTAAACCAGTTGATGCATATGGCCTTCGCGTGGCCTATGTGCAGATAGCCGTTCGGCTCAGGCGGGAACCTCGTCTGGACGTGGTCATACACGCCCTTCTCCAGGTCCTCGTCTATAAAGTCATGTATAAAGTTACTCGGTGTTGAATTCTCTTCAACATTCAAAATCTCTTCTGCCATTCTCTTCTCCTAAGAAAGTGCATTTATCGTATTCTCAAGACGGGCATTCACTTCAGCCTCGCCAAGAACTTTCATAATCTCATAAAGATCGGGTGTATTTGTGCGCGATGTAATCGCCACGCGTATTATAGTCGATACATCACCCACATGTCCCTTGTACGCATCGGGATTTGCCTTGTACTCCTTGACATTCGGAGTAAAGCCCAGCGGCTCGCAGATATCCTTTATGCGGGCAAACCAGGTGTCCTTGTCGTCCGCAATGTTCCAGACCTCTTTGTACTTCTCAAGTACAGCTGCGGCCGTGGCCTTGTCGATGTGTTCGGGGAGCACGGTGCAGTCCGGTCTGTAGAGCGAGTCATAGAAGTACGCGACATAGTCCGGGACGTCCGCCCACTTTGCGATATCCTTCCTGGGTTTCTGGTTCTCCCTGTCGATATTGAGTATCGCCCTCGCCTTTTCCCTGTCCGCGTCAAGCAGAGCGTAAAAGTCGGGATTGTACTCCTTCGCCCAGGCGAGTGTCCTCTCGAGCACCCAGTCCGCGTCCTTCCTGCAGATGACGTTCTTCGATACATCGTTCATCTTCACGAGGTCGAACAGTGCGCCGGAGACGCTCATCTTCTTCAGGTTAAACGGGAAGTCGGAAAGTGCCGCATCGGGATTTGCCCTGCGCCAGTCCTCAAAGTTTGAGTTTGCCAGAGTGTAGAGATACTCAAGCACTGACTCTTTCGGGAAACCCTGCTCGCTGTAGAACTCCACGGCAGCCTCCGGGTCCTTCCTCTTTGAGAGCTTTCTCTTTCCGCCCTCATCGAGTTTCATGATAGGCGCAATGTGCGCATACTTCGGAACCTTGAAACCGCAGGCTTTAAAGAGCTGTATATGTGTCGGCACGGAGGAGATCCACTCATCGCCGCGGACAACATGTGTCGTACGCATCAGGTGGTCATCGACGCAGTGCGCGAAATGATAGGTGGGAATACCGTCGGTTTTGAGAAGGACTACATCGACAATATTCTCGGGCATCTCTATCTTGCCCTTTATCATATCGTCAAATGTTATCTTGCCGTCCTCACGTCCGGGTGAGCGCAGGCGGATGACATAGGGCACACCGGCCTTTATCTTCTCCTCTATGTCCTCAAGTGACAGTTCCCTGCACTTTGCGTATTTTCCGTAATATCCCGGTGTGACGCCGGAAGCCTCCTGCTCTGCGCGCATGGCCTCGAGTTCCTCGGCCGTGCAGAAGCAGGGATAAGCGAGGCCCTGTGCCACGAGCATCTTTGCGAAGCAATGATAAATGGGAGCTCGTTTCGACTGCGTGTACGGTCCGTAGTCACCGACTTCGGAGTCAAAACCCGTCACGCCTTCCGTGACGTCTATGCCGAAGTCGGAAAGCCCCTTGATAATTCCGGACACGCCGTCCTCAATCTCGCGCTTCTTGTCAGTGTCCTCTATACGGAGGAAGAACCTGCCGCCGGACACATCCGCCGTAAGCTTCGATATTAAACAGGAAAAAAGACCGCCTATGTGAAGATAGCCCGTCGGCGACGGCGCGAATCGTGTAACTCTCGCGCCCTCCGGCAGTCCCCTGTCCTTGTAGAGTTCTTCATAGTATTCCGGAGTTTTGTCCACGGAAGGGAACAGAAGCTCCGCCAGTTTTTCAAAATCCATACACTTCTCCAAGTTAATATATAGATAATTAATTATAAGGCATAATACCTTAATTGTAAACAATAAGCCTTCGTGATATAATGTATCTGCATTTTAAATTTTCACAAAGGAGAATAACTATGAGCAAAGGTAAAATTGCCGTTATCGGCGCCAACCAGGGCGGTCTGGTCTTTGCCAAATTCGCCTGTGACTACGGCTTCGATGTAACCATCTACGAAGCCTGCGCAAAGGACAAGGTCTCATACAACTGGACTGACGACTGCGAATTCAAAGTCTTTGAGGAACTCGGATTCGGCATGCCTCCTCAGAATGTATGGTACCGCAAGAAAAACTGGACATTCGTACCTCCCAGAAAGGAAGTTGAAGTACCCCTTCACATCCCTGAGGACGAACTCGACCTCTCCTGCTTCCGCAGACCTTTAAACGACTGGCTTGAAGGCTTCGCCCTCAAAGCAGGCGCAAAAATTCACTACTCCACACCGGTTAAAAAGGTAGTAGTTGATGACGGAAAGGTCGTAGGCATCAAGCTCAACAACGGCAAGACCGTAAAGGCCGATCTCGTTGTCGACATCGGCGGTGTTGACTCACAGGTCCGCCGCAGCCTTCCCGAGAAGTTCGGCATTCAGCGTGAAGTCGCAGACAGCGACAAATTCTATGTCCGCAGGACATATTTCAACATTCCGGAAGGCACAGAACTTCCCACAGCTACGAACAAAGTTTACTTAAAGCACTTAAACGAACTCGGTATCTCCTGGTGCATTCTCGGCGAAAACAAGGATGAAGCAGATGTCCTCATCGGACGTCTCGGAAAGCTTCCCGACAAGGTTCACGCCAATGCCCTTGAAGACATGAAGAAGGACAACCCCATAATCGGCGACAAGGTCGTAAACGGCGGTCAGCTCCTCGCCATTCCGGTTCGTCATCCCCTTCCCTGCTTCATCACGGACGGCTACGTCATCCTCGGCGACTCCGCCTGCATGACCATCCCCATGCTCGGCTCGGGCATGGCCTCAAGCATGCGCGCGGCCAAGATCCTCGCCGACGTAATCAGAAAGCCTAAGGACGGCAAGCGCTTCTCCAAGGAGAACCTCTACCGCTACCAGTATAAATTCATGACACAGATCGGCTGCCGCCACGCCGGCATCGACCTCATGAAGAACTGGCTCCTGGCCTCTCCCAAGGGCGCCGTCGACTTCCTCTTCAACAAAGGCGTCGTCGGCGAGACCGTCATGCGCCAGGGAGCCGAGGGCCGCATGGTCATGATGAGTCCGAAAGAGCTTGTTCTCGCCGGCGTCCGCGGCGCGACAAAGCCCATCCTTCTCATAAAACTCGTACTCCTCATTGTCAACATGTACCGCGCTTACTTCTTTGTAAAACTCCGCATGCCGAAAAAATACAAGAAACGCGCCTTCAAGAACTGGCAGGAAAAGTACGAGGCAATGTACAAATAAGTAAAAACAGCAAAATAGCAAAAAACAGTAAAAGAAAAAGCCTTCGGGATAATCCCGAAGGCCTTTTTTCTTTAAGAATTAACTTATTTAAGTGTAACCTTAGCGCCGACTTCTTCAAGCTTAGCCTTAGCTGCCTCAGCGTCTTCCTTACCCATTGCTTCCTTGATTACCTTGGGAGCGCCGTCAACAAGAGCCTTAGCCTCAGCAAGACCGAGAGCTGTAATCTCACGAACAACCTTGATTACCTTAATCTTCTCTGCGCCTACCTCTGTAAGCTCAACGTCGTACTCGGACTTCTCTTCAGCTGCGCCACCGGCTGCTGCTGCAGGACCGGCAACTGCTACTGCTGCAGCTGCTGATACGCCGAATTCTTCTTCTACTGCGTGTACGAGCTCTGAAAGCTCAAGAACTGACATCTTTTTGATCTCTTCAAGAAGAGCTGCTACTTTATCTGCCATTGTTTTAATCCTCCAATTTATAGATTAGTTAAATTCAAATTATTCAGCGGCTTCATCCGCAGGAGCTGCCTCTTCAGCGGGAGCCTCTTCTGCGGGAGCTGCCTCTTCAGCTGCCGGAGCTTCCTCTGCGGGAGCTGCCTCTTCAGCTGCAGGTGCTTCCTCTGCGGGAGCTGCTTCTTCAGCTGCAGGTGCCTCCTCTGCGGGAGCTGCCTCCTCAGCCTTCGGAGCTTCCTCCTTGGCGGGAACCTCTTCGCCGCTCTTGTCAACAACTGCCTGAAGTACACGGGCAAATGCTGCGATAGGAGCGTTGAAAGCGTTGCAAACTGTTGCAAGAAGAACGTCCTTCGTAGGAAGATCTGCAAGGCTGTTGATTGTTGCAAGATCAACAACTTCACCATCCATGAAGCCGCTCTTGATGTTGAAGTCCTTGTGAGAATCAGCGAACTTCTTAAGGATACGGGCCGGAGCTACGTAATCCTCCTCACAGAGTGCAAGAGCTGTTGTTCCGGAAAGGACTGCCTCAAGACCTGCAAGACCTGCCTCCTCAGCTGCACGCTTGAGGATAGAGTTCTTTACAACCTTGTATTTGACGTTGTCCTTACGGAGTTCGGCACGAAGTGCCGTATCGTCTGTAACGGTAACGCCGCTGTACTCAACGAGCACGCCTGTGCATGCTGCCTTAAGTTCTTCGGCGAGAGCCGCAACTGCTTGTTTCTTGGTTTCAAGTACGCTTGCGCTTGGCAAAATATTCACCTCCTATGAATATTAAAAGCCCTTCCTTGTCTGCACAAGGAAGGGCATTAAAGACATAATAAATATGTTTTAATCCGTCTTTCCTCGGCAGGTAAGGTTGTGACCTGTTACGTCTTTCGACACCTGCTGTCTTAGGTGGACAGCGAGAATATACTAACACACGCAGGTACGCGTGTCAATACCAAAATTATTTCTCTGTGGGAGCCATTAAATACTTGTTCGCAGCAAACTTAACGCCGGGGCCCATTGTCGCTGCAACTGCGCATGACTTAATGTACTGGCCTTTAAGTGCTGAGGGTTTAGCTTTAACGATTGCTTCCATGAGAGCGTCAAGGTTTTCACCGAGCTTATCAGCGCCGAATGAAGCCTTGCCGATGGGGCAGTGGATGATGTTCGTCTTATCAAGACGATACTCAATCTTACCTGCCTTAGCCTCTTCTACGGCCTTACCTGTGTCAGGTGTAACCGTACCGGCCTTCGGTGTAGGCATGAGACCACGGGGACCGAGTACCTTACCGAGACGACCGACGAGACCCATGCAGTCAGGGGCTGCGATAGCTACGTCGAAGTCAAGGAAGTTCTCGTTCTGGATCTTCTCTACGAGGTCCTCAGCGCCTACGATGTCAGCGCCTGCGGCCTCGGCTGCCTTAGCTGCATCGCCCTTTGCGAAAACAGCTACGCGAACCTTCTTACCTGTACCGTTAGGTAAAATTACGGCACCGCGAACCTGCTGGTCAGCGTGACGTGAGTCAACGCCGAGACGGATGTGAGCTTCGATTGTCTCATCGAACTTAGCTGTTGATGTCTTTACAGCGAGGTCAAGTGCTTCTTTAGGATCATATACTTTAGTTCTGTCAACGAGCTTTGCAGCGTCAACATATTTCTTTCCGTGTTTCATTATTCTTTACCTCCCAACAAGATTAATCAACAACAGTGATGCCCATGCTGCGAGCTGTACCCATGATCATGGATGTGGCTGTCTCGATGTTAGCCGCATTGAGGTCGGGCATTTTCTGCTCTGCAATCTTCTGGCACTGTTCTTTTGTGATTGTTGCAACCTTATTCTTGTTAGGTTCACCTGAAGCCTTCTCAATGCCGCAGGCCTTCTTGATGAGGACTGCTGCAGGAGGAGTCTTTGTGATGAATGTAAAGCTGCCGTCTGCGTAAACTGTGATTACGACGGGGATAATGAGACCCATGTCGTTCTTTGTGCGCTCATTGAAATCCTTGGTGAAAGACATAATGTTAACACCATACTGACCGAGTGCAGGACCTACCGGCGGTGCGGGAGTTGCCTGTCCGGCCGGGATCTGAAGTTTGATAAAACCTTTGATTTTCTGAGCCATTTTTATTCACTCCTTAAATATGTGGTAGTTGGCGGACACCTTGAAGTGTCCTCCCACTGAGGGGCCTTTAGTTATTTGCGGCAAGTTCAACCTGATTGAGTTCAAACTCTGTGGGTATCTCTCTGCCGAACATGGAGATTCTGACAAGGACATAGTTCTTGTCCACGTCGAGCGATTCAACAACACCCGAGTAATCCGCAAGCGGACCGTCGACGATGTTGACCATATCTCCGACACCGTAGTTGACTTCAACTACTCTCTTTTCTACGCCGAGTTTCGCGACTTCCGCCTCCGTAAGAGGAACGGGCTTGCTCTCGGGACCTACAAAACCTGTAACGCCGCGGGTATTACGGATTACGTACCAGGCCTCATCGGACATTGTGAGTTCGTCCTTGACTTCCTGTACGGCGAGCTTTACAAGAACATAACCGGGCATAAGCTTACGCTCGACTTCCTTGCTCTCTCCGTTCTCCTTGATTTCCGTTACTATTTCGGTAGGTACTTTAACTTCGAGAATCTGGTCTTCCATGCTTCTGTTGGCAACGACCTTCTCGATATTGTCTTTTACCTTGTTTTCATAACCTGAATAGGTATGGATGACATACCATTTGGAAATTCCTGCCATTTAAAAACCTCCGAAGTTAAAAGAGATTCTGAAGCATTACGACCGCTGCCTCAGCCGTGCCTGTGCCGGCAAGTCTGTAGACGAGGTCAATAAGCTGGCGGAATAAAAGGTCACTGATCCAGACGCCGGCACCGATTACAACGGTTACCATAAGAACAACGCCTGTGTTCTTAACTGTATCGGACCATGACTGCCAAGCGATTTTCTTGGACTCACCTCTGACGTCCTTGAAGAACTGCTTTATCTTGCCGAAAATATTGGGCTTCTTGTCGGAAGTCTTCTTTTCAGCAGGCTTCTTCTCTGCCTTCTTGGGGGCAGTTTTTTCAGGTTTGGAAGCTTTAGGCATCTTTTTATTGTCTGCCATAAGTTCTCCTCCTTACTTAGTCTCTCTGTGGAGAGTGTGCTTCTTGCAGAATCTGCAGTACTTGTTCATCTCCAGACGATCAGGTGTGTTTTTCTTGTTCTTCATTGTGTTGTAGTTTCTCTGATTGCATTCTGTGCAAGCGAGTGTAACTTTAACTCTCATAACGGCACCTCCATTTTGTCATTTTGTGTTTGCCTCCCTCTAAAACAGGGCACAAAAAAAGAACCCTCTTTGAGAGGTACAAACATACTACCACAAGGGCACCTCAAAATCAAGCGTTTTTTGCCTTTGCGATGCAGTTTTTTGCACTTTTTTCAGGGCAATTTTCAAGGGACCCAACATATTGTGGGTCCCTTTAATATTTTACCTATATTATGGCTCGTCGTAATCGTCAAAAGCGTCGTTTAAATACTCGTCTATCGGATCAACCGGCTTTTGTACGACATCATCAATCGGATCATCCTCATAATGAGGCTCATCATACTTCCTCATCCTGAAGATTATCGCTGCCGAGCCGAATCCGACGCCCAGTGCCACAACACCGACTACGGCCAGAAGCCACCACGGCACTCCGTCCTTTACCGGCTCAGCCTCCTTGGCCTCCGGCTCAGGCTCCGGTTCCGCCTCCGGCTCCACCCCTATCAGGCTCGCCGGCAGTCCCACCGTGTCCTTGCCTCCGAACTCATCCATACGGACAACATAAACGGTGTACTTGGTGACGCTGTCGTCCTCTGCAGTACACTCAAGCACCAGTTCGTTGATGCCTACCTCAAGTTCAACATCCTGAAGGTTCTTGACGCCCTTCGCGAGCTGTGCCGCGGCCCTGCCGCTGATGGTTATCTTTTCAGTCTCATAAGGCACATATACGACATATTCTTTTGTGTCCTTATCAAATGCAGGTGAGAGTTTGCCCTCTGAGACTGCAAGTTCGGCAAGCGAGCCGTCCGTATCGGGCTTGTAGTTGGGATCCTGTTCCCTGGTAACCGAAATCGTGTATGTCTTCACTGAACCGTTGGGCGCAGTGACATTTACTTTGACATAGTTCTCGCCTACGGCAAGACCCGTTCCCTGTACACTTACGGAAGCGGCGGAATCCTTCGCCGAGGCACTTACATTGACCGACTTCACGTCAAACGGCACCTTGCCGATTGTATACGAAGTCGTGTTTTCGGAAAAGCCCGGCGAAAGCGTATAACCGCTTACCGACAGCGACGCGAGCCTGTTCTCTCCGGACTTCGGCGCCGCTATGCTGATATTGGAAGATCTTTGACCCATTTGACTATCAGCGGAATTGGTATCACTAACTTTTATGTCCTTAATTGTCAATGTCTTTGAAGCACCTACATCACCCGTTACTTTACATTTAATGTAGACCTCTAATCCTGTAACTGAGTTTGTTCCGGCAATAGCTATTGCGTTTGTATTTGATGTTGAAAGCCAACCCGAAGGGCAGCCCGATACACTCTGGACTACAAGGCCGGACTCCGGCACTATAGTTGCAGATAATCCGGTTATGCCCTCACTTCCGCTCGCGGTAACCGCAAAGGTCACTTCGCTTCCGCTCTCCGCGGAGGACGGACCGCTCAGCGACACGGAAGCGGCGCTTGCGGGCAGCGCCGCAGCGGCCGTTATCAAAGCAACAATCAAAATCAAAGGTAATATTTTTTTCATATCTGCCTCCGTTATCCTATCGCTCTCAGTATTGTTACGGCATCACCCGGTCCGATACTGTTGTCCTTGTTTGAATCCGCAGCTTTCAAAACTGCGCCCGAAAGTGTCTGAAGTCCCGAGAGATGTCTGAGCACCAGTACTGCATCGCCCGGTCCCAGTGAACCGTCACAGTTTGTATCGCCAGTGACTGCTATTTCATACTGTTTTACAACATTGCCGTTTATGACAAGAGCAAGTGTCATGCCCGTGGCAAGCGGTGTGGTATTGCTCTGCTTTGTGCCGCCTTTGTAGACAGCCACATAGTTCTTCTCGTTTACCGAGTTTATAAGCGTCTGAACTGTCGTACCTATATTGATTCCGGAGACAAGTTTTGCGGACTGATCAATATTCAGCGTTCCGGATGTTATCTGTGAAGGTACGCCGTCAGCCTTTGTAACGGTGATATTAATATAGTCCACACTACCAGAAGCTGTGTAAGCAATCAGCTGTGTTGTACCTGTGGCTTTTGCCACAACCTCACCGGTCAGTATGTTTACGCTTGCAATACGTGAGTCAAGCATCTCAAAGCGCACTGCGCCTGTAACGCCGTTTGTGAGAGAGTACCCGAAGGTACGCTTGTCACCGATTTTCATAGTGACATTCGATGTTATCGGAACATTCTCATAAGCCGTGTATGCCGTTGTTCCGTTTGCCGTAACCTTGTACCAGAAAGGCAGTTGCAGAGTGAAAGCATATACATTGACTGAGTCTGTGGCAACCTTGCTGCTTCTTACTCTCTCAAGTATTGTCATGCTCGTGCCGTTGTTTACTTTTGTAACTGTCGGGGCGCCATAGTAAGGGGCGTTTCTCAGGCTGAATGAACTTGCCGTAGGCTCCTTGCCGACTACGGAATTTGTCGTATCGTTGAGCTTTATCGAAGTCGAAGCAAAGTTCGGCATGTTCTTGTATACGGGGATTGCGAAATTGATTGCAATCGAGTCCAGTATGTTCGCATTCTTATATGCGTTGTAAACGGTTCTTGCGGTCTGTGCGGGGTCGTTTACGGCTGACATGTACTGGTGAGTGTATTTCGAGTAATGCGACCATGTCGCAGGGTTGACATTAAACTTCGTAAGATAAGGAGTGTGCTGTCCTACGTTGATGTAGCCGTTCGCGATAAACGCAGCACCGCCTTTTATTGCCTTCTCGCGGGTGTTCCAGCCGTGGTCTTTCGCGTACTTAAGACCGTTTGCGACCTGTCCGCCGGTTGTACTCGCATAGGCACCTACACTGAAGTAGTTATAGTATCCTTCGTATCCCGGATAAGTTCCGGAAACCTGTCCGTTGGTACCGTCCGTGCCAACTTCCTGGAGGGTTCTGGAGACAAGATAGATGGGACTTACGCCGCTCTCCTGTCCGGCCTCCATAAACATCTGATACTGCTTTTTGCCGTTCTCCGCATTTTCAAGGAATGTTCCCTTTGTAATTGTTTCAAGAGCAGTAAGAATTCCGGAGTCATTTGCGGGATAAGACATATCCAGGAACTGGAAGAGTACTCTGTCTTCGAGTATGAAATTACGGGGATCCATGAAGTAGGAGATACAGAGGTCTGAAGCATCGGCGTGACCGGTCTGCTTCTGCTGGTTTCCGTCAACAATCTTATAAGTGTATGAACCGTCAGAATTATAAGTTCCGCGGTTTCGGCTGATGAGCAGATTGTAGCTCACCGTGATATCCGTTGTTGTATAGTCATCCTTACTCTCGCCCGCAACCGCGTCATCGAAATTAAGACCGGTCACGATGGGAGTGAAGGTCCATGTCGGGTGTCTCTGATGAACCTGTTCCAGAAGTGCCGCGTAATCTGCAGGGAATCCTGCGCTTATCAGCGAGTTGATATATGCCTGATCCGCGGCATTTGCAGCCGTCACCGACATGGATAAAATGACAGCAATAATTATCATGATAGCGAGAACCCGCTTCATGTATTTCTTCATCGCTGTCACCTCCTGACGATATTACTCCACTATAAATAGTATACATTATTCATTATACACACTAAATATGAGTTTGTAAAGTAAATCCCTTGACACCTGCAAAAAGGCATAAAAAAAGAGCAGCCATAAGCTGCTCTTTGGTTTGCACCTTCAAAACTGGACAAAGATCATTGATTTCAATACAACAAGCATTCCTGTTAAATAGACAAGCCCTCGACCTATTAGTACAGTTTAGCTGAACATGTCACCATGCTTACACTTACTGCCTATCAACCTTGTAGTCTTCAAGGGGTCTTACTAGCTTAAGCTATGGGATACCTTATCTTGGAGATGGCTTCACGCTTAGATGCTTTCAGCGTTTATCCAAACCGCACTTAGCTACCCAGCTGTGCCACTGGCGTGACAACTGGTGCACCAGCGGTGCGTCCATCCCGGTCCTCTCGTACTAGGGACAGCGCTCCTCAAGTATCCTGCGCCCACGACAGATAGGGACCGAACTGTCTCACGACGTTCTGAACCCAGCTCGCGTACCACTTTAATCGGCGAACAGCCGAACCCTTGGGACC
>JAEEGJ010003614.1_pt1 | contig 57746 bp, 41 predicted proteins | sample 8958761 | NCBI WGS metagenome assembly JAEEGJ01 (sample SAMN16246546, study PRJNA631951) | gut metagenome | biome: gut microbiome; feature: rumen; material: RS-attached | host: Bos | place: Iran: Karaj | collected 2018-10 | reverse complement strand
GATCTTCCCGTCGAGCGACTCGGCGGAAAGACCTTGCTGCAGTATGCCCACAAGCCCATGATGGACCAGCTTGCCCGCTGTGGCCGCACAGGTCGTCTCATCACCGTTCCCGAAGGTTTCCCGCCAGGCTCCGAAGTGGCCAACACCGCCATTCTCGGTTACGACCTGAACAAGGTCTACGAGGGCCGCGGCCCCTTGGAGGCTGCCTCTATCGGCTATGAGATGCGCGACGACGACTTCGCCATCCGCTGCAACATCATCACACTCGAAGACGGCAAGATTATCACCCACAACGGCGGAAACCTCGAAACCGACGATGCCCGCGTGCTCATCGACTACCTGAACGAGCACCTCGCCGCCCCCGTCAACCGCGAACAGGGCTGTGAGCGCGTACGTTTTATCACCGGCATCCAGTACCGTCACCTCCTCGTCATCCGTGGCGGCTCCAAGCACATCGTCTGTGCCCCACCCCACGACCATCCCAACGAGCCGTGGCGCCCGCTGCTGGTCAAGCCAGTCTCTCTATGCTGCAACACCGTTGCAGCACAGGAAACAGGCCGCCTCACCCCTCAGCAAACCGCCGACCTGCTGAACGACCTCATCCTCCGCTCCCAAGAGCTTCTGGCCAAGCACCCCTACAACGAGGCCAAAGCCGCCCACGGCGAACGCCAAGCTAACAGCGTCTGGCCCTGGAGTGGCGGCTACCGCCCGTCTATGCAGACGCTGATGGAGCAGTACCCGCAAATCAAGAGCGGCTCAGTCATCTCAGCCGTTGACCTCATACAAGGCATCGGTCGCTACGCCGGCCTGAACATCGTCAAAGTTCCCGGTGCCACAGGACTTGCCGACACCAACTACGAGGGCAAGGCACAGGCTGCCATTGATGCCCTGCGCACACAGGACTTCGTCTTCGTCCACGTAGAGGCCAGCGACGAGGCGGGCCATGACGGCGACCTCGAGCTAAAGCTCCGCACCATCGAGTATCTCGACCAGCGACTAATCGCTCCAATTTATAATGAGATAACTACGTGGAAAGAACCCGTCTGCATCGCCGTGCTCCCCGACCACCTGACGCCCGTCGAACAGCGCATACACGTCGGACAGCCCGTGCCCTTCCTCATCTGGCACCACGACATACAGCCCGACGACGTACAGCAATACGACGAAGTCGCCTGCGTCAGCGGCAGCTACGGCCTTCTGAAGCTCAATGAGTTCATGCACGCCCTGATGCGCGAATGAACGATAAAAGAACAAAATGATGCTTTTCTATGGATTTTTGGGCCAAAAAGTTTGGCAATTACTTTTTTTTTATTATCTTTGCAACTGATTACCGTTCTTTGTAAATAAAGAATTCGTATCACTCATTCATTGACGTGTTACTGGAAGCCAGTGCAATAGATATGAACAAAAACCGAAAAGCTATAGTATTCGCTCGCTACACAATGACCAAAATGTAGCGACCCTCTCTTTTATCGTCACCTAAAACAGCCTGAAATTGAACAACTTAGTCCAGAAAACATCAGAATGGTTCCCGATGAGAGTAACCTACCAGCGGGAAATGAAGATGAAGAGCTTGCTTGACGAACTGGGCATTGAGAACTTCGTACCGATGCAATACGAAGTGACTGGTCAGGGTGACCATAGTAAATACAAATTGGTACCCGCAATCCACAACCTTATATTCGTGCGCTCTACTCAGGAGACAATTACCCTTTTGAAGATGACTCGTCAGGGACTGGAGCCGTTACGCTACATGATGAAAGTCGCCGAGGATGGTCATGGACAGGAAATTTTGCGCGTGCCTGACCGCCAGATGGAGAATTTTATCAGGGTGGCCAGTGCTGGTACTGACAAAGTCCGATTCCTTGAATATGGCGACTTCCTGGCTCAGCCTGGCCGACGTGTTCGTGTCATCGACGGATTCTTTGCTGGTGTGGAGGGTGTCATCAAACGCATCAAGAACAACAAGCACGTCGTAGTTCAAATTGACGGTGTGGCCGCTGTGGCCATCGCCTACGTGCCTCGCCAGAGCCTGCAGGCATTGTAACTAACAAGATACCAATAACCAATTACTTCATTTATTATGGATAAATACTCCAAACTATTAGAAAATCTTCCATTTGACGTGCTACACATAGCACAGTCATTTGCCAACGACAACAAATCGCCCAAGATTGAACCCGCCCACCTGCTACGCGCCTTGCTCCACAAGAGTGCCGGACTGGTGAACTACATCGAGGACACTTTGGACGAGGACTACTACTACTTGGTTGACTGGACCGACATGCGCATGAAGCAATGCGACAAGTCGCCTTACCCGATGAAGGGCATCGAACTGTCACACGACGCCGAGCAGGTTGTCAAGGAGGCTCAGGACATCAGCGAAAAATGCGGACTGACGGAAATCACCGCCCCCTGCCTGCTGGCATCACTCGTTACGCCGGGCATCGGCTTCACTTACGAGCAGCTGAAAACCCTCCCCTTACAGGCTGACAAGATTGTGAAGCAGATCCAGTCGGGAGCCCCCACAAAACCTGCCGCATCCTCTACTATTTCTAATAAGGTATCGTCTGCCGCAGTTCCTTCAGACGAGTACTGCGTCGACATGCTAACCGAACTTCCGGATGCGCCTGTCATAGGCTTCGACAACGAAGTGCTCTCCATTACCGAGGTGCTGGCACGCAAGGACCGTGCCAACTTGCTCATTGTAGGTGAGACGGGTGTCGGCAAGAGCAGCCTTATCTACAGCATCCTTCAACGGGTACGCGACAAGAAGGTACCCGCCTCGCTGGAAGCTCTGCAGCCGTTTGAACTCGACCTTATTTCACTGAGTCAGGGCGTCAGCTACAAGGGGGAGATTGAAGACCGCTTCAAACAGGTGACGGAAAACCTGCTGAATATGACCCAGCCCCTGCTGGTCATCGAAAACTTCCACCGCGTAGAGGACAAACAGTCGACGCTCAACGGCATCTTGCCTGGCTTGAAGCGCCTGCTCTCGAAGAACCAGCTGCAGGTGGTCATCACGTCGACCATCGACGGCTATACCAAGGATATTGAAAAAGACAAAGAACTGACATCGTTCTTCGAGAAGATTACCGTCGAGGAGCCTAATGAGGAGCAGGCCGTTGCCATCATTCAGGCCAAGCGTCAGGGCTATGAGGAGTTCCATAAGATGACCATTGCCGACGAAGTGCCTGCCGAAATTGTCCGACTGGCCAAGCGCTATATGCCTGACCGCCGTCTGCCGTCGTCTGCCCTCGACCTTCTTGACCGTGCGCTGGCTTCTGCCAAGATTGCCAACGAGATGGCCGCTCTCGCCCAGGATTCCCAAGAAGCCGAGACAGCCCAAGAAATCCAGAATACACTCCAGAAAGAAGCCGTCCGCGACGTCGTCGCCAAGATGACCGGCATACCCATGGGTAACATCCAGAGCGAGGAGCGCGAGAAGCTGTCGAACGCCGAGGAGATTATCCACCGTCGCGTCGTCGGCCAGACTCACGCCATCAAGAGCATCCTCGACGCCATCTTCGAAAGCCGTTCGGGCTTGAACAAGAAGGGTCAGCCCATGGGCTCGTTCTTCTTCCTTGGCCCGACGGGTACGGGTAAGACCGAGCTGGCCAAGTCGCTGGCCAACTTCCTTTTCGACGACGAGACGGCCATGCTGCGCTTCGACATGTCGGAGTACAAAGAGGAACACTCCGTTGCTCTGCTCTACGGTGCGCCTCCGGGATACGTCGGCTATGAGGAAGGCGGCCTGCTGGTCAACCAGATTCGCCAGCACCCCTACTCCGTCGTGCTGTTCGACGAGATTGAGAAGGCCCACAAGTCGGTGTTCGACCTGTTCCTGCAGATTCTCGACGAAGGTAAGCTGCACGACCGTTTAGGCCGCGTGGGTGACTTCTCGAACTCGCTCATCATCTTCACGTCGAACATCGGGTCGGACTACATCTTCAAGTCGTTCGGCGAAGGCCATGTGCCTACCCACGACCAGATGCTGGAGGTGATGCAAGGCCAGTTCCGTCCGGAGTTCCTTGCCCGTCTGACCGAGATTGTACCATTCTCGCCCATCACGCCTGAGATGATCAACCGCATCTTCGATATCCACATCAAGAACCTGCTGAAGACGCTGAACGAACAGAATATCACGCTCGAAATCGACGAGTCGGCCCGCAAGTACGTCACCAGTGTGGGCTTTAATGCCCATTATGGTGCCCGCCCCATCCTCGGTATCATCCGCAAGGAGATTCGCCGCCCGCTTTCGAAGCTTATCATCAGTGGCGATATCAATCCTGGCGACAAGGTTACCATGAAGTACGACGAGGAACAGAAGCAGATTCAGTGGGACATCGACACACCCGACGAGCCTACGGCAAAATAACGACAAATACACATTATTATATTAAACTAAAACAAACGTATTATGGCAAGAAAAACTGTAATTAGTAAGGTGCTTGACGTAGAAGCACAAGACGGTATCATCGAGTTCCCGCAAAACCGGGCCCTGTATGCCGACCAGTTTACCGACGAAGCCCCTCAAAGCGATGAAGAACGCGAGGGCTTCAAGGCAAAGAGTATGAAGGACGCATTCGAGCACTTCCAGCCAAGCAAGAAAGGCATAGCATTGGAGAACGAGGAAGGTGGCGCCGTCTACGAGGACTTCGATTTCAAGTCAATTAAGGACTTTGAGGACGAACAGCTTATCGACCAGAGCGCACTTTTAGGTGCAGCTAAGGATAAGATTGATGCCTACAACTCGGTTATCCGCCAGCTCGAGAAGAACAAGAGCCTGCGCAACGCTTTGAAGGATGAGGCTGCTCGCGGCAACCTAAAAGACGCCCTCAAGGCCCTGCTGGCTGAACTGGAAGAGGCTGAGTAACTGAAGAAGTGAAATGTGAAAAGTGAAAAGTGAAAACTATTAAAAATAGAAAACTATGGCAGCAGAAGAACTGAAAAAACAAGAAGAAGGCCAGCCTGTAGAACTCCGCGAAAGAGAAAAGGTTGAAAACCCTGCGGCGCTCTTGCAACAGAGCCTCGACGGACTGAACAAGTTCGGTGGTTTCCAGATGGTGAAAGGCCTCATCAAGGGAGTTGAGAACATGGACCCGCGCCGTAAGGCCGTGAAGAACATCTTCCTCTCTGACTCCGCCTACAAGGATGCACGCAAGAAGCTGAAGAACGAACTGGAACTGTGGGTAAGCATCCTCAGCGAAGGTGGCACCGACCCAATGGCAATCATTGAGCAGTGTACTGCCAAGCGCGACAAAGCTGAGACCAACCTGAAGAACAACCTGTTCAGTATTCATGACGAGATTAAGAAACTGGAGGTGACATACCGTTCACTTGACTCCTTCTTCGCCAACGCCGGGCAGGGAAAGATTGACTGCCTGACGCTGATGAATGTCAACAAGGAGGAACTGGAGTATCACGACTCTGAGGACACATTAGCCATCCGAGACGAGCTGGAGCGCTACTACGACCGTCTGAGTCTGAAGAACAACTACTCTCTGCTTATCGTGCCAGGCTATCTGGGCGACGCCAACACCATCCGCATGTGGGCCGACACCGCCTACCGCAACAAAGTCATCATGCTGACCGATTTCAAGGACTCAATGAACTTCGAGATGCTGAAAGAGGAACTTGACGATGCTAACATGATGGGTCAGGAAGCTAAAATGGCCAACATAGTAATGACATGTAACTACTTGTTAGGCCGTAAAAAGTCAGAGTTAGCCGATGAGGACGATGACCTCTACATCCCCGGTTCTGCAGCCCTCGCCGGCCGCATGACCAACACCGAAGAGACCGTCATTGCTCAGGGCTGCGCAGGTAAGAAGTACGGCACGCTCAGCAACGTTAAAGGTTCGCGCCTCGACCTGCGCAAGTCAGAAATTGCCGCACTGATTGATCAGGGCGTCATTCCTATGGTCGAGGAAGAGGGACGTACAATGGCATTCTCGAACCGTTCGCTCTACAACGGTGCTACGCTCGGACTGCAGGAGTACCCCATCGTCCGCACGTTTGACTGGATTGGTAAGGTGTTCCAGAACTTCTTCAACGATGAAGCCTTCATCAACTGGAATTCCAGCGTCAAGGCTGAACTGCAGCAGGCTGTCCACGACTTCTTGAGCGACTACAAGGGCCCCGGCAAGCTCATCGAGAACTACAACCTGAAGAGCATCAATCAGGATCCCAAGACAAAGGACATCAAGATTGAGGTTGAGCTGAAGCCTTTCTTCGCAGCAAAGAACTTCTTTATCGAACTGACCGGCCACAACGGTACTGCTGGTGTCGAGTGGGATCAGAATGTGCAGTAAGTCTGACAACATTTTATTTAAGTTATTATTATTAACCCCTTAAAACAAAAACAATTATGGCAGCACAAAGAGTTGTTACGCTCAATGCCGATGGCATCGCTGAGCGCGAGATTATGTATGTTCGTTATGAACTGAACCAGCAGACTGACGTTGAAGGTCAGCCCACTGGTACAACACGTGGCGGTAAGATTCACTTCAAGGTGAAGTCAAACGATGACGGCAACACCGACCTGCTCGAATGGATGTGCGACACCTACATGTCGAAGAGCGGCACCATTTCCTGGCCCAACCGTCAGGGTGGCGAAATGAAGCACCTCGACTTCAAGGAGGGCTACATGGTGGAGTATGCCGAGACCTATGACAACAAGAACGAGGTTCAGCAGTTCGAGGAGTTCACCATCTCTGCCAAGGAGATTGCTATCGGCAACGCTGTTCACAACAACCGCTGGACAATTGACAACTAATTTCCAATTCCCAGGTTTGAGGCTTGAACGCCAAGCCTCAAACCTTTTACAATTTAACAAATAACCTAAAACCTGTAAAGAGACATGAAATTTCCAGAGTTCGAGTCAATCGTCGATAATGCCGCTAATGCAGCGGGAAAGGTGGCCGGCGAGGGTGTAAAGCAAGCTAAGGGGGCGGCAGCCAAAATTGACAGTGCCGTCGCCGAGACAAAGACGAAATTAGACAACGCCGTCTCTAACGCGACGAAAGAAGTCGGCAGCCAAGTTTCCAAGGCTACGAATGATCTGGAAAAGAAGGTTGAGGCCGGCGTCAAGGAAGCCAAGAAAGAGGGTAGCAAAATGGAAAAGGCTGCACTCGACATGGCCAAAGAGGGCGGCAAAAAGGCTGGCAACGCCATTGACGGGGCTAAGTCGAAAATCGGCGATACCGTCTCCGGTCTTGAGGAGATGGCTAAGAATGCCACTGCCGGAGCTGACAAGATGCTTCAAGAGGGCATCAAGAACGGCATGAAACAGATAGACGATGTCGTAAGCGAAGTTACGCCCGACATCGAGGGTGCCTTTGACGATTTCAAGGGTGAGGCCGAGAAGTTAGGCAACGAGGCCGAGAAGGAGGCAAAGCAGATAGCCAATGATTTAGAGGAAACAGGCAAGGAAGTCTACGACGAGGCCGAAAAGATGGTCAATGATGCTATCAATGAGGCTGAGAAGGAGATTGACAACATCATAGAGGAAGGCAAGCAGGCCATTGACAACGTCAAGGATGACCTGAACGACCTGAAGAACGAAGCTAAAGAGGAGCTTAACGACCTGAAGAACGAAGCTAAAGAGGAACTCAACAAACTGAAGGACGAGGCTAAGGAAAAGCTCAACGAACTGAAAGACGAAGCCAAGGAGAAGTTGAACCAGCTCAAGGAGGAAGCCGACAAGCTGAAAGAAAAAGGCAAGGAACTCATTGAGGAAGGAAAGGAGAAGATAAAGGAGGCTGTTGAAAAGGGAAAGGAGAAAGTTAAAGAGATACTGGATGAGGCCAAGGAGAAGGCTAAGGATGCCCTTAACGAACTGAAGGATGCCGCCAAGGACAAACTCAACGGTTTGAAGGCAAAAGGCAAGGAAGCGATCAGCAACCTTGTCAGCAATCCCTCAGAGGCTGTAGCCTCGATAGGCACCTGGGGGAACGACATCTCTTCGGGGTTGAAGCCTAAGATTCCAGAAACGTTAGAATCATCCATCAGCGAGATGGTCTCAAGAGGGACACCAGCTATTGGTGGCGGACCTGCCGAGAGCGACGAAGACTTCCCGTTCTACGGTTACGTGAAAGTGGGCGGACAGAAATACGCCGTTGTAGAGTGCAGCTACGAATTCCAGCAGACTCAGGACAGTACCGGCAAGCCGTCGTCAAGGCCACGCGGAGGGAACATCACATTCAAGACCCCGTCGCTGAGCGACGATAACGTGTTCTTCTATAAATGGATGTTCAGCAAGACTGAAGTCGAGTCGGGATTTTTCAAATTTGTCGTCTATTCAAGCAACAATAAGCGCCTCTACAAGACCGTATCGTTTGAAAACGCCTACTGCGTCAAACTTCAGGACTACTTCAACGACAAGGACAGTAAGCTGATGTACACCGAGGTGACCATCGCGGCCGAAATCATACAGGTTGGCTCCAACGACATTGCCGAGTTCAACAACGAGTGGAGCTGAATGAAGTGAAGAAGTGAAAAGTGAAAAGTGAAGTGGTAGCCCTATGTCAATATCCGTAAAAAACATCACGCTCAGCATCGACGGCACACAGTCGAAAAAATTCAAGATAGAACTCAGCGGTGCCCAGTATAACTTGAACAACTTCAAGCTTGTGCAGCGGCTTGACGAGCCCAACGTGCTGACCTTCGACCTCGTCAAAAATCCCATTGAGGATATCAGCGAGCCACAGTTTACAGTATGCTCCGACATTATTGGCAAGCCGGTCACGCTCAACCTGCAGACCGACTCCATCGAGACGGAGATAGCCAAGTGGGCACAGGGCGCACAGGTAGCCGACCTGGAGTTCGACGGCCTTGTCACTGCAACCTCTGCCACCCGCGACAGCAGTCAGTACGTGGTACATGTCGAGGCAAAGACATGGGACGCACTCCTGCAGGACCATCCCAACTGCAAGTCGTATGAGAATAAGACTCTGACGGACATCGTGCAGGACGTGCTCGACGGCGTTCCCAACCTCGGCTCAATGGTTCTTACGCGCCACAGCGACGAAATAGAGTACACCGTGCAGTACAACGAGAATAACTACGACTTCCTCAAGCGCTTGGCACGGCGCTACGGCGAATGGTTCTTCAACGACGGCATGATCCTGCTCTTCGGACAGATTGGCGAGCCAGAGCCTGTCGTCTTGGGCTATCCAAGCAAGGACGTGCCCGAATACAGCGTGAAGATGAAGATGCGCCATGTGGACTTCAAGCAGGTGGCCAGCTCCTACCACGCCTTCGACAGTACCGTCAAGGAGGGAAAGGACGAGTCGGAGAAGGAGATGAACACGCTTAACAATAGTGTCTATGAGGCTTCTGTCAACAACTTCGTCAAGCCCACATTCGAACAGCTCAACATGGGCGGCATTGCCGGTGAGGACAGCCGTGAGAAGATGCTCGACATTGCGGCGAAATCACAGGCACGCAGCAACCGTGCCCAGATGCTGGAGTACACGGGCGTCACCTACTGCTCTAACCTCAAACTCGGTAGCAAGCTCGTCATCAAAGACAACTACATCACCAGTGACGACTCTAACAGCAAGAGCGATGTTCAGCAGGACGAGATTCTCATCACTGAACTCATTCACGAGTTTGATGTCGAGGAGCATTACAAGAACACCTTCAAGGGCCTGCCCGCCGGCTGCGACTATCCGCCCACCTACAATCCCAACACGTTCCCCAAGTGCATGCCCAGCCGCGCCATCGTCATGGACAACGAAGACCCCGAGACCCTCGGCCGCATCCGCGTGCAGTTCGACTGGCAGAAGCAGCAGGACGAGAGCATGATGACGCCCTGGCTGCGCATCACCCAGCCCTACGGCGGCAAGGACAAGGGATTCTTGTTCATTCCTGAGATTGACGAGGAGGTGATGGTTGGCTTTGAGGGTGACAATGCCGAACGGCCTTATATCATGGGCACCTATTTCAATGGTGTTGACTCGCCTGACGTGAAATGGTTGCCAGGCGAAAACGAGGTCAAGGCTATCCGTACCAAGAACGGCCACACCATAGAGTTTCACGACAAAGGAAAAGGAGGATACATACGTATCTACGACAAGGACAAAAACAAGTACTCCATCACCATGTCCACCGACAGTGCTTCTGTCAGCATACAAGCCTCTGGAAATATTAGTCTGAATGCGGGAAAGGACATCACCATGAATGCGGGCCAAAACTTCAAAATAACGACCGGATCAAGTATGACAAACATCGTTGGCCAAAGTTTCCATATGGAAGTGGTACCCAGTTACCAGATACCAGCTCCAGAGCCAATCATGTCCTCATACGAAGACCAAGTGTGCAGCGCACCACCAGCTCCCACTTCAGTACCGGCTATGTTCCAACTCGACCTGGCCAGTGGGCAAATGCTGATGAAGACCAAACAGGTGACCGAAGAGGTTGACGATTTTATAGATATCAAGACGAAAGAACTGCTGCATACTGCAAATGTACACTACAAGCTGACCAACGGCAGCTCATCCATAGAGATGGCGGGCAGCAATGCCTCACTCTCGGCCGGAGCCGAGCTCTTCCTGCAGGCTACAACCGACATGACAATATCGGCCATGGGCACCGTAAACATGGGAGCCATGACCATCCTGATGAACTGACACCTCTTTTTATGTAATTATGGCAGACAGCACGAAAAGCGGCAGCACAGGGAACACCCAAGAACAGAGCTTTGGCGAACAAGTGGGGACTGTAGCCAAAATGATAGGAAAAGGCTGGTGGGAGTCCGACACCGGACTTATGAACGATGCCAACTATCAGGGTACGCATGAGGAGGCCAACCGCTCGCTGTTTACAGACAATTTCGACTACGAGAAGATTCAGAAGCAGTCGACGGCTCACCTGAACAGGGTCGACCAGTCGATGTTCCCCGCCAGGGCTGGGTTCCACTCAGCCCTGCAAGGGTCGATGAATCTGTGTACGGAGAACGCCATCGTACAGTGTGCCATGGGGTCGGTATGCTCCAAACTCCATGTCATGGACCCCCTCAGAGGCTCGGCCATAGGCACAACCATCAAAAACCGCTGCGCCGTCGTCACCGACTGCGTGCCGGGCCTGAACTTCGATGGCTTCGGGGCCTGCTGGAACATTCTTAACCCGGCTGTCGCTGCCGCCACGCTGGCTGCATCCATTGCCGCAGGCACGTTCGTACTCACCCCCATGCCCTGTCTGGCAACCATGATGCCGTCACCGTGGTTGCCTATCCTGGGCGAAATGATAATGATCAGAAAGAAACCCGTCCTGGTAGACAAAAGCCTTTGCAACTGCTGGGGACTGGGCTTTATCACCATTACACACTGTGGACAGGGACTTGACGCAACGCCCATCAGGCTCACCAATACCGACGGCACTGTCAACTGGCATCTTGTACTACCGCTTGCAGCCAACATCGCAGGCACTGTCTTAAGTGGCGGAGGTGCGTTGGTGGCTAACGCAGCAAAAGCAGCGGCAGCAGCTAAGGGTGCCCAAGCCGTGGCGGCAGCAGCCGAAGCCAGCCAAGCAGCGCGTGCCGCTGCACTGGCCGCCAAGGCTGCCAACGCCATGAAAGTGGCTAACGTCGCAGCAAAGGTTGGAAAGGCAGGCGATATAGCCAGCAATGTGATTACCATAGCTGACGGCATCGGCTACATCTCTGAAGGCGACATCACGTCGGGACTGCTTAACATCGGCGGAGGAACTATAGGGATGGGCTTCACTGGTGTCGATATGGCCAGAACAGCCAAAGGTGCAAAGAACACCCAGCAGCTGACCAATGTCTTCCGCGACACGCTCGACCCAAGTATGCAGAAGCAGCTGGACAAAATGCTGGCTCAGGGTACCGATGCTGACTTCATCGCCACGGTCATCAGGAAGAACCCGGAAATATATGGCGATCTCTCCAAGATGAAGAAAGCCGACCTCGAACAGCTCATTAAAGCATCAAAGCCATATACCACGGCCGATAACACTGCTGCAGCTGCCAAGAAAGCTAACGACAGTGCCAAAGCTACGCAAAAAGGAGCAGGACAGGCTATTCAGCCCACTAATGATGCCATCAATATCGCAAGAAAGCAGGCCGAAGCAAGCGAGCATGCTGCCAAGGAAGCGCAAAAAACTGCTGAAGAGCTGCAGAAGGTCACTAAGAATGCTGACGATGCCATTGAGGCATACTCAAAAGCCCTGCTAAAATCGGATGACATACAGAGGGACATAGACCGTCTGACTGAACAAGCGGCAAGGTTAGACCCAAAATCAAAAGAATACAAAAACATACAGAGCAGGATAGCGTCAGAAAAGTTGAAGCTGTTTACAGCCAACGTCGATGTACAGAGCACAAAGAAATCGCTTGACAATGCCACTGACACGCTGCTTGACACCAGGAACAGCGTGAAGGCGGAATACGGCGTAGACACTGTTGACGGCATGAACGACGTGGCCGCTGACCTAAGACGTACCGCTGACGAAAACGCCGAATTGGTAACTGGTCTGGAAGCCGAATTACCCAAATTGCAAAATGCCGCTACTGACAATACGGAGATAATACGTACAGGAACTGCCCTGAAGCAGGCTGAGAAAGAACAGCAAAAGCAGCACCGTCTTGCTGACACAGCTGCTGATATCCAACATGACGCCGACATAGACAGCAAGATTTCGAATGCCGCAGCTGGCTATGCTGTTACCAATAATATTGTCAAGCCAGCAGTCAGCAACGCCCACAACACCAAAGAAGAGCAAAGGAACACTTTCAACAAAAGAGGCGGATACGGACTGACTGAGGAGGAAATGAAGATTCTGCAAGGACAGGACTGACCTGACCGTAGAATAAGGGATTACGAATAGCGGCGCCAAACGACCCGAATGGAGGCGCCAAACGACCTGAATAGCGGCGCCAAACGACCCGAATGGAGGCGCCAAACGAATGGATATATGGCTATAAGCTGTAAGAAAACCTGCACTTCCTGCACTGACTACTGGAAATCAGTGCGTTACACGACGATGGAAGCCAGTTTTCCTGCACTGAAACCTGCACTTGAGAACTTGAAAGTACCTCTGATGCACTGCAATTCTCGAGAGAATTTAGGCAAAAGGTGGCGGGTTTCGAGCAAAAGGCGGCGGGTTTTGAGCAAAAGGCGGCGGGTTTTGGCAGTGCAGGAATGAGTGCAGAATCCAGTGCAGGATTTCCAAATAATTTAATGCTGTAACCTCTTGACTGTCAGTGGTCAGTGCAGGAAGTGCAGGATTTTTAAAGATATAAACATATTAAAAACAAAAACAAATATTACGATTATGACAGACCAGGAATTCTATCAAGAAGAGTTTATCGTCATGCTGACCATTGACGGTACATCGTATGACGAGATTGAAGTCAAAGTGACTGACCCGAACAAGACAATACGTGACCAGATTAACAGTATTGTCCAAGTGTTTGAACTGCCCAAGATGGACAATGGGGGCAACCCCATCCAGTATCTGCTTGGCAAACTGATGGAGGACGACGAGGAGCCTGTCATCCTGGAGTTTGAGGACGAGAACGGTCGCGAGATGGCTCTCGTTGACTATGACATCCAGCCCATGGATCATCTGCATCTCATCTCTGTTCCTATAGCAGGCTAATTGACAATTGAAAAGAGATAATTATGAATCCAGCAATAAACAACTTTAATTTGAAGGAATTGAAGGGCCGCGACGCCCGTCTGTTCCAGGAATGGAAGGAGCTGGACGCCGTGTGCAGCAAGCGCAAGGAGAACAGTCCTAATCCTTTCAAGCCGTCACTTTCGTATATCATCCGTCGGAAGAATGCCATGGGACTGCCCACGGAGTTTGAGATATGGTACCGCTGCAAGTCGATTGTCGGTGTAGAAGACACACAGCCCCCGCGTAAGCCCATTTTCGGCAATCTGCACAAGATGAGCGTCGTGCTGCCAAACAACTATCCTTCAGCCGACGGCAATCCCGTTTTTACTTTCTTGACCGACATCTGGCATCCCAACATCCGCAGTAGCGGGTCGTTCAAAGGGCATGTCTGCCTGACCATCAAGGAGATGGGCGTTCTGGCTTCCATTAAAGATTTGGTCCTTCGCGTAGAGCGTTATCTGAAATATCAGATGTACCATGCCCAGAACACCTACCCCTACCCTGAGGATCAAGGCGTGGCAGAGTGGGTACGCGAAGAGGGCGAGCCCAACGGTTGGGTAAGATTTGCGCAGGATAGTCAGACTGATGAGAAACCTGTTTCCCCTACTCCGCCCACTGACGGCAATAAGGAAGAAAAGCCTAAGAAGAAAATATCACTGAGCATCTAAGAAACAATACTATGAGGAAGATTCTGTTACTAACCCTCGGCTTCTGCTTAGTGTGCATCAATATCAATGCCGATGAGCAGAAAAAGATAAGTCTGAGTAATGACCACTCACAGGAGACTGTCAGCTTAGGCTACTGCAACATTTTTGCTACACTTAAGAACACTGGTGATGACAGTTCGGCTGAAGTTGCCATTGAATTGGAGAATTTGGATGAATCGAAAGTCTTGATACTCTTCGATCAGGCTTATTCTGAGAAAAGCATCAAGAAGCTTCGTACCTCCATCCGCTTCGACAAGAAGTTTGGCGGCACCAAGAACAAAAGGGTCATCGACCCATATAATAATCCGATGAACGCTGTGATGCTTGTAGAGCCTTCCGACAAACAGTCACTTCCCAACGTTACTGTAAGCAATGAGGAGGGAGCCAAGTGTCGTATGCCTATCTACATTGCCAAATTCAAAGGCAAGAAAAAGTTGATACTGCTTGAAAAGCAGGTGATAGAACTAGACATTGATGCAGAACTAAAGCCCAGCAAGGAGTACGTATCTCTAAGCAGCGACTGTGAAAAGTTGGAAAACGAGCTAAAAAGAGTTGTCATCTGTACCAATCCCAAACACAAGACATCAGTAAGCAAGCAGAAAGAATCTTATGAGAAGAGGATTGACGCGCTCAAAGAACGTATAGACAACGCTATTGCCGCCCACAACTGGACGGCTGGCGACGGCGGCTATAAGCGTTACAACGCCCTGAAAGAACGCCTTGACAACGCCAACTTCAGGGAAGGCGACTGCGGTAGACACGGGCGAGTCAGAGAAGGGCATACTTGCAGCTACTGTTCGCTCTCACTCCAGCAGATTTACCACAAGTTGGACGACTTCTACAAGAAGATTTATAGCAGTAACAACCGCAAAGAAGCCAAGGCCAGCGTTATGAGTCAAGTAAATGCACTCTATCAGTGCTGTACAGACCCAACTTGCTCGAAGCATGCCTCAGCCTGGAAAAAAGGTGGCGACTATAAGACCAAAATCATAGAACGCTACAACCGCATCAAGAATCTATGACAAAAAGACTACGTTTTACGGCATGTCTGGCTGCTGTCTTCGTTAGCAGTACCTTGACTTTGGCTAAGGACGTCAAAGACACGCTCTATTCTACTAACGGCGATAGGGTCATCCTGAATTACAACATGACGCGAGACGGGGGCCAGGTTACGGTGAAGTTTAACAACATTCTGAAAAAGTTAGGTCAGCGGACCCAGGACAAATACAAAAAACTGGACGAAATTGCCGTCGTTATCTTTGACAGAACGGGCAATTACCGGGATTTGAAGTTCGACGGCCAGACGCCGAGTGCCTTTATGGTCCCGTCCAACATAACCTATACGCCCTCTTCTGACGGTTATTATCTGCTTCAAGAGAATCCTGTCTTACAGTTTACTGTAAAGGACGAAGACGCCCAGCTCTCCATTCCGCTCTATCTGGCTCACTACGAAGGCAAACGCCATTACAAGGTGTTTGGCCAGTGTGGAACGCTTCAATTAAAACCGAAAGCGAATAAGACTCGTTCTGCAGCTGGTGGCATTGGAAACGGCAGTGATGGGAATGATGTTGGCTCAGAAACTATTACGACAGAGGAACTGACCGATGAAGGGCTCTCACCTGCAGATGAAGCTGCCATCCGCATCAGTTCTGTGATGTCGATGCTTGAAAAAGCTAAGAAACTTCCCTTCTCTGAAGAACTGACACATGAGGCTTCGATGCTGCGCGAACTACGCTTCAAGGTGACCGACGATGAAGTCAGTAAGCAGATAGCCCAGACGCTTGATGCTTACGACAATAAAAAACAGGAGCTGGAAGCGCAGGCCGAAACGGCCCAGAACGCAGCAGCTGCTCAAGCCGCCCAAAAGGCTCAAGAGGCCAAAGCCCTGACCGACTCTCTGTCAGCAGCGTCTGCATTGCAGGCAGCTAAAGACAAAAAGGAGATTATGTGGCTCGTCGGTGGTCTCGGCGGTCTGGCTCTTCTAATCTTCGGTGGAAAGCAAGTCATCCAGACCATTAAGAACAACCAGTTGCAGAAAGCCCAAAGACAAATGATGGAGGGCATCACAAAGATGGCCGGTGGAGGAATGAATGGCGTTAATGCGGCCAACCCCTTTGGCAACGTTCCTGGGATGAAACAAGCTGAGCAAGCTGTAACTGGCAAACTACAGCGCAAGCTAAGCAAAGAAGGTGAGGCAGCCAAACAACGACTGCAGGAAATGAAAAAAAAGCCAGAAGCTAAGGAGACTCCAAAAGTAGAGCCTAAAAGGCCATCACTCAACGACCAGATACCTGCCAAGTATAAGAGATGGCGCAAGCCCGGGCAGAATCCGAATAAAAACGTTTCAATTTGATACGCAATGAATAAACTAAAAAACAATTTGATTGTTGCCATGCTGCTCTTTATGAGCATTCAGGCACAAGCTGTTAAGGGTACAAATACTGAACCTCTGCAGTCGGCAAAGGTTGTCAGTAGCTTCAGAGAATATGTGGAGACTATACCTTATTTAAAAGAGGCAGAGATGGCCTCTCTCATTAAGGATATTGACAACCACATCAACTGTCTGAAGAACTCGACAGATAAGGAGGCATATATCACAATGCACGACCTGCGCTATTTCATCGCCAACCAACGCGACTCGATAGAACGCTATCAAGGTAAAAAGACCATGATGATTGAAGACTTCCTTGATCAGTATGGAAATCAGGAGTTTGAAGACCGTCAAACATGCGTTGAACAGATGCAAGCAGTGCTTAACGACAAATTAGGGCCGTGCGAAACAAACCTTAACCTCTTAGAAAGAGAGTTGAATGCCAAAGAGGAAAAAGCATTCCTCGGTTTAGACAAACAGACCTTAATCATCATCGGCTCTTGTATCGGAATACTCCTGCTCCTTCTCTTGATTTATGCCATTAGCAGGTCAGGAAAGAAGAAAGAGGCCGTCCCCGTCGCAAACTACCGTTCGCCCCACGCCAATAGCAACAATAATGCAGAAAGTGGCATTGTTGTACGTCGCAAGACGGCTACTATCCTCAAGAAACAGAGTCTTGAAGGCGTTATTGACAATCCTGACTACATGAAGGTTGACGTGGAGGACTTCTGTTATGATTCGGCGGTGCGGCGCATCTACATCAAAAATACATGCATCGAAGAATTGTATAACATGTATGTCAACGACCAAAATGCGCCTGAACAGGCTCGTGAGTATGGCTGTATGGTGTTAGGGCGCTGGGTACACGACGCTGAAAGTAACGAGTACTATGTATCGTTGGAACAGATTGTACTGCCAGGCGATGATGCACTGCTTGAAGAGTACGAACTGAACTTCGGCGGCAAGATTAAATTGAAGGTACTAGAAGAACTGCGTAAACTGCGACGCGAAACCAACCTCCAATACGACTTGACTTGTTGGGTTCACTCGCACCCAGGACTGGGCATATTCTTCAGCAATTCCGACAGTAGCGTACAGATGCAGCTGAAGCATCCAACCCACCCCAACTTCCTGACGGCAATCGTTGTGGATACATTGACTCCGGGCATGGAACTTGGTATCTTTACATTCCACCGCGACACCACCATCAACACTAAGAACGATCTGAAGCAACTATACTCTTTAGAGGAATGGTACGATTGGGCTAAAGAAAGTCTCGCAGGTACATCGAAACGAAAGAGCATGGATGCAGAGACCACATTTAACAGTGACGACTATTTCAGCACATTGGCTAATGCTTCATCACATTCCAACGTTTGCAATGGTATAGAACTAAGCAACAACATGGTGGTTGACATCTGCATGGCCCTGACTGGCCATAGCAACGGTATCGTAGGACACATACACGGTAAGGCTGTTCAGCAAGGTACGAAGACAGTCTATCTGGCTGAACAACTAGTAGAGAACGAACAACAGGCCACCCTCCCCATGATTGGCTCGTTCGTTGTTGCCCAGCACTGTAGCATTCCGAGTGTTAGGAAATTTGTTGAAGACAGGCTCAGCCAGATTCACTTCGTGTTGGTTTACACTCCGGCTGATGGTCTGCTGACGTCAATTCCCGTCATCGACAACGACTTATGTACAGACATTAAATACTACGGAGAACATAAACTTGAAAACTTAAAGCAATGGACAAAAAGAAGCAGATAATGAAACGCATATGGACAGCCTGCATTATGCTGGCGTGTATGCTCCAGGCAGGAGCACAAGATGTCTCACAGATTCAATTCTGTGACAAGCAATATGAGTACGGACTTGGCAAGGACAGCATTACGCTCTTTTTGAAGGTGCTCGACAACGAAGGGAAACCTAACACCGAAATTACAGTAAATGATCTTGACAAGTATCTAGTCGTAAACGAAGAAGGTGTTCTTATTTCTCCAGACCGCCGCAAGATTACCTCATTGAGTTCAGGTCAGCGCATTCCTAGTGACTACACGTTCTCCGTGCTCGTTGACCTTAGCATTCCCGAAGAGGGGAAAGGACAGATCTTCAAGGCTTTCGGTCAGTTGGTTGAGAGCGCACCTGACAGTTGCGTGTTCCTCTCGTTCTTTGGTGATGAGGTGACGGCCAGCCAGTTGGTTACGAAGAAAAACCTTCCCGATTTTGAGTCTAAGTTCAAAGCACAGTCGGAGAATAAATTCTTCTACGGCGCATTATACTCAAAGTTAGTTGAGTTCAGCAGCAAGGAGGCTGAGCTGGAAGGCTCGGTTACGACAAAAGCTGGTTATACAAGAAACGAGACCATCACAAGAAGAGCCCAGAAGGCCAAGGATAAGAATATCCTTTTTGTTTTCATTGACGGAAACAAGCGTGCCAGCGACGAAGCCATCTCGTTTGTCGAAGTGACCGATTATCAGGCGAACACAGAAAACATGGTTCCAAAAGTTTATGCCTTCTATTATACAGGTGATGGCGTCGACGAGAATGTTGAACTAACCCTGAAAGGTGTATCCGCCCCACGTGACAGTACTGGAAAAGTGCTTGCTGACCGTCAGGGTTCTTATAAGCCATCTGCCGACCTTAGCAATGTGCTTAGCAATTTCCAGCAGGCGGTGAAGGATGCCATGTATGACTTTGCCTTTACCTATCAGGCTACACCCGATAAGGCATATACGGGTAAGGTGACATACGTCGCCGAATGGAAAGGAATGGAGGCCGGAACAGGCGAGTACTCCATCGGCACCGCCGAAACCCCATGGCCTATCAAGGAAGAAAGTGCTGGCAGTGCAGCTGTCAAGTTTTTGGTGGCGCTGCTAATAGCACTCCTTACATTCCTGCTGTTCTTCCTCGTCTCAAAAGTATTGATACCGTTTATCAATTCGAAACGGTTTGAATCCAAATACTACAAGAGCTACGTCCCAGAAGAAAACGTGCAGCGGCGCATCTGCCACTACTGCCGTCAAGATATTTTGCCAGGGCAGAAAGTTGTAACCAGATGTAAACATATCATCCATGTGGGCTGCTGGCAGCAGAACGGTTACAAGTGCGTAGAATATGGTCAGAACTGCAAAGAAGGTATACAGGATCACGTAGATTGGAAAGAACTGTTCACCAAAACATCGCTTCGCGACAGCTACCAAACCATCTCTGGAATCATTGCCGGACTAGTCAGCTGGATAATCTTTGAAGTAACTGGGCGCGGACTGTTCCCTTCCATCGGTTCTGCCATTGCCAATACCTTCTTCTATAATAAAGAACAGGCGGCTAACCTCATGAACGACTGTGCTGGTAAAGTATCGGCTTTCCTCACTGTAGGTCTGCTATTGGGATTCTTCCTGTCATTAGCTTTCCGTTACAACGATGAATACCGTAAAAAAGATGCCAAGGTCTGGCTGAAGATTATCGGACTGTCATTGCTGTCAGGAGTTATTGGCATGCTGGCCTTTGCCATTGGAGGCATCATTTTCTGTCTCCTGCTGTCTATGGTCAATACAACCTATATTCCCTGGTACTGTTCACTGCCCGCCTACATTCTTTTCTCAGTCTGTACGGCTCTGAGCCTTACCTTCAAGTCGTCCATTCCTATGAAGAGTGCACTCTTGGGCGGTCTCTGCTCGGCTATCATCGGCTTCATCGTTCTCTATGTAGGTTCTGCTCTCAGCAGCAGCGCTGGTTGGCTGAACATGTTGCTCGACTTCATCATCTATGGTGGAGGCCTGGGAGCATCGCTTGTCACAGTGCGTATGCTGGCTGAACGCTACTTCTTGGTCATCAAGAATGGTGTTAAAGCAGGACAACGCATACCCATTCACAAATGGATGAATGCAACAGGTGGCGGTAACGTCGTACACATCGGCATGACCGGCGAGTGCGAAATCCAGATGAACTGGGAGAAGAGCAACAAGGTGGCCAAGCAGCACGTTCAGCTATACATCGACCATGCCAAGTCGCTGCCCATGCTGAAACCGCTGGCAGCCAACGTCATCTATAACGTCAGGACTGAGTTGCCCGCCAACAAGCCTGTCGTCCTCTCGAACAGCGATACATTCAAGGTAGGAGACACAGTATTCGAATACGTAGAGTCTTAATTTATGGAAAACAAACAGCAATACGAATGGGGAGATGGCGTCTATACGCTCCTCTCGTGGTTCAAGAAAGACAAAGTGAAAAACGCGCACGTCCTCGTGGCTGGTGCAGGTGCTTTGGGCAATGAAGTGGTTAAGAACCTAACGCTATTTGGCATTGGCCATATCTACGTCGTAGATTTTGACCGCATTGAAATCTCCAATCTCACGCGCTCGGTTATGTTCCGTGAAGAGGATGCTTACAATCATGCCTACAAGGCTGAGATAGTAGCCAGACGTGCAATGGAAATCAACCCACAGATTAAGGTCACACCCATCGTTGGAAACTTATTCTCAGAAGTGGGTTTCGGTCTATACCGCAGAGCAGATGTCGTCATCGGCTGCCTTGACAGCCGCATAGCCCGCTATCAACTGAATCGCTTGAGTCTGCGTGCTGGGAAAAGCTGGATCGACGGAAGCATCGAGAACCTGACTGGAGCTGTAAAAGTCTATACGCCAGGTCTAAGTTGTTATGAATGTGGACTTTCACGCGAGGAATTTAACCACATCATGCTTCGCACAGGTTGTGCCGATGTCGTACGCAACCAAGGTGATGCTGGTCGTGTGGCAACAACACCTATCAGCGCATCTATTATTGGTGCTATGCAAGTACAGGAAGCAATGAAGATTATTCATCTCTCGGAAGAAGAGGCTGCTCCATTCAAAACCTTGCAAGGGAAAATGCTTCGATATGAAGGCATGACCAATACCACCAGCATCTACCGGTTTGCATCGTGGAAGAACACATGCCCGGCCCATGAGTTGTGGGATGACGTAAAAGAGTGCCAGGAACTGTCAGCGACAATGACAGTAGGCGATATTCTGGAGAAGCTAAGGGTTCTGTTAGGTACAGAGACGGTGGAAATAAACATGCGCAACAACAAGTTTATTGATATCATCGTGTCCGATCGTCCTGAAAAAGAGTTCAAGGTCATGATTCCCGAGTCAAAACTGGATAGTTATATCAAAGAGAACAAGGAGTTGCGCCAGCTTAGTTACCGCACATTGATTCACAAGCATTTCTTTGAGAACATCGATGATCGTTTCCCCTATCAAGACCTGACGCTCCAGCAGATTGGCATTCCGCCATTCGATGTTATTGAAGTCTCAACTGACAAGGGTGTAGTTCATCTGGAACTCACTGGCGATGCCAGCATGTTTGAATAATTGCTTTGACATGATACCTCCACAACTGCTTCCGGGCGACATCAATGCCGAACTGCTGCTCTCTTACTACCCAAAAGGGAGATGCAAAGTCTGCTTGAAAGGTCTGCATAAGCGCAACACCTATCAGGACATCATTGAGATGACCCCTTTCGATGACAACAGTTTTCTGTTGACAGTTGGTCGCAACAGCCTTTACAATTCCCTACCGGAATATATGTTCCACCCCATCGACCGTTTCGACAACTTGCCCAAATACGAGGAGAAGGAACGATTCGAGGAACAGCTTGACCAGCAACAAGAGGAGATTGAGAACGCCTACCGCTTCTTCGCACCTATCGATACTCTGCTCATCTGGCTTCGAACAGAGGTAAGACAACGGCTGGAGAAATATGCCACTGAAGACATTATCATGCAGCAGATTATTGGAGATGGGTTGACTGACGAGCAACGATCCAACAGATTTATCCGTCAGATACTGCCATTCTTGCCCCAATGTAGAAACATCAGGGGAAATAAAACGATGTTGACGCTCCTTCTGCGGAAAGTCTTTATGGAGGAGGGCTTGGCTATCGACATCTGCCGTCAGGAGGTCACAATGACCGACGAACAGCCGCGCTATCAGGAGAGTGTTGACATGGAGGTTGGCGACGGATATGTCGGCAATATATTTGACGACACCATCACGACTTACACTATTTATTATTGGTCGGACGACGAGTGTGGCCCACAATTCTTGCAGTTTGTACGTGAGGTCGAAGAATTACGTCTGTTCCTCATGGACTATTTCCTTGCCGTAGATGAAGTGCTCCACTTTAACATCAGTCATGACGAGCCTCCACTTCGCCTTGGCGATGAAATATTCTATAATTACCTGAACTATAATACAAATCTATAAAATCATGCAGAAAAGAATCAACTGGAAAAAGGGAATGCGCCTGACCGACGAGGTGCTGTCAGCCTCCGACCGTTGTACTGACGATGCCATCAGCAAAGCCTTACTTTTAGCTGCCGCCGGCCGTTTTGGGCTCATTACCTCAGTACATCCGTTCCAACTGTCACTGAGCATTATGAAAGGATTCGTCGACGTCGAAGCATTGTCATGTTTAGCCATCACACGCTGCGGCCAGATTATCGACGTGGAATTCGACACGAAGTTCACGAATTCATACGAATCGCGCATACAGATTCCCTCGCAAGCAGAAGAAAGGGAATACATACTGACCGTCAGCCAATCGGCTAATGAATGGGCAGAAGGCAGCGACGGCTTCAAAACACCCGCACTTCAATTTGCATTGATTAGTACCAAGACACCATGTCCTGACAACGCCATGCCTATCGCCCGCATCGTAAATGAAGAAGGTTGGCGTGAAGACAATGTCAACTTTGTCCCGCCATGTCTGTTCCTTTCGTCGCACCCAAAGTTCGAAGAACTACATTCCCAATTTGTCAGCCTGCTCAGAAGTATTGACGAAAAGACACACCAACAAGCCGCTGGAGGTGCCCAAAAAGCCATCAGTATTTATTGGCCTGTTGTCCGGCAGATGCTTATCACCGCTAATACAGAGCATGAAGAGATGACTCCTATCCGACTTCTATCATGCGTTCAACAGGTTATAGCAGCCTTTACCATAGGATGCGAAATGGACGATGCGCTTACACTTGAAGATGCCGAGACATTCAACAACTTCTCACGTGTACCTTATAATTATAAGGTAGCTTACCTTCGTATCAAGCAAGGACTGGGCATGTGCTATGCAATAGATGAGAAAATTGACAAGTTTAGCCTGATTGAAAAGGTTGAGGCGCCCAAACCTGAACCGCCAAAGCCAAAGACTGATACGCGTAAACTTTGGGACGGTAAGAGCATATGAGTTTTATCAGTACACCTCTTATATTTAATAACTCAGGAGCATCTATTCTCCGCGACATCAATGACCATATCACCATGCTTGACAACTTGGTGGAACTCGTCGTATTTACACCACGTGGCAGTTTTGCAGCAGACCCTGACTTTGGCTTTGAATATTGGAACCACGAGTACTCCAATGTACACTATCGGGAGTTCAATAACAGCCAATTAGGAAGAATAGCAAAAGGTTTACAGAATGAGGTCACAAAGAAAGAGTGTGAGGACAGTATCCGTACAAGTCTTGCCACCTACGAGCCAATGCTGAAGAATATCGCCGTATCAATAGTCTTGAATACTGCTAACAACAAATCATCGCACAGGAATAAAATGGCTTCGAAATATGAGGTAAACGTTGTTGTGGAAGGACAGCTCGACGACGGACTGGGGACTCTCCAGCCATACCGTAAGAATGTGGTGTTCTTAGTGGAACCCACAGTAAAACGTTACAGATAGAAAGACCGTAATGGACATAGAATTAGAAAAAAGGATTAAGGAGGCGGTTGAAGTTCTGCAACAATTGTCAGCAGAGCCCATCAATTTTCATGAAATGGATCCCATCGCCAAGATGATGCTTGTAGCAATGGTTGGTGAGATTCAGAAAGTACTTGATTATGTCGATGATGTTAATCAGCGTCTCGTTGAACGATTCTGCACAGATTTCATACCACGTCAGAAGGTTGACGCTATGCCAGCCATCTGTCTGCTTCATCCCATGCTGAAAGCCCGCAGTGACAATGGTCTTCTTAGTATAACAGGTGACGCCTCGTTTGCTTACAAACACGAGGGGCTGAAGCAGCCACTGACATACATTCCAATATTCAACACCTCACTGATTCCAAATTCTGGCCTCTATCTCCTCAACCATCATGAACTGCACGATGACGACACAATCGTCAAGGTCAACATGGATGGTGCTAATCAGTTGTGGGTAGGCATTAAAACTGCCTCTGAAGTCAACTGCCTGCGAGGGCTTTCCATGCTTATCAAAGGAACGAATGGCATTATGCCAGAGCATATCTATGCAGGAGTTGACAACGAGGAATTAGACTTTGCTACCATGCTTGAGATGGAGAGCATTGAAATGGTTGAGCCGTTTGATGCCCAGCAGTCATCAGGTGAATTCTTCTCCTTTGTAGAAAACTGGAAAGAGAATCTGTTGAACATGGGTGACGCAGCCCTCATCTACATTACCGATGACAGACAAGACCGCGACAGATTCAAGCCGCGCCCCTTCCCCCGAGTGTTTCAGCAGTGGCTTGAAAGCGAAGTACTCGACCGTTTCCAGCCGTCTACCATTTGGCTTCGCCTGGACTTTCCGGAAGGCTACACCGTTCCTGACGATTGTAGCGTGATATTCAATATAGTTCCAGTGACCAATGTTGATGTCTGTTCACTCACGCTGACTCAGACACAACCTATAGCCAAACTGCAAAAACAGGACGAGAGTTTCTTCCTGCGTATACTGGAGACCAGCACGGCATCGAACAAACAGGGTTTCAACAAGACGAGTGACGAGATTCTGATACGTGACTTCGAGGCTAAATGCTATGACAACGGCGACCTTTATCGTGACGTGCGTCGTTTGTACAATCGTTTCATTGATGATTACTACGCTTTCATAGAGTACAACGGCATCAAGGACGGCGAGGTTCTCCGCCAATTGCGTGAGGCCATCAACCGGTTAGGAAAAAGCGTGGGAGGCCAGAACCAGAAGTTCAAGTTTGACAGTGGCACATACGTCATGAAGAACATGAACCAGTATCCCACCACGACGTCTGTCAAGGTGTCGTACATCACAACGATGGGAAAAATAGGAAATGCGCCCTATGCGGGGGACGTTATGGAAAACCGTAAACATCCAGCCTTAGAGCAGAAAGTTAAAATCATTGTTTCTGCTATGGGTGGCGCTGACAAAGCCTCCGTCGATGAGCGCTACGAGCAGTTACGTTACTATGCCTTAACTAACGACCGGCTCTATACCCGCATGGATATCGATGCCTTTCTTCGCAAGGAATTGCTGGCTGAATTCGGAAAGGATGAGTTCCACCGCATCGTTATCAAGACATCAGTTCAGGGAGCAGGCGGAGAGCAGTCTTTAAGACGAGGCTTATACATCGATATCGAATTCCGCGACCGCAAGAACTATGAGCATGCCTGTTCTATTGCCTACGGTCATCTGATGGAACAGCGCATCCGCAATCGTTCCTGTATTGCTATGCCTATCATTGTCACTTTGAAAAACCTTGAAGAATAAAGGTACTATGTCAATTTCAATTCTTGAGGGAAAAGTGCTGCGCGTATTGCTTGGGGCAATATGCATGTGTTCTTATGCATCTTATGCATTTGCACAGTCCTCATCCGACATTCTGGCCTATATCAACCAATACAAGCAGATAGCACTCGACCAAGAGAAACAGTACGGCATACCAGCATCCATCACGTTGGCTCAAGGCATTTTGGAGTCAGGCGCCGGACGCAGCGGACTGACGCGCAATTCCAACAACCACTTCGGAATCAAGGCCATGGGCGGCTGGAACGGTTCAGTCTATCACGCCTGGGACGACGAGCCACAGAAGAGCCGTTTCCGTGTCTACAGTTCAGCAGCCGAATCGTTCCGAGATCACTCTCTGTTCCTGAAGAACAACGGACGCTATCGCAGTCTTTTCTCTAAAAGCGTCTATGACTATCGCGGTTGGGCAATCGGACTTCAAAAGGCAGGCTATGCCACAGCCAAGAACTATGCCTCAGCGCTCATCGGCTTTATCGATTCATACAGGCTTTACGCCATCAACGGCGGCGTGAAGCTACGTGCAGGCAAAACAGTTATCATTACTCGCAGCACAGGTAAGAATAAGCAGCCGACGTTCGATGCATCTTGCATGCAAGATGAAGACGAATTGTCTGAAGAAGAAGAGACTGTTAACAATGCCGTCCGACGCTGGGTGGTCGACATCAATGATGTACGCTGTACCGTTCTTTATCCAGGCATGACGCTTTCATCCATCGCCATGAAATACGACATTTCCAAGCAAGAACTGCTTGACTACAACGAGATTGCTTCAGAAGCTCGTTTGCAGGAAGGCGACATTGTATACCTCGACAAGAAGAAGAAAAAATATACTGGCGCCCAAGACTTCTATCGCACAAAAGCTGGCGACACGCTCTACGGCATTTCGCAGCAGTTTGGCATACGACTTGCAAGTCTGGCAAAGATGAATGATAAAGACATATTCTCCAATCTCAGAGAAGGCGAAAAAATAAAACTGAAATAAATATATGCTTGACATTGTACAATTTGCCCAAAGCGGCAAGCTATTTGACAATCGCTACAAACTGTTACGGCCACTGAGTACCGATGGTGGTACGGCCGACGTTTGGTTAGCACTTGATGCCAACACGGTGAAGGACCGCTCCTGTCTCGACAATGCTCCTAACTTAACTGATCAGGAGGTTGACGAGCTGGGGTTGGTAGTGGCCATCAAGATTTATCGTCCCAAGAACGCTCTTGACGTTGAAGGCGAGCAACGATTCCGCGATGAATACATGATTGTGTTCAATTGCAACCACACCAATCTGCTCCACCCCACCAGCTACTCCATCTTCGAGGAGATGCCTTACTTAGTACTTCCATACTGTAAGCAAGGTTCGTCGGAGAAACTCATCGGAAAGCTGAAGAAAGATGCCGACATTTGGAAGTATATCGAAGATGTCGCCTCTGGACTGGCCTATCTGCACGCCTGTACGCCCCCCATCGTCCATCAGGACATAAAGCCTGGTAACGTGCTCATCGACGACATCTACAACTACGCTATTACCGACTTTGGCATTAGTTCAAAGAAAGGTGGTAGCCGTGAGTACTTCTTCGACGATGAAAACAGCGGCACATTGGCATACATGGCTCCTGAACGCTTTATCGAGGAGGCAGAGCCTCTGCCACAAAGCGACATCTGGGCTTTCGGCGCCACACTTCACGAACTGCTCACAGGCAACGTACCGTTTGGCGAAGAGGGCGGTTACGCTCAGTCGCAGAAGAATGTTCCTATGCCTGATGCACCAGGGGTTTCAGCCGATATTCAGCGCCTTATCCACGCCTGCCTGTCGCCTGACCCAGACAACCGCCCCACAGCCCAGCAACTTGCCTTGGCCGCCCGCCAGAAGCAGTTCCCCGTCAAATCCAAGAAGCCTCTCTACATCACACTTGCTGTCTTAGGCATGCTATTGGTTGGTGGCCTGTCATTTCTTCTGGGAAGTTCGACCGAACAAGAAGAGACGCCCCAAATACCTGCCGAAGAGCTATACCAAATAGCCCTCAGACGCATGGACTGCAACAACTTCGACTCACTCAAACTCGGCATGCGCATGATGGACAGCCTGAGCAGCACCAACTATATTCCAGCCATCTATCAGATGGCCTTTACCTATGGCTGGTATTCCGACTCGGTTTCCGTGAACCGCAAGCGACTGCTGGGCATCGACATCGATGAGCAGTATATGCCACGAGCCGACCGCCATAGTAATGAAGCTGTGGCACTATTTACCCGCATCGTCAGACTGAATGACTCCACGTATGCTGATATCAATGCAAACGCCTCTTACCGTTTAGCTTGTTATTACGTCATGCCCAACAACATCTACAAGCCCAACTACGAGAAGGGAAAGGAGTTCCTTCTTCGTTCGAAAGAATGGGCAACTCTGGCGGGGGATAAAGACCTGCTCAACAAAATCGAGCGTGGTCTTGCTTCCTTCCATTAAACGGCAAAACGACAACCTTACTCATACTGCCAAAACATGAAAAGAACCATTCTCTTATTAGCTGCAGCCACAATGGCTGTAGCCACTATAAAAGCCCAGATGGCCAAATGGATTATTCCGCCATCCTATAGTGCTATCCACAAAATGAGCGGTGGTGACTATATTGTTACCGATTCTGCTGACTACAATATTCTCTGGTCTTGGGACGGCCGCAGGCTCATCTCCACGCGCAACCAGTTGTTCCCTTTTACTGAGGGTATTTCCGTAGCCATACCGAAAGGAAGTGCTACCATAGCCGGTTTCTACAATACTGACGGTCAGTTCACCCAGCTCCAAGGTTATAGTGTTGCCATTGGCTATCCCTACTTCTCAGGTGGTTTCCTCTTGGTAAAAGAGGGTCAATACTATAGATTTATCAACAGCAAGGGTGCCCCGCTCAATGGCCAGTATGTGGTAGCCTACCCCTTTTCCAATGGTTATGCTACGTGCTACACCTATCGTAACATGGAAAAGCAGAAAGACCCCCATTATTTGCTGCTGACCGCAGAAGGCACAGAAGTTCCCATCAGCTACAATGGCAAAACGTTCGGCGACAACGAGGTAGAATTCATATCATCTGTCAACGACGAGAATATGGGCTATATTGTGGCTGGCCACAAGCTCTATAGCTTTAATGGTCAAAGTCGGAACCTGACACCCGTTTTTGCCCGTAGGAGCGAGACAAACATGCGAAATCAGGCTCATTTAGAGAATGCTTTGACTTCATGTCTGGTCAGACTCAATGACACCACCACCGTACTGACAGCATCGTGTGGCACGTCAGGCAACATCCAGATATGGTTCGACAACCGTCTTATCCCGCAGTCCATACAGACGCTCGACGGTCTGCGCCGATTCAAGAAAAACGTCCAGCAGAAGCGTAACTACGCAACCCCGCTCAGAGTCCTTAGGGAAGACGGCAAAATGGGACTCTACTGGGACACCACCGAACTGCTGCCGCCACAACTCGACCAAGTCACAACTTGTTATGCTGACATAGCCTTCGTCAAGCAGGGAGGGCGCTATGGTGCCCTGAAAGCCTATAGCGACCGTTCGTTCCAAGTCAGTATTAACGACGGCAGCCCCATTGCTTTCAGGCACCGCACACAACCGATTACCCTAAAGGTAGAGGTGCCAGATGTCGTTTCCTCCAAGCAAATCCGACTCATCACGACGCGCGATTCAGGCCTCGAGTTAGACGAACAGCTGGGAAGTCCTGCTGATGAGAAGCACCTTCAGTTCGATGGCATTCTCACGATACCAGAATTGTTGCCCAACGACCTGTATGATGACGGCAGCAACACCATTACCTATCCTGTCAGCGTCAGATACGACGATCTGATTTCGCCTACTATCGAAGTTAAAGTCAAGGCATGGCATCAAGAGTACCACACCATCAGCGTCGACCCGTCAAGTATCAACGTCAGCACCGATGGCCAGCTACAGTTCAACTTCACAGTCAGCGCCGAACTGGCTCCTGGTGAGCTCGCCACTCCAACCGAAGTCAGCTTACAAGCCAACGGCCTGCAATGGGACATTGAAAAACAGTCCGAAACGTTGTACAAAGGTACGGTATACAATCTCTATGACGGTCCCAACTCTATTGCCATCATGGTTGAAGAGTCAGGCTGTCCGCCACTCGTCCATCGTTTCAGCACCACCTACAACAAGCCTGCTGAAAAGAAGCCAACGCCGAAACCCGTTCACAAGCCAACACCAAAGTCTGACGACAAAGGAAAGAATAAGCCCAAGCGCGAAACACCAACCAATCCCGTACTTGAAATATAGAACCATTATGAAAATCAAGATAGTAGCAACAACCGATATAGGCAAGGTACGCGATAATAACGAGGATGCTTATATCATCTGTCCGGACCTCTCAAATCCGGAATGGGGAAACAGCAAAACTCCTTCATACATCCCGCTTGGGAGCTTCGGTTCACTATTGGTAGTGGCTGATGGCATGGGAGGAACAAATGCCGGCGAAGTGGCCTCAACAATAGCCGTCAATACCGTCAAGGATGTCTTTAGCAACACCAACCTCAACGAGAGCTGTAACGAGGACGGCATCCGTCAACTATTACAGGAATGCGCCAAGAAAGCTGACGAAGCCATTAACCGCAAGGCTTGGGAAGACCCTGACACCGTGGGCATGGGTACAACTATTGTCATCTGCTGGATAGTCGGCAAGAAAGCCCACATCGCCTGGTGCGGCGACAGTCGGTGTTATCTGTTCAATCCTCAGAAGGGACTTAAATCGCTGACCAAGGACCACTCGTACGTTCAAGAGCTGGTTGATCAAGGTGAGATTTCCGAGCAAGAAGCTTTCAACCACCCCGACAGCAACATCATTACGCGTGGGCTTGGTGACATCAATTCGCAGTCGACGCCCGACATCATCAGCCACCCGTTGGAGGCCAACGACGTGCTACTACTATGCAGCGACGGCCTGTCGGGCTACTGCAAGGACAATGACATTGAGCATATCCTACAAGACAACTATCTCGATATTGACTGTTGCAACGACCAATTGCTACAATTAGCCCTGCAGGCAGGAGGCCACGACAACATTTGCCTTGTCCTGGCTTCACTCATCGGCGACGACCAGGATGCCCCCACCAAATTCTCTCAGGGGCGTTCTTGGCTTGAAGGACTCAGAAGACGGCTGAATCTATAAAGCCTGTCAAAGGAATCTAAGGCAACAGCAGCCCTACGCTTCAACACGACGTAGGGCTGCTGTTGTTTTTGTACTAACGTTCAACGTCCTTCAGCCAGATTGAACTGGAGGCGTCGCTGGGCATACGCCAGTCGCCACGTGGCGAGAGACTGACGCTGCCCACCTTCGGACCGTCGGGCATGCAGGAGCGCTTAAACTGCTGACTGAAGAAACGGCGGCAGAATACTGTCAGCCAATGCTTTATGATATCTTCGTCATAGCTTCCCTTGAACGCATAGCAGGCCATCATGAGGACCTTGGCAGGACGGAAGCCATATCTGAGGAAGTAATAGATGAAGAAGTCGTGCAACTCATAAGGCCCTACCAAATCCTCCGTTTTCTGCTTGATCTGTCCGTGCTCATCGGCAGGTGTCAGCTCGGGTGAAATGGGCGTGTCGACGATGTCGAGCAACACCTCGGTAGCCAATTCTCCTGACATATAGGTGACAAGGTAGCGCACAAGCGTCTTGGGAACGCCGGCATTCACGCCGTACATCGACATGTGGTCGCCGTTATAGGTTGCCCAGCCCAGAGCCAATTCCGAGAGGTCACCAGTACCCACGACGATGGCGTTCTCCTTATTGGCCAAGTCCATCAGTATTTGTGTGCGCTCGCGGGCCTGGGCATTCTCGTAGGTCACGTCGTGCAGTTTCGGATCTTGTCCGATATCGCTAAAGTGCTGGGTAACGGCCTTGGCTATGCTGATTTCGCGGACGGTGATGCCGAGTGTCTTCATCAGTTTCAGCGCATTATTATAGGTACGGTCTGTGGTGCCGAAACCTGGCATCGTAATACCAATGATGCCGCGACGGTCAAGTTTCAACTTGTCGAAAGCCTTAACCGTCACTAACAGGGCAAGCGTGGAATCAAGTCCGCCGCTGATGCCGATGACGGCCTTCGAAGCATTGATGTGGTGCAGACGCTTGGCCAGACCAGCCACCTGAATGTTGAGAATCTCCTCGCACGACTCCTGCATCTTATCTGATGTAGGAATAAAAGGATGCGGGTTGACGGGACGCACCAATTCGAAGTCGCGGTCGGCAGCAGGCTTACAGGGAACAAGGGTTGGCATGCACCTGACCTGCGACTGGGCAGTAATAAAGGTGGAGTTCGTACGACGCTCAGTACGCAGCAGTTCGACGTCAATCTGCGTAATCTTAATCTGCGGCTGCAGAGAGAAGCGCTCGCCTTCGCACAACTGCTTACCATTCTCAAAAATCATGGCATTGCCGCCGTAGACAACGTCCTGCGTCGATTCTCCGAAGCCGCTGCTGGCATAAACATAGCCGCTCATCGTACGGGCGCTCTGCTGGGCAAGCAACTGCCTGAGGTACTGGTGTTTGCCTATCAACTCATCGGAGGCCGAGAGATTGAAGATGACGTCGGCTCCAGCCAGCGAGAGACGGTTTGACGGCGGCGTAGGAGCCCACACGTCCTCGCATATCTCGATGCCGAAGCGGGCACCATCGCAAGTGGTGAAGATAGTCGGGCCGGAAGTCACGCGGACAGGGCTGCCTGACAGGTAGATGTCCTGCGACATGAGGTCGTGAGCCGAGGCGAACCACCGCTTCTCGTAGAACTCGCCGTAGTTGGGCAGGTAAGTCTTTGCGACAACGCCCAGCAGCGTACCGCTCTGTATGACAGCTGCACAGTTGTAGAGCAGAGAGCCGATCTGCACGGGCAGTCCGACGATAGCAATCACGTCGAGCTTGCGGGTGAAGTCGAGCAGCTTTACCAGTCCCTCCTCAGCCTGGTCGACAAGCAGCTGCTGGTGGAAGAGATCCTGACAGGAATAGCCCGTCAGACAGAGTTCTGGGAACACCATCACCTCGACGCCCTGCCCTTCGGCCTGGGCAATCAGACTTTCCACTTGTCCCACATTATAGTCTACATCGGCCACCTTGACAACGGGGACGGCGGCGGCCACTTTCAGGAATCCGTATTTCATAGCTTTACAAATTGACGGTCGTTTTCAATAATGGTATAAATCAGCGCAGGCTGCTCAAAGAACTGGTTCTCGCGGAACGTGTGGAGCTTGTAGAACTTCACGGGGTCAAGCGTGATGAGCGCATCGACGGCAGGCTTCCTCAGGAAGTATTTGTCGCGCTTATAGGCTATCAGCTGAATGCACGAGTGCTCCAACTGGTTCAGCTGGTCGCGCCCGAACTCCTCGACAAACAGCTTCGTGTTCGGCTCTATCTCGCCCTGTGAGCGCACCTGCCAGCTGTTGCCCTCGGCGGTCATGTAGACGTAGCGCAGGTAGTAGTTGCAGTCGTTCACGATATACGATTCGAAGCGCGTTTCGCTCAGCTCCTTCAGGTCGATGGGCACGAAGGCCATGTAGGCCGACAGCTTGTCGCCGCCCTTGCGCTCCTCAGCTGGTGCCCTGAACGTCACAGGCCTGTCGGCAGGCTCCGTCTCAGGCTCCTCCTGCGGCTCCACACTCGCTTTGCCCTTCTCACTCTTTACTTCCACCATGTGCTTCGTGTCGTAGTCCTCCTGGCCGATGACCACAACCTCAGTCGTCCGCATGGGAACCTCGAAGCCGTCCTCGTCCTCGACGAGCACGATGTCCTTACCTTGGAAACCAGCCACACGGCCGCCTCCCACTTCACTCAGGAATCTTACTTTATCACCTATCTTCATTCTCTGAATCTGCGTTTTGTTATTGTATCTTTCAGCCCGCAAAGTTACAACAATAATTCGAATTATCCAAATAAAAAATGCAATTCAAGTTTTACCGCCAGCAAAAGCGCCGTTTACCGCCAGCAAAAGCAGAGTTTACCGCCGGGTAAACAGCAGCCGGGTGGCGGGTAGGCATGAGACGCAACAATTTTGCGGGCTTAAAAAGAAAAACGGGGGAAATGTTTGCTATTCTCATTATTTTAATGTACCTTTGCGCCTTGAAATTGAAATACAAACACAAAGATGCCTGAAGTATCCGTTCGTGGACACGAAATGCCGGAGTCGCCGATTCGCAAATTGGCTCCACTTGCTGCTGCCGCCAAGCGTCGCGGCACGAAGGTCTATCACCTGAATATCGGACAGCCCGACCTGCCCACGCCACAAGTAGCCCTCGACGCGCTGAAGCACATCGACCGCGACATCCTGGAATACTCACCCTCACAGGGCTACCTGAGCTACCGCGAGAAGCTGGTAGACTACTATGCCAAGTACAACATCAACGTGACGGCCGACGACATCATCATCACCAGCGGCGGCTCCGAGGCTGTGCTCTTCGCCTTCCTCAGCTGTCTGAATCCCGGCGATGAGATTATCGTGCCCGAGCCTGCCTACGCCAACTACATGGCCTTCGCCATTTCGGCAGGCGCCAAGATACGCACCATTGCGACCACCATCGACGAAGGTTTCTCGCTGCCCAAGGTCGAGAAGTTTGAGGAGCTCATTAACGAGCGCACGCGCGCCATCATGATCTGCAACCCCAACAACCCGACGGGCTATCTCTACACCCGCCGCGAGATGAACCAGATACGCGACCTGGTGAAGAAGTACGACCTCTACCTCTTCTCGGACGAGGTCTACCGCGAATACATCTATACAGGTTCGCCTTATATTTCAGCCTGCCATCTGGAGGGCATCGAGCAGAACGTCATACTCATCGACTCCGTCTCGAAGCGCTACTCGGAGTGCGGCATCCGCATCGGCGCGCTCATCACGAAGAACGAGCAGGTGAGGAAGGCCGTGATGAAGTTCTGTCAGGCACGCCTCTCCCCTCCCCTCATCGGCCAGATTGTGGCTGAGGCATCGCTCGACACCCCCGAGGAGTATCTGCGCGACGTCTACGACGAGTACGTGGAGCGCCGTAAGTGCTTGATTGACGGACTGAACCGCATTCCTGGCGTCTACTCCCCCATCCCGATGGGCGCCTTCTACACCGTAGCCAAGCTGCCCGTGAACGACGCCGAGGAGTTCTGCCGCTGGTGTCTGGCTGAGTTCAACTACGAGGGCGAGACGGTGATGATGGCTCCCGCTGCAGGTTTCTACACCACGCCGGGAGCAGGCATCAACCAGGTACGTATAGCCTACGTGCTGAAGAAGAAAGACCTGGAGCGCGCGCTCTTCGTACTGCGCAAGGCGCTCGAAGCCTATCCGGGAAGAGTCATCGAAGAAAACGCATGAACCTGCCTCTGTTCATAGCCAAGCGCATCTACAGCGACCAGGGCGACCGCCACAAGGTGAGCCGTCCCGCTATCCGTATAGCTACCGTCGGCGTTGCCATCGGCCTGGCCGTGATGATTATCACCGTCAGCGTCGTCTTAGGCTTCAAGCATACCATCCGCGACAAGGTGGTGGGTTTCGGCAGCCACATCCAGGTGATGAACCTCTCGTCGGTCAACAGCACGGAGAACTACTCCATCTGCATTGACGACAGCGTGGTAAAGGTGCTGGAGGGAATCGACGGCGTCAGGCACGTTCAGCGCTACTCGACGACAAGGGGCATCCTGAAGACCGACGACGACTTTCTCGGCGTGGTCTTCAAGGGCATCGGTCCGGAATATGAGCTGGACTACCTGAAGGAGAACCTGGTCGACGGACAGATTCCCGCCTTCAGCGACACGACGAACACGGGCAAGCTGCTGCTGTCGCGTATCATGGCCGACAAGCTCAACGTGAAGACGGGCGACCGCATCTACGCCTACTTCATCGACGAGACCAACGTACGCACCCGCCGGTTCACCATTGAGGGCATCTACCAGACCAACATGACGCGCTTCGACGAGATTATCTGCTACACCGACCTCTACACGGCCAGCAAGCTTAACGGATGGTCGGAGCATCGCTGCTCGGGAGGCGAGGTGCTGGTCAGCGACTTTGGCAAGCTCGACGACGTCTATAACAGCATTATAGAAAAGGTGAACCGCACGCAGGACCGCGACGGCTGCATGTTCTCGTCGCAGACCATCTACGAGGCCTACCCGCAGATTTTCACCTGGCTGGAACTGCTCGACATCAACGTCTGGATTATCCTCGGGCTGATGATCTGTCTGGCCGGCATCACGATGATCAGCGGACTGCTCATCATCATCCTTGAGCGCACGTCGATGATTGGCGTGCTCAAGGCCTTAGGCTCGCGCAACAAGATGATCAGACATACGTTCCTGTGGTTCTCGGCCTTCATCATCAGTCGCGGACTACTGCTTGGCGACATCATCGGCATCGGTCTCGTACTGCTGCAGAAGCTGACGGGCATCATCAGGCTCGACCCGCAGACCTACTACGTCAGCGAGGCTCCGATGGAGCTGAACATACCCATCATCATCGTGCTGAATATTGCTACTCTATTGGTCAGCATTTCTGTCCTAATTATCCCAAGTTTCTTCATTTCGCACATTCATCCGGCAAAATCTATGCGTTACGAGTAAAATATTGCACAAAAAATTTGCGAATGTGCAGAAAAGAATGTACCTTTGCACAAAAATTCAAAAAATGTGCAATGGATACAGCGTCAAGCTTTAACGAATACATTCAAAAAGCCATCATCAACAACTGGGATCATGACGCCCTGACAGACTATCAGGGAGTGACTCTGCAGTTCCATGACGTTGCGAGGAAAATAGAGAAGATTCACATACTGTTTGAGAATGCAGGTGTGAAACAGGGCGACAAGATTGCTCTCTGTGGGCGCAACTCAGCCCATTGGGCAGTAGCCTTCCTCGCCACACTCACCTACGGTGCCGTTGCCGTGCCCGTCCTGCATGAATTCAATGCCGAACAGATACACAACATCGTCAACCACTCCGAGTCGAAGCTGCTCTTCGTAGGCGACTTCATTGTGAAGGCCATCAAGCCCGAGGAGATGCCGCAGCTGGAAGGCATCATCAACCTGCCCGACTTCTCGCTCTTCGTCTCACGCTCAGAGAAGCTGACCTATGCCCGCGAGCATCTGAACCTGATGTTCGGCAGCAAATACCCACGCGCCTTCCGAGCTGAGCACGTCGACTACCACATCGACACCCCTGAGGAGCTGGCACTCATCAACTACACCAGCGGCACGACGGGATTCTCGAAGGGCGTGATGCTGCCCTACCGGGCGCTTTGGGGCAATCTCGACTTCTGCATGCGCCGCCTGCCGGTAAAGAACCAGGACAACATGCTATCCATCCTGCCGATGGCCCACATGTACGGCATGTCGATTGAGTTCATCTATGGTTTCTGCCGCGGCTGCCACCTCTTCTTCCTCACGCGCCTGCCGTCGCCGGCCATCATTGCCGAAGCCTTTGCTACGGTCAAGCCGGCCATCGTCATTTCCGTGCCCTTGGTCGTCGAGAAGATTATCCGCAAGCGGGTGTTCCCCAAGATTCAGAACAACCGCATGCGCCTGCTGCTGCAGATGCCCGTAGTGTCAAGGAAGGTGAAGGAGAAGATTTGCGAACAGGTGTATCAGGCCTTCGGCGGCCGGGCCTACGAGGTCATCGTCGGCGGTGCAGCCCTGAGCCGCGAGGTCGAGCAGTTCCTCGTCAGCATCAATTTCCCCATCACGGTGGGCTACGGCGCCACAGAGTGCGCCCCGCTCATCAGCTACAGCGACTACAAGGACTTCGAGCCAGCGTCGTGCGGAACAGCCGTCGACCACATGCAGGTACGCATCGACTCCGTCAACTCCGCCGTGATTCCCGGCGAGATTCTGGCCCGAGGCACCAACGTGATGCTGGGCTACTACAAGAACCCGGAGGCCACCGCCGCAGCACTTGACAAGGACGGCTGGTACCACACCGGCGATCTCGGCACGATGGATGCTGCAGGCCACGTCTTCATTCTCGGCCGCATCAAGAACATGCTGCTTGGCCCTAGCGGTCAGAACATCTACCCCGAGGAGATTGAGGACCAGCTCAACTCTATGCCGATGGTCAGCGAGAGTCTCGTCGTTCAGCGCGACAACCGCCTGATTGCCCTCGTCTATCCTGACAAGGACGAAATCGTAAACTTCGGTCCCGACGAGCTGAAAGCCGTCATGGAGCAGAACCGCAACGAACTGAACCTGCGTCTGCCAAGCTACAGCAAGATTGCAGAGATAGAGCTGCAGAAAGAGGAGTTTGCCAAGACGCCCAAAAAGAGTATAAAACGTTACCTATATCAGTAAGTCTATGGAACAAATCACTAACATTCCTTGTTTCAATGAGCTGCTCGAGAAGTCGATTCTCGACAATTGGAACGCAGATGCCCTGACCGACTTCAAGGGCCAGACACTTCAGTTCCACGACGTAGCACGCAAGATAGAGAAGCTGCATATCCTGTTCGAGAATTCAGGCGTTGTGAAGGGTGACAAGATAGCCCTCTGCGGGCGCAACTCCAGCCAATGGGCCGTAGCCTTCCTCGCTACGCTCACCTACGGAGCCGTTGCCGTTCCTATTCTCCATGAGTTCAATGCCGAGCAGATACACAACATCGTCAACCACTCGGAAGCCAAGCTGCTGTTCGTGGGCGACCATGTGGCCACCATCATCGACCCGCAGCAGATGCCCAACCTGGAGGGTATCATCAACAATCCCGACTACTCGCTGCTGATAAGCCGCACCGACAAGCTGACCTACGCCCGCGAGCACCTGAACGAGCTCTACGGACGGAAGTTCCCCAAGTACTTCCGCAAGGAGCACGTCAGCTACTACAAGGAGCAGTCGCCCGACGAGCTGGCTCTCATCAACTACACCAGCGGCACGACGGGATTCTCGAAGGGCGTGATGGTGCCCTACCGCGCCCTCTGGTCGAACTACGACTTCGCCTGCGACGTGCTGGGCAAGACCATCAAGCAGGGCGACCGTGTCATCTCGATGCTGCCGATGGCCCACATGTACGGCATGGCCTTCGAGTTCATCTTCGAGTTCCTGCACGGCTGTCACGTCTACTACCTCAACCGCGTGCCCTCGCCCGCCATCATCGCCCAGGCCCTGGCTGAGATCAAGCCCGTCATCGTCATCGCCGTTCCGCTGATCATCGAGAAGATTATCCGCAAGAAGGTATTCCCCAAGATTCAGAACAACCGCATGCGCCTGCTGCTGCAGATGCCCGTTATATCTAAAAAGGTACGCGAGATTATTTGCCAGGAAGTGCTCAAGGCCTTCGGCGGTCAGATGTACGAGGTGATTATCGGCGGTGCAGCCCTGAACCAGGAGGTCGAGCAGTTCCTCAAGCGCATTAACTTCCCCTATACCGTCGGCTACGGCGCTACGGAGTGTGCGCCCATCATCTGCTATGCTGACTGGCACACGTTCTCAGTCGGCTCATGCGGACGTGCCGCACGCCACATGAAGGTCAAGATCGACTCACGCGACCCAGAGAACATTCCTGGCGAAATTCTGGCCAAAGGCCCCAACGTCATGCTGGGCTACTATAAGAACCCCGAGGCAACGGCACAGACCATCGACCACGACGGCTGGTACCACACGGGCGACCTCGGCACGATGGACGCCTACGGCAACGTCTACATCAACGGCCGCATCAAGAACATGCTGCTCGGCCCCAGCGGCCAGAACATCTATCCCGAGGAAATTGAGGACAAGCTCAACTCAATGACGCTGGTGGTGGAGAGCATCGTCGTACAGCGCGACACGAAGCTGGTGGCATTAGTACATCCCGACCTCGACGAGGCGAAGAGTCTCGGTCTGAGCGCCGACGATCTGAAGAACATCATGGAGCAGAACCGCAACGGCCTGAACCAGATGCTGCCGACGTACGAGAAGATTTCGGAAGTTGAAATACATGATGCAGAGTTTGAGAAGACGCCCAAGCGCTCCATCAAACGCTACCTGTACACATAGTCAAAAAAACGCGGTCTACTTGATTTTTGAATTCTTGCTCTTGACGATGTCAAAGAGATAGGAAGCCTTTACGTAGATGGTCTGATAGTCAGACTTGGCAAAGTAGTCACGCTTTGTGCTGCCATAGACGTTGCCAAGTCCATAGTAGAAGCGCCCTTCGAGTAGGAAGTGTCCGATATTGGGCCGTGAGAATTCAAGCCCAAGACCGACTGCTATGCCATAGTCGAGTTTATTCTCAATGGGCTTGTGATACATGTTAGAGAAGGGGTAAAGCTTTCCGTCCTGATAGATATCGGGGCCAGAAATGTGCGACACACGATGATACCAGGTTGGATTGTCGAGGTCGAAGTTATACGTGGCCTTCTCGCTGAGAAAGAATCCCAGCTGAGGTCCTGCCTGGAAGAAGAACTGCAGGCCACGACGCTCACGCCCCCATCCCAGACGTGCAAACAGCGGAACTTGTATATAGTCGACACGGCGTGAGTACTCCTCGGGCAACTCGGTGTCAGGATTTATGACGGGAGAGTCGTTTTCGTCCCAGATACGCTCCTCCCATCCCATTTGAGAATAGTTGACCTCGGCCACGATGGCACAGATGCTGTTGAAATACTTCTCGCCGGTATAGCGGAGTGAAAGTCCGACGGTCTTGCCAAGGAGCTGTGACTGGGGAACCTCAGGCATGAAATCGATAGAACTCATGGTAACTCCCCCATTGAAGCCTACGGCAAACTCATTGCGGTATTCGCCAATCTGGGCCATTGCGGGGCAGAAGAACAATGAACAAAGAATGATGAATAAAAGTCTCATTTCCTATTCCTCATTTATCATGAATGTCGCTGGCTGTTAAAAGTAGATGGTCTCCACACGCTGCTCAGGCAGGTAATGTACAAACACCAGCTGACGGTTGCTGAAGCCCCCACTGCCCTGACGCTCAAACTTAAGCGGGGTCTGAACAGCCTCATAGTCGAGCTGGCCGGGAACACCAGTGAAGTCTTTACCGTACTTCTGGAAGCCCTGAAGGAAGAACATGGCATGGTCAAAGCCCGTAATGGCAAACCGGGGTTGCCGGTCCATCATGTCCTGATGGAAGTTCCAGCGGTACTTCTGCTGCAGGCGGAGCGTGCGCGACTTCAGGGGATTGTAGTGGAAGTAAGCCGGAATATAGACATTATACTTATAGAAATGGTCTAACTGGTATTTGGTATACATCATCCACTCAGTATAGCCGAACATGGTAATCTTCAGGCCTGGCGACATGACGGTCAGGCTGTTGAGCTTGGCAAAGGCGACGTTAAGCTCTGCCGAACGGGCAGTATTGAGTATGACCACATTAGGCTGGGACTTGCTAAACGACTTGGCAAACATAGCCTCTGACGACTTCAGGTTCGTGATGTCGTAGGCTATGCCTCTGGCCTCCAACTGTCGCCGTAGTCCGAAGGTGAAGTTGCCTTTCTGACTGGTAGTGTCGTTACAATCGACGAAGACGGGATGATAGCCGCTAAACTTGTTGAGGAACTGGCTGATGACGGCTTCGTTGAGTGTGGTCGGCGACTGGTATATCTGGAAGATGTTGCGGTTGGTCTGCAACTGTGGGGCATTAATGGAGAAGGGAATGACCAGGCGAATGTCGTTCTTGGCGACAAATTCCGACAACTGGTCCATTTGCTTGGAATAGAGCGGCCCAATGATGATGTCGCACTGTCGCGCTGCCTTCTCGCGGAGCACGGGGGCGATGTCTTCATTGTCGGGAGTATTCCAGGCATGCACATCGACCGAGAGGCCTAACTTCTTGAGACTGTCGCAGGCCATAAGTATACCCCGGTAGTACTCGACCATGCGGCGGCCGTCGCCGTTGATGTCGTGCAGCGGCAGCATGACGCCCAGCCGGATGACATCCTTCGCCGACTTAGCTGCTACGGGGGTAGTAGTGGTCACCAAGGATGATACGGCGGCGGCCTGCTTAGCATCTTTTTTATATGGTATGCGTATAAAGGCGTCCTTTTTGAGTTCATAGCCAGGCTCGTTCATCTCGGGGTTAGCCTCGATGAGCTCCTGAATGGAAATCTCATACTGACGGGCAATGCCAAAAATGGTTTCCTTCTTCTTTACCTTGTGCATTTCCCTTATCTTCACGTCCTGAGCCTGAACTGGTTCGACCATGAATAGCGTCATGGCAGCCAGCAAAAAATATCTGAATATCTGCTTCATTTTCCGTTTGTTTTCTGTTTCACGCTACAAAAGTACTAAATAATTATTAAATATGAATTATGAATTATGAAATATTTACTATCTTTGCACCAAAATTCACACGAACATGACACCAAGACAAATCTTGATAGCTGCATTTTTGACCGTTTTGCCTTTTACAAGCCATGCACAAAGCGTGGGCATTACGGCGACATACACAGTGCCAGACAGGGACAACGACAATATAATGAAGACAGTTGAGACAGATACCGACATTACTGAGGAGGCTCCGCTCGACGTCAGCTTCAAAGCCGTTCCCAAGGAAATGGGCGAGCACACGCCCGCCTACGAATGGCACATCCGCAAGGACGGGGACGAAACCGACATTCTGGTGCGATATGAAGAGGAGACGCAGTACCGCTTCACCGAGTCGGGCACGTTCAGAGTAACGCTGCAGACACGGCTTACCGACATCGGTGCCGATTTGGACTCTGTCGCCATCAAGGTGACCATTAGTGAAAGTCGTTTAGAGATGCCAAACGCCTTCTCTCCAAACGACGACGGGAAAAACGACATCTATGGTGCAAAGGGCGTGAGCGATCCTAACAGTACTGCCCATTATAAGAGTATCGTTGAGTTTCACGCATACATCTTCAACCGTTGGGGACAAAAACTATTCGAATGGACTGATGTCAGCAAAGGCTGGGACGGTACCCATAAGGGCAATCCAGTTAAGGATGGTGTCTACTACGTGTTGGTGAGAGCCAAGGGTGCCGATGGCCGTGAGTACAATATCAAGAAGGACGTCAATCTGCTGAGAGGCTACACCGAAAGCACCGAAACCTCCGAAAACCCTTAATGTGCCATGCAAGAAAAGATTCAAGTATTCGGAGCACGTGTCCACAACCTGAAGAACATTGACGTAGAAATTCCCCGTAACTCATTGACGGTCATCACCGGACTCAGTGGGTCGGGTAAGTCGTCGCTGGCCTTCGATACCATCTTTGCCGAAGGGCAGCGCCGCTATATCGAGACCTTCTCGGCCTACGCCCGCAACTTCCTTGGCGGCATGGAGCGCCCTGATGTCGACAAGATTACAGGCCTGTCGCCAGTCATCAGCATCGAGCAGAAAACAACCAATAAGAACCCGCGCTCAACTGTGGGCACCACCACCGAAATCTACGACTATATGCGACTGCTCTTTGCCCGTGCAGGCCGTGCCTACAGCTACATGACGGGGGAGCCGATGGTGAAATACACAGAGGAGCGCGTGGTCGACATGATACAGCACGATTACGCCGCGCGCAAGATTCTGATCCTGGCCCCTCTGGTGCGCAGCCGCAAGGGCCACTACCGCGAACTGTTCGAGAGCATGCGCCGAAAGGGCTACCTGAACATACGTGTCGACGGTGAACTGAAGGAGATAACCCGGGGCATGAAGGTGGACCGCTACAAGAATCACGACATTGAGGTGGTCATTGATAAGATGGCGATAAACGGAGAGAGCGACCGTCTGAAAAAGTCAGTGGCACTGGCCATGAAACAGGGCGAAGGTCTTATTATGATTCTCGACAAGGACACAAACGAAGCAAAGTTCTTCTCTAAACGACTGATGTGTCCTACATCCGGCATAAGTTACAGCGACCCAGCACCTAACAACTTTTCGTTCAACTCTCCACAAGGGGCCTGTCCACATTGCAAAGGATTGGGCTACATCAATGAGATTGATTTGAATAAAGTCATCCCCAACCGCAAACAGAACATCCACGAAGGAGGCATCGTACCGTTGGGTAAGTACAAGAACCAGATGATCTTCTGGCAGATTGACGCCATACTCAAGAAATATGAGTGCGACCTGAAAACGCCCATTCAGGACATCCCTGAAGAGGCATTACAAGAGGTGCTCTACGGGTCGTTGGAGAACGTACGCATCGACAAGGAATTGGTACACACGACGAGCGACTACTTTGTATCTTTCGACGGCATCATTAAATATCTGCGGCAGGTCATGGAGAATGACGACTCTACAGCAGGACAGAAGTGGGCCGACCAGTTTCTGGCAGAAACCCAGTGTCCCGAGTGTCACGGCCAGCGGCTGAACCGTGAGGCTTTATCGTATAAGATCTGGGACAAGAACATCGCCGAACTGGCCTCAATGGATATCAGCGAACTGCGCGAGTGGATTGATCATGCAGAAAAACACCTGGACAAACAGCAACGCCAGATAGCCACTGAGATATTAAAGGAAATACGCACGAGACTGGACTTCCTCTTGGAGGTCGGTCTCGACTACTTGGCGCTGAACCGCCCGTCGGCCTCGCTCAGTGGCGGTGAGAGCCAGCGTATCCGCTTAGCCACACAGATTGGCTCCCAGCTTGTCAACGTGCTCTATATCCTCGATGAACCCAGCATCGGCCTGCACCAACGTGATAACGAGCGGCTCATACGCTCACTGAAGGAACTGCGCGACTTGGGCAACACAGTCATCGTCGTCGAGCACGACCGGGACATGATGCTTGCTGCCGACTGGATTATCGACATCGGTCCCCGTGCTGGCCGCAAAGGCGGCGAGGTGATGTTTCAGGGAACGCCTAAGGAACTGCTGAAGGCCGATACGCTGACGGCAAAGTATTTAGCCCCTCCCCAACCCTCCCCCGTAGGGAGGGAGAAAGTCTCCCCTGAAGCGAAGGAGAAAACTTCCCCTACTGGGGAAGATAGGAGGGCCCTCACCCTTCGCGGTTGCACTGGCAACAATCTGAAGAATGTCACCGTAGAGTTTCCATTGGGCAAGCTCATTCTTGTTACGGGCGTCTCAGGCTCAGGCAAATCGACGCTCATCAACGAGACGCTACAGCCTATCCTGTCGAAGCACTTTTATCGCTCGCTTAAACATCCCATGCCCTACGAGAGCATTGAGGGGCTGGAGCTGATTGACAAGGTGGTCAACGTAGACCAATCCCCTTTAGGACGAACTCCTCGTTCAAATCCTGCTACCTACACTGGTGTTTTTGCTGACATACGCTCACTCTTTGTCAACCTGCCCGAAGCCAAAATCCGAGGTTACAAGCCAGGTCGATTCTCGTTTAACGTTAAGGGTGGCCGCTGCGAGACATGCGGTGGTAATGGCTACAAAACAATCGAAATGAACTTCCTGCCCGACATTCAAGTGCCTTGTGAGGAGTGTCACGGTAAACGATATAACCGCGAAACTTTGGAGGTGCGCTATAAGGGCAAGTCCATTGCCGATGTGCTCGACATGACCATCAACCAAGCTGTGGAGTTCTTTGAGAATGTGCCAGAAATCCTGCGTAAGATTAAGACCATTCAGGATGTCGGCCTTGGCTACATCAAGCTTGGGCAGCCCTCAACCACCCTCAGCGGAGGCGAAAGCCAGCGTGTGAAGTTAGCCACCGAACTGTCGAAACGCGACACGGGTAGCACAGTCTATATATTAGACGAGCCGACCACGGGCCTACACTTCGAGGACATCCGCATCTTGATGCAAGTACTCCGCCGGCTCGTAGACCGAGGCAACACCGTCATCGTCATTGAGCACAACCTTGATGTCATCCGCCAGGCTGACTGGATTATCGACATGGGCCCTGAGGGCGGCCGTCGAGGCGGTGAAATACTTACAACAGGCACTCCCGAACAGGTGGCTATGAGCCAAAAGGGGTACACTCCGTCGTTCTTGAAAAAAGAACTCGGACTTTAGTTTGGTTAGTCGCGGTCGTCGAGCACACGGAAGCGTGAACGAATGTAATCGAGAGAGTCGAAGTCCAGGGTTTCTGACTTAGCCTCCTGTTTTTCTGTCGCGCACGTCAGGAGTGCCTCGCCCTTGGTATCGCACACCACACTTTCTCCGATGTAATGGCAGAAATCGTCATCGCCTACACGGTTGCAGCCAATCAAGTAGCATTGGTTCTCGATGGCTCGGGCTCGGGTGAGTATGCGCCATGCCTGCTGACGCTTCTCAGGCCAGTTGGCAGAGACGATGATTGCATCGTACTCCCCTGCCCGACCGTAGCGTGCCCACATGGGAAAACGAAGGTCGTAGCATGTTAGCAGAAGGAAGCGACGGCCCTGCCAAGTAGCTATCACGTGGTCGTCACCAGGAGTAATGAAATCGTCCTCGTGACCATAAGTAAATAGGTGGTGCTTATCGTAGAAGAATGTCTCTTCAGGCGTGACAAAATAATGACGATTTCGGTAAAGTCCGTCGTCTGTCCTAATGAGCAGACTCCCGCTGATGGCGCAAAGCCGGTCACGCGATGTTTCACGCATCCAGCGCAGAGCGATGGAATCGGTATTTTCTGCAATATCATGCGGTTCGGTAGCAAAACCGGTAGCCCACATCTCGGGCAGGACGTAAAGGTCGGAATGGGCGTTTTCTTCGAAAAGGCGCTGTACGTTTTCCACGTTTTCATCGGGACTTGCCCACTTAACATCTGTTTGAAAAATCGTTACTTTCATAGGTAGAAGTCTTTGGTTAGTTGCCGGTACCACTCGGAGCGCTCGTTGGGAGCAGTCTCAATGACGCCCTCCGACTGCTCCAGTTCGCATGAATGCTTACGAAAAGCCATCAGAAAACGGCGGGGCTGTTTACGGGGCGTTGTCTTGACAGCACACTCACGCGACTTTAGAAATCCAGCCAGCGCAGCCTCGCTCTCAAGCCGCGCCTTGCAGTCGAATGGAATGACCAAAGAGAACTCACCATCGTCAGCGAGCAGCCGCCAAGTTGAGGCCATCAGGTCGCGATAGGATAGCGAAGCCGTGTGGCGCGCCTGAGTGCGCTGGGCATCGGGACACTCCAGGGACGCTTCGAAATAGGGCGGATTACAGACAATCGCATCAAATGGCAAGTGTTCAAAAGTCTGCACGTCTGTTTCCAAAACCTTCACATTGCCAAAAGGTGAGGCAGCAACATTCTCCCTCGCCTGCCCTACTGCATCGGAATCGATGTCTATAGCGATGACGCGGGCTGCGGGGAATCGCTGCGCCATCATCAAGGCAATCAAGCCTGTACCTGTGCCGATGTCAAGTACCGTCGGCCCGCCTTGAGCCCAGGCTCCAAGCAGGGTTCCGTCAGTACCGACTTTCATCGCACAGCGGTTCTGACGAATGGTGAATTGGCGGAATTGGAAGTAGTCGTTGGCCATAAATCGACTGCAAAGTTACTGCTTTTCATCAAAAAGTATTGTCGTTTAACTCCCTTTAACTCCATTCGCTCCTATAACTCCCAAAAAATGCGTACCTTTGCACGCTCTTAAATAGGTAAGAAAAATATGTTTTTAGATAGTCAGAATAACAAGGCATTCTCAATGATTGCCGACATAGAAGGAGATTTCAAGGACCTCATCAACGGCGTGCCCACTCCCGACGAACTGCCTATTCTGGCCGTTCGCAACCTGGTGCTCTTCCCGGGTGTGGTGTCGCCCATTCTCATCGGACGCGAGTCGAGCTCTGTGCTCATCAAGCGTGCCGAGAAGAAACAGCTGGTCATCGGCATCGTCTGCCAGCGTGACCCAGAGGTAGACGAGCCCACGTTAGAAGACCTCTTCCAATATGGCGTCTATGCAAAGGTGATCAAGCAGCTCACGCTGCCCAACGGAAACATCACAGCCATCGTTCAGGCATTGGGACGCCTGCGGCTGATTGACATCATCGGCGACCAGCCCTACCTGACCGGACACGTGGAGCAGGCCCCGGAGATACAGCCCGAGAAGCGCGACAAGGAATTCCGCACGGCGATGCAGGATCTGCGACAGCAAGTGAACCAATATATCAACATGAGCGATGATATTCCCGACGAAGCGACGTTCGCTATACAGAATATCAACAACGACGTGATGGCGCTGAACTTCACCTGCTCGAACATGCCGTTCAGCATCAAGGAGAAGATGGCGTTGCTCGAGTCGGAATCCGTCAAGGAGCGTCTGTTTGCCACGATGAAAGTGCTGAACCGCGAGATTAACCTGCAGCATCTGAAGGCCGATATACGCAATAAGACGCGTGAGGACCTTGACGAGCAACAGCGCAACTACTTTCTGCAGCAGCAGATTAAGAACCTGCAGGCCGAGATGGGCAATGGGGAATCGTCGCCCGAAAAGAACGAACTGCTGAAGAAAGCCGAGAAGAAACATTGGCCCGAAGATGTAGCAAAAGTCTTCTATAAAGAGGCCGACAAACTGGACACCCTGAATCCGCAAAGTCCCGATTTCAACGTACAACTGACCTATCTGCAGACAATGGTTGACCTGCCTTGGGGCGAATACACCAATGACGACCTGAACCTGAAGCGTGCGCAGAAGATTCTTGATCGCGACCATTATGGCATGGAGAAGGTGAAGGAGCGCATTCTGGAGCACATGTCGGTGCTCTCGCTGCGTGGCGACCTGAAGTCCCCCATCATTTGTCTATACGGCCCTCCGGGTGTGGGCAAGACCTCGTTAGGCAAATCGATAGCAGCAGCCATGAAGCGCAAATACGTGCGCATCTCTTTGGGCGGTCTGCACGACGAGGCTGAGATTCGCGGTCACCGCCGCACGTATATTGGTGCTATGCCCGGCCGCATCATCAAGTCGATTCAGAAGGCCGGTTCGTCGAACCCCGTCTTCATTCTCGACGAGATTGACAAGGTGACACAGAACACCCACAACGGCGACCCCGCTTCGGCCCTGCTCGAAGTGCTTGACCCTGAACAGAACAATGCCTTCCACGACAACTATCTGGACGTCGACTACGACCTGTCGAAGGTGCTCTTCATAGCTACAGCCAATAATCTGGCCACCATTCCAGGCCCCTTGCGCGACCGTATGGAGATCATCGAGGTAAGTGGCTACATTACTGAGGAGAAGATTGAGATTGCCAAGCGCCACCTCATACCCCGCGAGATGGAGAACACGGGTCTGAACTTGGTCGAGAAGAAGCCCTCGCTGAACAAGGCGGCCATCGAAATGATTATCGAACGTTATACCCGTGAGAGCGGTGTTCGCCAGTTAGAGAAGCAAATCAACAAGGCGATGCGCAAGCTGGCTTTCAAGCAGGCTCTGAATGGCGAGATGCCTTACAACAAGATTACGCCGACCGAGGTGGAGGAACTGTTAGGAAATCCCCCATTCTATCGCGATATATATCAAGGCAACGACTACGCAGGCGTTGTTACAGGACTGGCCTGGACGAGCGTTGGCGGCGAAATACTGTTCATCGAGACGTCGCTCTCAAAAGGCAAGGCCGGCAAGCTGACGCTGACAGGCAATCTGGGCGATGTTATGAAGGAGTCGGCGATTATTGCTTTAGAATACGTCAAGGCCCACGTCAGCAAACTGGGCGTCGACTACCGCATTTTCGACCACTACAACATCCATATCCACGTGCCCGAGGGCGCTACGCCTAAGGATGGCCCGTCGGCAGGTATCACGATTGCCACGAGTATTGCGTCTGCCCTGACCCAGCGCAAGGTGCGCAAGAATACGGCCATGACAGGTGAGATAACGCTTCGCGGAAAGGTGTTGCCCGTCGGCGGCATCAAGGAAAAGATTCTGGCTGCCAAGCGTGCCGGCATCACCGACATCATGATGTGCCGCGAGAACGAGAAAGATGTGAACGAGATTCCCGACATCTACCTGAAGGGCGTCACGTTCCACTATGTTGAGAACGTTCAGGACGTATGGGACTTCGCCCTGACTAAGGAAATCGTGAAAAACCCCATGCCGTTTGAGATTCCTGAGGAAGAAGAGAAGAAATGACGTTTGAACTGCAACATACTGATACAGCCAGCGACGCCCGCGCAGGACTGATTACGACCGATCATGGTCAGATTAAGACGCCCATCTTCATGCCGGTAGGTACGGTTGGCAGCGTCAAGGGTGTACACTTCGCCGAGCTGCGTGAGCAGGTGAAGGCGCAGATTATTCTGGGCAACACTTATCACCTCTACCTGCGTCCTGGTCTCGACACGCTCAGAAAGGCAGGCGGACTGCATAAGTTCAATACGTGGGACCGTCCCATCCTGACTGACTCGGGCGGCTTTCAGGTATTCTCGCTGACCAGCATCCGCAAGCTGCGCGAAGAGGGCTGTGAGTTCCGCTCACACATCGACGGTTCGAAGCACGTCTTTACGCCTGAGAACGTGATGGACACGCAGCGCATCATCGGTGCCGACATCATGATGGCTCTCGATGAGTGCCCCCCCGGACAGAGCGACTATCAGTATGCCAAGAAGTCATTAGGACTGACTCAGCGCTGGCTCGACCGCTGCATCAAGCGATTCAACGAGACCGAACCGTTGTACGGCTACCAACAGTCGCTATTCCCCATCGTTCAGGGCTGTACCTATAAAGACCTGCGCCAGGACGCTGCCAAGCACGTAGCCGACAAGGGAGCCGACGGCAACGCCATAGGCGGACTGGCCGTTGGCGAGCCCACCGAGGTGATGTACGAAATGATAGAGGTAGTGAACGAGATTCTGCCCAAGGACAAGCCCCGTTACCTGATGGGTGTCGGAACGCCCCAGAACATACTTGAGGCCATTGAGCGTGGCGTTGACATGTTCGACTGCGTGATGCCTACCCGCAACGGCCGTAATGCGATGCTCTTTACCTACGAGGGCACGATGAACATGCGCAATAAGAAATGGGAGCAGGACTTCACGCCCATCGACCCCGACGGCTGCGACATCGACCGTCTCCACACAAAGGCCTACCTGCACCACCTGTTCAAGGCTCAGGAACTGCTCGCGCTTCAGATAGCCTCAATCCACAACCTGGCCTTCTATCTGCGACTGGTCACCGATGCCCGACAGCACATCGTCGAGGGCGACTTCACACCGTGGAAGCGCTCTGTCATTGAACAACTTGGAAGAAGAAGATGAAGAAACTGAAGATAAGGAAAAAGAAGAAGCAGAAGAGCTTTGCACAGATCAGAAGTCACGTGAAGCGCTACCGCCGCCGTCGTGCCTTCAGCCGGGCTATGCACCGCATCGGCCACTGGTTCCGCTGGCTGAGGTATCTGAAATACCTCAACCCCTTCCACTACTTGAAGCGCATCGACCGCTATATCATCAAGAAGTTCATTGGAACGTACATCTACTCCATTCTGCTCATTATCTCCATCTCTATCGTCTTCGACGTCAACGAGAATCTGGCCAAGTTCACCACGAACCACGCGCCGCTGAAGGCAATCGTACTTGACTACTACGCTAACTTCGTGCCCTACTTCGCCAACCTCTTCTCGCCGCTGTTTGTCTTCATCGCCGTCATCTTCTTCACCTCGAAGCTGGCGGGTAACAGCGAGATTATTGCGATGCTGGCCTCTGGGCTCAGCTTCCGCCGGCTGATGCGTCCCTACTTCATATCAGCGGCGCTCATTGCTGCGCTGAACTACTATCTCGGCGCATACGTCATTCCTGAGGGAACGGTCGTCCGCCAGAACTTTGAGGAGAAATACAAGAACAACAAGAAGATAACTTCGGCACAAAACGTACAGCTGCAGGTGGGAAAAGGCACTATTGCCTATATCCAGCAGTACGACGACAAGACGAAGACGGGCTACGGATTCTCGCTCGATAAGTTCGAGAAGAAGAAACTCGTGAGCCACATGACGGCCAGCGTCATCAATTACGACACCATCAGCGACTCGCGATTCCACTGGCGCGCCCGCAACTATAAAATCAGGACGCTGAAAGGACTGCGCGAGCAGATAACCTCTGGCGCCGAAATCGATACGACCATTATGATGGAGCCGATGGACCTGGTTTTCTTCAAAGGCCAGCAGGAGACGTTTACCAGCCCCGAGCTGCGCGAGTACATTTCAAAGCAGCAGGAGCGCGGTTCGCAGAACGTCGTGCAGTACGAGGTGGAGTACCACAAGCGCATAGCGATGTCGTTTGCCTCGTTCATCCTGACTGTCATCGGCGCCTCGCTCTCGTCACGCAAGCGTAAGGGTGGTATGGGCCTTTATCTTGGTATTGGTCTCGCCCTGTCGTTTGCCTACATCCTGCTGCAAACCATCTCGGCAACTTTTGCCATCAATGCGGGCACACCGGCCATGCTGGCCGAGTGGATTCCTAACATTTTATATATTTTCATCGCCTACTTCTGTTGGCGACAAGCACCAAACTAAGATGAAATTTGAAGAGACATACTTGAACGACAACATCCTCGATGCGCTTTATGATATGCACTTCGACGAGATGACTCCCATACAGGAAAAATGCATTCCCGAAATACTTGACGGCTACGACGTGCTTGGTGTGGCCCAAACCGGTACGGGAAAGACAGCAGCCTACCTGCTGCCTATCCTATCGATGCTCGACGACGGCGACTACCCCAAGGACGCCATCAACTGTGTCGTCATGTCGCCCACGCGCGAGCTGGCACAGCAGATTGACCAGGCTATGCAGGGCTTCGGCTACTATCTCGACGGTGTGTCGAGTGTGGCCGTCTACGGTGGCAACGACGGCAACCGCTACGACCAGGAACTGCGAGGCATGCGCTTGGGCGCCGATGTGCTCATTGCTACGCCAGGCCGCCTGCTCAGCCACTTGAAGGTAGGCAACCTCGACCTCTCGCGCTGTTCATTCTTTGTGCTCGACGAGGCCGACCGCATGCTCGACATGGGTTTTTCTGAAGACATCATGAAGATTGTCGCTCAGTTGCCTAAGTCGTGTCAGCGCGTGATGTTCTCGGCAACGATGCCATCGAAGATCCGCGAGCTGGCCGTCTCGTTGCTCCACGACCCTGTTGAGATAAAGCTCGCCGTCTCGAAGCCTGCCGAGAAGATCCAGCAGTCGGCCTATGTCTGCTACGATCCGCAGAAGCTGGGCATCATCGAGCACTTGTTCAAGAACGGCGACCTGCAGCGCGTCATCATCTTCTCAGGCAAGAAAGAACGCGTAAAAGACATCACCCGCCGACTGAAGCGCATGAAAATCAACTGCGCCGAGATGCACAGCGACCTTTCGCAGGCCGAGCGCGACGACGTGATGTACCGCTTCAAGGCCGGACAGGTTGACGTGCTCGTTGCCACAGATATTGTCAGTCGAGGCATCGACATCGATGACATCCGTATCGTGCTGAACTACGACGTGCCCCACGACGCAGAGGACTACGTCCACCGCATAGGCCGAACTGCACGTGCCGACCGCGACGGTGTAGCCATCACCTTCGTCAACGATACTGAAATCTACAAGTTTCAGGGAATAGAGCACTTCTTGGGCAAGGAGGTTGAGAAACGCCCGCTGCCCGAAGGTCTTGGCGAGGGACCTGAATACACCAAGCGCGAGAAGAAGCACTCCAACACCCGGCGTCACGGCCGTTGGCACAGCAAGGGTAACGGCCAGCGGAATCAGAAGAAGAAAAAGGTGAAGAATGATAAGTGAAAAACGGGTGCGCATATCTTGACGCACCCGTTTTTCCTTTTCTTACTGCTTGCCCATCAACTGTGCCACGAAAAGATTTGGATCCATGTTGGGCGTTACATATTCCACCATTTCCTGCCAAACGTGCGTTTTATCTCATTCATAACTCCAAGAAACAACGGCCCATGAGCCGAGGTATCTTCCAGTTTGGCATCGCTCAACTCCACAGGAATCTTAGGGAGTTTACCACCAAACATCTGGCAGTTAAACTCTTCAAACTTCTGTTCTATATATGGAATCGTCGCTTTCACTTATTCTTCCTCCAATTTCTTGCGCAGTTCCTCTATCTTCCTGTCTATCTCAGCCTTCATCTCTGCGAGTTTTTCCAATTCCTGATGATACTCTCTATGCTTTTCATTTTCCGAAGAAGGAGAACTGATGTTTATAGTGGAATCTGAGTCGTCCCTAAGACCAAGTTTCTTGATACGCGATGAAATTCCACCAGTATTCCTGTTCATCAGCGATGCAATCTCCGAAGTACTCAGTCCCTGTCTGTAATACTCTGTCAGTTTCTTATCTTCCTCGTCATCCCACTTGGCATACGCATTAGCATGGAGTCGTTTCTGCCTTTCCATATAGGAAGATAGCTCCGAAGATATCACAGATGGCGTTGCATCGTGGAACGGCAAAGGCTCAGAGAATGGTGTGACTTCTACGAAAGGCAAATCGGCATTCTCACCAGCATACTGTTTGATAGCCTCAATGAATGGTTTGCCGTATGCCTTTGCCTTGTATTCGCCAAAGCCATATACATCGGCCATAGCTTCTAATGTAGTGGGACGCTTTAATACCAAGTCTTGCAGTGACTTATCAGACATTACGATGAAGGCAGGCTTGCCAATTTCTGCAGCCACTTGTCTGCGCACTTCTCGCAGACGACTAAATAGGTCATTCGATAGTCCTTGGCCGATAGTAGCCCATTCTGCCTCACGCTCCTCTCTTTGTTTCTTTCTACGAGACTTAACAGTAAACTCTTCACGACTGATGACTGCAAGTTGCACATCCTGCTTTCCGTAAAGCACCTCTTGTCCTAACGGAGTGATATGCAGATGACGGTCTTCGTTATAGGCTATCTCAAAGAATCCCATCTGTAGCATCTGCAACAGATAATCGTGCCAGTCGCGGGCTGAGATGTCGCGCCCTGCACCGAAGGTTTTTATCTCATTATACTTATTGCTAACAACATCGGGTGACAACGTCCCGCGCAAGATGTCAACCATCAGCGTAAAACCTATCTTCTCCTTAGTGCGGACAATAGCAGAGAGAGCTTTCTGTACGATTGTCGTACCATCGAACATCTGTGGCGGTGTATGGCATGCGTCACAGTTGCCACAACTTTTCTCGCTGATTTCTCCAAAGTAGTTCAGCAATATGCGACGACGGCAAACCTGTGCCTCGGCATATTCCTGCATACGTTGTAGTTTGTCAAGGTTGATTTCTTGCAGCCCGCTTTCGTCGGCAAATTTACGTAGCGTAATGATGTCCTGCAGGTTATAGAACAACACCGTCTCACAAGGCAGGCCATCACGCCCTCCACGCCCAATCTCCTGATAGAAACTTTCAATGCTCTTAGGCAAGTTGTAGTGTACAACAAACCGCACGTTGCTCTTATCAATGCCCATTCCGAAGGCAATCGTAGCACAAATTACCTGAACCCTGTCGTTCTGGAAATCATCCTGCACTTGGTTTCGTTCCGAATTAGGCAGTCCGGCATGATACACACCAGCAGAGAACCCGTCTTGCTTTAACTTTGCAGCCAGTGTCTCTGTTGTCTTACGGGCCAGACAATATATGATGCCGCTCTCCTGCGGATGACGGTGTATCAGTTCCTCAATGGAGCGCAACTTATCCTTTGCAGAATAACCGCGTTTTACGTCAAGACTCAGATTCGGACGGTCAAAGCTGCTGATATATGTCTTTGCATCCTTGATGTTCAACTGTACTAGAATATCCTCCTTGGTAATCTTGTCTGCCGTAGCCGTCAGGGCCATGATAGGTACAAGAGGAAATAGTTCCTTCAATTTTCTCAACTGCGTGTATTCTGGTCTGAAATCATGTCCCCAGCCTGATATACAGTGAGCCTCGTCAATGGCAAACAGCGACACATGCGCTTTCTGCAGAATCGTTAGCACGCCGCCTACAAGCCGTTCAGGAGATATATATAGCAACTTCACCTTTCCGTCAATGCAGCGATTGATAATGTCGCGGTTATACCCTTCATCGTTGCTGCTGTTCAATGCCTCCGCAGCAATACCATTCATCCGCAAACCCTCAACTTGGTCTTTCATCAACGATATAAGTGGTGACACGATGACCGCAATTCCTTCCATCAGCAACGCTGCCATCTGAAAGCAAAGCGATTTCCCACCTCCCGTTGGCATAAGCACTAATGAATCACCTCCGCTGATGGTATAGGTGATGATTTCCTCCTGCAAAGGACGAAACTCATCATAGCCGTAATAAGTTTTTAATAAATGCCTAATTTTCTCTGTATTCACGATAGAGTCTATTTCATTTTCAACATCTTCATTACCAATTTGGCTACAAATTTAAGAAAAAAAGAGCAAAGAAGCGTTATTGCCAGTATTTTTACACATATTTTAATATAAGGAACCCCATAGAAATGAAAGACATACACAATCTAACAGCATAGTTGACATGGAAATAAATACTGGGAAACAGGGGAAAAGGTACTGGTAAACAGGGAGAGAGGTGCCATGTAACGAGATTCGACCGCCCGCCCTTATCAATTGGGGCGAGCGGCCTTATATCTGTGAGCGGACGGACTTATATTTGCGAGCGACCGCTGAACTCTGAGTTTTAACGCTTAGAGGTATTACGGCAGCAATAGTCCATCAACTATCTGGCTAATGTGACCCTTCACCAAGGCCGTAACGTGTTGATAGTTTGTGATATATGGTGAATGGTCTGTTTGTGCCTATTTCTGGGGTCAGAAAGATGGTGGCTTGTCAGTATAAAGCGGCTGGTTATACACACAAAGGCAGTGGGTTTTGCTTTGCTGACCTTGGTCAGCAAAGCAAATGGCGGCTCCAAGCAAGACGTTTGGCGGCCCCAAACGAGCTGAATGGCGGCTCCAAACTGGGCGGATGGAGGCTCCAAACGAAGTGGACGCAGACGGGATGCTGACGCGTGCAAAGAACTATTCACCGTAATAAGCTGGCAATGAGTGACTTACTGAATAGTGAAGGGTTGTGAAGGGGGATGAGGCAGTTGGTAAAGAGAGCAGCCGCCTATGGCCACGACCATGCCGCAGACGCTTACTCCTTAAAACGGTCGCCCCAGTACGCCACCATGCGCTCATAGAGTTTCTGCTCAGAGGGCGAGTGCTGTCCGTGCCAGAGCCGCTCGCCGACAAGTGCGTCGGGCATGTACTGCTGCGGGGTGAAGTGCCCGGGAAAGTCGTGCGGGTATTTATAGCCGTCGTGATAGCCCAGGTCCTTCATCAACTGCGTCGGCGCGTTGCGGATGGGCAGCGGGACAGGCTGGTTGCCTGTACGGCGCACCAGGTCGAGGGCTGCATCAATGCCCAGATAGGCCGAGTTGCTCTTGGGCGACGTAGCCAGATAGACGGTTGCCTCAGCCAACGGGATACGCCCCTCAGGCCACCCAATCTTCTGGATGACGTCGAAGGCCGTGTTGGCCAGCAGCAGCGCGTTAGGATTGGCCAGCCCAATGTCCTCAGCCGCCGAGATGACCAACCGCCTGGCAATAAACTTCGGATCTTCGCCGCCCTCAATCATCCGGGCCAGCCAGTAGAGCGCTGCGTCTGGGTCGCTGCCACGTATCGACTTGATGAAGGCCGAGATGATGTCGTAGTGCATCTCGCCGTCCTTGTCATAGGCCAGCG
>JAEEGJ010003613.1_pt1 | contig 57786 bp, 50 predicted proteins | sample 8958761 | NCBI WGS metagenome assembly JAEEGJ01 (sample SAMN16246546, study PRJNA631951) | gut metagenome | biome: gut microbiome; feature: rumen; material: RS-attached | host: Bos | place: Iran: Karaj | collected 2018-10 | reverse complement strand
TAGTCCGAAATCTTCTGTTTCATTCTACATACAAGACCAATCCTTTTAAGTATTCCCCTTCGGGGTGATAGATATTGATGGGATGATCGGCGGGCTGATGCAACTGGTGGAGGATGCGCACCTTACGACCTGCCTGGGCAGCAGCCGTGAAGACAGCATTGCGGAAATGATCCTTGGTAACCACCTGCGAACAGCTGAATGTGAAGAGGATACCACCCTTCTGAATCTTCTGGAAAGCCTTGTTATTCAGGCGGGTATAACCTTTAAGGGCATTATGGAGTGCCCCACGGTGCTTGGCAAAGGCAGGCGGATCGAGAATGATGAGATCGTACTGATCGCCAGCCTGCTCGAGATACTTGAAGGCATCCTCGCAGAAAGCCTGATGGCGCGCATCGCCGGGGAAATTGAGCTCTACATTGCGGTTGGTGAGTTCGATGGCCTTGGCACTGCTATCGACGGAATGGACTAACTTAGCCCCACCGCGCATGGCATAAAACGAGAATCCACCGGTGTAGCAGAACATATTGAGTACGCTCTTACCCTTAGCAAAGCGCTCAAGGAGCGCACGGTTCTCGCGCTGATCGACGAAGAAACCAGTCTTCTGACCGCGCAACCAATCGACATAGAACTTCAGGCCGTTCTCGAGGGCCACATTATCGGTGGAACCGCCGTAAAGGAAGCCGTTTTGCATCTCTTCCATAAACGGCAGCGTAGTCTCGCTCTTGTAATACACATGCTCGAGGCGCGAATCCATCACCTTGACCAACTGCTCTGCAATCTCCTTACGACAGAGGTGCATGCCGATGCTATGGGCCTGCATGACGGCCGTCTTGCCGTAGACATCGATAATGAGTCCAGGCAGATTGTCGCCCTCGCCATGAACCAGACGATAGGTGTTATTATCGGGATTATCGGCAATGCCGATGGCCTGGCGCATCTTCAAGGCCGAAGCCAGGCGTAAAGCCCAAAACTCGGCATCGATCTCGACATCGCTGAACGTGAGCACACGCACGGCGATGGAGCCCTGCTGGTAATGACCGATGGCGATAAAATCGCCGTTATTGGTAACTACACGCACAATGTCGCCTTCGGCGATATCCTTGTCGGCATGCTGGATGGCCCCTGAGAACACCCAGGGATGAAAACGGAGCAAAGACTCCTCCTTACCTTTCTTGAGTACTATCTGTTTCATCATTATTCTTAGTTTGCTGAATGGGTTCGGGTTCTGGTACAATCACCAGTTCATAATCGCCAGTCTCCTTGAGGCGCTGCAGCTCATGATACATGCGGACACAAGCCCAGGCATCGATGGCGGCATATTGTTTCTGCGAGTCGGTCAGGATGTCGCGCTCCCAATTGGACAGACGCTCTTTCTTACTGATGCGCTCGTGGAAGAGATTGGCATAGAGCTTCATCAGACTCTGATCCTCGATGCCTACCTCATGACACATGTCCTGAAGATCGATAAAATCGCCGGGACGGAACGGACCGAGTTCGTGGAGCGAGAGCAGATCGTTGTTCCAAGCCAAGCCAACCTTCGTCACCTCACGATCGGTGAGCAGACGGATGATGGCGGGACAAAGGCCCATATGATTAAGACGGAACAGGAAACAGCAGTCGTCGGTAGCCACCTGCAACAGCGAGCACTTGAAACGGGAACCTTTTTTAAAAGCAGGGCGCGTCTCGGTATCGAGGCCGAGAACGGGTTGCGAAAGCAGGTAATCCACACTGCGTTCAGCTTCCTCAGGGCTCAGCACAACGATGATCTTGCCAGGGAAAATAACCCGCTGCATGTCGGGAATCAGGCTCTTATCAAGCTTGTTATATATTAACTTTTTCATTTCTGTGTGCAAAATTACTAAAAAAAACGCGATTTATGATGAAATCTGAGTTTTTTAAACTACTTTTGCAACAAATTATCGAAATGAACGGAAAAATGGCAAAGAAAAAGAAAGCTAAAAGCGAAAAAAGCAGTTCCAGCAACCTCTCGGGTGTGTTGGGCTTTAAGGATATATTATTGAACGAGCGACTGAAGTTCTTCCTGGGCTTCGTGCTCTTTGTGCTGGCCATCTACATGACCTTCGCATTCATATCGTACTTCTCGACGGGTGCGGCCGACCAGAGTCTGATAGAGGATCCGCGCGATGGCGAGGTGCTGAATGAGCATCATGAGTTTGCCAACACCTGCGGCAGCTTCGGTGCATACCTTTCATGGTACTTCATCAAGCGCTGTTTCGGACTATCGGCCTTCCTGATCCCATTGTTCATCTTCCTGCTGGGCATTCACCTTATTAAAGCATATAGGGTGAACCTGCTGAAGTGGTTCTTCTCGCTGATGATCCTGATGATATGGGCATCGGTGACATTTGCCAAGTTCCTGACGCCATTCTTCGAGGATGCATGCTACAGCCCTGGCGGCGATCACGGCATGTACATCAGCCAGTATATCGAGAACCTGATAGGACTGCCCGGACTCACGGCTCTGCTGGGACTGGTGGCCATCGCATTCCTGACCTACCTGAGCGCCGAGACCATCTTCGTGATTCGCAAGATACTGAATCCATCAAGGTTTATCGACAAGGTGAAGTTCAAGGTAACTACGGGTAAATCGAGCGACGACGAGAGTTACGAGAACCAGATAGAGAGCGGCGAGGACGACAACCTGGTGTTCGACGATCCCTCGAAGCAGGAAGTGATCTTCGGCAAGGACGGCAAGGCCGACCTGGTGATTGACGAGGGTTATCAGAACGAGGACAACACCAACGACGTGAAGCATATCAAGCCCGTGAAGCCACAAGTACCCAAGCCCGCCGGAACGGACGATGTGGACATGAAGGTGGAAGTGGCCAAAGGTGACGTGGAGACGGCCGATGCCAAGACACTCGTGGACGTGGAGAGTATGGAGCCCTACGATCCAAAGCGCGACTTGGTGAACTACAAGTATCCGACACTCGACCTGCTGAAGAAATACGACAACGACGGTAAGCCGTATATCGACATGGCCGAGCAGACAGCCAATAAGAACAGGATCGTGGAGGTACTGCGTAACTTCGGCGTAGAGATAGCCAGCATCAAGGCTACCGTTGGTCCTACCATCACACTTTACGAGATTACGCTGGCACCGGGTGTGCGTATCGCACGTGTGCGATCGCTGGAGGATGATATCGCCCTGAGTCTCTCGGCCCTCGGCATTCGTATCATCGCCCCGATTCCCGGTAAGGGAACGGTAGGTATCGAGGTTCCAAACGCCAAACCATCGATTGTGTCGATGGAGTCGATACTGAACTCGAAGAAATTCCAGGAGAGTCAGATGGAACTTCCTTGTGCGCTGGGTAAGACGATTACCAACGAGGTATTCATGTTCGACCTGGCAAAGGCGCCCCACTTGCTGGTGGCTGGTGCTACCGGTCAGGGTAAGTCAGTAGGATTGAACGCCATCGTCACCTCTTTATTATATAAGAAGCATCCGGCAGAGTTGAAGATTGTGCTGGTTGACCCGAAGAAGGTGGAGTTCTCGATCTATAATCCGCTGATTAACCACTTCCTGGCAAAGGTGCCCGATGAGGATGCCGATCCGATTATCACCGACGTGACGAAGGTGGTACGCACGCTGAACTCACTGTGTAAGCTGATGGATACGCGTTACGATCTGCTGAAAGAGGTGGGCGCACGTAACATCAAGGAATACAACAAGAAGTTCATCGACCGCAAGATTCCACCACGTGGCGGACACGGATTCATGCCTTACATCGTGGTGATTATCGATGAGTTTGGTGATCTGATCATGACGGCTGGTAAGGAGATTGAGTTGCCTATCGCCCGTATCGCCCAGTTGGCACGTGCCGTGGGTATCCACATGGTGATTGCCACTCAGCGCCCGACGACCACGATCATCACTGGTAACATCAAGGCTAACTTCCCCGCCCGTATCGCCTTCAAGGTAAGTGCCGGTATCGACTCGAAGACCATTCTGGACCGCACCGGTGCCCAGCAGCTGATAGGCCGAGGCGACATGCTGTTCCTGAATGGTTCGGAACCCGTGCGTGTACAGTGTGCTTTCGTAGATACCCCAGAGGTGGAGCGCATCAACGAGTTTATTGCTGATCAGCAGAGCTATGGCGCACCATTCGAACTGCCTGAGCCAGATCAGCCTGAGGCCGACTTCGGCGACGGTGGTGAGAAGGATGTGGATATGCAGCATCTGGATCCACTGTTTGAGGATGCTGCCCGACTCATCGTCATCAATCAGAGCGGAAGTACATCGCTGATACAGCGTAAGTTCGCCATCGGTTACAACCGCGCCGGGCGACTGATGGATCAGTTGGAGAAGGCTGGTGTGGTGGGTGCCGCCATGGGTTCGAAACCTCGCGAGGTGATGATTCAGGACGAAATGAGTTTGAATAATCTGCTCAGCGGACTGAGGTGAGGAATTGAGAATTGAACATTGAGAATTGAACATTAAGGTTGTAATTAAAAGGATAATGAAAAAGATTTGTTTTCTGATAACAGCGATGCTGCTGAGCGTCGCTACTTACGGGCAGACCGCTAAGAGTGTGCTCGACAAGGCGGCCGCCAATGTTTCGGCCAAGGAAGGTATTAGGGCTAACTTCAAGATGACTGGTAGTCATGGCAACACCAGCGGACAGATAGCCGTAAAGGGTCGTAAGTTCTATGCCACCACGCCGATGGCTACCGTATGGTTCGACGGCAAGACACAGTGGACCTATATGAAAAACAACGACGAGGTGAACATCAGCAACCCCACAGAGGCTCAGCTGCAGGCCATTAATCCCTACAACTTCATTAACCTCTATAAGAAGGGTTACAACTACACGCTGAACAAGAGCGGCAATGACTTTGTGGTTCATCTAACGGCAACAAACGCCAACGCCAAGATCAAAGAGATGTTTATCAGCATCAACAAGAACAACTATAATCCCACCCAGGTGAAGCTGTTGCAGGGTAAGAAGTGGACCATTTTCGACATTACTGACCTGAAGAAGCAGGCCGTAGCCGACAGCCAGTTCCGCTTTAACTCAAAGGATTTCCCCTCGGCCGAAGTGATAGACCTGAGATGAGGATACATTAAAGATTAAACATTAAAATTGAATTGATCGACTATGAACAGACTTGAACTATACAAACTGCTGCGCAAGAACACGAACCTGAGTTATAAGCGCAGCCCTGCTTTTGAGCAGAACAAATGGGCCAAGGCATTGATATACTTCGGCGGTGTGATGTTCGGCATATACCTGATTATGTATGGTGCTATCATTGGTGCTAGTGCCGATGGTGAGGCTGGCATGATGCTGGCCTTTGCACCCATCTGGTTGGCGATAGATTTCCTGCTGCGCTTCATTGTGCAGACCACACCAGGCATGATGGTGAAGCCCTATATTCTGCAGCCCATCTCGCGCTATACGGCCATTGAGTGTTTCCTGATTTCATCGCAGGTAAGCGGTTATAATTTTCTATGGCTGGCGATGTTTATTCCCTACTCCATCATCATCCTCATAGCCGGTGCCGGATTCTGGGCAGTATTGCTGGAACTGATCGCCTGTGAGTTGCTGATTGTGCTGAATAGTCAGGTGTATCTTTTCTGGCGCACGCTGGTAAATCGCTCGGTGCTCTGGATTATTCCGGCAATGGTGATGTATGCCCTGCCCTTCACACCGCTCTTTATCAAAATGAGCGAGAAAACCTTCTCGTGGATGATGGACACCTATAAAATGGTAGGCACAGGCTGGTACTTCGTGCCGATCGTCATATTGCTGCTGGTAGCCATGTTCTTCATCAATCGCTGGTTCCAGTTCAAGTATGTGTACGAGGAGATCTCGAAGAAAAAAGAGCGCGAGCTGAAGCACGTATCTGAGTTCTCGTTCCTGAACCGATTCGGACTTGTGGGCGAGTATATGAAGATTGAGGCAAAGTCGAACATGCGAAACAAGACCATGCGTACACGTTGTATCATGAGTCTGGCACTGATCGTGGTGTTCTCGGCCCTGATAGCCTATACCAACATCTACGACAACGAACTGGCACTGAACTTCTGGTGCCTGTACTGCTTCGCCATCTACGGCATGACGGCGCTCATCAAGATTATGGGACAGGAAGGCAACTACATCGACCTGCTGATGATGCATCGTGAAAACATTGTGGCCCTGCTGACGGCTAAGTTCTGGTTCTACAGTGCCGTGTTGGTGATTCCCTTTATCATCATGCTGCCAGCCGTGTTTACAGGCAAGTTCTCGCTGCTGATGCTCTTTGCCTATATGCTGCTGATGGCCGGATTCCTGCACTTCGTCATTTTCCAATTGGCCGTATACAACAAGCAAACATTACCTCTGCAGCAGAAAGTAACAGCCAAGGGTAACTTTGAGAACGGCATGCAGATCGTCATTGAACTGACGGCACTGATTGGTCCGATCATGTTGACGGGAATCGGCTATCTGATAATAGGTCTGACCTATACATATATAATAATGTGTATCATCGGACTGGCGTTTATAGCCACCAATCAACTATGGATAAAAAACATCTATAAACGCATGATGATACGCCGATATGAGAACATTGAGGGCTTCCATAGCACCAGAGAATAACTTTTTCTAAAGAAAATCGCGAAAAAGTTTGGTGGAATCAAAAAAAGTGTGTACCTTTGCACCCGCTAAACAAAAGGATGCACCCGTAGCTCAGTTGGTAGAGCACCTGACTCTTAATCAGGGTGTCCAGGGTTCGAGCCCCTGCGGGTGTACAAAGAGGAGGCAAGAGAACCTCCTTTCTTTTTGAAAAAACATTTTGGTCTGCACCCGTAGCTCAGTTGGTAGAGCACCTGACTCTTAATCAGGGTGTCCAGGGTTCGAGCCCCTGCGGGTGTACTTTTTTTCTTCAGAGTTTTTATATGAAGGTTGCCGATATGGCTCAGTTGGTAGAGCAACGCATTCGTAATGCGTAGGTCCCCGGTTCGAGTCCGGGTATCGGCTCACACGAATCACAGAAATTTACTTAAGCGGAATTAGCACATCGGTAGTGCACGGGCTTCCCAAGCCTGGGAGGCGGGTTCGATTCCCGTATTCCGCTCAAGCCAGAATATAAGAATGCAGGCTCTCGTTCACAAGGGCCTGCATTCTTTTTTGTATCGCTATTAGGCTTATCTAAGTCGCAAGCCTTCACCTACACGGATCTGATGATCGGGCGACAGATGATTCATCTTGTAGAGGTTCTTCAGGCGAATGCCGTATTTCTGGGCAATCGTATACATGGACTCGCCTGGCTGCACATAATGCAGACGGTTCTTATACTCCTTCGGGGCCTTCTTCTGCTTCTTCTTCAGCCAGATAATCTCACCCTCTTCCAGACGATCCTTCTTATTGCGCTCGTTGTACTTGGCAATCTTACGGTAGCTGATGCCCACCTCCTCACCAATAGCCTTGAAGGTGTCACCCTGGCGGGCTACCAGATAATAGTTCTTATTGAAGATACGGATGACGTGGAGTGAAGCACCATTCACCTGCTGATCCTTCGTACGCTGAGTCATGAACTTATCGTAGCCCTTGGCATTATCGTACTGATTGAGCTTATATAATTCGATAATCTCAATGAGTTTGTTGGCATATTGGGGATTAGTGGCATAGCCGGCAGCCTTTAATCCCCTAGCCCAACCTTTATAATCGGTAGTTCCCAGACTGAACAGCGAACTGTATCGACGAGAGGTTGTGAGGAAACGCGAGTGGTCTTCATACGACTCATAGGCTGAGCTGTAAGCACGGAAGCACTCACCGCGCGCATCATCGTCGTGATAGCTTGTAGGGCCTGTCCAGCCGTTATGGCACTTAATACCAAAGTGGTTGTTGGCCTTGAGGGTGAGTTCACTCCTACCGGCTCCACTCTCAAGCAACCCCTGTGCCAAAGTAATGGATGCAGGAATCTTATAGCGCTGCATCTGCTCGATGGCGATGTCCTTATACTGATTGATATATTGCTGATAGGCCTGATTCCATCGCACCTGAGCAGAGGCACTCAGAGCCAGAAAAAGGGCCGCAGTCATAAAAAACTTCCTCATAATCGTTATATTTCTTTGCAAAAGTAGTGATTTCTCTCGAATAATTTGTATATTTACGATTAAAAATCGTGAAGATACTCCATCTCGGCATAAAAAATAATGCAATTATTTTGTTCTGCTCTCGATTTTTCGTATCTTTGTCCCCAAAATTACGCGATTTATGAAAGAACTGGAACTAAAATCCGTTATTAAGGTGTGTCAGATGGAGGAATTGACAGCCGAAGAACAACATTTGTTAGAACTGGCAATCGAGGCCACAGGTCGCAGCTATGCTCCCTATTCCAAGTTTCATGTAGGTGCTGCGGTGAGACTGGAGAACGGCGTAGAGATCATAGGCTGTAATCAGGAGAATGCGGCCTATCCATCAGGACTCTGTGCCGAGCGTACGGCTCTCTTTGCTGCGGGAGCCCAATATCCGGATGTTCCAGTAAAAATGCTCTCGATAGCGGCCCGCGGCACTGATGGAGAACTTATGGAGGAGCCCGTAGGTCCTTGCGGCAGTTGTCGCCAGGTGATTATTGAATCGGAAACGAGAGCTGGTGATCCTATCCGCATTCTACTCTACGGAAAGAAATATGTATATGTGATCGATGGAATCAGGCAATTGATGCCGTTGACATTCTCGGAATTCTGATTCTATCGGTAACAACCAAGACCTATTGCTGGTGACTTCGCATTCAGGTGGAAGTCGTAATAGAGATTGTCTTCGTCGATAGTAACGAAGTGATCCTTCCCTTGAATGGAATCATTCGGTGTTTCCCAGATAATATCGTTGAAATGGGCGGTATTATCGGCCATTGAGGGTGTACGAAGCAAACTATGACGGAAGGCATAGTCGAAGGCGTGGGTGCTGCTTACTTGTTCGCCCATCAGCACGTCATCAGCATAGCCTGTGAGAATGAGTCCCTCGGCATCGAGCTTGAGTGGTGACGAATTAGTAAAGCGTAATGCTGCGCCGCGATTGGCGGAGAACGGATAGAACTGGACCAGCGTGCAATAACTGAGTTCAACATTGCCCCCATTGATACTCAGACAATCGCCCAAAGTGTTAGTAATCTGGCAATCTTTCAAATATACGTTGGAATGGGAGATTTTAATGCCGTTGCCTTCGCAATTGTGGACGATACATTGCTGCATTATCAGGCGATATTGGTCAGAATCAAGGGAAATTGAGTCGCAAAGTATTCCTTGCTTAGAATTTCGTATCTCTGTATTATTCAGTGTATTATGAAAAGAGCTAGAATAGAAATGTACCCCTTTCCACTGTCCGCTGACCCTGTCGTAGGGCAAATAACTGAACATACGGTCCAATCTGTCGCCTCGCATGAGGCAATTTTCGGTATTCAGCGAACCATAAACCTCTAAACCGGATGAATCATGAAAGAAAAGACTAGTGTTCCGGATGGTAAGCGTGGCTCCTTCCTGTACCAGGAGATCGCCATATATAATATAAGGTACGCGCGAGTCGATAACGGAATCCTTAGAGATAACCGGAGAATAGAGTTTGATGGCATCCCACGCCCAAGCCTGTAAGAGTACCTTCTGCTCCACACCGCTCTCGAGCGTAAACAACAGATCATCCTCTATTACAATGGGCTCAGTATGATAGGTATCAGAAGCTGTAAGTTCTACAAACACCAAGACACTGTCTTTCCTGCGGATTTCTATATCAGAGACCTGTGAACCGTTGGCATTATCGAGATAGAGTCCATCGACATTCACTCTGTAACCGCTTTGATTGCCTCGTTTCAGACGGACATTCTGAAGGCGAACGCCATCGTTATTGCGATTATGGACCCAAAACGAATAAGTGGACGAAGGCGTGCGACTGAATACTGTGTCAAGTTTCAGTGTATCCACCGAAAAGTCCAGTCTCAGTCCTGTGCTTGTAGAGAACGAGTCATCATCGGCACAAGAAAAGAATGCATAATGCACCATGCATAATGCACAACATGCCAGCATCCGAAAAAAAGAAATCCGTTTCATCTTATCGATAAAACGGATTTTTATTGGATTTATTGTGTGATTACTTGCCAAAGTAGCGCTTCAGCAGTCCTGCGAAGCCTGCACCATGACGAGCCTCGTCCTTTGCCATCTCGTGAACGGTGTCGTGGATAGCATCGAATCCAGCAGCCTTAGCGTTCTTGGCAATACGGAACTTATCCTCGCAAGCACCTGCCTCGGCAGCAGCGCGCTTCTCCAGATTGGTCTTGGTGTCCCATACGCACTCGCCCAGCAGCTCAGCAAAACGTGAAGCGTGATCAGCCTCCTCAAAAGCATAGCGCTTGAATGCCTCGGCAATCTCGGGATAACCCTCACGATCAGCCTGACGAGCCATAGCCAGATACATACCTACTTCGCCGCACTCACCGTTAAAGTGTGCACGCAGGTCGTTAATCATCTCTTCTGATACACCCTCGGGCTTACCATCGCCAATACGATGAACGGTAGCATAAGTTACGTCGCCATCGTCCTTCAGCTCTGAGAACTTAGAGGCAGGAGCCTTACAGATGGGGCACTTCTCGGGAGCTTCATCGCCTTCATAGATATATCCACAAACGGCGCAAATAAACTTTTTCTTCATAATGAATTTGTCTTTTAGTTATTAATAATGTGAAATAATTGTTCCGTTTGCAAATATAAGCATAAAAAATAAATCCTGCAAGTATTTTGCAGGATTTATTTTTAATTGTTGCGTAATTGCGTTATTTCTTGCGGTATTTACTCAACAAAGGAATCTCTTCGCAGAGGGCATCGGCCAGGAGATTAGCCACCACCTGCGCACCATATTTATTATAGTGGGTGTTGTCCTGCTTGCCTTGGGGCTCTGAGGGCTCTTCACCAGGAAGGAACCACATGTGGAGTTTCTTGGAACCTTCCCTACCCAGTCCCTGCTCAAGGTTGTGGGTAATCTGGTTGGCATCGACAAAATGACAATGCGTACGCTCAGCCACAAGTATGGGAACAGAACGATAAAGTCCGTGGGTATCGATAAGAGAATCGCCTTCTATCATTTTAGCCCCGTCCTTATAGGTGGATGTACGAAGTTTCTCGTCATCATCGTTCTCGGGTGCTTTCACATAGAAGTTACGACGAACCACACTATTCATAAGTACAGGGATACCGCCCTTCTCACGGGTATCGAGTACATATCGTGCCAAGTTATTATCGAAGGTGGAACCAGGTTCTGTATGACGATCGGCCTGAGGCTTCTCATCGTTATGGCCAAACTGGATAATGACATAGTCACCGGGTTTAATCTTCTCAAGCACCTTACCCCAGCGTCCCTCATCGATGAAACTTTTGGAAGAGCGTCCGTTTACAGCATGATTATCAACTACGATAAAATCGGGATCAAAACAATCCTGAAGCATCATAGCCCAACCACGCTCAACCTTTCCACCGGTAGTATCCTTATTGGCTGCGGTGGAATCGCCTATCACGAAGATGGTTGTGGACTTATCCTTGGTAGCTGCAGTGAACACCAAAGCAAAAACCATCAAAACGGACCAAAAAGTTACCTTTCTCACTTACTTACGATATTTATAAGTTCCTCAGCAGTAACAAGTTGCTGATCTCCGGTCGACATATTCTTGAGAGTATACTTCCCCTCGTTAATTTCGTTCTCACCAGCCAAAGCAACGAACGGAATCAGCTTGGCATTGGCATACGACATCTGCTTTTTCATCTTTGCAGCATCAGGGAAGATTTCCGTACGGATACCAGCCTCGCGTGCCTTAGCTACAGCAGGCAGACAATAGGCCGTTTCCTTCTCACCGAAGTTGATAAACAGCAACTGTGTGCCATTGACAGCATCCTTTGGGTAAGCCTCCAAGGCATTGAGCACATCGAAGATACGATCGATACCGAAGGAAATGCCCACACCAGAGATACCAGGCATACCGAAGATGCCCGTCAGGTTATCGTAGCGTCCGCCGCCAAGAATAGAACCCATGGGCACATCGAGTGCTTTTACCTCGAAAATAGCACCGGTATAATAGTTCAGACCACGAGCCAGAGTCAGGTCGAGCTGGATCTCATTCTTCAGACCTGAGGTCTTCAGCATATCAAGGATATAGCGGATCTCCTCAACTCCCTTCAGTCCTGTCTCGCTGGAATTCAACACCTCTGCAATCGTGTTCAACTTCTCGTCGTTAGTACCCTCGAGAGTAATAATAGGTTGAAGCTTCTCAATCTGTTCCTCTGAGAGTCCATCCTCACGGAGTTCCTGGTTAACGTTATCAAGTCCGATTTTATCTAGCTTATCGATAGCTACGGTGATATCCACAATCTTCTCTGCAGCACCGATGACTTCAGCAATTCCTGAGAGGATCTTGCGGTTGTTAATCTTAATCTGAACACGCACACCAAAGCGGCTGAATACGGTATCCACAATCTGCATCAGCTCCACCTCGTTAAGCAGAGAATCGGAGCCAACGATATCACCATCAAACTGCCAGAATTCACGATAACGGCCTTTCTGCGGACGATCAGCACGCCATACTGGCTGCATCTGATAGCGCTTAAACGGTAACTGAAGTTCCTCACGATGCATCACCACGTAGCGAGCAAAGGGAACAGTCAGGTCATAACGAAGTCCTTTTTCGCAGAGTTTGGCGGCTAAATGAAGTGAATTGCGCTCATTGAGCTCTTCTGGAGTTACCTTTGAAAGGAAATCACCTGAATTCAATACCTTAAACAGCAGTTTATCGCCTTCCTCGCCATACTTACCCATCAGCGTTCCGAGGGTTTCCATGGCGGGGGTCTCTATCTGCTGGAAGCCATAGAGCTGATAAACCTGTTTGATGGTATCAAAAATATAATTGCGCTTGGCCATCTCCATTGGAGAGAAGTCGCGCGTTCCTTTAGGAATACTTGGTTTCTGTGCCATTTATTACTTTCTCACGATTGTCTGGTCACGATCAGGACCAATAGAAATTATTTTAATAGGAGTCTCTAACTGCTTCTCTAAGAATGAGATATAATCACTGAACTCTTTCGGGAACTGATCTTCGCTGGTGAATTTCGTCATATCAGTCTTCCATCCTGGCAGTTCCTGATAAACAGGCTCAATACCGTCCTCAATATTGTATGGGAAGTAGTCGATTTCAACGCCATTCTGCTTATAAGCCACGCAAGCCTTGATGGTATCAAATCCATCGAGCACATCGCTCTTCATCATAATAAGCTGGGTAACACCATTTACCATGATTGAATATTTCAGCGCTACAAGGTCAATCCAGCCACAACGACGCTCGCGACCTGTAACGGCACCGTACTCATGACCTAAGTCACGGATCTTCTTGCCGGTTTCATCGAAGAGCTCTGTGGGGAAAGGACCAGCACCAACACGTGTGCAGTAAGCCTTCATGATACCATATACATCGCCAATCTTATTGGGACCAATGCCGAGACCAGTGCATGCACCAGCACAAATGGTATTCGATGATGTCACGAAGGGATATGAACCAAAGTCTACATCGAGCATTGTACCCTGAGCACCCTCACAAAGCACACTCTTTCCACTCTTCAACAGATTATTGATTTCGTGCTCGGAATCAACGATGGGGAACTGACGCAGATATTCGATACCCTCGAGCCACTTCTTCTCAACCTCAGTGATGTCATAATCGAAGTTGAGCGACTTCAGGATGGCATCATGACGAGCCTTTGCCTTAGCATACTTCTCCTCGAAGTTCTCAAGGATATCACCTACACGCAGACCGTTACGACTAACCTTATCAGTATAAGTAGGTCCAATACCCTTACCCGTAGTACCTACCTTGTTCTTACCCTTCTGAGCCTCATAAGCAGCATCGAGCACACGATGAGTAGGCATAATGAGATGAGCCTTCTTCGAAATGTGCAGACGACTGCGAAGTTCATGTCCACTGGCCTCCAAAGCCTTAGCCTCTTCCATAAAGAGATCGGGAGCCAGCACAACGCCATTACCGATAATGTTCACCTTGTCGCCCTGAAATATACCCGACGGAATGGAGCGAAGCACATACTTCTGACCCTCAAACTCGAGCGTATGACCAGCGTTAGGACCACCTTGGAAGCGGGCTACCACATCATACTTGGGGGTTAACACGTCAACCACCTTACCTTTTCCTTCGTCGCCCCACTGCAAACCGAGCAGGACATCAACTTTACCTTTGTTCATAGTGTTTATTTGTTTTGTTTTGACTGTTCCTGTTTATCTGTCTTATCACCTTTCGAGCGTTTTTTCATTTTCGTCTGACATGTGCTGCATACGCCATAGACATACAAAGTGAATCCATCCTTACGGAATCGCCTCAGGTGCATATTCTCCACTGCCCTTGTAATCTCTTGCGACTTGACCTCTGTTACCTTTCCGCACATGGTACAAATCTGGTGACAATGGCTGTTATTGTCATAACATGCCTCATACTTAGTTGTACCTTGGAAACGATGACGGGTAACCAATCGTAATTCAAGGAACAAATTGATGGTATTGTATAATGTGGCACGACTGACAGGGAAATTTAATACTTGCGCCAAATGATCGTTCAATTCTTCAAGCGTGAAGTGACCATTTATCCCGTAAATAGCCCGAAGAATCGTGTAGCGTTCGGGTGTCTTGCGATGGTGATTCATCTCAAGATAATTATCAAGAATACGCTCTACAGCGGTTACTACACTCTCTTTGTTTCCTTTACTTGCCATTTGATTCGCACGAAAACCGGACAAAGGTACAAATTTTAAAGGAGACAAAAGAGAGTTTATTTATAAAAAATCTAAATTAACCTGTTTTATTGCGCTTTTTGCTATTCTTTCGTAAACAAGACCAAGTTCAGCAAACCTCTGAATAGCAGACATCGCGGCTTTTTTAACAGGAAAACTAGGACCCTGAAGTGCAACAAGCGCCTGATCGATGAATTCGTTGATGCCCCGCTCGTTGGGTTCCTGTTTGTTCATGAACAAGCGCGAAATGATATGAAAGCCACAAAGCTGATAGAGTTCTTTCTCTGACGCCATCCATGTATATGCTTTCGCGGGAGCATACGGCAGATACTGATACAGATTAAAGGCAGCCTGCTCGGCAATTTCCAGATTCGGTGTTTGTTCCATCCATATGTCAACCACTTCGGGCAACATATGTTCAGCAGGCATAATCATAGTAGCCAAGACCTTACACTCACGTACATTTTCCTTCCAGAGAGCAATAGCCAGATCGTAGTTCTTCCCGATTTCATCAGCTTTTTCACGAAGTCTCGGCAAGGTAGCTCCCCAGTTTAATTTGTACTCCAGACCTTTATCACGCATGGACTTAGCAACCATTCCGTCCATCATCAGACGGAATGATTGCTTGATTTCCTTGACTTGCTGATTAATATCCATCACATACCTTATATTAATGTACCATATTCAGTACTATAGCGAAGCATCTGATGGGCATAGCTCTCTCCATAGTTTACCTGAATATCACAGATTTCATTGTTCTCATCATAAACGGGCAACAGCTGAGGATTAATAAAACCCTTATATGGTGCCAGGTTCAGTCGCTGATAGCGCTCCAGCACTTCTGTATGCAAATCAGCATCAACCTTTACGGCATAACGTTCCACCATTTCACGGGCAGCCTCATAATCGCCTTCACTCTTAATACGCTGAATCTCAGCTAATAGGCGGGCAATTAGCACTCGAAGTTTTGCATAATCAGTGATTTCAACGTATGTTTTGCCATTACGTTTTATTAGTTTGATCACATCGCCATTTTCATAACACCAATGGGCTATCAGGGCACGATTACGCATATGGGCCTCTTCGAGTTGATTACCAGGTGTAATACGAATCAACTGAGTCATCAGTCCGTTCATCATATAGGTATAATATTGCGACTGATAGGCCTTTTCATCAGGTAAAAGTCCTAATTCCACCAATTTAGAATCAGCAATATAATACAGGCCAAAAAGATCTGCCCTCGCCTCTTCTATCGTGCTGCTATATGCTTTTAGCGCATCAGGATCGACTCCAGGCAACAATTGACCACTACCATGACCCAGACATTCATGCAAATCCGTATGCAGATCATCACAGATATCGCCGTATTTCTCGATGATACCGATTGTTTCGGCATCAATGACAAATTCTTCCTTAAATCCATTACCTCGCGAAGCCTTGTTATAAGCATCGGTTATATTGCTGATAGTAATGCTCTTACTACCATATTGGGCTCTAATCCAGTCGGCATTGGGCAGGTTGATGCCTATGGCTGTAGCAGGATACTCATCACCACCCAACATGGCCGCACATATAACATTGGCCGAGACGCCCTTGACAACAGGTTTGCGGAAACGAGGATCGACAGGAGAGTGATCTTCAAACCATTGCGCATTCTGGCTGATGGTCTGAGTACGATGCGTGGCTTCCTCATCAATATACTCTACCAAGCCTTCCCATGAGCCTTTCAATCCCAACGGATCACCATATACTTCAATAAATCCATTGATGAAATCGATAGCAGAATCATGCTCTTTCAGCCATTCTATGCAATATTCATTGAATCTATGCAAATCGCCTGTCTGATAATAAGTTATCAACAAGGAAATAACCTTCTTCTGCTGCTCATTCTCTGCTACATCGCGAGCCTTTTCCAACCAGTAGATAATATGACGAATGGCATTAGCATATTTGCCTTCTGATGACCAGGTAAACTCCTTTATTTCCCCATTCTCCTTAACGAGAGTTGAATTCAAACCATATGACGGAGGTGTCTGAGGCTCTGATTCCATTTGCTTCTGTCGGCCATAGAAGGCCTCGGCTTCTGCCTGAGTCACTCCATCATAGAAATTACAAGCAGAAGTCAACAGCAAATCCTCACCATCTGCCTGATTTACACGTTTGGGCATTACCGACTCGTCAAATATTACCGGAAACAACTCATCGCACATCTGATCGATGATTTCTCCTGATTTCAGCGGTAGCATAGAAGGATTTACCTGATGGAGTACATTCCGCAGATAATCTGCCGAGAAACCCGGTTTGAACTTCTCGCAACCATAATGATGATGAATACCACTCGAGAACCATACACGCTTCAGATAAACCTCTAAAGCCTTGAATTCATCGGTATCATGTGATACGGTCATATCAGTATATACAGCCTCCAGCATCTTGCGGATACGGAGGTTGTATTTACCAAATTGATCGAATGTAATATCTCGCCCGAATAAAGTAGCTTGGGAGAGATAATAAACTAAGACTTTCTGCGGAACAGAAAGTCTTTCAAAGCCATTCAAGCGGTATCTTAACAACTGAAGATCAGCGAACCGCTCGTCTTGATAATTAAAATCCACGTAACTCAGGCCTACTTATTCTTTATCCTTACGTGCACGCTTTACCTTCATGGCAGGATGCTGCTTCAGATGCTGCAGACGATACTCACGAGGTGTAATACCAATGATGCGATAGAATGAAGCATAGAACGACTGGCGGTTAGCAAAACCTACCATATCACTCACCTCTTCCATGCGGAGATCCTGATAACGCTTGTCAACGAGAATGCTCATTGCATCGTCAATGCGATACTTATTGACAAATGAAGTATAGTTCATATGGAAACGAACATTTACAACAGCCGAGATATATCTCGTGTTAGTGCCAAGATCTTCTGCAAGTTTCTTTGCTGAGTAATCCTTGTCGCGATACTTCTTCTGCATGACGATTATATTCATAATCTTCTCCTGCATCTCATCCATCATTCGAGGACTCACTAAACTTCTGTAAGCGGCCTCCTTTTCTTTCTTTTCTGTAATGTTGTACTTAGCCATTTGCTTTCCTTTTTGTTGATTAACGGTGCAAAATTACAAAAAAAATTCATAACATCCAAGGAAATTCAAAAAAAATAACTACTTTTGTACAAAATTTGATTTCTATGGATATATTCGAGATTCTAAGACGCTATTTTGGCTATAATTCGTTCCGAGAAAAGCAAGAAGATATTATACGGAATGTGATGGCTGGTAACGATTCGTTGGTGCTGATGCCGACGGGTGGCGGAAAAAGCATATGTTATCAGATTCCTGCATTAGCAATGCCTGGTACAGCCATCGTCATTTCACCACTCATCAGTCTGATGAAAGACCAGGTAGAAGCACTTCGTTCTAATGGTATTGAAGCTGAAGCGCTCAATAGTGGCAACGATCCTTCGGCAGATCTCATTATCAGACGAAGATGTCTTTCCGGAAGTATCAAACTATTATACATATCTCCTGAAAAACTATTGTCAGAGATCGACTATCTTCTCAGTCATATCAAGATATCACTCTTTGCAATTGACGAGGCACACTGCATCAGTCAATGGGGCCACGACTTCCGCCCGGAATACACCCAATTAGGCATTCTAAGGGATAAGTTTCCCAATACGCCGATCATGGCTCTGACAGCTACTGCCGACAAGATAACAAGGCAAGACATCATAGAACAGCTACGACTAAAGAATGCCCACGAATTCGTGTCAAGTTTTGATCGTCCAAATCTGAGTCTCTCCGTAAAACGAGGCTATAAGGCTGCCGACAAGATGCATTTCATCCTTAATTTCATCAAGGCGCGCCCCTTTGAAGCAGGTATTATCTACTGCCTTAGTAGGAAGACAACAGAAAAAGTGGCTGAAGACCTTAGGAAAAAAGGTATTAATGCAGCTCCTTATCATGCTGGACTCTCACCTTTGGAACGTAATCAGACACAGGAACAATTCAAAAACGACCAATTGCTTGTGGTCTGTGCCACTATTGCTTTCGGTATGGGCATTGACAAGAGTAATGTACGCTGGGTGATTCATTACAACATGCCCAAGAGTATAGAAAGCTTTTATCAGGAAATAGGAAGAGCAGGCAGAGACGGCGCTCCTGCTGACACCATTTTATTCTATTCATTGGCTGATATCGTACAACTGACAGAATTTGCCAAGCAAAGCGGTCAACAAGAAATCAACATGGACAAGCTACGCCGTATGAGAGAATATGCAGAATCGAATGTCTGTCGCAGAAGGATCCTACTTAACTACTTCAGCGAGCAAACCGATCATGACTGTGGTAATTGCGACGTGTGCGATAATCCCACACAACGGTTCGATGGTACCAAATACGTTCAGATGGCACTTAGTGCAGCCAAACGTGCTGATGAAGAAATACGCGTGTCGACTATTGTGGAAATACTAAAAGGTATGCGCTCGCCAGCTGTCACCCGTAAAGGATATGATCAACTTAAGACATTCGGTGTAGGAAGAGACATCAGCTCAAGTGACTGGCAGGACTATCTGCTTCAGATGCTCCAGATGGGATTCATTGAGATTGCTTATAACGATGGCAACAAAGTAAAGGTTACAGAAATAGGCAATGATGTGCTCTATGGCAGGAAAGAAGCCCATCTCTGTGTGATAGACCATAGTACGAAGGAAGTTCCAAAGAAGAAACCAAGATTAAGATTGGAGATTCCAACGATTACCATTCCTGGTCTACCTCCGACTACAGGAGTAGAAGACACAAAACTGTTTGAAGCGCTCCGAGCTCTGCGTATGACATGTGCCAACGAAGAAGGATTCCCTCCTTATATCATCTTCAGCGACAAAGTACTCCATTCGCTTGCTACCATCAAGCCCACTTCATTAGAGCAATTTGGAAACATTTTGGGTATTGGAGAACATAAGAAACAGAAATATGGTGAACGATTTGTTGCACTTATCAAAAAGTACGTTTAAGGGTAATTTTACACCTTATTATTTATAAAAAGGGGAAAATAAACTAAAAAAACGCCCTAAAAGTGTCACTTTTTGCAAAAAAATGGCACAGGATGGCGGTTTTGTGGAGTATTTTTTGTAATTTTGCCAAGCAAAACTTCCAAAGATGGCAAAGAAGAAAATATTATTCATCAATCAGGAGATATCTCCTTACGTTCCCGACAACTCATTATCACTAATGGGTAAAGGTGTTCCTCAGGCTATGCAGGAGCTGAATCACGAAATCCGTACGTTCATGCCCAAATGGGGTACCATCAATGAACGCCGCGGGCAGTTACATGAAGTCATCCGACTCTCTGGCATGAACCTCATCATTAATGACACCGACCATCCGCTGATTATTAAGGTTGCTTCAATTCAGTCGGCAAAGATACAGGTGTACTTCATCGATAATGATGATTACTTCGGAAAGCGACTGATGGAGAAAGATGAGAAAGGAGAGGATTATCCCGACAACGGTGAGCGTGCCATCTTCTTTGCTCGTGGTGTACTCGAGACAGTTAAGAAACTCCGTTGGGTTCCTGACATTATCCACTGTCAGGGTTGGATGAGTGCTGTTGTGCCTCTTTATGTCAAGACAGCCTATCACGATGAGCCTTCATTTGCGGAGACAAAGGTCGTTACATCACTCTTTACCAAGAATATTGAGAAGGATCTTGGCGAGAACTTCAAGCAGTGTCTTGAGTTCCGTGAGGCTAAATCTGAATTATTACAGAGTTATCAGGATAATTTCGATTTCGACGAACTGGGTAAATTGGCGATAGACTACAGCGATGGTATCGTTCAGGCTGATCCTGAGGTAAATAAGGATTTGCTGAATTATGCCGTAAGCAAAAATATCCCCGTGCTTGGTTATCAGGAAGATTTTGCTGATGCGTACGAAAAATTCTACGAGCAGCTTTTCCCTGAAGAGCAGGCCCAGGAAGAAGATTAAAATAAAGAAACCCTACACATGAAATTCAATTGGATTACAGCGATTGCGATTACAGCAATGGCGATAACATCTTGTAGTGAAGACACAGAAGGCATTGGAGCCTCGCTTACTGATGAGACCGACAAGTTGGAAGTAACCACAGGTATCTTCACGGCGACTACCCGATCAATCTCGGCAGATTCTGTCTATGCCCGTAATTTCGACTGCTATTTTGGCAAAGTAAAAGATCCCGAGACTGGTGCTTATGTTAAGAGCGAATTCATGGCTCAGTTTAATATGCTGGAAGATATGAAAATGCCTCTACGTAGTGATATCATAAGCACCTCGGAAGGCGACATTATAGCCGACTCCTGTGAAATCTGGCTCATTTTCAATCGCTCACAATGTTACGGAGATTCTCTGGCACCACTCAAGATAAATCTGCTGGAGCTCAGCAAACCCATGAGCGATATAAAAACATATTATAGCAATTTCGATCCTATCGGTGAGGGATATATCAGAGAGGATGGTCTGAGAAAGAGTATGGCATTCTCGATGGCAAATCTCACGGAGCTTGATAGCATCAGAAATATTTCAGGTTATAGGGATTATACTATCGTTACTTTGAACGATCCGTATACAGATAAGTATGGGAAAACATATAATAACTACGGTACTTATATCTTACGTAACTATTATGATCATCCCGAATACTTTAAAAACTCTTATATGTTCGTCAACAACATCTGCCCAGGCTTCTTTTTCGAGATTGAAGACGGACTTGGAGTGATGGCAAAGATAGAAGAGATCGATCTTCATGTATTCTATCGTAGATTGGAAGATGGTGAATCTGCCTATGCTTCTATTGCTCTCTCATCGACTCCTGAAGTTTTGCAGACAACAAGAGTTGTCAACGACGAGGGTGCTCTGCAACGTCTTATAGATGATACGAGCTGTACTTACTTGAAAGCTCCTGCCGGCATATTTACCGAAGTCACACTACCTGTTGACGAGATTGATCAATACCAGGTTAATGACTCACTATTATCCGTCAGCATGAGTTTTCAGAGACTGAACAGCGGAAGATATGATGTTCAATATCCGATTAATGCTCCTTCATATATTTTGATGGTACACAAGGATAGCTTGAATAGTTTCTTCGAGAAGCAAACCATGTATAATTATACCTACTCATTCGCCACCTCGTTGTCATCGAATGCCTATTCATTCAGCAACATCTGTAACATGATCTCGCTCATGGCAATGAAAAAGAATGATGGTTTGAAGAGCGATCCCTATTGGACAATTAAGCATCCTAACTGGAACAAAGTTGTACTAGTGCCTATTGCTGCAACATTAACAACCGACAGTTATAACAATCAAACGGTTAGTGGTGTCAGCAATCAGATGGGATTGTCGAGTACCAAGTTAGTTGGTGGAGACGGACATCCTATAGAAATGAAGGTTATCTTCGCCAAATTCAAAGAGGAATAACATTTATGGCCGACGGTTTCTTAGAAAAGCATCATGAGGATTACGAAGCCCGCAAGGCTGCATGGATCCGTAAGAAAAAGCATCTGCCGAAAGCTAAACCCAGAAATATAGAGCGCCCCGATGATGTTTGAGCCTTCCCGCTAAACAGGGAGGCGGCGTAAGCAGAGGGGCCTATTATATTTCTATCCGATTATCTTAAACTTAGCGAACTTCAGCAACAACTGTTTTGTGCCAGCATTACGGAATTCTACAGTTGCTTTAGTGTTCTCACCAGTACCCTCAATCTTAACAACCTGACCTATACCAAATCGCTGATGCTCTATCTTACTGCCTTCACGCAAATCGCCTGCACTTGCATCAGAAGCCATAGGACGTGGTGCAACTGCACGATTCACAGGACGGAAATTTCCACCGGAAGGAATAACTGGACGCGAGGTTGTTAGAGGCTTACCTGTCTGTTGTTGATAGAGTTTCTTAAATCCTTCGCCAAAAGGATCAACGGGCTTTTCTGGTTGGCGAGGTGCAACAGCCCTTGGTTTCGGATCAGCTTTGAATTGCGTAGCCACAGGTCTGGGATTCTGCATCCACTCAGGGCCTTCGCTCTCAAAGCGTCCACGACTATTGCCATAAGTATTACCTGTGCCATAGGCACCACCATCATATCGATTATAGGGCTTTTTGCTATACGATTCTCCCCCACTCGTTTCATTCTGGATTTCCAATAACTCAGGATCTATATCGCGAATAAATCTAGATGGTGTGTCATACTCCATACGTCCATAACGGAAACGATTCTGAGCACAAGTCAATATACAATGCTTCTCTGCTCTGGTAATGGCCACATACAGCAATCGGCGCTCTTCTTCGAGTTCACGCATCGAATTGGTACACATCGGACTTGGGAAGATATTCTCCTCCAAACCTACCACAAAAACGGTTGGGAACTCCAAACCCTTTGCTGAATGGATAGTCATCATAACAACCTTATCGTTCTCATCGCCATTATCGCTATCAAGATCGGTAAGAAGCGCCACTTCCTGTAGGAAATCAGGTAGATACACTTCGTCGCCCATATCCTCCTCGCGACGACTTTCTACAAAATCCTGCATACCAGAGAGGAATTCCTCAAGGTTCTCCTGGCGAGAGATATCCTCTGGGTTGCGACCAGAATAAATATCCTTGCTAATACCAGAGTTCATGATGATATCATGACCAAGGGTATATGCATCCTCTGTTTGTATACGACTGATCCAACCTTCTATCAACTCGCGGAAGGCTTGAATCTTAGTCATCGTGCCCTTGCTTACTTCCATTGGGAAGAGCACTGGTTCTTTAATAACTTGCCAGAGGCTTACTCCATAAGTCTGAGCCGTTTGGATAATCTTTCCCACCGTTGTGTCGCCAATACCTCGCGCAGGATAGTTGATGATGCGCTTAAAGGCTTCTTCATCATCAGGATTGGCTATGAGACGGAAATAGGCTATCACATCCTTGATTTCCTTACGCTGATAGAAGCTCAATCCACCATAAATTCGATACGGAATACCATCTTTTCTCAATTCCTCCTCGAAACTACGGCTCTGGGAATTAGTGCGATAAAGAATGGCGAAGTCGCTGTAATTACAATGGTCCTGTTTACGAAGGCGCTTAATGTCCTGGGCCACAATCATGGCTTCTTCGCGATCACTATATGCAGGCTTCAGTTGCAACCGTTCTCCATGTTCGTTTTTCGAGAAAACATTCTTCGGAATTTGTCGTTCGTTCCTCCTGATAAGAGAATTGGCGGCTTGTACTATCAACTGTGTAGAACGATAGTTCTGCTCCAGTTTAAAAAGTCGGGCATTCGTATACTGGCTCTGGAAATTCAGGATGTTATCGATGTTTGCCCCACGGAAACTATATATACTCTGTGCATCATCACCAACAACACATACCTTCTGGCGTTCTTTGGTCAATTGATAGACGATGGATTGCTGGGCAAAGTTGGTATCCTGATACTCATCTACGAGCACAAAGTGAAACTTATCCACATATTTCTGACGGATATCCTCATGCTTTTGAAATAGCACCCAAGTCTGAACCAGCAAATCATCGAAGTCCATCGCATTTGCCTGGCGACATCTCTCCGCGTACCTTATATATATATTAGAGACTTGAGGACGTTTTTGTTGAGCATCATCACTTGCCCAGGCACTCTGCTGATAGGCTTGTGGCAAAAGCAGATGATTCTTTGCTAGAGAGATACGATCTGCAACGGACGATGGCTTGTATACTTTATCATCGAGTCCAAGTTCCTTGATAATAGTCTTTACCAGCGAACGTGCATCTGTCTGATCATAAATAGTAAAATTGGCGTTATATCCTATTTTGTCTGCCTCGGCCCTGAGAATTCTGGCGAAGACACTATGGAAGGTGCCCATTTGCAGATAACGGGCTTGCTCATCACCAACCAAACGACCTATACGCTCCTTCATTTCGCGAGCAGCTTTGTTGGTAAAGGTGAGTGCAAGTATCTGCCAAGGCTTCATGCCTTGCTCCAAAAGCCAGGCAATTTTATACGTCAGCACACGTGTTTTGCCAGAACCTGCTCCGGCAATCACAAGTGAGGCTCCATCGCAGTATTCCACTGCAACGCGCTGACTTTCATTCAGTTGACTCAGTATCTCGGTGTTCATTTTAGTCTAATCGGAAATGCAGATGCAAAGGTACGAAAAAGAATTGATTCCACCAAATATGATTTGTGCTTTTGAGTTATCAGATTCCTTTTGCAACATTGCAACATAGCAACGCATAGTAATATATGTAATGGATTTTCAGAATCACAACAAACTATGCAAAAAGGCCCTAAAACAGGAGGTTTTGAAGGGCTTGGACTTTAGTCGGAGTAAAGTGGGACTTTCCTCGGAGTAAACCCCTACTTTACTCGGAGGAAAGTCTGAGTTTAAACTACCCCTTCTCAGAGCGAAGAAGTCGGACTAATACAAATGTAATACAATTTGATTAAATCTTAGTATTTTTAACACAATACTTTCTGAAAAAACTTGGTTTTCTCAAATATTGTCTTTACCTTTGCAGTCGTAATTTCAACTATTCATAAACCAAAATTAAATTAAAACTGAAATGAAAAAAGTAATGATGATGATTGCTGCACTGGCTATGACAGTAGCAATGCAGGCACAGACAAAGTTCCACGACGTTGAGGCCAACGAGGCCAAAGGTCCAGTAAAAACAATGACGATGGAGATGATGGGCAACTCACGTACCATCAACTTCTCAGAAGATGGCAAGATGCAGTCGGCAGAAATGTCTGACGCTGTGTACGATGCAGACGGCTTCCTTCAGTCAGCCAAGATGAGCATTCAGGGCCAGAGCGTAGAAATGAAGTTCGCTTGGGAGAACGGTCGCCTGAAGAGCCAGACTATCAACATGATGGGTCAGGACATCAAGACTTCGTTCAACTATGACGAGAACGGTGTGGTTAAGTCTCAGAGCATCGATATGGGCGGACAGGTTATGGAGTCTCCTTACTCTGACTACAAGTTCGACGATCATGGCAACTGGATCAGTCGTAAGGCTTCGATGATGGGTCAGGAAATTACTACTACCCGTTCTTTCACCTATTATAATTAATAGAGAGAAGAATTCATAGAAAAAATAACATAGGCGGACTGGAGATTTTTGCTATCTCCGGTCCGCTTTCTTTTGCATAAACATACTATTTCTATATCATTATCAGACCAATTGAAAAAACTCTTTCGATTTTAACAAAATCCATGAGAAACTTTTTTGGTGGTTTCCGAAAATCTTTGTACCTTTGCACGCGATTTAAGAACAAGGATATCAAAATCAACCCAAAATGAAAAAAGAACTGAAAAAGGTGTTGGTGCTCGGATCGGGTGCCTTGAAAATCGGACAAGCAGGAGAGTTTGACTACTCTGGTTCACAAGCTTTAAAGGCGCTCCGCGAAGAAGGCATTAAGAGCGTACTCGTTAACCCTAACATCGCAACCATCCAGACAAGTGAAGGTATTGCAGACAAGGTGTATTTCCAGCCGGTTAATACACATTTCGTAACGGAAATCATTAAGAAAGAACGGCCCGATGGTATTCTTCTGGCGTTCGGAGGTCAGACCGCATTGAATTGCGGTACGGAGCTTTATCTGAACGGTACATTGAAAGAATACGGAGTTGAAGTTTTAGGAACAAGTGTCGAGGCCATCATGAATACTGAGGACCGCGACCTTTTTGTTAAAAAGCTGGCCGAGGTTCAGCTGAAGGTGCCTGTATCTCACGCTGTTGAGTCGATGGAAGATGCACTGAAGGCTGCTCACGAGATTGGTTTCCCCATCATGATCCGTTCGGCTTACGCCCTCGGAGGTCTTGGCTCTGGTATCTGCCCCGATGAGAAGAAGTTCATTGAGCTGGCTGAGAGCGCCTTTACCTTCGCACCGCAAATCCTCGTTGAGGAGAGCCTGAAGGGCTGGAAGGAGATTGAGTTCGAGTGCATCCGCGATGCCAACGACCGCTGCTTCACCGTGGCCTCGATGGAGAACTTTGATCCCCTGGGTATTCACACCGGTGAGTCGATCGTTGTTGCTCCAACTTGCTCGCTGAAAGAGGAGCAGGTTAAGATGCTGCAGGAGATTACCATCAAGTGCGTTAAGCACCTGGGCATCGTAGGTGAGTGTAACATTCAGTTCGCTTTCAATGCTGAGACTAACGATTATCGTATCATCGAGATCAATGCTCGTCTCTCGCGTTCTTCAGCCCTCGCATCAAAGGCCACAGGTTATCCCCTCGCCTTCGTTGCAGCCAAGATCGCTCTCGGTTACACGCTCGACCAGATTGGTGAGATGGGTACCACCTCAAGTGCATATGTGGCTCCAAGCCTCGACTATATGATCTGTAAGATTCCTCGTTGGGACCTCACCAAGTTTGCTGGCGTAAGCCGTCAGATCGGTTCTTCGATGAAGTCGGTGGGTGAGATTATGAGTATCGGACGTTCGTTTGAGGAGATGATCCAGAAGGGCCTGCGTATGATTGGTCAGGGCATGCACGGCTTCGTGGGCAACGACCACACGAAGTTCGACAACCTCGACGACGAGCTGGCTAATCCTACCGACCTGCGTATCTTTGCCATCGCACAGGCTCTGGAGGAGGGATATACCATCGAGCGCATCGAGCAGTTGACCAAGATCGACGTATGGTTCCTGGAGCGCCTGAAGCACATCGTTGACCTGAAGCACGAACTGCTGAAGTACAACACCCTTGAGGAGCTGCCCGACGAGCTGCTGCTCGAGGTGAAGCGCTGCGGATTCAGCGACTTCCAGATTGCCCGCTTTGTTCTGAAATCGAAGGGTTCGAACATGGAGAAGGAGAATCTGGAGGTGCGCAAGTATCGTAAGCAGAAGGGTATCCTGCCTTCTGTGAAGCGTATCCCCACGGTGGCTTCGGAGAATCCTGAGCTGACCAACTACCTCTACTTCACCTATACCCACACGCCCGCCTTCGGCAATCCTGAGGGAGAGAAGTATGAGGCTGCCCACGACGTGAACTACTATTCTCACGAGAAGTCAGTAGTTGTACTCGGTTCGGGTGCATACCGTATCGGTTCTTCTGTTGAGTTCGACTGGTGTTCTGTGAATGCCATCAACACGGCTCGCAAACTCGGATACAAGTCTATCATGATTAACTACAATCCTGAGACTGTATCTACCGACTACGATATGTGTGACCGACTCTACTTCGATGAGCTCTCATTGGAGCGTGTGCTCGATGTGATTGATCTCGAGTCACCTCGTGGTGTGATTGTATCAGTAGGTGGTCAGATTCCTAACAACCTCGCCATGAAGTTGTATCGTCAGGGTGTGCCTGTGCTGGGTACTTCGCCTGTGAATATCGACCGTGCAGAGAACCGCGACAAGTTCTCGGCTATGCTCGATAAGCTCTGCATCGACCAGCCCGCTTGGCAGGCACTGACCTCGTTCGACGACGTGAAGGAGTTCGTGGCCAAGGTAGGCTATCCCGTTCTGGTGCGCCCGTCGTATGTGCTCTCAGGTGCTGCGATGAACGTGTGCTACGACGAGGAGGAGCTGCATCGATTCCTGAATATGGCCACAGAGGTATCAAAGGAATTCCCCGTAGTGGTGTCTAAGTTCATGACAGAGACCAAGGAGATTGAGTTCGATGCCGTAGCCGATAAGGGTGAGGTCATCGAGTACGCTATCTCTGAGCACGTAGAGTATGCTGGTGTACACTCAGGTGATGCCACAATGGTATTCCCTGCTCAGCACATCTACTTCTCTACCATCCGTCAGATTAAGAAGATTGCCCGTAAGATCGCTGCCGAGCTGAACATCAGCGGTCCGTTCAATATCCAGTTCCTGGCAAAGAACCGTGAGGTGAAGGTGATTGAGTGTAACCTCCGCGCCTCGCGTTCGTTCCCCTTCGTTTCGAAGATCCTGAAGCGTAACTTCATCGAGACAGCTACGAAGATCATGCTCGATGCACCTTACCAGAAGCCGGAGCGCAGTGAGTTTGACATCGACCGCATCGGTGTGAAGGCTTCGCAGTTCTCTTTTGCCCGTCTGCAGAATGCTGACCCCGTACTTGGTGTGGATATGAGCTCTACCGGTGAGGTTGGTTGCTTGGGCGACGACTTGAACGAGGCTCTGCTCAACTCGCTAATTGCAACAGGTTACTCTATTCCAAAGGATGCCGTGCTGATCTCTTCAGGTGGTGCCAAGGGTAAGGTAAGTCTGCTTGAGCCCGCACAGCAGCTGGCTAAGAAGGGATACACCATCTACGCTACTGCAGGAACTGCTAAGTTCTTCAACGACAACGGTGTAAAGGCAACAGCTGTAGCATGGCCCGACGAGGATGGTGATAACAATGTGATGGATCTCATCAGTCAGCATAAGGTAGGTTTGGTGATCAACGTTCCGAAGAACCACACCAGCCGTGAGCTGACCAATGGTTACAAGATTCGTCGTGGAGCTATCGATCATAACATTCCTCTGATGACAAACGTTCGTTTGGCAAAAGCTTTCATCGAGGCCTTTACCGCCATGAACCTTGAGGATGTGAAGATCAAGAGCTGGCAAGAGTATAACAATTAAATTTCTTTCCCCGTTCCTTGCGGGGAAAGAATATCTTTTATTCGAATGACTGACGAATACAAGACCATAAAGACCGAAGGCGAGGGATACTACACCGAAAAGCGGAGCAAGTTCCTCGCCTTCGTTCATCATGTATCGTCAGTAGAAGAAATCAAAGAACTTCTTGTTGGTTATCGCAAGAAATACTATGATGCCCGTCACGTGTGCTATGCTTATATGCTGGGCCCAGAACGTACGGAGTTCCGTGCCAACGACGATGGCGAACCATCATCTACAGCAGGTAAACCTATCCTGGGGCAAATCAATTCAAACGAACTAACGGACATCCTTATCGTAGTGGTACGTTATTATGGTGGTGTTAATCTTGGCACTTCAGGATTAATAGTTGCTTACCGAGAGGCAGCTGCCGATGCCATCGCTCACTCAGAAATCGAAACCCGTCAGGTAGAAGAGGTTATCACTTACTCTTTCGCCTATCCGATGATGAACGATGTAATGCGCATTGTGAAAGAGATGCAGCCAAGAATCATTTCTCAGACCTACGATAATACCTGTGAGATTAAACTGAGCATCCGCAAAAGCGAAGCTGAGCAACTAAGAAACCGCTTACAAAAGCTTACTTTCGAATAAAAATAGAAAGTTTCGCGAAAATCTTTTGGTAGAATCAGCTTTTTGTATTACCTTTGCATCCGCAAAAGTCTAAGTGAAGACTATACAGTTTATTGATTGGAGAGTTGGCAGAGTGATCGATCGCGCTGGACTCGAAATCCGGTATACCCCTTTCGGGTATCGGGGGTTTGAATCCCTCACTCTCCGCAAAAGAAAAGAGATATGCTTTTAAGGCATATCTCTTTTTTATTCACTATAGATAGTCTTTTGATGTGCAAAAGATAATCTCCCGTCATGCAAAAGACTATCTTTTGGAAGTCCAAAGATAGTCTTTTATACATTATTCAGTAAGGGGAGCATTCTTTAGTTGTTCCAGCGCCCTGCATAACTGATCAGGACAAGATGTGCCCTTGGCACCACAACGGATACCATTGATCTTGGGTATCACATCATCTATCTTCTGCCCACGCACCAACTGACTAATGCCCTGAAGATTACCATTACATCCACCCAAGAAGAATACCTGCTGGATGACATCATTCTCATCGGCAGTCACATCAATCAGTTGTGAACAGGTGCCTTGAGTCTGATATTGCACATGTTTCGTTTTCATACTTAACTGAGTTTGTGGATAACCAGACCTGAACGAAGTTTCGGCTCAAACCATGTAGCCTTCGGAGGCATAATCTTACCTGAGTCAGCAATATCCATAATCTGTTGCATAGATACAGGATAGAGTGCCAAAGCAGCACGCATCTCGCCAGAGTCTACACGACGCTTCAACTCGCCGAGTCCACGCAGACCACCTACAAAGTCGATACGCTGTGAAGAACGCAGATCACCAATATTCAGGATCTCATCCAGAATCAGTCGGCTTGAGATATCGACATCAAGCACACCAATAGGATCAGCATTATCATACGTTCCCTCCTTAGCCTTCAGACTATACCAGTGCTGATCGAGATACAACGAGAACTCATGCAGTTGCTGGGGCTTATAGATGTCAGTACCCTTATCCTCTACGATGAAGTTCACCTGCAGAGCAGCCAGGAACTCCTCAGAGCTCATACCATTCAAATCCTTTACCACACGGTTATAGTCGAGAATTGTCAACTGAGATGCTTGGAAGCAAACAGCCATAAAGTAATTGTACTCCTCAGTACCGTTGTGGTTAGGATTCTGCTTCTGTTTCTCGGCACCTACCAATGCGGCAGCTGCACTACGATGGTGACCATCGGCGATATACAGCGAAGGCATCTTAGCAAACTGCTCAGTAATAGTCTGCATATCCTTATCATCGTTAATCACCCAGAACTGATGACGGAAACCATCGATTGGAGCAATGAAATCATACTCAGGCTCAGTGGCTGCATATCGCATAATCAGCTCATTGAGTACAGCGTTGTCAGGATAGGCAAAGAATACAGGCTCGATGTTAGCATTGTTCACACGAACGTGCTTCATACGATCCTCTTCCTTATCACGGCGTGTCAGCTCATGCTTCTTAATATTGCCCTTCATGTAGTCGTCAACATAGGCACCAACTACCAATCCATACTGAGTCTTGCCATTCATGGTCTGCGCATAAATATAATAATGTTCGCGCGAGTCCTGAACCAGCCAACCTTTATCCTGGAACTTCTGGAAGTTCTCGGCAGCCTTTTCATATACACGAGGATCATACTCAGATGTGCCGACGGGGAAATCGATCTCTGGTTTGATGATATGGTAGAGACTCATCTCGTTATCACCAGCCTCTGCCCTCGCCTCTTCTGAATCAAGCACGTCATACGGACGGCTTTCTACTTTCTCCACCAAATCCTTTGGCGGACGAATACCTTTAAATGGTTTAATTATTGCCATGACTATTATTAATAATGTTTGATCTTGACTTTAGTGGTGCAAAATTACGCAAATTCTTCCGATTCTCAAAATCTTTATGAAGATATTTGCCGATAATCTTGGCTACCTCAGGAAAAAAACGTAATTTTGCCGCAAATATCTAAAACAACTTTATATGAAGAAAAGATTTACTCTTATTTTAGGACTGCTGATGATGCTTTCTACTCAAGTACAGGCAGCCGATTTTGAAAACGCCAAAGATGCCGTAAAGAATATGGGCGTTGGCTGGAACCTAGGTAATACTCTCGATGCGAATGACGGTTCAAAGACCTGGACAACTACAGCCCAACATGAAACCTGCTGGGGACAACCTGTAACAAAGCCAGAGTTGATGAAGATGATGAAAGAGGCAGGCTTCAGTGCCATCCGTGTACCAGTAACATGGTATCAGGAGATGGATGCTAACGGTAAGGTGAACGATGCCTGGATGAAGCGTGTGAAAGAGGTGGTAGATTATGTGATCGACAATGGCATGTACTGCATTCTGAATGTGCATCACGATACGGGTGCTGATAGCAATACCTTCAAGTCGTGGCTGAAGGCATCAAACAAGAGCTACACTGCTAACAAGGAGAAGTATGAATATCTTTGGAAACAAATTGCCGAGACATTCAAGGATTACGACCAGAAGCTGCTTTTTGAGGCTTATAACGAAATGCTTGATGAGAAGAGCACTTGGAACGAACCCGTTGACAAGACGGATGGCTATAAGGCTATCAACGACTATGCCAAGAGTTTCGTAACCACCGTTCGTAATACTGGTGGCAATAACAAGGATCGTAACCTGGTGGTTAACACCTACTCTGCCAGCAGTACTGCCGACGCTATGAAAAATCTGGAGTTGCCCGAAGAAACAGGACATATCATCTTCCAGCTGCATAGCTATCCAAACTGGAAGAGTGAAAGTAATGCAAAGAGTGAAATCGACAACCTGATTAGTAATATCAAATCGAATCTGCTGAACAGAGCTCCTGTGATCATCGGAGAATATGCTACCTTTACCACATGGCCTGCTGACCTCGATTATTACGCTACTGATCGTAAGGTAGCCCTCTACGCCATGGACTATCTCATCAAGAAGACAAAAGAAGCCGGCATCGGCACTTTCTATTGGATGGGCCTCTCGGATGGTGTATATCGTTCTATGCCTGCATTCCATCAGGCAGACCTCGCCCAGACGCTTATCAAAGCATACTATGGCACTATCGATGGGTATAAGTATCCCACAAGCGAAGACTTTGAAACAATATATACCATCAATTATACCGATCAGTGGTCGGAGGCTTTTCTATATGGCAGCTGGAGTCGTACAGCCACAAAGCTGAGCGACTATAAAGGTGTGCATGTGGAGATGGAGGACGACAGCTATGCTGGCAAACTGCAGATAAAGGTGTATGGTGACAAGACAGGAGAGAAGAATGCTGACGGAAGCGACAAGTTCCATGAGCAGTATATTCCGTTGGCTACAGGATCGAGCACCACAACTGCCACCTTCGATACCAGTATCTTAGGTTCTACTTTCTGGGGTGTTACACTGCAAGTAGGTTTGGACCCTTTTTCTGGTCCCCTGGTAGCTAAAGTGAAGAGTGCCAAGCTCATCAAAGCTGATGACACTGAGGTTGACGTCATTATCAGCTCTGCCTGGGGATGTACTGTAACCTCAGAAACAAAACCCAAGACAACAGCCATCCAAAGCATCCAAATCAATGAGTCTGATGCTGATGATGCCATCTATAACCTTCAGGGCCAGCGCATTGCTAAGCCTTATAAAGGTATCTATATTCAGAACGGCAGAAAGTTTATTGCTAAATAAAAAAAAAGAATCCCTCTCCGATTTGGAGAGGGATTACTTTTTCTATCTGATTTCAGAATTTACTTGTTCACCTGGAACTTGGTGTCGCCATCCTTGAAGAAGGCATTGATCTGCTTAGCAGCAGCGATACCAGCATTGATGTTGGCCTCGGCTGTCTGAGCACCCATCTTCTTAGGAGTTGAGAAGTAACGACCCTCGAACTTAGCAAACTCATCGTTGGCATCAGGCATGATGTCGGTCACAAACTTCAGATCCTCACGCTCAGCCATCAGCTTAATCAGCTCAGGCTCGTTGATAACCTCCTTACGAGCTGTGTTAACCAGTACACCACCCTTCTTCATCTTGCCTACCAGAGCAGCATTGATGCTCTGCTTAGTCTCAGGTGTTGCAGGGATATGGAGTGACACAACGTCGCAAGTCTCGAAGAGAGCATCCTGATTAGCAACAGCGTGAACACCAGCTGCCTCGATGACCTCTGCGGGGCAGAAAGCATCGTAAGCATATACGTCCATACCGAAGCCCTTAGCGATGCGAGCCACATTGCGACCCACGTTACCGAAAGCCAGGATACCCAGCTTCTTACCAAGCAGTTCTGAGCCGCTCTTACCATTGTAGAAACCACGAACGGCCATCACGAGCAGACCGAATACCAGCTCAGCAACAGCGTTTGAATTCTGACCTGGGGTGTTCTCAGCTACTACGTTGTGAGCTGTAGCAGCAGCGAGGTCGATGTTATCGTAACCTGCACCGGCACGAACCACGATTTTCAACTGCTTTGCAGCATCGAGTACTTCTGCGTCAACCTTATCACTACGAATAATCAGCGCATCAGCATCAGCAACTGCTGCCAGGAACTGAGCCTTCTCTGTATATTTCTCGAGCAGCACCAGCTCATTGCCAGCTGCTTCAATCTCTGCCTTAATACCATTCACGGCTGCTGCTGCAAATGGCTTCTCTGTTGCAACTAATACTTTCATATTTTTTATTATATTTAAAACACAAAGATACAGAGTTACAGAGTTTTATATTAATTCAGAATCTCAAAATTAAAATCTCTGTGCCTTTGTATCTCTGTGTTGAATATTTACTTTATTAATGATTTGCTTCGAATTCCTTCATGCAAGCTACGAGGGCGTTGCAGCCTTCGATAGTCTGAGCATTGTAGCAAGATGCACGGAAACCACCAACTGAGCGGTGACCCTTCACACCAACCATACCCTTTGATACTGCGAAGTCGAGGAAGTCCTTCTCCAACTCCTTATACTCAGGAGCCATCACGAAGCAGAGGTTCATCAGTGAACGATCCTCTTCCTTAGCTGTACCTACGAAGCACTTGTTGCGGTCGATCTCGCCATATACGATCTCTGCACGCTGCTGAGCCAGCTTGTCCATAGCCTGAACACCACCCTGCTTCTTGATCCAACGGAGGTTCTCAAGAGCACTGTAGATAGGAACTACAGGAGGTGTGTTGAACATAGAACCCTTATCTACGTGTGTACGGTAGTCGAGCATCGTAGGAATCTCACGAGGAGCCTTACCGAGAGCATCATCCTTCACAATCACGATAGTCACACCAGCCATAGCCAGATTCTTCTGAGCACCAGCGTAGATGGCATCGTACTTAGCTACGTCGATAGGACGGCTGAAGATATCAGATGACATATCAGCAATTAGACGAACGGGAACATCGAGGTCCTTACGGATCTCAGTACCATAGATAGTATTGTTAGTTGTGATGTGCAGATAGTCAGCATCAGCGGGAACTGTCCAATCCTTGGGGATGAAGGTATAGTTAGCGTCGGCCGAAGAAGCCACCTCTACTACCTCACCGAAAAGCTTAGCTTCCTTCATAGCCTTCTTAGCCCAAACACCAGTGTTGAGGTAAGCAGCCTTCTTAATCAGGAAGTTATAAGGAATCATACAGAACTCCAGACTGGCACCACCGCCAAGGAAAATCACTGAGTAACCCTCGGGAATATCGAGCAATTCCTTTACGAGAGCTACAGCCTCGTCAACTACAGGCTGAAAATCCTTTGCACGATGGCTAATCTCCATCAGAGAGAGACCTGAGCCGTTGAAATCAAGACACTGCTGAGCGGTCTTTTCGATGACCTCACGGGGAAGCATCGAGGGACCTGCATTAAAGTTGTACTTCTTCATTTGATTGTTATTTTTAATATGGTTTATATCCTTGTTTCTGAAAAACGCTGCGAAATTACACTTTTTATTTCATTCCACCAAATATTTAAGCAGAAATTCACAGAAATTCCTATTTTTCTTTCACTTTGTCAAGTCAACATCGCACTTTTAATGAATAATTGATAGTTTACTATACCTTATATATTTATATGCTGCTGCAAAGATACTGAATATTTTCCGTATTATATTCGAATTTAACAGGATTTTTGCGAATTTTTACTCGCTTATTCGTACCTTTGCATTCGTTATGACACAAAAGGAACATCACATCATCATCAGTCTGGCTTCCAACTATCAGCAGGAAGCTAACATGGATGCTGCAAGAACGCAACTTGTCCAACTGCTATCTGAGGTACATTTCACCCAGGCCATTTACACAGAGCCCATCCATTCTTTAAGAAAGGAGCCCTATTTAAATCAACTTTGCAAAGGAACAACGGCTTTGGGTCGGAATCTGCTCAGTGAGGTACTGAAGGAAATCGAGAAACGACTCGGTCGTACACATAATGAAGATGGTATTGTGGCTATAGATCTTGACCTGCTGGAATATGACGGCGAGAGATATCATCTGCGTGATTGGGAAAGAAGTTATGTAAAGGATTTAATCAACGAGTTATGAAGAAGTTATTCATTATCAGCACTTTATTGCTATTAACATTGTATAGTAATGCTCAAAAGTTTGAGGATTATTTCGAAGATCGCACCCTGCGACTTGACTACACCTTTGCGGGTAGCGATGTTGTCCATGATATATTCGTTGATGAGCTGGTGGCCTTGCCACATTGGTACGGCAGACGCCACCATCTGAGCGAAACACCCCTCACAGGTAATGGCCAGGTTATCGTCCGTCCCCACAACAGCGAAGAGGTCATCTACCGCCACTCTTTCTCTACCCTCTTCCAGGAATGGCTTGCTACAGACGAGGCCAAGCACACTCAGAAATCATTTGAGAACGTGTTTCTCATCCCCTTCCCCAAGGACACGGTTGACATCACTGTCGAAATCTATGATTATCACGGAAAAACCGTTAACTGGATGCGCCACATCGTTGCCCCAAAGGACATTCTCATCCGCAAAGCCGGAGAACGCAGTATTACACCATATGACGTTCTGCATCAGGCCAACGACACATCACGCTGCATACACATCGCATTCGTAGCCGAGGGCTATACAGCCAACGAGATGGATCATTATATCAACGACTGCCAAAAGGCTATCGGCTCACTCTTCAATCATGAGCCGTTTAAGTCCATGCAAGACCGTTTTAATATCATTGCCGTAAAGTCGGTTTCCGAAGAGAGTGGTACCAGTGAGCCTTCGAAGGGAATATGGAAGAATACGGCTCTTGGTTCTCACTTCGATACCTTCTATAGCGACCGCTATCTCACCACATTACATCTAAAGAAACTTCATGATATCCTGGCTGGTACGCCTTACGAGCATATCATCATTCTCGTCAATACCAATCATTATGGCGGAGGCGGCATCTACAACTCCTATAACCTCAGTTATACAGGCGGCAAGAACTTCCTTCCTGTTGTAGTCCATGAATTCGGCCATTCCTTTGGAGGATTGGGTGATGAGTATGCTTACGGCAACGACGATCCGACATACTTCGACGATCATGAGCCTTGGGAGCCCAACCTCACCACCAAGGCAACTGCCTTCATCAAATGGGAGAACCTGATTAAAGAAGGAAAAGCCGGATTATATGAAGGTGGCGGTTATTTGGAGAAGGGCGTATGGCGAGGCTGCGAGAACTGCCGCATGCGTACAAACGAAGAACCAGAGTTCTGTGTGGTATGCCAGCAAGCCCTTACCAGTTTGATTAAATTCTATACCGAATGATTTACGAAATATCATCGATAAAAGACGAGCGCCTGCAGTTGTTCACCTATATGACTGAGGCACAGTTGCGTAATCGTCTGAACCAAGAACAGGGTGTCTTTATTGCTGAGAGTCCGAAGGTGATTCGCGTAGCCCTACAAGCTGGCTACCAGCCTCAAGCCTTATTGTGTGAGCAAAAGCATATTGAGGGTGATGCTCGTGATATCATTGAGGCTCATCCCGAGATGCCCGTCTATACAGGCAGTCGCGAAATGCTTTCAGAACTAACTGGCTATACTTTGACACGTGGCGTGCTCTGCGCCATGCGTCGTAAGCCGGAGCCCAAGCTCGAGGATGTATTACGCGATGCCCATCGCATCTGCATCATCGATGCAGTATGCGATACCACGAACATCGGTGCAATCTTTCGTTCCGCAGCAGCATTAGGCATCGATGCCGTATTACTTACACGAAGCTCTTGTGACCCATTGAACCGCAGGGCAATACGTGTTTCCATGGGAACCATATTTCTTGTGCCTTGGACTTGGCTTGACTCCTATTCACAACTACATGACTTAGGATTCAAGACTGCGGCTATGGCCCTCACTGATCAATCCATTTCGCTCGATGATCCCATCCTGAAGCAGCAAGACAAACTGGCGTTCATCATGGGTACAGAAGGCGATGGCTTGCCCCAGCAAACCATCAATGATGCAGACTTCACCGTTCGCATACCGATGTCACATCAGGTAGATTCCCTGAATGTGGCAGCGGCAGCGGCAGTAGCGTTCTGGGAACTCAGAAAGTGATTATTTCTTCTTCACGTCCTCACCCTCTTTGGGCAATTCTGGCACGTATCTCATTTCACGCAGAATACGAGCCTGTCGTTTCAGCATATAGGCTGAGGGATGAAGACTGGAGAACTTGCGGGGGTTGGGCAATGTGGCAGCAATCAGTGCACATTGCGCTTTCGATAAGTTCTGGGCTGTGGTGTTAAAATGCTCTTCTGCTACAGCATCGGCACCATAGATGCCATCGCCCATCTCGATAGAATTCAGATAAACCTCCATAATGCGCTGTTTTGACCACATGAGTTCAATCATAAACGTAAAATACACCTCAAATCCCTTACGAACCCACGAACGTCCTGGCCACAGGAAAACATTCTTGGCAGTCTGTTGCGAAATGGTAGATGCGCCCAACTTGCGTTTCTCCGGATGCTCACGATTACGCTTGGCTGCATGTTCTATGGCCTTATAGTCGAAACCATGATGCTTCAGGAAATTGGCATCCTCGCTGGCTATAACAGCACGCGGAAGATTTGGAGATATCTTTTCTAATGGCACCCAGTGATGTGACAGTTTCAGATCCTTTCCATCGGCCACCTGTTCATAGCAACGGATGAACATGAGGGGCGTGAAATAAACGGGGAAGAAACGAAGCGCCACAACTGAAAGAATAGTGGAGGCAAAGAATGCCACCACTATCCATTTCAATGTCTTTGTTATAAATTTAAAAACTCTCAACTGTCAAATGTCAACTATCAAATTTACTGAGCCTGCTGCTGGGCCTCCTGAATCATCTGCTGTGAAGCATACATGTAAACCTCAACACGACGATTCTGAGCACGACCAGCCTCAGTAGCATTCGAAGCTACAGGACTTGCCTCACCGAAACCTTCCACACTCTTGATCTGAGTAGCAGGAACAGCCAGCTTCAACAGATACTCTGAAACAGCACTTGCACGATCGAGCGACAGTTCCTGATTCTTCTGGGCGCTCTGCTCGGCTGTAGAATTCTTCCAACCCTGATTGTCAGTATAGCCCTGAATAGCCACATCGCAATCACTGTTGTCCTTCAATACGGTAGCCAACTGCTGGAGTGTAGTCTTAGAAGAAGCTGTCAGATCGCTCTTACCAGTCTTGAAGAGGATACCAGAATCAAACGAGATCTTAACGGCCTCAAGACCATTTGCATCTTGAACTTCCTCAACCTGAGCATTCTGAATAGCCTCGGCCTCTTTCTTAGCCTTATCCATCTTATGACCGATGATTGCACCAGTACCTGCACCTACAGCTGTACCGATAGCAGCACCAACACCAGCATTACCAGCAATTGCACCGATCACTGCGCCAAGTGCTGCACCACCACCTGCACCGATAGCTGTACCCTTAGCTGTATTGTTGAGATTACATCCCACAAGCACTACTGCTGCGCAAAGTGCTACTACAAATGATTTCAAACTTTTCATTTTCCTTCTATTTTTAAACGTTAAACATTCATTTTGGGTACAAAGATAGCAATTTATTTATTATAATGTATGCGTGTTTCATATTTTTTATGTAATTTTGCACGCAAAATTGATTCATAGAAAAAAAATGGCAAAAGAATTAAAAGAATTAACGAAAAGGGCTGATAACTACAGCCAGTGGTTTAACGACCTTGTAGTAAAGGCCGATTTGGCAGAACAGAGCGCTGTACGCGGCTGTATGGTGATTAAGCCTTACGGCTATGCCATCTGGGAAAAGATGCAGCAGCAGCTCGACAAGATGTTTAAGGAAACTGGTGCTCAGAACGCATACTTCCCCTTGCTGATTCCTAAGTCATTCCTTAGTCGTGAGGCAGAGCATGTTGAGGGTTTCGCCAAGGAGTGTGCAGTAGTAACTCACTATCGTCTTCGCGCCAAGGATGATAAGAGCGGTGTGGAAGTTGATCCCTCTGCTAAGCTCGAAGAAGAACTGATCGTACGTCCTACATCTGAGACGATTATCTGGAATACTTATAAGAACTGGATTCACTCATGGCGCGATCTGCCCCTGATGTGCAACCAGTGGTGTAATGTGATGCGTTGGGAGATGCGTACTCGTCCTTTCCTTCGTACTTCAGAGTTCCTGTGGCAGGAAGGTCATACGGCTCATGCCACTCGCGAGGAGGCTGAGGAGGAAGCACAGAAGATGCTGAAGGTTTACGCTAAGTTTGCTGAGGAGTGGATGGCTGTTCCTGTGGTTCAGGGTGTGAAGAGTGAGACTGAGCGTTTCGCTGGTGCTCTTGATACTTACACCATCGAGGCAATGATGCAGGATGGTAAGGCGCTGCAGAGTGGTACCTCCCACTTCCTGGGTCAGAATTTCGCCAAAGCATTCGAAGTAACCTATCTGAATAAGGAGAACAAGCCTGAGTATGTATGGGCTACATCATGGGGTGTATCTACCCGACTGATCGGTGCGCTCATCATGACTCACTCTGACGATAACGGATTAGTACTGCCTCCGAAGTTGGCTCCTATCCAGGTAGTGATTATTCCTATTGCCACCAAGCCCGAGCAGATGGAACAGGTCAACAAGGAGGTTACTCCGATTATCGAGGCTCTGCGTGCTAAGGGTATCACCGTTAAGTTTGATGATGCCGACAACAAGCGTCCTGGCTTTAAGTTTGCCGACTACGAGTTGAAGGGTGTTCCCGTTCGTTTGGTTCTGGGTGCTCGCGACTTGGAGAACGGCACCATCGAGGTGATGCGTCGTGATACACTCGAGAAGGAGACTCGCAGCATTGAGGGAATCACCGAATATGTAGAGCAGCTGCTTGAGGATATCCAGAAGAACATCTTCGAGAAGGCCAAGGCTTTCCGTGACGCCCATATCTATGAGTGTGAGAACTACGAGGAGTTCAAGGAGAAGGTAAAGGACGGCGGTTTCTTCCTCTGCCACTGGGACGGCACTGCCGAGACTGAGGCACGTATCAAGGAAGAGACTCAGGCTACCATCCGCTGTGTGCCTTTCGGCGTAGAGCAGACTCCTGGTGTGGATATGGTGACTGGCAAGCCTGCCAAGGCTCGCGTCATTATCGCCCGCAGTTATTAATATTGATTCCCTTCCTCTTGATGAGGAGGGGAATTTCATTTATAGACACAGAAAAAGGGAACCTTCTCAGGTTCCCCTTTTTTTAACCATAAAACAATATAGAAAATGTCTTATATTGTTTTAATGGAGGTCGAACTGCGACTTACCTCACGGTAAAGGGAGTTCTTAATTAACCTTAATAATCTAATACCATGAAAAACACACGGCAAAGATACGAATATTTCTTAATATAAGCATCAAAAAAGAGTCAAAAGTACGCATTGTTTAACGTTTGTTCAACACTTCATCATCTTTTTTTACTATATTTTGCAATCTATGATTATCAATTCTTTTTCTTTGAACCTCCGTCAGTTCAGGCTCAAAAGCGAGTGGTTTCCATTCTGTTGAGTAGTAATTCACACGACTTTCGCCATAGATGGAGTCAACCAAGAACGTCTCAATCTTCACTACGATTTGTGTCATGCTGTCTATCGGCTGGGCCAATTTCATCAACAGCAAATCGATGCGCAGACTCTCATTCATACGAATGCTCAGACTGTCATCGGCCAGAGTTGTCATCTCGCTGGTGCCACCTAACGCGTTCTTCACCTCGGCCTTCATATCCGAATCCAAGAAATCAATGAAGTCTAGTCGGTTGTTCTGCGAGAGATAAGGCATGATGGAATCAGGCATCTGCCTGAAGACATCGCGCATCAGCATGTCCTGGGCAGATACCTGACCTGTTATCAAGGCGAACAATGCCGCCATTAACCATTTCCTCATCCTTCGCGACTGGGTCTTAAGTCTTTCACACGAACGGCCTTGCCCTCGCTTGTGGGCAGTGAGCCCTTCTTCACGAGTTTCACCTGAGGCGTGAGCAGAATCTCATCCTTCAATGCACGCTGAATATCCTTCGTCATCTTCTGCATCTCGGGATAGATATCCGTCTCCAGTCCTTCGAGCTCAACCTCAACAGTCATGATATCGTTATCATCGATGGTCTCGAGGGTAATGAGATAGTTAGAGCCAAGACCCGGATACTGCACAAGAATCTTCTCTACCTGCATGGGGAATACGTTCACGCCCTTGATGATGAACATATCATCCGTACGACCCTTGATGCGATCGATACGACGATGCGTACGTCCACACTTACAAGGCTCGGCAATGATGCGAGTCAGGTCTCGAGTACGATAGCGCAGGATAGGCATCATATCACGATCGAGTGTGGTGAGAACCATCTCACCCATCTGTCCGTCGGGTACAGGCTCCAGTGTGTCAGGATCCACAATCTCTACGATGTAGTTATCCTCCCACAGGTGCATACCCTCCTGATACTTACACTCGAAGGCTACACCAGGACCATTCATCTCGGTCATACCAAATGAGTTATAGGCCTTAACACCCAGCATACGCTCAATACGGCGACGCTGCTCCTCAGTATGAGGCTCAGCACCGATGCAGAGGGTACGCAGTTTGGTGCTTGCAGGATCAACACCCTCCTCCTTGAACACCTCAGCCAGACGGATGGCGTATGAAGGAATGGCGTGAAGGGCAGTCGTACCGAAGTCCTTGATGAACTTGATCTGACGCTTTGAGTTACCAGCTGCAGCAGGAACTGTCATAGCACCCAGCCACTCGGCACCATACTGGAAACCAAGACCACCGGTAAACATACCATAACCAGAAGAGTTCTGGAACACATCGCTCTTACGGCAACCCACCATATAGAGGTTACGGGCAATCATATTGGCCCATGAGCAGATATCATGCTCGGAATATACAACCACACAGGGATTACCAGTTGTACCACTGGTAGAGTGGATACGTACAGCATCGTCCAGATTGCCGCCAACCAGTCCGTAGGGATAGTTGTCGCGCAGATCCTGCTTCGTGGTGAAAGGAATCTTACGCAGGTCATCGAGGCTGTTGATAGAGTCAGCCGTAATACCCAGATCGCCTAAGCGCTTCTTGTAGAAAGGCGACTTCAGCGCAATCTCGATGCTCTTCTTCAGTTTCTTTACTTGCAACTGCTGGAGTTGCTCTCTTGGCATTGTCTCGATTTCGGGCTGCCAGTGTTCGCCGTCAGGCTTGATGGTAGCCATGATCTTCTCGTCAGTCATAATATTTAATGTTTAATGTCCCTAATCTTTCGCCAGTTGCATCATCATGACGGCACTCAGTCCGGCCGTTTCCGTACGCAGGCGACTCTTGCCCAGATGTACCGACTGCCAACCGGCCTCAATAGCCATCTTCACCTCGTCGATCGAGAAATCGCCTTCAGGACCAATCAGCACGATGGCATCCTCGCTGTCCGACGGCTTGCGCAGTTCATCGAAGAGATAGGTACGAGGCACCTCCTCATAGCAATGGGCGATGTACTTACGTCCCTCATGAGGCTGATTGATAAACGACTTGAATGATACAATTTCGTTTAGAACAGGCTTCCAAGCCTTATGGCTCTGCTTCACAGCCGATACAACGATCTTCTCAAGACGGGTGGTCTTAATCAGCTTACGTTCTGAGAACTGACAGTTCAGGAACGACACCTCATCCACACCGATCTCCGTAGCCTTCTCAAGCATCCATTCCACACGATCCAACATCTTCGTGGGGGCGATGCCCAGCTGCACCCTACCCTTCCACTGAGGCTCCTGGGGCATCTGCTCCAGAATCTCATAATAGCAGTGGTGAGTGGCTGCAATGGTAACCTGAGCCCTATAGTAGTTGCCCACGCCGTCCATCAGGAACATCTCATCGCCACCCTTCAGCCTAAGCACACGCAGGGCGTGCATGGCCTCGTCCACTGGCAATTCCGTCTGATTAGCGGCATCAGGCACATAGAAATATCTAGCTTCTTTCATGATTTACTTTTTCTTTTCCGGATGGAACACAAGGGCGAACGATACGCCTACCATCAATGCAAACGCAGCAAAGATATACCAGCAAGTGGTCCATTCTCCCTGAAGGTAACCATCCTGCCAGCTGCAGAAGTAATTCACTACCTCTCCGGCAGCCAGCGTACCTACCGTAGCACCTACACCGTTCGTCATCATCATAAACAGTCCCTGAGCCGAAGCCTTAATTGATGGCTCACACTCCTGATCCACGAAGATACCACCCGACACATTGAAGAAGTCGAAGGCCACACCATACACGATGCACGAGAGGATGAAGAAGATAACGCCAGGCATCGTAGGATCACCCACGCCGAAGAAGCCGAAGCGGAACACCCAGGCAAACATCGACATCAGCATCACCACCTTGATTCCGAAACGCTTCAGGAAGAAGGGAATCATCAGGATGCACAGTGCCTCTGAAATCTGCGAGAGACTGGTCAGCAACGTGGCATTATCGGCAGCAAATGAGTCTGCGATGGCAGGATCGGGGCTCGCATTAAAATGAGTGAGGAATGGTCCGGCAAAGCCGTTGGTCACCTGCAGACACATACCCAGCAATGCTGAGAAGATGAGGAACAGCGCCATCTGCTTGCGCTTGAACAGCTTGAAGGCGTTCAGTCCCAGACTCTCCACCAGCGAAACCTTCTGCTCCTTCTTCTCCAGCTTACACTGAGGCAGCGTAAAGCAATAGGCAAAGAGCACAAAACTCAGGATTCCTGATACAAAGAACTGCATGTAGGAATATTGGAACTTATGCGGATTATCGCCCAGCGTGAATCCGAACCCAGTCTCATCGACGAAGGCGCAGTTCACGAACCACATGGTCAGAATGAAACCTACAGTACCCAGCACACGGATAGGCGGAAAGTCCTTCACAGTATCCAGTCCATTATTCTTCAGAATGGTAAATGCTACTGTATTGGTCAGTGCGATGGTGGGCATATAGAAAGCCACACTCAGCGTATATAGTGCAATAAACAGCGACTTGTCGGCCAACTCATTGCCGAAACCAGCCTGCTCGCCCAACCACCAGCAGCTCAGCATTAAGCCACCAGCCAGCAGATGACACAGACCCAACAATCGCTGAGGCTGAATATACTTATCGGCCACGATACCCATCAGGGTGGGCATAAAGATACTAACAATACCCTGAATGGCATAGAACCATGAGATCTGATCACCCAGACCGGCCACTCCAAGGTAGTTTCCCATACAAGTGAGATAGGCACCCCAGACTGCAAACTCCAGGAAGCTCATCAATGCTAAACGGAATTTCATATTCATAATTGTTATCTTGTTATTGGTTTATTCATTTGAAAATTTGGTTTCTCAAGTTGCGGCTTTGCTGCCGTTGGTCCAGGGCGCTCACCCAGTCTTCTAGTCGGACGTCTTAACGAGTCGGCCTTCAGGCTGTCTGGCCTCTGCGCATTCACACTGTCGGGCGTAGCCACAACAGGCTTCTCCTCAGGCACTTCGTTGTGGAAACGAATCAGCTGGATGCGATCCAGGAACAGCATACACATGTCGTTCTGCTGGTTTTCCTCCAGTCGGGTGTCCATCGCCACGAATCCTCTGATATCCTTCGCGCGATACTTGCACACAGGTATTCTCATGATGGTCTCGCCATAACCACCCACGATGGTATTCATGCTGTAGGCACTATCGTTTTCGTAGGTCACGGCTACATACAATGTCGTAGTTCTGTTGCGTCCCTGCGAGAGGAAGTGACTGCCGAATGTCATCAGGAAGCTGTCGCCGGCATGATACGAGGTATCAGCCTTCTGGTAGAACTGCATCAGATGATAGGGGCGCTGAGGTATCAGCATCGCCATGCGTTTTCCTTCCCAGATGTCAGCAGTGTCGCCCGATAGCGAAGTCGATGTATAACGGTTCACCTCGCTCACCGATGCACCTCTTACCAGTGCCTCTTCAGCCAGTCGCTCCTGAACATTCTTATACATAGATATGAACTTATCGGCACGTGTGTAGTAATACACCAGCGACGAGTCGAACTCCTCCTGCGTCACTCCGTATTTCTCGAGCACAGCCTTGAAGTAGAGGTTGCGATAGTAATCCGTTCCTCCTGTTTCCTTCACGGCCATACCCTGACTCACGTGGTAGTCGTAGAGGATGTCCTCCATATCGTCGGGCTGAATATACTGTTCGGGGACAGATGGTGTACAGGCTGCGACAAATATGAGTCCCAGCACCAGTAACATCAGATGTCTCCCGCCCCGCTTCATGCTTCTGCCTCCTTCTTTTCCGTTTTTCCCTCAGCAAAGGATTCACTGATTTCCTTGCGGAAGAACAACAGCAGCAGTACGACGCTCACGCTGATACTTGCATCGGCAAAGTTAAACACCGGGCTGAAGAACACGAAGTGCTCTCCACCCACGAACGGCATCCACATGGGCCACTCGGTTTCTATCAGGGGGAAGTAGAACATGTCTACCACCTTTCCCATCAGGAAGGGTGCATAACCAGTGCCAAAGGGCACGAAATACGATACATAGTAAGGCGACGACTCATTGAAGATGAGGCCGTAGAACATGCAATCCAGCAGATTGCCGATGGCACCAGCCAGGATCATAGCCAGACACACGATATAACCAGTACGCACCCCTTTCTTGACCTGCCCCCATGTGTAGTAGCTCAGATAGCCAATGGCAATGATACGGAACAGCGAGAGCATAATCTTGCTGCCCAGCTGCATGCCAAAGGCCATACCCATGTTTTCGATGAAGGTGATGTAGAACCAGTCGAACACGTGGATACTCTCGTGGAGCGACATCGAGGTCTTGACCCAGATTTTGATGGCCTGGTCTATAAGGAGAATGGCGACAACTATCAGCGTCGCCAGTCTGCCTTTTGTGATGAGCTTTCCCTGAATCACTTCTTCTGCTGCATCTTAGACTCCACACTCAGCGTAGCGTGTGGTACTGCACGAAGACGCTCCTTAGGAATCAGCTTACCAGTGATACGGTCGATGCCGTAGGTTTTGTTCTCGATGCGCACCAGTGCAGCCTTCAGTCCCTGAATGAACTTCTGCTGACGGGCAGCCATACTGATCAGTTCCTCCTTCGACTGGGTGGCACTACCCTCCTCCAGAGCTTTGTAGGTAGGTGATGTATCATCAACGTCGTTTGAGTCCTGATTGGTCAGTACTCGCATCATCTGGTCGTAGTCGCGTTTGGCCAAAGCCAATTTCTCGTTAATAATCTGACGGAACTCCTCGAGTTCCTCATCAGTGTAACGTGTTTTCTCTGCCATAAGTCTTGAAAGTTAATGTTATTATTGATTTTTTTTAATTCTTTTCCACCTTGATGTTCAACTTGAAGTCATCGAAGTCAACTTCCTGACCGTCATTCACTTCCAGCTTGATATCGTCAGCCAGAACCTGTGTCTTGATGTAGTCGGCAAAGCTGTCTACGGCCTTCTTCACATCGTCGTTCGGAGCCAGCGTTACGTTGATGCGGTCGGTAATCTCCAGTCCGCTCTCCTTACGGATGTTCTGAATACGGTTGATCAGCTCGCGGGCCATACCCTCGTTCTTCAACTCGTCGGTCAGTTCCACCTCGAGAGCCACAGTCAGGTTACCCTCGTTGGCCACCAGCCATCCGGGAATATCCTCGCTGATGATCTCCACATCCACAGCCTCTACGGTGATGTCCTGACCCTCCACATTGATACCGATGGTACCCTTCTGCTCCAGTTCAGCTATCTGCTCCTGACTCAGGCCGTCCATAGCGGCAGCCACACTCTTCATGAGCTTACCGAACTTCTTACCCATCGTACGGAAGTTACACTTCACCTTCTTCACCAGTACGCCGGCACCCTCTACGAAACGGAGTTCCTTCACGTTCACCTCGTTCATAATCAGGTCCTTCACAGCCTCAATGTGCTTCTTCTGCTCAGCGTCTACAGCAGGAATCATGATGGCCTGCAGCGGCTGGCGCACTTTTATATTTACCTTACGGCGCAGAGCCAGTACCATCGAGGTAATCTTCTGTGCCATCTCCATGCGAGCCTCCAGATCCTTGTCTATCTGACTCTCGTCGGCTACGGGGAACTTATCCAGGTGTACAGAGTCAAGCTCACCACCCAGGTCCTTATACAGCTGGTCGGCATAGAACGGAGCAAACGGAGCCAGCAGCTTGGCTACTGTCATCAGGCAGGTATAGAGTGTCTGATAAGCCGAGAGCTTATCCTCGCTCATCTCCTTACCCCAGAAACGTTTGCGGTTCAGGCGTACGAACCAGTTCGAGAGGTCATCGTTCACGAAGGCATCGATCAGTCTTCCTGCACGTGTTGGATCATATCCGTCCAACTCCTTCTCCACGCCCTTGATCAGCGTGTTGAGGCATGACAGAATCCAGCGGTCAATCTCAGGACGCTTCTCGAATGCCACCTGTGCTGCCGTCGGGTCGAAACCATCCACATTAGCATACAGTGCAAAGAAGCTATACGTATTATATAAGGTGCCGAAGAACTTACGGCGCACCTCATCCACGCCCTCGGGATCGAACTTCAGGTTGTCCCAAGGCTCTGAATTGGTCATCATATACAGACGTACGGCATCCGAGCCATACTTGCCAATCATATCGAATGGGTTCACCACGTTACCCACGTGCTTCGACATCTTGTTACCCTTGGCATCGAGCACCAGTCCTGAAGAAATCACATTCTTGAAGGCCACAGAGTCGAATATCATCGTAGCGATGGCGTGCAGGGTGAAGAACCAACCACGGGTCTGGTCCACACCCTCGTTGATAAAGTCGCATGGGAAGGCGATACCCTTGTCAATCAGGTCCTTATTCTCGAAAGGATAGTGAATCTGAGCATAAGGCATCGAACCAGAATCGAACCACACGTCAATCAGGTCGCTCTCGCGCTTCATGGGCTTGCCGCTCTCTGATACCAGTACGATGTGGTCTACGTATGGGCGATGCAGGTCGATCTTGTCATAGTTCTCCTTGCTCATGTCGCCAGGCACGAAACCGTTGTCCTTCAGCGGGTTCGAAGCCATGAATCCAGCCTTAACAGCCTTCTCTATCTCGTTGTAGAGTTCCTCTACGCTTCCGATGCAGATTTCCTTGCCATCCTCGTCGCGCCAGATGGGCAGCGGTGTGCCCCAGAAACGTGAACGGCTCAGGTTCCAGTCGTTCAGGTTCTCCAGCCAGTTGCCGAATCGGCCTGTACCAGTGCTCTCGGGCTGCCAGTTGATGGTCTTGTTCAGCTCGAACATACGGTCCTTCTTCGCTGTAGAGCGGATGAACCACGAGTCGAGCGGATAGTAGAGCACGGGCTTGTCCGTACGCCAGCAGTGAGGATAGTTGTGTACGTGCTTCTCAATCTTCAGTGCCGTACCCTCCTGCTTCATCTCCATACAGATCACGATGTTCAGGTCCTCAGCCTTGGCTGCAGCCTGCTCGTCGTACTTGCCGTCCTTGTTGAACTCAGGTGCATAGGCGTTCTTCACGTAGTCGCCGGCGTGGTGGCTATAGCCCTCTACGTTTACGCAGTTCTTCACGAAGTTATCGTCCAGCTCGTCCATCACGTAGTACTTACCCTGCAGGTCAACCATCGGACGTGTTTCACCTTTTTTATTAATAAGGAAGAGGCTTGGTATGTGAGCATCCTTGGCCACCTTGGCGTCGTCGGCACCGAATGTAGGTGCGATATGCACGATACCGGCACCATCCTCAGTGGTTACGTAGTCGCCAGGAATCACGCGGAAAGCCTCACTCTCCATCTCTACAAACTGATCCTTGCCGTTCTCGCCGGCAAACACTTTCTCAGGATGAGCCTCTGCATACGCCTTCACATAGTCGGCAGCATTCTGGTCCAGTTTAGCCGAGGGCTTCACCCAAGGCATCAGCTGCTGATACTTCAGACCCACCAGCTCCTCACCGGTGTAGCGGCCCACGATGCGATAAGGCACGAACTTCTCACCTTTATTATATTCAGGCATCTCGTCGCCGTCGGTAATGTTGCCCTCGGGAGCGAGGTAAGCATTCAGTCGGCTCTCAGCCAGGATGATGGTGATCTTCTCACCGTTATAGGCATTATAGGTTTCCACAGCCACGTAGTCAATCTTCGGACCTACGCAGAGTGCTGTGTTCGAGGGCAGAGTCCATGGGGTTGTGGTCCATGCCACGAAGTAAGGCTCGCCCCATTTGGTCCACTCCTCCTTAGGATTCAGGGCCTTGAACAGCGCCGTCACTGTGGTATCCTTCACGTCGCGATAGCAGCCCGGCTGGTTCAGCTCGTGTGAACTCAGACCTGTACCTGCGGCGGGTGAATACGGCTGAATGGTATAGCCCTTATAGAGCAAACCCTTCTTATAGAACTGCTGCAGCAACCACCACAGCGTCTCGATATACTTGTTGTCGTAAGTGATATACGGATTGTCCAGATCCACGAAGTAACCCATCTTCTCCGTCAGGTCGCGCCATTCCTGGGTGAACATCATCACGTTCTCGCGACACTTCTTGTTGTAGTCCTCCGTCGAGATGTACTTATCCGAAGCCTTATTGTCGATATCGGCCTTGGTGATACCCAGTTCCTTCTCTACGCCCAGCTCTACGGGCAGTCCGTGTGTATCCCAACCAGCCTTACGCTTCACCTGGAAGCCCTTCATCGTCTTGTATCGGTTGAAGGTATCCTTAATGGTACGAGCCAGCACGTGGTGAATGCCAGGATGTCCGTTGGCCGAGGGAGGACCCTCAAAGAATACAAACTGCGGACAGCCCTCACGCTCTTCCACAGAGCGCCAGAACACATTCTTCTCTCTCCACATCTCGAGGATGTCGTTGTTCGTCTGGGTCAGATTCAACCCACTATGCTCGGCAAATTTCTTAGCCATATCTCTCTTTTTTACCTTTTTACTTTTTTACCTTTATTTATTTGGGGTGCAAAGGTACTAAAAATAATCGACTTAACAATAAGGAAATAGTTTTTTTTAATATTTCTGCCCAAAAAGTGCTTTATTTCAAATAATTTATTTATTTTTGCAGCAGATAATTCACTAAATAACTTAAAAACTTAAGCTTATGATTACATTTTCAATGATTCTGCAGCTCATCATCGTTCTTGGAGCGTTGTGGGTAGGCTCGCGTTATGGCAGTCTTGCCTTGGGAGCCATTTCCGGTATTGGTCTTGCCATACTTGTGTTCGGATTCGGACTCAAGCCAGGCACACCTCCTACCGATGTGATTTACATCATTATCGCCGCCGTAACCTGCGCCGGCATTATGCAGGCCTCTGGCGGTATGGACTGGTTGATCCAGATAGCCGAGAAGATGCTGCGTAAGCATCCTGACCACATCACCTTCTTTGCCCCGCTTACCACTTTCTTCCTGACGGTGCTGGTAGGTACAGGTCACGTAGTTTACACCCTCATGCCTATTATCTGCGACATTGCGCTGAAGAAGGGCATCCGTCCTGAGCGCCCCTGTGGTGTGGCTTCCATCGCCTCTCAGGTAGGTATCACCTGTTCGCCCATCGCTGCAGCCGTTGTGGCCTTCGTTACCATCTCTAACGCCAACCACTTCGATATCACCATTCCTCGCGTGCTGATGGTTTCCATCCCCGCTTGCGTTTGCGGATTGATGTGTGCAGCCGCTGCTTCTTACCATCGTGGTCTCGACCTCGACAAGGATCCTGAGTTCCAGAAGAAGATTGCCGATCCCGTTCAGCGCGAATACATCTACGGTTCTTCTGCCACCACGCTCGACAAGCAGATCCCGCAGTCGGCCAAGAATGCCGTATTCATCTTCCTTGGCGCCCTTGCCGTTATCGTTGTCCTCGCTGCTCTGCCCGAGATTCTGCCATCTTATCCCACTATCAAGGCCATTAAGGGAGCCGAAGACTTTGTGATGGCCGATGGCACCAAGATCACTGCTGCCGCTCTGGCCAAGGCCGGTGTTGTGGCCGAAGGATTCACAGAGAAGAGCACGGCAGGCCTCAAGATGAACCTCGTCATCCAGATTGTGATGATCTCAGCCGCCGCCCTCATGATTATCTTCTGTAAGGCTACTCCTAAGAAGGCTGTGGCTGGTCCAGTATGGCAGTCAGGTATGGTGGCCGTTGTAGCTATCTATGGTATCGCCTGGATGGCCGACACCTATTTCTCTAACTACATGGCCGAGATTCAGGTCATGCTCGAGGATATCGTGAAGGCTTATCCTTGGAGTATCGCCATTGTGTTCTTCCTGGTGTCAGTGCTCATCAACTCTCAGGGCGCTGTGGTGGTATCCATGCTGCCGCTGGCTTATAAGCTGGGCATCCCCGGTCCGGTGCTGTTGGGTGTGCTGCCCGCCGTTTACGGTTACTTCTTCATCCCCAACTACCCCAGCGATATTGCTACCGTCAACTTCGACCGCTCGGGCACCACGGTGATTGGTAAGTACCTCTTGAACCACTCGTTCATGATGCCAGGCCTTATCAGCGTATTCGTCTCCACCCTCGTGGCCTACGCACTCTCGATGATATTCTATTAAAAATAAAAAAGCCTCCCCGGTTGAGGAGGTTTTTTTATTCTTCCTCATCGCAGTGTTCACCGTCGGCGAAATCCACGATTTCCTCCGTCTTCTGGTATACCGGCTTCATCCCGTCCCATCCGAAGGTGTGAACAAAATGTCCTCGCTCACTTGATTCCGAGATCGTCATCTCCTTACCCTCCTCTGGCAGATTATAATAGAACTTCCTGTCCTTCGTCGTCTTGAATCCGTCAATGATATGAGTCTCCGGCGTCAGGATATGCTTCTGCGGATCGTAGTCATAGAAGCACACGAAATGTAGGCAGGGATCCACGGGCTTGCCCAGATAGATCGCCAGCAGCCTGTGCCCATTCGTACGCCTCCAGTAGCACACGTGCATAAACTCCTTGTTCATCGCGTTCGACGACACGTCCACCCATCCGTTCTTAGGATCATAGAATACGCTAGGCAGCCTCTCGCCATAACGCTCCACCTTCAGTCCCTTCCTCATCGTTTTCAGAGCATGCGTCACCATCCATGTGGGCCATCGCTTGTTAAAGCAGTCCAGCATGCCTATGAGTGTTCCGTCGGCCGCGCCCTTCAGCGTTTCGCACTCCCATTGGTTACTAATGTCCACCAGACTGGTACTACCATCATACACACTCTCCTGCCCAGCAGCCGTCATGCAACTCATCACCGCCATCACGGCCACTACTACTATTCTCTTCATCTTTTCCATAATTCTTCCGGTTTTTGACTGATTTACTGGGCGCAAAGATAAAAAGATTATCCGATAGCACCAAACATTTTACAAAAAAAGTGTCCCCGGCGCTTCGCAGCGGCGGGGGTAATGATAATGCCTTCTCAATGCCCTTAGCGATAATACAAGCCTGATGTGCTTTAAAGTAGTCAGAGTCGATGCTTTTCAGGTTGTTGTAGGTGTTGATGACCTCGTTAAGCATCATGAATCTTTTTCTTAACGACTCCATACTTCACCTCCTTTCTTCATGGCGTTTTTAACTCTAAGAGTTGCCTTTTTTATATATATGTCGAAATACTTTCTAAAAATATTGTTAAACTTACACGTAAATCTTGCGCAATCCAAATAAAAGCTATACCTTTGCACTTGTGTTTTTCATAGTATTAGATTTAAGGTTAACAAAGGTTTGGGGCCACAGCGGTGGCCCTTTTTAATGGAACATACTGTAGTAAATTGGTAAATTATTGATTATCAAATACTTCAAAATATAGCGCAGTGATGCGCAATTGCATTTATTATAGTTTTAAGTTATAAAATAGTTTTAGGTTTTACGGGAGCCCTCAGTGATGAGCGCCCCGTTTTATATACCAGATAGAAAGTAGTTTACTTCAATTTTTTTCACGCCAAGTCGAGGTAAAAGAGGCAGATGGAGTTGCAGTGGGAGTTTGCTTCTTGCCATTTTCAATAAAAGACTGCCGAGCAACCTCATTTGTTAAATAATCGCCCAAATCACCAAGCGTAACTTCACCTTTTGTCTCCTGTATTTTCTTTAATAAGTAATAAGTGAACATGCCATGCTGCTTCTCCTCAAAAGGATATGCTGTTTCATCCCCCTGAGCAGCTGCTCATTACGCTGTTCAAGCGTACCCTCATTAACGTTGGTGATCAGTCGTAATGCATCTTCCAGCACAGTGTTGCTCACCATGGGGTTCAGTCGTCGCAGACCTTTCCGCAAGTCCTCAGCTAAGAATGGCTCGCGATAGTCGCGCTCCACATCATACCCGCACTCATACTGATAGCCCATCTCCTTAAAGAGTGCTATCAGCACCTGCTCGTAGAAGTTCTCATCAACAGGGTTATTACTCATACGTATAATTCGTTATACTGATGCAAAGATACAAATATTTATTTAATCTGCAAGTGGTTTTACTAATAAATCTATGATTTTATAGTTGTCCAAGAAAGATTATTCTTTAAAATTTCCACCATTATTTGCATTACAATAAAAAGCAGCAATACCGTGCAACATACTCATTTGTTGTATACTGTCAAGATTCTGGTAACGTGATTGGTTCTTGGTTTCTTTATATAGATCCATCAATTCACTATAAAGATGTCTTTTGGGACCTAGAAGATAATAATAAGAGGCATCTTTATGAAGGCCAAAAATATATTCAAATGTATCCCTTGAATTGACTCCTAAAGCATTCTGATACTGCATGACGAATGATGTTATATGCAGCGAATCATCAGCATATAATGTATTCTTTTCGGTTATTTCTGGCTTGGAATTTGAGGTTTGGGGATATAAAACTTCTATCACCATAGGCAAATACCGTTCTGCGTTCTCTGCAAAAGCAATATTTTTGATTTCTTCTGGCTTTTGTCCACAAGAAATGATAAACAATAGACATATCAGCAATGCAATTTTTTTCATATTTCGTTGTTTTCTAAATCATTTACTTTCAGTTCTCCTGCCAACAAATGGCTTCTCGTTGTCTACGCGCTCATAAATCAGTTCTGCTGCTGTATGCTCGTGAACGGCATAGTGCATCTTATTTTGTACAGTGGCAAAGAAGAGCTTGGTCATCTTGGCACGAGGGTCATAATCTGTTGATGTGGCATAGATGTCAGTTACCTGCTGATAGAAGTTGCGCTCACTGCTACGGATGTCGCGTATGCGTTGCAGTAATTCCTTAAAGTAGCGATTACCGCCCTGTTTAAGTCGCTCGTCGTCCATCGTGAAGCCCTTCTGGATATACTCATGCAGCAATCTGGTGGCCCAACGGCGAAAACGTACTGCTATGGGCGACTGGACACGATATCCAAGGGCAATGATAACATCGAGATTGTAATGTAGTACCTCATGAGTTTGAGTTTTGCCTTCAATAGCTCCATGCTGAGTGGTTGTTCGGAACTTCCGAACTACCACTTCTTTGTCTAGCTCATTATCATTAAAGATGTTTCTTAGGTGTTCACTGATGTTCGATTTGCTCGATTGGTAAACCTCTACCAATTGGGCTTGCGTCAACCATACATCTTCATCAGCAAACAGAGTATTTACACTCAGTTTCCCCTCATCATCTTTATATAGTATCACCTTAAACTTCGCCTCGAACTTGTCGCTGATATACTTAAGGAAAATCAGTCCAAGCACAACACCCTCATATTCAGAGGCATTCAGATTGCCACGAAGATTATCCGCAGCCTTCCATATTTTATCCTCAAAGCCTATTGAGGTAGTATTATTATTCTTCTTTGCCATTATCTCGTCTTAGATCTATTAATTATAAGTGCAAAGATAATAGTTTTTCTCTAATTAGAGAAATATTTAGGGAAAAAGTTGTCTACCTATTCAGGAATAGTGTCTCAAAGAAACAAAATCTTTCAATCTTTCATTCTTTTTTCTTTCTTTAAGGTGGTTTTAAGTAGAGAAAATAGTTTTAATAATAATATATTATATATAATATATTATTATTAATCTTAGATTTGCCATATCAATCGACCTTAAGAAAGGTTGAAAGGAGAAAGAATGCAAGAATTTGCCATGATTCTTGATTATGAAGATAATTGACAATATATACACAAACTATGCGTTTATCGTTATGAAATAATAAGTTTATTTACGACAAAATATAGCGATGGTAGTTAGAATGTTAAAATTGAAAATATTTTGAAATTTCTTTGCAAAATGTTTGGTGATATCAAAATATTTTTGTACCTTTGTCGAGCAATTGCAAAACAACAGTATTAACAACCAAACATGATCATGCGTATGCATGACGCAGGTGAACAAACACACCACCTGTGAAGACAATTAAGAAAGGAACACACAACTATGGCAGTAAAAAATCCTCAGTTTGAGATTAACATTCGTAAGAACGACAACAAGTACAACGCCGCCTATGGCAAGTACTACCCCAAGGCAGTGGAGAAAGACGCCATTTCGCTACGTGGTCTGACCAACCACATGGCTGAGCACAACTCCATCTACGGGCGCGACGTGATTAACGGCGTATTGCTCAAGATGTCGAGTTGCATCGTGGAGCTGCTCTCGCAGGGAAATCCTGTAAAGATCGACGGTCTGGGCACGTTCGTCCCCACCGTGGAGAGCGACGGCGGTATCACCCGCGAAGACTTGCTGGCGGGCAAGTGGAATCCGCAGACCTACATTAAGGCCATCCACATCCGATTCCGCCCTGAGAACGCATCGGAGGACAAGATCACTTCGCGCTCGTTTAAGGAACAGTGCGCATTCTCGACCAAGGGCGTTGAGGAGAAGATAGTAATCAGCGGCGCTGGTACCAAAGAAGATCCCTACGTATATGGTAAGCGCGTTACGCCGCTCGACGACTGGGTGGCTCAGCAGAAGGCCGAAGCATCGCAGGGATAGAAAGGAGGTGTAAGATATGAGCAAGAAAGAAACCGCAAAGTTTATCGTGCAGCTGATAGCATCAATCGCCACGGCGATACTCACTGCACTGGGCGCCACATCATGCGTCGGAGCGTAAAACGAACAAGCCCTCGGATTTTCTCCGGGGGCTTGTTATTTCAGCTTATAGATCTTCAGCGGTTTGCGCGCTGACGAGCGAATACTTAGAATAGTCATTCTGCGGGAATTGTAGCGATAGATAATCGTAAAGCCCATCATATAGAAAAATCGTACATCAGGACGCGTTGAAGGACTACCAATAGTTGGCATCTGGGATATGCGTTGAGTCTCTTCAAGAAGGCACTTTAGTAAATGGCGACTATAACGGTCTGAACCATTGCGTTCATCATAGAAGGTTAAGATTTTCTGAAGTTGAACCGTAGAACGACGGCTAAATTCAATTAGTCGAGCCATTTTGCGAACATCGTTTTGAATTCACCCATCGAAACCACTTC
>JAEEGJ010003611.1_pt1 | contig 57801 bp, 53 predicted proteins | sample 8958761 | NCBI WGS metagenome assembly JAEEGJ01 (sample SAMN16246546, study PRJNA631951) | gut metagenome | biome: gut microbiome; feature: rumen; material: RS-attached | host: Bos | place: Iran: Karaj | collected 2018-10 | reverse complement strand
GTTTCCCTGGCAGTGGACATCTCCTCCTGCCGGGGAAATTGCGTAGGATGCCATTCCCCCTTCCTGAAGCTGGATATCGGCGAGGAACTGACGCCCGCCGTCATCGACGCGCTGGTGGCCGATAATTTTGGCGTCAACTGCTTCCTCTTTCTGGGGGAGGGGCAGGACCCTGACGCGTTGCTGGCTCTGGCGGCGCATGTGCGCTCGAAGGGCCTTCTGGTCGCGCTCTACAGCGGTCGCGAAGAGGTGGAGCCTGCCTTCTGGGAGGCGTTCGATTACTTGAAGCTCGGCCCTTATCGGCCCGAATGCGGCCCGCTGAACAATCCCACCACCAACCAGCGGCTGTACAAAATAACGGACGGCAAGCCCGAAGACATTACCGCCCGTTTCTGGAGGAAGCGTTAGCCCTTATTGGCAGAAATATTTGTACAGGCGTCTTAACGTGCCGTTGAGCACGCCGCTATCCTCGTCGTCATAGTCTCCCTTCGCTCCCGAGGAAATGCATACCAGCCCGAAGCTGCGGTCCTTGGCCCAGAACATGGCGCTCCTGAGGCCGTAGGCGCCGCCGGTATGACCCCAGAGGTCCACGCCGGGAATGCGTTCTGTGTCGTTCCACAGGGCATAGCCGTAGTGCTCGGGTTCTGAATATTCGGTCTGCATGGCGCGGGAATCCTCTTCTTCGATGATCCTGGTGCCGTCGGGTGCGGTGCCCCAGCCCATGTGCACCATCATGTAGCGGGCCAGGTCACAGGCCGATATCTTCATGCCGCCGGTAGGGGAGAAGACGGGTGTGTCGTAGCCGAACTTGTAATGGGCGATCCGCTCGCTGCGGGGCTCGTAGGCGGCCGTCTCTTCCACGAAGTGACCGTTTTCGTATTCGTACAGGCTGGCGAAGCGGGTTTTGTCCAGGGAGTCCACGCAGTAGCCGCCGTAGAGGTCCAGGGGCTTCAGGATATGGTTTACGACATACTGGTCGAAGCGTTCTCCGGAGAGTTTCTCGATAAAGGTGCCCACCAGGTTGAAGTTGAGGTTGCAGTATTCGTAACCTTCGCCGGGGGCGTAGTCGTTGTAGCAGTTGGCCCAGTTGGGATTGGTGGCGGGGTTCACTACGTCCAGGGTGAAGTAGCCTTCGCTGTCGTTGAGGCTGGACGTGTGGGAGAGCAGCATCGCCAGGGTGATGACTTTCTCCGGATATTTGGGGTTGCGGATGCGGAAACCGGCCAGCTCGCTCACGTCGGTGTCCAGGGTTACGAGGCCCTTTTCCTTGAGCTGCATGATGGACGTTGCGCTGAAGGACTTGGATATGGACGCGATGCGGAAGAGGGTGTTCTCCTTCACGGGCTCCTGCGTCTCCAGGTTCATGACGCCGAACTCGTGGTGATAGACGATTTCCCCGTCCTTGACCACGGCGACGGCCAGGCCGACGTTCTCGATCTCCTGGCGATAGGCTTCCATGTCCTTTTCGAAGGCTTTCTCGGGATTGGTGCTGCAGGCCGCGGCCATCAGGAGCGTAAGCGCTGCAAAATAGATTTTGTGCATGACGTATTGGTTATTAGCAGCACAAAGATACAATCTTTTTGCTATTTTTGTTCCCTGTTATGTTTAAAGTCAGCGACCCTATTTCCACCCCGCCCGCAGCGTTTGCATCTGAACTGCAGAAGCTGGTGTATGATACTTTTTCTGCTCGTAGAATTCCCTTCACCCGTGTAGATACGGACCCCGGCATCACCATGGAGGACTGCGAGCACATCGATGCCAAGATCGGCGTCCGCATCGTCAAGACGCTCTTCCTGTGCAACCGCCAGCAGACCGAGTTCTACCTGTATGTGACATCGGCTGACAAGCCCTTCGTCACGCGGGACTTCTGCTCGGCCCTGGGGATTCCGCGCGTATCGTTCGCATCGGCCGACCTCCTCTGGGAAAAGACCGGCGTCCTCGTCGGCGCCACCACTATCCTCAGCGCCGTCCTCCCGCAGGCCGCCCTCATCCATCTGGTCATGGACCAGGATGTGGCCGATGCCCCCTGGTTCGCCTGCACCGACGGCACCGCTACCTGCTTCGTCAAGCTCCGCACCCGCGACTTGTTAGACAAATACCTCTCAGGCCAGTCCGTCCGTTTCCTATAACGTTTTTCTTAACTGGTTAATACAAAAGCTGTTGCGCGTTTTCCTCCCGGCTGTCTGGCTGGGAGGAAAACATGTAAGTCGCAGTGCTATAATTACTTAAGAAAAACAGCCTACAAATTCGCGGAGTATCCATGGTGCACTCTTAGGGACTCGCATGGTGATAGTGGTTAGTCTAAGTCTCTTAAACGTACGTCGATGTCCGGGAGCAATCCCGGTGAACTGCGCCCCAAAAGTTGGACATAAAAAGCTTTTGGGATGAAGAAAAACTATTATCCTGAGAAAATGATGGCAATCGAGCTTCTAAAAGAAGGAAAGAGCCGGGCAGAAGTTTCTAGGGTCACGGGCATTGACTTTAATTTGCTTACCCTATATTGGCATCGCTACCAACAGGGTGGCCACTTATCCTTGATGGACCGTCCTGGGCATTGTGGATATGACGAGGAAATTAAGTTGCAAGTTGTTAGGGATTGTCTAGAAAAGGGGTTATCTTTGACGGCCGTTTCCTTGAAATATGACATCCCGTCATCTACGATAAAGCGTTGGCGGGCGGAATATAAGGTCAATGGCGATAGTGCCCTTAAAGACAAGCGTAAGAGTTTGAATAAGAAGACAGAACACACACAAGAGTATCTGGATGAGCTTGAGATGCTCCGCAAACGGAACGAGTATCTTGAAGCAGAGAATGCTCTGTTAAAAAAAGTGAAGGCCTTAGTCGAAGAAAGAGAAGCCCGTCTACGCGCGATTGGGCGGGGGCCATCCAAGAACTAAGGCCGGAACACCGTCTTGACCTCCTCCTGGAGATCAAGAGGATGGCTAAATCCACATTCTACTATAACCTTCATTACAAGGCCGATAAGTGGGAAATAGAGCGACAGCGTGTCGTAGAAATCTACTATGAGAATCGCGGTCGTTATGGCTACCGTCGTATCCAGAAGGTAATGCAGAATGAGGGATATGTGATAAGCGGGAAGTCTGTTCGAAGGTTAATGAAAGAGGCTGGCATCAAATGCGAGGTCAGGATGAAGAAGTATAGATCCTACAAAGGCATGGTAGGAAGAACTGCCCCCAATCTACTTAAACGAGACTTCACAGCAAGCCGGCCATATGAGAAGTTGGTGACAGACGTGACGGAGTTCTCTTTGTTTGGGAATAAACTATATCTATCTCCGGTGCTGGATCTATACAACGGAGAACTAATAAGCTTCACAATATACTCACATCCGGTTCTGGAGATGGTAACAAAGATGATAGAGGGCACAATCGCCGTGATAGGGCGTAAAACAAATGCCATTCTACACTCAGATCAGGGCTGGCAATACCAGCATAAGGAATACCAGAAGTTGCTGAAAGACAACGGGCTAAAGCAGAGCATGTCCAGAAAAGGGAATTGCTTGGACAATGCCGTGATGGAGAACTTCTTTGGCCTTCTCAAATCAGAATTACTATATTTGCAAAAGTTCGACTCATTGGAACACTTCAAAGATGAACTGGAGAAGTATCTTCATTACTATAACAATGATCGAATCAAGCTCAAACTAGACGGAAAGAGCCCGGTACAATACCGAACTCAAACCAATATCTCTTAATGTTAAATCCGTCCAACAAAAAGGGCGCACATCACCAAACTACCGAAAGTGTGCTTTAACCGGGTGCGCAAGGTGGGGTTAAAGCACGGTGATACGGGTTCAGAGGCCGAAAGTGTGCTTTAAGTGGAGTTGCGAGAGTGGGTTAAAGCACGGTAATGGGGGGTGGAATGGCGAAAGTGTGCTTTAACCAGGCTGCGCGTGAGGTTTGCGGTGGCCGGGGAAATTTGGTTTTTCGGGCCCCGTCCCGAAAAATAAATTTCTTCGGCCGTGGGCCCAGCTCCGTGTTGCCGTTTTTGCTAATCACCTGATTAGTAGTCTGTTGTGATATCTCCTCCGGGTGTTTTTACCTGGAGGAAAACTCGTAAATAGTTGATATAATGCAAGTTAGCGAAAACGGGTGCGCTGGTCCTGATGCAAGTTACACGGGAGCCGGCGCGCAAAAACGAGGCGCGCCGGCCATTGCGTTTTGGTGAGAAGGCACCGCAGGCCCTCGAAAGCAGGAGGGCCTGCTACGGACAGCCATTTTCCGGGCTCCGTGGAAGGGCCCAGAAAATGGCTGCCGTTGCCCCAGTCGCGGGGGGGGGAACACCGAGAGTGCAGCCGCGACTGCCATTCTGCTGGCCGTGGGCCCAATGACAACGCAACCAGGGCGTTTAATTGCAAAAATGTTTGTAGAGGCGTTTCAGCACTTCATTGAGGATCTGGCTGTTATCGGAGTCGTATTCCTCGTAGGAGCCGCTGCTGATGCACACAAGGCCGAAACTGCGGTCCGGTGCCCAGAACATGGCGCTGCGGAGACCGTATGCGCTGCCGGTGTGCCCCACCAGTTCCACGCCCGGAATGCGGTCGAAGTCATGTTCCAGCGCCAGGCCGTAATGCTCCGGGGCCGAGCGCTCCGTCTGCATGCTGCGGGCATCTTCTTCCCCGATAATCCGGGTGCCGTCCGGTGCCGTGCCCCAGCCCATGTGCATCATCATGTAACGGGCCAGGCCCAGGGCCGATATCTTCATGCCGCCGGTAGGGGAGAAGACGGGCGTGTCGTAGCCGAACCTGTACGCTGCGATGCGTTCGCTGCGCGGCTCGTAGGCCTCCGGTTCTTCGACATACTGCCCGTCCCGGTAATTGTACAGGCTCACGAACTTCCTTGCGTCCAGGGAATCTACGCAGTATCCACCCTCGATGCCCAGGGGCCGTAGGATGTGGTTCACTACGTACTGGTCGAAGCGCTCTCCTGAAAGCTTCTCGATAAACGAGCCCACCAGGTTGAAGTTGAGGTTGCAGTACTCATACCCCTCGCCGGGCGCATATTCGTTGTAACAGTTGGCCCAGTCCGGATTGGTGGCGGGGTTGATGGCGTCCAGCGTGAAATAGCCTTCGCTGTCGTTGAGGCTGGACGTGTGGGAGAGCAGCATTTCCAGCGTGATCACTTTCTCCGGATACCTGGGATTCCGGATGGGAAAACCGGCCAGGGAGCTCACATCCGTGTCCAGCGTCACCAGTCCCTTCTCCTTGAGCTGCATGATGGAAGTGGCGCTGAACGACTTGGAAATGGACGCGATCCGGAAAAGATCGTCCTCTGCAATGGGTTCCTGCGTCTGAAGGTTCTTGACGCCGAACTGCTTGTGATAGACGATCTCTCCGTCCTTGACCACGGCCACCGCCAGGCCCACGTTCCCCACCTCTTCCCGGTAGGCTTCCACGTCTTTTTCGAAAGACTTTTCGCGGACGCCGGAGCAGGCCGTCACAATTGCAACGGCTGCGGCGAGGGATGCCGGAAGGATAGTGCGCATGTTATGTTAGAGCAGGGGATCCTGCGGACGGTAGGGAACCGTTACGTCCGGGTAGGTGTGATCCAGGTAGATGATGTAGGAGTCCATCTCGGGTTTGGTGATGGAACCGGTGGCAGCGTCAATGGCGAAGCCGGGAATACCGCCGAGGAGGATGTTCCAAAGCGTAGTCTCGTTGAAAGTCTTGTCCACGTAGGTGCTGCCGATACGTTCGCCGTCGGAGACGCGGATGACGGAGGGGCTGAAGCCACGCTTGACGGAAACGGTGATGGGGAACTGGACGTCCCTGTAATAGATGTCGTCAACGGTGAGGTTGGCTCTCTCGGCGTCCGGACACATGATGGTTACATTGGCGCGGGAGCCGTTAAGAATAGTTGCACAGGAGGTTAAGGCGAGGGCTGCGACGGCCCCGATCAGAATTTTTTTCATATTACACTACAGTTTTAATTCAAAGGTAGCAAAATATGGTCCGAAATGCAAAAAAAAAGAGGTTAAACCGTAAAAGTTTAACCTCTCGAAGTGCACTCTTAGGGACTCGAACCCTAGACCCGCTGATTAAGAGTCAGCTGCTCTACCAGCTGAGCTAAGAGTGCTGGTATCTCTTGTGACCCGTTCGGGGCTCGAACCCGAGACCCCAACATTAAAAGTGTTGTGCTCTACCAACTGAGCTAACGAGTCCTCCGCCCTCAAATCGGGATTGCAAAGGTAGTCACTTTTTTTGATTTCACAATACTTTTTCTGAAAAATTTTCAATAATTATTTCATTTTCCAGAAGCGTCTGACGTCGGTCCAGTGGTAATAGGGTGATACATCTGTCTTTACGGGAATCGTGGTCTCGTTTTCATTGTAGAGGAACTTGACCAGGATGTCGTCGGAGCCCTCCCTGCGGTAGAATACCAGCTGGATATTGCAGGCCATGGGGACTAGCCTGTCGATGGAAACGCTCTCGTAAGCGTTCTCCAGGGTAGTCACCTGTCCCTGCGTTTCCTCCAGGCCCATGAGGTAGGCCAGCGTGGCTACGGAACTGTCGTGGCTGAAGCGGAGCGTGAGGGCCGGCTCCCCGGAACGGATGACCTGGTCTGCGGCGCGGACAATGCTGTCCCTGACAGGCACCTGCCGCAGATAGCGGGGTGTCGCGCCCGGGGCCATGCCCACATAGCGTACCCAGAATGCGTTGTTGGCGTTCCAGATGGCGAACAGTTCGTCCGGCGTGAACAGGTCCAGCAGGGAAATGCCGAGTTCCGGCACGTTCTGCAGATCGGCCGCGACGGTGTGCAGGGCGTACATCAGCGAGGGACCGTCCTCTCCGGTGTCGAAGCCGTCGAAGAGCGTCCCCGTCAGGCGGGTGGCGTCGAAGGCTGCGCGCCGCATATCGGCCACCACTTTCTGCAGCGAATCGGCTGCGGAACCGGCGGGAAGGGCCATTTCATCGTCTCCCACCACGAAGGGCATCTCCCGTTCGCTGGCCCTGAGGCCGATTTCCAGGGAGGGGTTCCGGCCTTTGAGTTCCTGGCAGAAGAAGGCCATGCTCATCATGCACCGGCCTGCCGTGGAAGAACGGGCATCCACCTTCATCGGCAGGGAAAGGAGCTCCGGAAAACGCTCGTACATACGGCGGGCGATTCCGCGGTGCTGCTCTCCTCCGAGGACGGAAAGCTCGCCTTCGCGGTGGAGGGCGTCCGCATAGCAGACGCGCAGTTTCTCCAGTACGTCACGGCCGAGGGGCGTAAGCTTGCCGGCGCGGCCGGCGCTGTCCAACATGGACAGGGCCAGCTCATAGGCGTCGTTCTCTCCCAGATAGCGGGAGCCGTGCCGCCCGTAATGGCTGATATAGAAGGGCTCGTAACCCGCAGGGGGAGGGGTGAGCTTCTCCTGCGAGGGACCGGGGTAGGCCCAGTAGGCTCCCGCAGTCCTCGGAAGGTCCTGCAGCAACCGTGCGCGGGTGGTCTGGGCCGATGCCGTCCCGCACAGGACGGCCAGGCACAGCAGTGTCAGAAGGCAGCGTCTCATGGCTATGCAGTGTAGTCTTTGATGTGCTGCTCCTGGGACAGGCGGCATACCAGCAGGCGGTCCCGGGATTCCGACACGATGTAACCGTCCAGGCCTTCCACCACCACGGTCTTTTCCTCTGCCGTGTGGACAAAGCAGTTACGGCATCCGTGCAGCCGCACGTCCATTCCGACAGCCACGTTCCCGTCTTCGTCGGCAGGGATATGCGACATCACCGAACCCCAGCTGCCTAGGTCGCTCCAGCCCAGGTCCTCAGCGATGACGAAGATGCGCGGACTCTTCTCCATGACGGCGTAGTCGATGGAGATTTTCTCGCAGGTGGGGAAGAGCCGGTGAAGCTCTTCGCTTTCCTTGGCGGTAAAGAAGGAAGGAGCCAGCCTGTCCATCACCTCCGCAATCTGCGGGGCGTATGCACGCAGCTCCTGTATGATGGTGTTGACATTCCATACGAAAATGCCGGCGTTCCAGAAGTAGTGACCGTCCTCGAGGTAGCCGAGGGCGGTATCCAGGTCCGGTTTTTCGCGGAATTCGCTCACCTTCATGATCTGGCCGCGGAGGGATTCGGCGGCGTGGATGTAGCCGTAACCGGTCTCCGGGCGCGTGGGGGCGATGCCCACCGTGACGATGGCGTCGCGCTCCTCCGTGAAGGCCAGGGCCTTGGCGATGGTCTCCGTGAACGCCTCCGTGCGGAGGACGATGGCGTCGGCCGGGGTAACGACGATATTGGCCGACGGATCCTTCTGGTGGATTTTCCAGGACGCGTAGGCGATGCAGGGGGCGGTATTGCGCCCCTCCGGTTCTGCCAGGATCTGTCCCCCTGGGATGTCGGGGAGCTGCTCCTTTACCATCGGCACATATTTCTCGCCGGTGACGACCCAGAAGTTCTCTGCCTTGCACACGGGTGCGAAGCGGTCCACCGTCAATTGGATAAGGCTGCGTCCCACGCCCAGGACGTCGATGAACTGTTTGGGTACTTCCGGCGTGGACAGAGGCCAGAGCCTGCTGCCGATTCCGCCGGCCATTATTACAACATGTGTGTTCATACTCGATTCAGTGTTGAATTACAAATATAATAATAATTTCTGTCATTCTGGGCGAAGCAAAGAATCTTGTAAAATTTTAAATTTTTATTGCAATTCAATAAATTCTTATTATATTTGCAACACAAACCAATTGTTAAAGCACTATGATAGCATCTTGGTGGGCTGGACTCAGCCTTGTCATGAAAATCCTCTGGGGCGTCACCCTGACCGCTTCACTTGTTTTCATCATCCAAAGTATTCTGACCTTCATCGGAGCCGACGCAGACGCCGACTTCGACACGGACGTGGACCTGTCCATGGACGGAACCGACCTTTCCAACATTGACGGCGGTTCCAACCTGTACACGTTCCGCAATTTCGTGAACTTTATCCTGGGATTCGGCTGGAGCATGATCCTCCTGCAGGACAGCATCACTTCCATTCCCTTGCTGGTCATTGTGTCGGCCCTCATCGGCGCGGCGCTGGTGGCTGCCGTGATGTATCTGTTCAAACTGCTCGCCGGCATGCAGCAGAGCGGGAACATCAACCTCCAGAAGTCCGCCGCAGGCTGCGAGGGAAAGGTGTATCTCACCATTCCGGAAAACCGGAGCGGAGCCGGCAAGGTCCAGATTACCATTAACGGAGCTGTCCGCGAGTACGACGCCGTTACCGAAAACGACGAGCCCCTCAAGACCGGCACTTCCATCCGTGTCGTGGACACGGTGGACGCCAGCACCGTATTAGTCGAAGAAATTAACTCTTATACCGTTTAAACTTATGCCTCAACTGTATCTGATTCTCATCATTGTGGCCGTGGTGTTCGTCACCCTGTCGGCCATCCTCAAGCGCTATCGCCGCTGCCCCTCCGACAAGATCCTTGTCATCTACGGTAAGACCGGCCGCAACGGCTCCGGCAGCATCTCATCGGCCCGCTGCGTACACGGCGGCGCCGCCTTCATCTGGCCCGTGTTCCAGGACTACGCTTTCCTGGACCTGAAGCCCATCTCCATCGAATGCAACCTCACCAACGCCCTGTCCAAGCAGAACATCCGCGTGGACGTTCCCTGCCGCTTCACCGTGGGTATCTCCACCGAGCCCGAGAACATGACCAACGCCGCCGAACGTCTGCTGGGCCTGTCCGTTGACAGCATCCAGAACATCGCTACGGATATCCTCTTCGGCCAGCTGCGTCTTGTGATTGCCACCATGGACATCGAGGAAATCAACGCAGACCGCGACAAGTTCCTCGCCAACGTTTCCACCAACGTGGAGGCGGAACTGCGCAAGATCGGCCTCAAGCTCATCAACGTGAACGTGACCGATATCCGCGACGAGTCCGGCTACATCGAGGCCCTGGGTAAGGAAGCCGCCGCCAAGGCCATCAACGACGCCAAGAAGAGCGTGGCAGAGCAGAACCGTTACGGTGAAACCGGCAAGGCCATGGCCGACAAGGACACCCGTATCAACGTAGCCGCCGCCGACGCAGACGCCGTCAAGGGTGAGAACAGCGCCAAGATCGAAATCGCCAACTCCGACGCCCTCCGCCGCCAGAAGACCGCCGAGGCCGACCGCCTGGCTGTCGCCGCCGAAAAGGTGCAGGCCGCAAAGGCCCTCGAGGAAGCCTACCAGAGTGAGCGCGACGCCGAACTGGCCCGTGCCGAACGTGAGCAGGCCACCCAGAAGGCCAACATCGTGGTGGCCGCCGAAATCGACAAGCAGAAGAAGATCATCGAGGCCGAGGCCGAAGCCGAGCAGATCCGCCGCAAGGCCAAGGGTGAGGCCGATGCCATCTTCGCCAAGATGGACGCCCAGGCAAAGGGTATGCTGGAAATCCTCACCAAGCAGGCCGACGGTTTCAAGAACCTCGTCAACGCCGCCGAGGGAGACGCCCAGAAGGCCGTCCTGATGATGATCGCCGACAAACTCCCCGAACTGGTCAAGACCCAGGTGGAAGCCGTCAAGGGCATCAACATCGACAAGGTCACTGTCTGGGATGGCGGCAACTCCGCCGACGGAAAAACTGCCACCTCCAACTTCATCTCCGGTATGATGAAGAGCGTACCTCCGCTCGACGACCTCTTCAAGATGGCCGGCATGGAGCTCCCCTCCTACCTGAAGGGTGCCCCCAAGGCCGACGAACAGCCCCAGAGCGAAGAACAAAAGTAAGCGCTTATGCCGATAATCACCAATATTGATGTAATGCTGGCCCGCCGGAAAATGTCTTCCGGCGAGCTGGCGGAGAAAGTCGGCATCACCCCCGCCAATCTTTCTATCCTCAAATGCGGAAAGGCCAAGGCCATCCGCCTGAGCACCATGGAGGCCATCTGCAAGGCCCTTGACTGCCAGCCCGGCGATATTCTGGAGTACCAACCGGAAGACTGACAACGAAAAAGCCCGACGCCGCAAAACGTCGGGCTTTTTTTGTATCTTTGTAAGGTATGATCAAGATACTCAGGGCGTCGGCGGGGTCCGGCAAGACATACAACCTGGCAAAGGAGTACATAAGGCTGCTGATGGCCAGCGACCGGGCCGATGCCTACCGCCATGTCCTGGCGGTGACCTTCACCAACAAGGCCACCGACGAGATGAAGCGCCGTATCCTGAAGGAACTTCACATCCTTGCCACCGACCCGTCCCGGTCTCCGTATCTGGAGGCCCTCGTCCCTGCGGTCCTGCCAAACCTCACGGCGGTGCAGAATAAGGCGCAGCAGCAGCTCTCCGGCATCCTGCACGACTATTCCGCCTTCGCCGTCAGCACCATCGACAAGTTCTTCCAGCAGACGCTCAGGGCTTTCTCCCGCGAGATTGGCCAGTTCACCACTTACCAGGTGCAGCTGGACAGGGAAGCGCTGGTGACCGAGAGCGTGGACCGCGTGCTTGACGGCCTCTCCGAAGAAGGGGACCGCACCCTCCTGAACTGGCTCACCGGCGGCGTGCAGCAGGATCTGCAGCAGCGCGGAGTGTTCCACCTGGAAGGCCGCCTTACCGAAATGGCCAAAAGTCTCCGGGATCTTCCGGAAGGGAAGGACATTCCGCGCGAGACCCTGGACAGCCTCCGTTCCTGCTGCCGGCAGGTCCGGAAGGACTTTGAGAACCGCCTCTCCGCGGCTTCGAAAGCGTGCCTGGACGCGCTTTCTGGGGCAGGCATCGCTCCGGAAGACACCAACGGCGGCTTCCTCAAGACCCTTCGCAAATATACCGGAGTCAAAGGTGAAGTATCCCCTCTCACCCCCGCTTTCGTGAAGAAAGCCCAGGACCCGGACCTTTGGTTCTCCAAGGCCAAGTCCCAGCTGAAAGCAGGACTTGGGAATGCCCTGGACCGGCCCCTGCAGGAATTCCTGGACTGTTTTGGCCTCCCTCTTAAAGAATACAATACGGCCGGCACCATCCTGGACCAGCTTTACAGCCTGGGTGTCGCGGCGGAGCTCAGGGAATCCATCACGGCCATCCAGAAAGAGAAAAACCTCCTTTCCCTGGACGACAGCAATACCATCCTCAAAGGCATCATCGACGGGACCGACGCCCCCTTCATTTACGAGAAACTGGGTGTCCGCTACGACGACTTCCTCCTGGACGAATTCCAGGATACCGCCGACGTCCAGTGGGAAAACTTCCGCCCGCTGCTGCACAACAGCGTGGCTTCCGGCAACGACTCCCTCGTGGTGGGAGACGTCAAACAGAGCATATACCGCTGGCGGGGCAGCGACTGGAGCCTCCTCAAGGACCGTCTCCAGGAAGAGTTCCGCCAGGCGCAGGTGGACGTCCTGGGCGGCAACTATCGCACCTGCCGCGCCATCGTCGCCTTCAACAACGACTTCTTCGCCTACGCCGCCCAGGCGCTGGACTCCCTGCTGGGGACGGATATCATCGGCCCGATATATGCCGACGTCCGCCAGGAGGCGCGCTTCCGCGACAAGGCCGAGGGCTCCGTGGAGGTCCTCTTCGCCGAGGATCAGATGCAGGAAATCCTGAACACCCTCGCGGAGATCAGGGACAGGGGAGGCCGATGGTCGGACGTGGCCATCCTCGTGCGCAGCAACGGCGAAGGCGCCGACATCGCCGGGGAACTCCTGCGCAACGGCATCCCCGTCGTCTCGGACGACTCCCTCTTCGTGAAGACCTCCGTCACCGTGCGGCGCCTGGTGTCCCAGCTCTCGCTGGTCGAGGCCCCGCCGCAGGAAGAAGCGCCCACCGTCGCCGGTTACCTGGCCCGCAGCATGCAGGTCCGCATCCCCGACGGCTACCACTCTCTGACAGACCTTGCCGAATCCCTCCTCCGTGACATCCGTGAAGCCGCGCCCGAAACCTTCGACGCGGAGATTCCCTATATCCAGTCCTTCATGGATTACCTGCAGGACTGGGTAGCCACCGGCGGCAACAACCTGGACGGCTTCCTCAAGGCGTGGAAGGACGCAGAGCCGAAGATCGCCTCTCCCCAGCGCGGCAATTCCGTGCGCGTGATGACCATCCACAAGTCCAAGGGCCTGGAATTCCCCTTCGTGATCGTCCCCTTCGCAGAGAAGGTATCCTTGTACAAGGGCAGCCCGTACTGGTGCGCCCCCGCGCTCGAAGGCACCGCCCTGGAGAACAAGGCCGAGGGAGTCTATCGCGTGAACCTGGACGGAGGCGCCGCGGACACCCTTTTCGAAGAGGACTACCGCCGCGAACGCGTGCTGCAGGCAATTGACAACCTCAATGTGTTTTATGTAGCGCTGACACGTCCGCAGTACGGGCTCAAGATCATTGCCGCCCCCATGCCGAAAGGCTTCTCCGAGCCCAAGAATATGGCCCATCTGCTGTACACCTATCTGGGAACGGAGAGTTTCACCGCCGGCCAGCCCTATCCGCTGGGTACCCTGCCCCGCGAAGAGGCCGGCCCGGAGTCCCTGGAGGCGGGATATGCCTCCTTCCCGGCCGACAGCGGCAACCGCCTCAAGTTCAGCCCCGAGGCGGCCGATTATTTCGGGGCCGACGGCAGCATCGGCCTGGAAGCCAGCCGCCGCATCCGGGGAACCGTCCTGCACGGCATCCTCTCGCGGGTGGCGACGGAGGAGGACCTTGCCGCCGCCGTCGATGCCGCCGTAGGGTCGGGAGAACTGCCGGCCGACACCCGTTCCCTCACCCTGGACCTTCTCCGCGAACGTATTGCCTCCGTGGCGGAAAGGAACTGGTTCGCTCCGGGCGTGCGTGTCCTCTCCGAGGCCTCCGTGATAGGCCCGGACGGCCGCGAATACCGCCCCGACCGCGTCGTGCTCCATCCCGGCGGAGAAGTCGATATCATCGACTACAAGTTCGGCCAGCCCGAGGAACGCTACACCCGTCAGGTCCAGCGCTATATGAACCTGTACCGCCGCATGGGGCATGCAAAAGTTGCCGGGTACCTCTGGTATTTGGAAGATAATTTGATTACCTTTGTAGATTGAATTTAACTGGCCAATTTCTATGGAAGCAAGCGAGAATACCATCAAACTCTATTACAATACAGAAGTCGAAAAACTCCAGATGCCGGAATACGGCCGCAATGTGCTCCAGATGGTGGAGCAGCTCAAGGCCATTCCCGACAAGGAAAAGCGTACGCAGCAGGCCCAGGCCGTGGTAAAGGTCATGGAAAGCCTGAACCCTCAGGTGCACCAGCAGGACAACTGGAACCAGAAGCTGTGGGACCACCTTTTCATCATCGCCGGCTACGATCTGGACGTCGATGCCCCGTACCCTGTTCCCACGCCCGAAGTGGTGAACAGCCGTCCGGATCCCATCCCCCTCAATACCAAACCCATCCGCGCCCGTCATTACGGCCGCAACATCGAAAGCATCCTGCACCTGATTGCCGGTGAACCGGACGGAGAGGTAAAAACCTCCATGATCCGTTCCCTGGCCATCTACATGCGTCAGCAGTACCTCATCTGGAACAAGGATACCGTCTCAGACGAGACCATCTTCCAGGATATCGAGCGCCTCTCCGGCGGTCGTGTGCACGTCCCGGAAGGCATCGAGCTTTCCAAGATATCGGCCGATGCCTCCTTCGCCCGCCCGGGCATGAACCTGAACTTCGGCAGCGGTAACGGAAACGGTAAGAACGGCAAGTTCAACCGGGGATTCCGCGGCAAAAAAGGCAAGAAATAATGAATCCTTTCAAGAAATATTGGGAAGGTCTGAGTGAGCGCAGGCAGGCCGGAATCCGCTACGCTGTGAACGCAATCATCGTCGTCTTCAGCATCTGGGTGTCCCTGTCGGTCATTTCGTATGTGTTCACCTGGAAACAGGACCAGAGCGCCCTTGCCGCCGGCGGAACCGTGGAAAACGCCGCTGCCAGCACCGGGCTCGACGCCGGCCACTTCCTGGTAACGGATTCGTTCGGCCTGGCGGCATTCTGCCTGGTGGCGTTCCTCCTGGTGTGGAGCCTCAAGCGCATGTGGCGCAGCTTCCCCGTGAGCCTGACCAAGTGGTTCTACGGTTGCCTCACCCTGTCTTTCCTCCTGTCCTGGGCCCTGGCCTTCGTCGGCCGCTTTCTGGACGTGGAGTTCGCCTTCGGCGGAGGCCTGGGCGGCCGCGCCGGTGCAGCCCTCGTGAACTGGGCTGTGTTCAAAGTGGGCGAAATCGTCACCCTGTGCATCCTGGCCGCCCTTTTCGTGACCTGGTTCTACTGCATGAGCAAGCGCTTCAGTGACCTGCTGATGGGTAAAAAACGTTCTGTTACGAATGCATCGGAGGAAGAGACGCCTTCCTCCGCAGAAATGAGGGCCGATGCTACGGAAGGCGTCTCTCCCTCCGATGAAAACGACTACTCTTATGCATTTAATACATCTTCCGGTTTGGAGTCAGAAGAAGAAAGTGAGTCGGTGGAAGAGCCGGAGGCAGATGCCTCCGCGGGAGCATCGGCCCTCTCTTCTGCTCCCGCGGAGACATCTGCTTCCGGCTCCGAGGAGAACGACGGTTCGTTCAAAGTGGTAATTGACGATACCCTGGAGCAGGAAGTCAAGGAGCCGCTGAAGCCCATCGACAACCGTCTGGATCCCCCGGACGGCCTGCCCAAGTACAAGACGCCGGCCCTGTCCCTTCTCGGGGACTACGCCAACGCCCGCCACGAGGTCCAGCAGGACGAGCTGGTGCGTAACAACACCCTCATCCGCAACACCCTGGCCAGCTATAAGATCCAGGTGCGTGACGTTACGGCCATCGTCGGCCCCACCGTCACGCTCTACAAGGTCTATCCCGCCCCCGGCGTGAAGATATCGGCCATCAAGCAGCTGCAGGAAGACATCGGCATCAACCTCCAGGCAAGGGGCGTGCGCATTGTCACCCTCGCGGACTCCGTGGGCATCGAGGTGGCCAACGACAAGGCTTCTATCGTCCCGCTGAAGAACCTTCTGAACGACGCGGCCTTCCGCGAGAGCAAGGCGGAACTGCCGGTTGCCATCGGCTACACCATCTCCCAGCAGGTGAAGGTGTTCGACCTGGCCGATGCCCCCCACCTCCTCGTGGCAGGCGCCACCAAGCAGGGTAAGTCCGTGGGCCTGAACGTGATCGTGGCCTCCCTGCTCTATTCCAAGCACCCTTCGGAGCTGAAGTTCGTCTTCGTGGACCCGAAGATGGTAGAATTCTCGTCCTACGGGCGTCTGCTGCACCATTACCTGGCGGTGCTGCCCAACGCCGTGAGCGAGCAGGAAGAAAAAGACCGCGCCATCGTGAAGAACGCCAAGGACGCCGCCGCCGTGCTGCAGTCCCTGTGCGTGGAGATGGACGCCCGCTACGAGCTGCTCTCCAAAGCGCTCGTGAACAATATCAAGCTGTATAACGCCAAGTGGAAGGAGCATCACCTGCGCGGCGACGAAGGCCACCACTTCCTGCCGTACATCGTGGTGGTCATCGACGAGTACGCAGACCTCACCATGTCCGTGGGCGCCGGTCCGGAGTCCAAGGCCTTGGCCCGCAGCATTACCACCTCCGTCATCCGCCTGGCCCAGAAGGGCCGCGCCGCCGGCCTCCACGTGATCCTGGCAACCCAGCGTCCTACGGTGGATGTGATTACCGGCCTCATCAAGGCCAACTTCCCCATGCGTATCGCCTTCCGCGTCACGTCCCGCATCGACTCCGCCACCATCCTGGACCAGCCCGGCGCCGACAAACTCATCGGCCGCGGCGATATGCTGCTCTACAGCGGCGTGGAGATGGAGCGTGTGCAGTGCGCATACATCGGCAACGACGAGATTGTCGCCCTCACCAGCGCCATCGGGGACCAGACCGGCTACCAGAAATGCTATAATACTCCTTACTACCTGCCCGAACCGCCCGCGGAAAACTCCGAAGACGGTGGCGGCGGAATGGTGGACATGAAGGCCCTGGACGACCGTTTCGAGGAGGCTGCCCGCACCGTGGTCCTGAACCAGAGGGGCTCCACCTCCGACCTCCAGCGCAAACTTGGCATGGGATATGCTAAAGCAGGACGTGTGATGGACCAGCTGGAAGCCGCCGGCATCGTGGGCCCGCAGAACGGGGCGAAGCCGCGCGAGGTTCTGGTCAAGGACATCGCAGAACTGGACGAAATCCTGCAGCACTTCCTGAATCAGTAGCCATGAAACGCCTTGTAAGCATCCTCCTTTTCGCTGTGATTTCCCTCGCCGCGCGGGGGCAGGGGCACATTGCCCTGCTGGACCGTGTGGCCGGCCAGCGTGTTTCTTTCCACTATACCTACAGCCTTTCCCAGAAGGGGGAGGATTTCAAGCCTGTCACGGACGGTGACGTCACCGTCGAGGACAACGCCTACGTACTGGAGGGCCTGGGCCTGAAGGTCGTGAGCGACGGCGTCACCCGCTGGTCCCTGGACGAGGGCGCTAAGGAGGCCGTGGCGGAGACGGTGGAAAGCGAAGACCTGTTTACCAATCCGGCCCTTTTCATCAGTTCCTACCGCCGTTATATGGATAAGATCCGCGTCAACAGCGAAGGACCCGACTCCCTGGACGTAACCCTTGTGCTGGACGAGGATACGCAGGCCCGTTTTCTTCTCCAGCACATCGTCTTTTTGCCCCTGCAAGGAAAAAGCGACTTCTCGGTAGATGAGAAATCGCTTTCCGAAGAGTATGTGATAACGGATCTCCGTTAGTCTTTTACGCAGCGCACGCTCATGTAAAGCGTTTCTTTGTCTCCCGACGCCTTCTGCATCTGCTTGCCGGCGGCGTAGATGTACATGTAGGTTCCCATCCCGTCCTCCTGCGAAGAGGTCCAGTAGCAGGCGTATTCGCCGTACTTGTTATACGGAGTGAAAGGGTCCACCATGTCAATGTAACCCAGCGGGATGGCGTTGAAGCCGAAGCTGTTGGTGATGTTCACGCCGGGAATGTATTCCCACATCTCTTCTCCGAGGAAGGAAGCGCCCGCCATAAGGGCTCCGGCGCTGATGGCGCCCTCCGTGTCGGCAAAGGAAGTGCTGAAATCTTCCTCGCCGGGAAGATGCCAGCCGGCGGGGCATACGGTCTGGGCCTCCGTCCAGCTGTACAGACGGCCCACGGCGCTGTCCAGGACCTTGGAGTCGCGGAAGCTGAGACCGGCATCCTGGTAGTTCAGGTTGCTGGCCTGCCAGGTGAGGCCGCCGGCGGTAATCTCCTGGGCGGCGGAAAGACCGCTCAGGACCTGTGCGGGATCCACGGCGCGGAAACTGCTGCTGGCCGACGTATTATAGTAATTCGAGCCGCCGAAGGCGTAGCAGTAAACGCTGTAGGTGCCCAGGGAATCTACCTTATAATGGTACTCCGGATTGGTGGCGGCGGCATCCCGGGTGAGGGTGTCTTTCTTGGCGGTGTTCACCTGCCAGTAGAGGCCGACGGTAGGGAGGGTTCCCTTGGAAACGCCGAGGGAAGAGATGTTGGCACGGAAGGTGAACTCGTCGCCGACAGCCACGAAGGCTGGAGCTGCGTTGATGGACAGGCCGCTCAGCGAAGGTTTCCCTTCGGTGGTGGAGTTGTCCTTCTTGCAGGAGCCGATGACAAAGATAGTAAGAAGAGCTGTGCTTAAAATGAGATATTTTTTCATTTTCTTTAGCGATATGAATCGCAAATATCGTTAAATTTTTGTAAATTTGTACACAATTTTCGCGCCAAGATGAAAAAACTGATTATAGGTATTATTTTGGCTGTGCTGGTCGTATCTTGCGGTCAGCCTTCGCAGTATGTCCAGATCTCCGGCTATGCGCAAGGCAGCAATTACACCGTAAAAATGAACATGAAAGGCGTCTCCGTGCCGGTGGAATCCATCCGGGACAGTATCGACGCCCTCATCCTCCAGATAGACACAACCCTTTCCGGCTATAACAAGAAGTCCCTCATCTCCCGCTTCAACGCGGGGGAGAAGATTCCTTCCAACGCCATGTTCCTGGATATGTACCGTATAGGCTATCGCCTGTGGGAGCGTTCCGGCGGTGCGCTGGACTTCGGTGCCGCCCCCCTGTACGACGCCTGGGGCTTCGGTTTCCGCAACAGCTCCTTCCCCACGGACGAGCAGATACGCGCCCTGCTGGACTCCTGCGGCATGGGACACCTGCCCGCGGAGCTTCCGGTCGTGGACGGGTACATCGATCCCGCTGCCATGGGTAATCCCAAGCTCAATTACAACGCCATCGCGCAGGGCTACAGCTGTGACCTTATCGCCCACTACCTCTACAGTATCGGCGTGAAGGACATGCTGGTGGACATCGGGGAAATCTGGTGCGACGGCGTGAATCCCAACGGGGAGCCCTGGTCGGTGGGCATCGACCGTCCCGTGGACCAGACCTCGGACGGGCGTTCCCTCCCGGAAGGACTGGACGGCATCTGGAGCTCGGGCGCAAAACCCGCCGGCATCGTAACGTCCGGCAACTACCGCAAGTTCTATATCCGTAACGGCCGCAAGTTTTCTCACACCATCAACCCCCGTACCGGCTATCCTGTGGAGCACAACCTCCTCAGCGCTACGGTGGTGTCGTCCAAAAATGCCGCGGAGTCGGACGCCATCGCCACCTGGTGCATGGTGATCGGCCTTCAGGGAGCGCAGGTGCTCATCCTCGGAGACCCGGCCCTGGAAGGCTATCTGATTTACACGGACGCTTCGGGCGAAATGAAGGAGTGGGCCTCCCCGGGCTTTACATTGAAGAAATAACTTCCAGAACCCATAGCAGCAGGCGGCTCAGGCCGTCTGTTGCCGTTATGAGGGGCTGCCATCCCAGCACGATGGCGGCCAGGGCGGTCGTCATGAGTGCGGTGGTGAGGGGGAGTGCCAGCAGGTTCGTTAGCAGGAAGTATTGGGGGAAGCTATGGAGGCGCAGCCAGGCCAGCGGTGCTGTGAATGCCTGACAGCTGATGCTGAGCGCGGCCAGTTTCCATATGCGGCGAAGCGGGTTCCACGAGGCTCCTTCCGGGTACCACCTTTCCAGGACTGGGTACAGCAGGAAGATGCCGGCCATCGCCAGGTACGAGAGCTGGAAACCAGTGCTGCCCACAACGGAGGGGTTCCATACCAACTGGATAAGCAGGGCTGTGCAGAACACGCGGGATGCCTTTCGGGGCCTTCCCAGCGCGCGGAGCAGCTCGTTCAGGCTGATGAAAAGGAAGGCCCTCACGAGGGACGGTCCCGCGCCGGCCATCAGCGTAAAGAATCCGGCCGATCCCACCAGCAGCCCCGCGCGGACATACCCGGCCAGCGGGCTGTGTCCCATCGGCCTGGTCGCCGCCACGAGCAGCCCGTAGAGGATGCCCATATGCAGGCCGGAGAGCGCCAGGATGTGCGAGGCTCCGCTCTGGCGGAAGAGCTCTGTGATGCGGGCCGATAATCCGCTTCTGTCTCCCGTCAGGAGCGCGTCAAGGAGGGGGGCGGTGTCCCCGGAGGAGAAGGGGAGCGAGTGGATGCGGGCGCGGAGGCTCGCGACGGCGGAATCGGCCAGTAGTTCCAGGGGGTTGGGGGTGTCTGCCCAGGGGAGGGCGGCGGTGCGGGCGCAGAACATCCCGAGCAGGAGAAAACTCCCCAGCAGAAGGGGCAGGGAGGCCGATTCCTTCATGCGCAGCAGTCTTTCTTTTGCCAGGATGGGAAGGCTTGCCAGGGGGAGCAGCAGGGCGGGCAGCCAGATGCCGGCGCCGGGGAAGAAAACCGTCCCCGCCACCACGCCCGCCGTGAACATCAAAGAGAGCGATTCTATGTTCTTTACACGCTCCATAGCTATGGCGAAATTAGTAATAATTTCGTATCTTTGCACGACTATAGAGCAAACTATTAAATCTATCGATAAAACTATGATTATTCTCGTAATCAACTGCGGCAGCTCCAGCATCAAGTATCAGTTACTGGACATGAAGAGCGACGACGTATATGATATCATCGCCAAGGGTATCGCAGAGAAAATCGGCCTTCCCGCCGGCATCCTGCAGTACGCCCCCACCGGTAAGGACAAGATTGTCACCGACGTCCCCATCGCGGACCACAAGGTGGGTATGCAGCTCATTCTCGCCGCATTGACAGATAAGAAGACGGGCGTCCTGAAGAACCTCGAGGACATCGAGGCTGTGGGTCACCGGATCGTGCAGGGTGGAGATTTCTTCTCCGGTTCCGTTCTCGTGAACGACGACGTCCTGGAAAAGATCGCCTTCTGCGCAGACTTCGCCCCGCTTCACAATCCCGCCCACCTGCTGGGCATCCACGCCATGCAGGAAGTCCTTCCCGGCGTTCCTCAGGTAGTCACCTTCGACACCGCCTTCCACCAGACTATGCCCGCCTATGCATACATGTACGGCCTTCCGTACGAATATTATGAGAAGTATCGCGTCCGCCGTTACGGCGCCCACGGCACTTCTCATCAGTTTGTAGCAGGCGTCGGCGCCAAACTGGCCGGCCTGGACATCAACAACTCCAAGATCATCACCTGCCACCTGGGCGCCGGCAGTTCCATCTGTGCCATCCAGAACGGCAAGTGCGTGGACACCACCATGGGCTTCAGCCCGCTGGAGGGTATGATCATGGGCACCCGCGTGGGCAACATCGACGCCAACGCCGTCCTTTACCTGGAGAAGAAACTGGGCGTGAGCCCGGACGAGATGTCTGAAATCCTGAACCGCAAGTCCGGCTTCCTGGGCCTCTCCACCAAGAGCTCCGATGCCCGCGACCTTGACGAACTGGCCAACAATGGAGATCCCAAGGCCAAGCTCGTGTTCAAGAAGTTCACCTACGACATCATCAAGAACATCGGCTCCTATGTGGCTGCTATGAACGGCGTGGATCTCATCGTCTTCACCGGAGGTATCGGCGAGCACAACAGCCGCCTGCGCCGCCGCGTGCTGGAGAACTTCTCCTACCTGGGCCTCAAGGTGGATTATGAGGCCAACGTGGCCTTTGAGGAGAACACTGTCATCACCACGGAAGACTCCAAGGTCAAGGCCGCCCTGGTGTGCACGAACGAGGAACTTGTCATCGCCCGTGACACCATGCACATCGCACTCGAAAATCAAGAATAGATATGATCACCAATTTTAACGAACTGTTTGCCGAGCTTAAGGCAAAAGGCATTTGCAAAAAGATGGTGGCTGCCTGGGGTGTGGATTCCCACACCATCGAGGCCGCTTCCCTGGCTACCGATATGGGTTTTGTGAAGGTTACCCTCGTGGGTGACAAGGACCTCATCGCCAAGGTGTGCCAGGAGTGCTCCATCGACATGGCCAAGTTTGAGATTGTGGACGAGAAGGACGAGCTGAAGGCCGTTGCCAAAGCCGTGCAGATGGTTCACAACGGCGAGGGTGATGTCCTCATGAAGGGCCTCTGCTCCACCGACAAGTTCCTGCGCGCCATCCTGAACAAGGAAGTGGGCCTGCTCCCTCCCAAGGGTCTGCTCTCCCACGTGGGCGTCATCGAGAACCCTAACTATCACAAGCTCATCTTCATCACGGATATGGCTGTCATCCCGGCTCCCGACTTCCGCCAGAAGGTAAAGATGGCCGGCTTCGTGACGGGCGTCGCCCGCAGCTTCGGCATCGGCATGCCCAAGATTGCCTTCATTGCCGCCTCTGAGCAGATGCTGGATTCCATGCCGGCTTGCATCGAGGGTGCCATGCTGGCCAAGATGTGCGACCGTGGCCAGATCAAGGCCATCGGTGACGGTCCTCTGGCCCTGGACGTTGCTATTGACAAGGAATCTGTGGAAATCAAGAAGCTCGTGTCCCCGGTCGCCGGAGACGCCGACTGCCTCCTCTTCCCCAATATCGAGAGCGCCAACGTTTTCTGGAAGACCAATTCCAAGCTGGCCAAGGATGTGCGTCAGGCAGGTTTCCTGGTAGGTACCAAGGTGCCTTGCATCCTGGCCTCCCGCGCAGACTCCGTGGATGTGAAGCTCAACTCCATCGCATCTGCCGTCATGTCGGTAAAATAAACGTCCTGCCCGGCCCCGACCGGGCATCTCATCTGTAGTGTATAAAAGGTTAATTTATTAATAATTATGAGAAAATACATTGTAGCGGGTAACTGGAAAATGAACACCACTGTACCCGAAGGCGTTGAACTCGCCAAAGCCGTAGCTGCCAAATCCAAGGAAGTTCCTGCCAACGTAGAGCTGGTAGTGGCTCCGCCGTTCACCCACCTCGCTCTCGTAGCAGAGGCCCTGAAGGGTTCCAAGGTTCAGCTCAGCGCCCAGAACTGCGCAGACCACGAGAAAGGCGCCTACACCGGTGAGATCGCTGTGAACATGCTCACTTCCATCGGTTGCCAGTACACCATCCTGGGCCACTCCGAGCGCCGTCAGTACTACGGAGAGACCGACGAGAAGCTGGTCGTCAAGACCCAGCTCGCCCTGGCCGCCGGCCTGAAGGTGATCCTCTGCGTGGGTGAGAACCTTGAGGAGCGTGAGGCTGGCAAGCACTTCGACGTTGTTACCGCCCAGACCAAGAACGTCCTCTACAACTTCACCGCCGAGGATATGAAGAATGTGGTCATCGCCTACGAGCCCGTATGGGCCATCGGCACCGGCAAGACTGCTACCGCAGCCCAGGCCGAGGAAATCCACGCCTGCATCCGTAAAGTCGTGGCCGACAAGTTCGGCGCCCAGGTGGCCGACGACATGACCATCCTCTACGGTGGTTCCTGCAAGCCCTCCAACGCCAAGGAACTCTTCGCCGAGAAGGACATCGACGGTGGCCTCATCGGTGGCGCCGCCCTCAAGGCCGAGGATTTCATCGGTATTGCCACTTCCTTTGAATAATATCAAGCGTTTATATCCACTCGAAAACACATAAACGCGAAAGGCCGGGCATTGTGCCTGGCCTTTCTTTTGTTCCCCTGTTTTGGCCTTCGTTACGTGCGGTAGTATTTGCTCAGGACCAAATGTGCTTTAAGTGGGGTTGCGAGAGTGGGTTAAAGCACGATGATAGGGGTTCGGAGGCCGAAAGTGTGCTTTAACCGGGTGCGCGAGGTGGGGTTAAAGCACGGTGATGGGGGTTAGAATGGCAAAAGTGTGCTTTAAGTGGTGCGGCGAAGTGGGGGCGTGAGGGAGTTAAGCGGGTGGCGTTGGACGAATGCCCAGAATGTGCAAAAAACCGGTCTTTGGGCGAACCCTCGGAACCGGCTTTTTGACGTGTACTAAAACCTAAACCTATAATATAGATGCAAAATAAAAGAAAATGTTGCAGAAAAATCTCTTTTTCTGCAACATTTTTTTTCTGGTGAAGTTCGCTTACTTGGAAGCCTCGACAGAAACCTTACGGAATTCCTTGAAATCCTTCATGAGTTCGAGGGCGGCCTTACGGGCGCGGGCACCGGCGGCTTTGTTACCCTTAACTACCTGAGCTTCAGCGTTCTTAGCGAATTCTGCGTAAGCGGCATTGATTTTTTCAACAAGTGCTTTCATGGTTTTGTAATTTATTGGTTTGTTAAATGTTATGGGTCAAACTTTTGTGCAAGGTAGACAAAAAATATTAAATGACAAAATACTTTTTAAGAAAAAATCACATTTCAGGCGTATAAATGCCGTTTTTTTCGTCATTCGGGCCTTTTGGCTCCTGTTTTTGCGCTTTTTGCCGGGTGTTGATGGTGTTCATGGCGCGGGCGATTCCAATTGTGGACACATCCTTGATGCCTTGAATTATCTTGGCGGCAAGCGCCGGCACTTGATCCATTTCTTCCTTTGAAAGGGCTCCCAATACATAGTCCACCTGTCCGCCCCGGGCGAATTCATTGCCGATTCCCACGCGGATCCGGGCCCACTTGTCGCTTTCCAGCAGTTGGGTTATGTTCTCGAGTCCGTTGTGCCCGCCGGAGGAACCGTTGGCGCGCATGCGGACGGTGCCGAAGGGAAGGGCGAGGTCGTCAGAAATGACGATGAGGTTTTCCAGCGGAAGGTTCAGCTGCTGCATCCAGTAACGAACAGCCTTTCCGCTCAGGTTCATGTAAGTGGAAGGTTTCAGAAGGACAAACCAACGTCCCTTGAAAGAGACCTCCGCCACGTCTCCGTAACGGTCGGTCTTAAAAAGGACATTGGATGCCTGAGCCCAGGCATCCAATATCATGAATCCCATGTTGTGGCGGGTATTGGCGTATTCTGCACCAATATTTCCCAGTCCGACAACCAGGTAAGTAGCAGCCATCGTTATTACTACTGAGCGGCCTTGGCGGCTTCGATAGCGGCCTGCTGCATGGCGCGGGTGGTCTTCACGGCGCAGATGATGGTGTTCTTGTCGGACACGATCTGCAGACCCTCAAACTTGAGGTCGCCGGCTACCATGCGCTTGTCCAGCTCCAGCTCGGTGATATCGATGTCCAGCTGATCCGGCAGGTTCTTCATGAGGGCGCAAACCTTGAGGCTGCGGGCGTTCTGAACGAACTTACCACCTACGAGCACACCTTTCGGGTGGCCGGTGAGGTTTAGGGGCAGGGAAATCACGATGGGCTTCTTTTCGTTAACGGCGAGGAAATCCACGTGCAGGCAGTTGTCCTCCACCGGGTGCCACTGATACTCGTGAGCGATGGCGGTGTAGGTCTTGCCGTCCAGCTCCAGGTCCACGATGTAGGAGGCGGGAGTGTGGGTGAGGCCCTTCAGCTCTTTCTCGTTCACGGTGAAGAGGATGTTCTCTTTCACATCCTGGCCGTAGAGGTTGCAGGGAACCAGGCCCTGTTCGCGGTAGGCCTTCAGAGCGGCCTTGTTGCCTTTCTGGCGGATTTCGCCTTTAAGCGTAAAATGCTTCATAGAATTGTTTGAATAAAAATGTGTTACTCAGTGCTCTCTTTCAAGCACCCCATTGCACCAAAAACCATTACGGATTTTTAAGCGCGCAAAGATAGCAATAATTTTCCGAATCACAAAACCTCCCCCGTCATGCCCGACCTTGCCCCGTCATTGCCGGCCCTTTCCCGTCATGCCCGACCTGATCGGGCATCTTTCTGCCTCCCGGCAGGGAGCTGGGGTCGTCGGGACACGAAGGCGTAGGCGCTCCTGACGCCGTGCCGCCCTTGGCGCCAACAATGTCCCTCACCCCGCGAGGACGCCGTGGCACTCCGCAGCTAGACGCTCATCCCTTCGGTGGAACGTCACACCAGTTGTCGCCATTCGCGCTCACGCGCGAACCGGTCGTCCCGGCTACTCGCTTCTCCCTACGCCTTCTACGTCCCGCCAACCCCACTCCCTCCCGTGCGGCTGCCAAACCCTCGTCATGCCCGACCTGATCGGGTATCTCCTTGTCATTTCAACCGAGCGCGGCGAGTGGAGAAATCTCCAAAATAATGTGTATATTTGGTAAGAAAAACTATTCACATGGAGAACTATACAGCCAAATGCCCTTCTTGCGGTCAGAAACTGACCATCGGAAAAACTCTTCTGGACGGAGCCGTCATCTTTGCGGCTCAATGTAATTGCCCCAACTGCGGTAAGAAGTATACTGCCGAGTTTGACAAACTCTATCAAATTGACAAACCGGAACTCTTTGAGATTGGGGCCGATGGATACGACAAAGACGGCTTCGATGCCGAGGGCTACAACAAAAATGGCATTTCAGAACGCGGCTTTGACCGGAATCACATCTGCGTGGAGACCTCGTCCCCGTACAATTCGGCTGGCTTCGACTGGGAGGGGTATAATGCCGATGGCCTTGATGAACGTGGCTTTGACCGCGACGGCTTCTACAAGCACACCACGTCAAAGTATAATGAGGAAGGCTATGACTGGCACGGCTACAACGCTAGTGGTTATAATCAGTATGGTATAGACAAATACGGCAAAGACCCCAACGGCTTCAACTTGGAAGAACTCGCCGCCGCAGAGAACAAACACAGCACCAGGAGAACACTTGCTCTGCTCGCCATCTGCATTGTCGCCATCACCATCTACTACCTCATCAAATACTAGCCTTCTCCGTCATTGCCGTCTGCCGAGCCCTCGTCATTGCCGGCTCCGACCGGCAATCTCTTTTTGTCATTCTGAACATCTCCCTCTGTCATTCTGAGCGAAGCGAAGAATCTATCGGTTATAGCGAAAACATTTTGTCATTTCTGCCAATCGAAACAAGTGGAGAATTCTCCAAAATAATGCGTATCTTCGCGTAAATCAATTATTACCTCAATGGCTCATATCTACGTTGCATCCAGCTGGAGAAACCCCTATTACCCTGAAGTTGTAGACCGCCTTCGGGCCGAAGGGCACGATGTCTATGATTTCCGGAACCCGCCTCACGGTGGTGCTGGTTTCCATTGGACCGATGTTGATGAGAATGCTCCTAACTGGACCTTTGAGGAATACGCCGAAGGACTGCACCATCCACTCTCTGAACGTCAATTCGCCGCAGACCTGGAAGCCCTCAAATCTTCTGACACTTGTGTCTTGGTTCTCCCTTGTGGCCGCAGCGCTCACACCGAAGCCGGTTGGATGGCCGGGGCAGGGAAGCGGGTCATTGCCTACATCCCTGAAATGGTTGAGCCCGAGTTGATGTACAAGCTATTCGATGGGGTAGTGGGCAACCTGGACGATCTGGTTGCCGCGCTGGCTACTCCTTGTTCTTCGTGTCAATGCAAATAGTCACTGGCCCATCGTTCACCAGTGCAACTTTCATATCTGCGCCGAACTCACCCGTGCCAACCGGTTTCCCGATGGCCGCCGAAAGCGCCTTGCAGAATGCCTCATACATCGGAATAGCTTTCTCATGCCTCGCCGCCCCAATGTAGGACGGCCGGTTTCCCTTTTTCGTTGAGGCCATCAGCGTGAACTGACTCACCACCAGTGCCTCTCCGTCAATATCGACCACACTGCGATTCATTACGCCCTCTTCATCATTGAAGATGCGCAACCCTGCAATCTTTTTGACCAGCCAATCCCAATCCTCCTGCCCATCTTCGTGACCTACACCAAGAAGAATAAGCAAACCAGGACCAATGGCCGACTTAACCGCCCCATCAATTGTGACGGACGCAGAGGATACTCTTTGAATGACTGCGCGCATAATGTTAGTGTGTTAGTCTAATTCAATTCTATCTCCAATTAGTTAGAGAGTGCTGGTTCTTAAATACTCTGCTACTTTCCCTGAGCGAGACTGCGTATTACGTGGCAGAAGCGCTAAAAGTAGTCTTCAATTTTATTCATCGAATATCTGGGCCCATTCCATAGAGAGCTTGTTTAAGTCGCCCCATCCGTAGTTTTTATTGCTCCCGCTTGTTTCTGGAAGACGAAGCACTTTCACATCAGATAACCCCGGAATGCTAGCTAATTCTTTCTTAATGGTAATCCCAAAGTCTCGGTATTTTCCGAATCCATTTATTGCAACAATCTTGATTGTCGGATGCTGCGTCAAAAATCCTACAATGTCATTGGGTCGTCCGTCGCGGATATCTTTGTCGTTACTGCTGTCGGGACGAATTGCGGATTCGTAGTAGTCCCATAGAACAATGTGGTTCTTTGCTAGAAGATCCTTTTTTTGTTGGTAATCAGTGGGGGTTCGCTCTCCAGTTAGTTGGCACAGAACTTTCCAGATTCGGTTCGAGTTTGAGTAATAGTACTGATGTTGAGCCAACGATTCTCCTCCTGGTAATGTGCCAAGAATAAGGATTTTAGGCGTATCGCACAATAGAGGCTTAAACCCTTTTGTCCTGGTGATTTGGTACTGGCTATACATTGTGTGTGACTATTGATGGGAGTCCTCTTCCTTCTTCGCTTGTTGTGAATATATTTTATTTATAACATCCTCTGCGAAGTGTTTACTCGTGTGATGTTTTATTAGGAAGTTAAACAATAGATTCTGGTCTTTTCCCAAATCCTCCGTCTTGATAATCTGGACGTTATTTTGGCTAAAAAGAGTTGAAAGGTTACCATCGGTCATATTCTGAAGAGCCAGTTTAATCTGGAATTCAGATGATTCATCTTTCGTGAATATGGTAATGTCCTTGCTTTTAGCGTGGGAGTAGTCAGTCTGTTGTTTAAAGAATGCTTTGAAGTATTGGCGATCATTTTCTCCGATAGAATGGCCGAAGATAATCAATTCATCGGCATCATGTAAACTTCTTACTAAGTGAGGGGGATTAAAAGCGGGGTCCATGGCCTTCTGCATGAAAGCGTACTTCTTATCAATTTCAGTATCGTCACGGGTCCCAATGATAATTGAATCCTCATTGCATTGTCCGTGCATGTGGTACACGGGAATTTTGTTGTCTAGTATGTCATCCCGAAACAGAACGGGGGTATAATTAAAAGTGAAAACTTCTACATGCTCACCAATTACTGCCATTTTTTCAAGGGCGAGGATTACGTTAGAAGCAACAGAGTCAGTCCGGATTCTTTGCTTGCTTACCTCCTTTATGTATTCACAAAGGCCCTGCTTTATTTTGCCTAAAGCTATGGAATCGCGTACGTCGGATGACTTGAGCAAATCTTCTAAATAAGGAATCTCAAGATGACCGCCATTATAGACCACGATATTCTTTTTATGTAATGAGGCGACCAAATTAGAATAGTCTGAATCATAAAGAAGGAACCTTATATTTTTGTCCTTAAGAAACTTGCGCTCTTCTTCAGTGATGACGTCTTCGTAAGGGGGTTGCGAGGCAAAACCCTTTGCATAATAGTATAACTCGTTTTCCAGGTCATACCACTTGACCTTCTCAAGATTGTTGGGCCAGTGATTATTAAGATGTGAAATCAATGGGGCTGGATAGTCTTTGGGACAAGACTTGGACTCCCAAAAGTCTTTATATGACGTCTTGAGGCCAAGGTCAAGGTCGAAACCATTACCAAGTATAAGGACTATTTTGCGAGGCTCTTCCATAAAATGTGTAGTGTTATAATGTATGTGTGTAGTTCGATGTGCCAAAGTAACGAGAAATGCTGCATCTTATCTTGCCGAGATATTTGCAATCATGATTCCCATACGAAAGCTCACACTACCAAGAACAAATATCGCAAAAATACGTGTGTTTTTCAAGGGGTGCACTTAAAGATATTCTATTAACCTCCAGGTACATTTGTAAGTAATATAGTGAGTTCATTTAATCCGTAGCGAAAATAACTCATTTTGGGGCTGCAATATATTGTTAAACTGATCACGGGCGCTAATTATAGTATGTTGATAACTTTGGTTGGCATCTTTACCTTTGTTGTAAAAATAACACTCAGTTACACGATGGATAAAAAACCAATTCTATTGCAGTTTGGCCACAAGGTGCAGCAGATTCGAAAGACACGTAGCCTCTCTCAAGAACAACTTGCCGAACTTGCAGGTGTGCACCGAACATACATTGGAATGATTGAGCGTGCAGAGAAGAATATTACACTCTGTAATATCGAGAAGATAGCACTGGCACTTAAAGTCGATATTAAAGAACTCCTATAAAATGTGCAAAACCATTCCATTCCATCTTGAAGCGCGTACTCGTGAGGTGTTTCGGCGTAGTCTTGTTATGGCTTTTCTTGACGAAGCTCCTGGAAACGGGAACGAAACAAGCAAATATCAATATACGGTCGAAACAACAGCTGCAAATAAGACCATTTGTTTAAAACGTCCAGCCAATCTTAATAAAGGTTTTGATTTCGAAGTTCGGGTTCCTGGAGAGAGCTTTACGCATGTGGATAAGAATGGACGTGTATCTCATAGTGAGCGCCCTTCTCACAAGAATATCTTTGATGATTTGAGAGCAAAGAAAGCTGAAGATCCAGCTCAATATCAACGACTCAGAGCTATTATTGACCGTGTGTACAATTGCGACCTTATCCAAGACAATGAGTTCGCTGCTTTTTCATTTCAAAGCGGTTACCCTGCAGAATTAATTGTCAAGTGCATAAAATGGCTTTTCGTCGAACAAGATGTTACCTATTGGAATGGGAAAGGCAGAAATATGTTATATGGTGGTATAAACGCTATCTAGTCTCTCTTATATTCATTATGAAGTATAACAAGAACTATTTTTTTGAGGGCGTCCTTTGGCAAAGAAGTCCTCGATTGGCTGCTATCAAGACTTTTGTCACTTCCGACGGAACCGTTATCGGAATATTCCAAGGCAAAAGAGGAGAAAGACCAGAACTGGATTTTCGAGTCAAAATCTTACAACCGAAACCAGAAGCAAAGCCGTTTCTTCTGCCACATGATGAGTGGGTTGTAGACCTTCTACTAAAAGCGCAGCATTACAGAAGCGATGTTGCAAATCTTATTAAATACTATCAGGGATTTTATAAAAAGTGCACACCGTTTCCAACGCCTGAATCACGACAATCATTTTTGCCAATGACTCTCAAAACAGTAGAAAGGAAATACGGACATATTGTTGTACCAGGCACAATTTCGATTGAAGGGATGGCAATAATACTTGAATTGTTTTGTCTCTGTGAAAAGCAAAACCCTGGAGCACATCAGTTTGAACTGGCGCTACAATGGACCCGAGAATGTGTTTTAGGAAAAAGGGACTTTAAGAACGTTCTCAACCTCGTGATAAGACACCGAGAGTATTAGAAAGGAAGCTCGGGACCATAATAGACCTCCGGCTCACACAGAACGCGAATATCGCTATCCTGGAAGAGTTTGGCCTGCTTCTCTAGCTTCTCCAAAATCTCACCACGGCGGCTGATGCTATTCAGTTCCTCGCGACGGGCTTTGCTCATCTCGAGGAACTTTTCTTCCTGGTCGATGCCCAGAAACCGGCGGCCAAGAAGATTGGCTGCGATGCCGGTGGTGCTACTACCGGTGAATGGGTCAAGAATCCATGCTCCTGGTTTGGTGGACGCCTGAATAATCCTTGAAAGAACGCAAAGTGGCTTTTGAGTCGGGTGCTTTCCACAGGATTTCTCCCATGGTGCAATCGCCGGCAGTGTCCAGACATCCCGCATCTGGGTGCCGCCATTGATTTCCTTCATCAATTCATAGTTGTAGTAATGAGCCGTTTTCTGCTCCTTCCGAGCCCAGAGGATATATTCTGCTGAATATGTAAAATAGCGGCAGGAAAGATTGGGTGGTGGATTAGTCTTTACCCAGGTAATACAGTTCAGAATCTTGAAGTCCAGTTCAGTCAAACAACGGGCAACAGAGAAGATGTTATGATATGTCCCACTTACCCAAATGGTTCCGTCGGACTTCAAATGCTCCCGGCATGCTGCCAGCCACGTTTTGTCAAACTTGTAATCCTCCTCGAATCCCTGAGACTTATCCCACTTCCCTTTGTTCACAGACACAGGAACGCCGCTCTGTATGCTAATGCCACCGTTGGAGAGATGATACGGCGGATCTGCGAAAATCATGTCAAACTTGAAATCAAACGAATTCAGAAGCTTGATGCAATCTCCTCGTAGAAGCGTGAAGTCCTTGTCTAGTGATTTATAATATGCGGTTGGCATTGTGATTAAACAAGCTTGGTGGCGATAACACCTTCGTCCAAGTCCATAATGTTGTAAAGATTCTCTAAGACATCGAAGGTCTCTTTAAGGTTGTTGCGTGCCGAGCCCCATCCTTGCCCGTCGGTAATCCAAACGAACTTAAAGCCCTTGTGGCCTTTTGTCTCAAGGGCAATTGTCTTGTAACTGCGGGCTGTCTCGTTTAATTTGGAACCTCCACTGGCGTAGAAATTGGTTTCAATCCCGTAAATCATATTGGGGCGCTTGATTACAAAATCAAAACGTTTTTCAGTTCCGCCTTCGTTGGAAATACAGGAAAGGTCAATGCCCCACTTCTGCTCAATCTCGTGGATGTACATTTCCTTGAAGTAGGTTTTATCTTTAACCAACCCGGCTTTGATTAGATAGCCTTCTACCAGATCTTCCATTACGTGCCCGCCACGATTCTTCCGCGCATTAGAGTCAAGACCGGTCTCAACTCCTGTAACATAGTCCACGAGGCTGTGGATGTGCTTTTGTTGCATCAGGTCAAAGAGGCCAGTCTCGCGCATAAATACTATATACTCTTCAACCTTGTAATTGGCTTTCCGGAAATTCCAAACGTGCTCTCCGTCAAAATCAACGGTGAGGATGTCAGATTCGCGTTTAGCCAACAAGATGGGAATGCACTTGAGAATCTCAGGGTACTTTTTGTATAAAGCTTCGAACTCCTTTTCGATATTGTTGCATCCAATCAGGGAGTTCATGATGTTTAATTCAACCTTGATGGCTTCTACGTTTCGGTAAATCTTCTCAAAGTCGGTGTAGTACTTGTAACCAGCTATGGCTGAACGGAAACCGCCAAGCCAAGTTTGAAAATCTCTCATATTTATGCGTTCGCTACGTTAGAAATCATAAGCTCTGAGATGTTACCTCGGCCTGATGCGTCAGCATTAATCATCCTGGCAGCGGATACTCTCTTGATGAAGAAATGTTCGTAAATAGAATCAAAGAAATCCTCTTTAGGATTAATACCTTTAGGGTCCGAATTACTGGCAACGAATAGTGCCTTCTTCTTGCTTATCTGATTGCAAAAATCACGGAGTCGGATTTGTTCAGCGTCGTTAAACCCTTCCTTTGCATAAGAGGTAAAGGAGGACGTTTCCGTGATGGGCTTGTAGGGAGGATCAAAATAGAATAGCGTGTTAGCTCCCGCGAAGCGACCTGTTTCTGCAAAATCTCCGCAGAGAATATCCACCTTTTGTAGAACAATAGAACATGCACGAAGGTTTTCGGCATCGCAAATACGGGGATTAGCGTATTTCCCATGGGGGACATTGAATTCGCCCTTGGAATTAACGCGATAAAGTCCGTTGAAGCATGTTCTGTTGAGGAAGATGAACAGAGCAGCAGTTTCTATCGGCTTTGTTCTCTTCGTGTTAAACAGTGCTCTTTTCGCAATGAAGTAGTCCTTTCTGGCATCAGCGCCTAGAGGTAGATATTCATCTTGAATGCGCGAGAGAACCTCGATGAGGGATTCAACGTCTTCTTTGATGACGCGATATGTGCAAATGAGTTCCTCGTTGATATCATTGATGACTGCGTGCTCAATGTTGGGGTAAGCCTGAAGGAGCCAAAACATGACAGCGCCACCGCCAACAAACGGCTCTACATACGTGATATTCTGACGGGAGGCGAAATCGTAAGGTAATGATTTCTTGACTTCGCCAAGCAACTGTGTCTTCCCTCCAACCCACTTAATAAAAGGTCGGGCCTGTGTTTTGTTTTCGAACAACTTCATAAGCACAACATATTTTCACAAAGTTACAAAAAGAAAGGATCGGTCAAAATACAAAACGAAAAAAAGTTCTAATCATGTCAAGAAGGGCTCCATGCGTCGTTTATTATCTCTTATTCCTTAAAGTATTCAGGATGTTCTAAGTAAAGCTTATTTAGCCAGTTCGTGAATGTTGTATGCAGATTCCATACAAATTGCTCGGCGATTCCAAGGGCATCAATTAACTTCATCGTGTCAATCATTACTTCGCTTTCGTTTAGTTCGCTTTGCCTAGAGTTGTATAATTCGATAGGGTCTAAGTGAACTTCTAAATCTCGCTCGTGTTTCCACCAGCTAGACGTCCTTGATTGCTCGTCTAATAGAGCGCTAATTTTTTGAAAGTCACTGGAAAACTTGGGGAAGAATTGCATGATGGAGGAAAGCTTTCCCCAATAGGTGTCGGTACCGCCTGGGGCTAAGAATCCATATAACTTCTTGAAACCTTCATTCATTATCACTTTCAGCTTCCCTCTCGCGTATCTCTTGTCATAATCCTGGTCTGCTAGGAGGAAGAATTTAGTGGCAACCATGCAGTCGGTTGTCGTTTGTAATATGTATAGCAACGCTGCATAGATGGTCTGCTTAATGTGAAGATAGTCTGAGTCTTCTTCATCGAGTTTTTGACAACAATCATGGAGTAACAGGAGGCCTTCGCTATTAATCATTATCCGTTCGTTAATGATACTTACAATTTCCTCACGTTGCTCCTGATTGGGGGTGAAGCCGTTAGGTTTGATAGATTGAAACCAACGTTCGTACTCGATTCTATGAATCGGGAAGAACTCCAAGTCGTTGATATTTATTCCCATAGCGTTTTGAATATTTTTGTGCAAAAATAAAGAATGCTTGTGCCAAACCGCTGCGCATTTCTGCTATTTGGCGAATTCTCTTGGAGCATGCTGTGGATAACGTTGAAATCGCACGAACGCCAAGGGGACGGGAGTGGGGTTGGCGGAGCCATAGAAGGCGTAGGATTGAGCGAGTAGCCGGGACGTCCGGTTCGCGCGTGAGCGCGAATGGCGACAACTGGGGTGAGTTTGCACCGGAGGGATGAGCGTATAGCTGCGGAGGGTGCGGCGTCCTCGCGGGGTGAGGGATATTGTTGGCGCCAAGGGCGGCACGGCGTCAGGAGCGCCTACGACTTCGTTGGCCCGCCGGCCCCACTCCCGGCCCCTTGGAGTACAAGTTATTCTTGACAGAGACTTGGCGACCTTGTATCAAGAAGAGGTTGGTCAAATGAACCGTCAAGTAAGAAGAAACATCAAACGCTTCCCGGCCGACTTTATGTTTCAATTGACAAAGGAAGAATATGATGGTTTGAAATGCCAATTTGGCATTTCAAACCTAAGGGGCGGTGATAGACGCGCACTTCCTTATGCCTTTACGGAGCAGGGCGTATCAATGTTGTCTGGTTTGCTAAGAAGCGATAAGGACGTTACGGCTGATAGATTCTTCGCTTCGCTCAGAATGACAAAGGGGGCATGCTCAGAATGACAAAAAGAGATTGCCGGTCGGAGCCGGCAATGACGGAGAGATGGCACTTCAACAAGACAAATACTACGTAGTATTCAATCTCGATTAAATCTAAAGGCCCCTATCGAAGAAGTTTGGGTTTACAATGGCGAATTTGTAGTGAGAGTATACCCATAAAAAATACAGGAACCCTTTCGGATTCCTGCAAGGAGGTGCACCGTAGTGCCCTCTAACTTTATAAGCTGTTGCAAATGTAATTACAATAATCAAAATAACAAAGAATTAGTAAAAAAGTTACTTCGCTACGCTTAGAATGACAAAGGGGACGGGCTCAGAATGACAAAAAGAGATTGCCGGTCGGGGCCGGCAATGACGAGGGTGAGGTCGGGCATGAGGGGGATTACCCCCTCGGATGATGCTCGAGGACGGCGCGGTGCCAGGTGGAGGTGTCGATGTGGGTGTAGATTTCGGTGGTGAGGATGCTTTCGTGTCCCAGCATTTCCTGGACCACGCGCAGGTCGGCGCCGTTTTCAATGAGATGCGTCGCAAAGGAGTGGCGGAAGGTGTGCGGGGAGATCTCCTTGTCGATGCCGGCGGCCATGGCCTGTGCCTTCACCAACTTGAAGATGGAAACGCGGCTGAGGGGCTTGCCGAACTTGTTCAGGAAGAGAATGTCCTCGAAACTCCGTTCGGCCGGGAGGGGACGGTCGGGGAGGTACGCGCGGATGGCATCGGCCGCCATGTCCCCGAGGGGCACGAGGCGCTGCTTGTCGCCCTTGCCGATCACGTCCACGAAGCCCTCGTCCAAGTGCACGTGCGAGATGCGGAGCCCTGCCGCCTCGCTCACCCGCAGCCCGCAGCCGTAGAGCACCTCGAGGATGGCGCGGTCCCGCTTGCCGAAAGGCCCCCGCAGGTCCACCGATTCCATAATGGCCGATACCTCCTCCACCGTGAGCACCGAAGGCAGATACTTTCCCAGTTTGGGCGCATCCACACGGTCGCAGGGATTCTCCGAAATTTCGCCTTCCTGCACGCACCAGTCAAAGAAATTGCGAAGCGAACTGAGCAGCCTCGCGGAACTTCGCTTGGAAAGGCCCCGGGCCGTGACCTCGCCCAGATAGGACGAAATGTCGGACGGGCCGATGGCCGCCGGCGCCAGGCCGATGGCCTCCAGGAAGGTCTCCACATCGTGGCAGTAGGATGCCACCGTGTTCGGCGACATCCTACGCTCGATGCGAAGGTAATTCCGGTAGTCCTTTATCATTAGATCCTTCGTCGCTTCGCTCCTCAGGATGACAAACGTTTTGTCATTCTGAGCGTAGCGAAGAATCTATAGTGTTCCGTATTTCCTGCCGTACTGGAGCATCTGGCCCAAATAATCGTCCGTATAGACGGGAACGTAGTCCACCACGGCACCGTCTTTCTCGACGGGGATGATGTCCGGGTTGATGAATCCGCCGTAGGGCTTCAGGTTCAGGGCCTCGTAGCGCTCCAGCACTTCCTTGTGCAGCTGAGGGTCAATGTGTACGGCATAGGTCTCGATGAGATTCTTACCGGCCTCGTAGTCTCCTTCGCTCTTGATGCGCTGGATCTCTGCGAGCAGCTGGGCAAACAGGGCGCGGAGTTTCTGGTAGTCATTGACCACGAAGTAGGTCTTTCCGCCCTTGGTTTTCTTCTCGATCACCTTGTCGGCCTTGCCCTTCTCGTAGCACCACTCGGCGATGAGCTTGCGGTTCTGCATGTGGGCTTCCGTGTTGGGACGGCCCAGCTCCACGCGCGTGAACTGCACCATGAGACCGTTGCGGATGTAATTGGAGTACATGGCCTTGTAGGCCTCCGGATCCGGCATGATACCCAGCTCTACCATCTTGGGGTCCGCCGTATAATACAGGCCAAAGAGGTCTGCGCGGGCTTCTTCCAGGGCCGATGCATATTCGCCCATGGCCGTCGCGCTCACTCCGGGCAGCAGCTGGCCGGAGCCGTGGCCCAGGCACTCGTGCAGGTCCGTGTGGATTTCGTCGGCGATGGTGCCCCACTTCTTCTCCATCTCGATTTCCTTCTTATTGTAAGCGAACTCGGCCAGGGTGCTCGTGGGCATCTCCTGTGCGGAGTAGTCATAGGTGTGCGTAATGTTGGCGATGGTCACGCTCTTGGAACCGTGTTCCTTGCGGATCCAGTCCGCGTTGGGAAGATTGATGCCGATAGGCGTGGACGGGTAGCTGTCGCCGGCGAGGCAGACGGCGTTGATCACCTTGGCCGATACGCCCTTCACCGTAGCTTTCTTGAAACGAGGATCGACGGGGGAGTTGTCCTCGAACCACTGGGCGTTGGCGCTGAGAGTCTCGGTGCGGCGGGAAGCCTCGAAATCCTTGATGTTCACATAGCCTTCCCAGGCGGCCTTGCGGCCCAGCGGGTCATTGTAGTCTTCGATGAAGCCGTTGATGAAGTCCACCGTGCCGATGGTGTCTTTTACCCATTCGATGTTGAACTCGTCCCACTTGTGCAGGTCTCCGGTATGATAGTATTCGATGAGAAGGCCCAGGGCGCGCTTCTGGATGTCATTCTCGGCCACTTCGCGGGCTTTGGCCAGCTCTTCGCATATCTTCTCGATGGCTGCGGAGTAGATGCCGCCCACCTTCCAGGGCAGTTCCACCACTTTCCCGTCGGCATCCTTCACCACCTTGGTGTTGAGGCCATAGGAAATAGGAGTGGGATCCTTCGGGTCCATGATGCCGGCATAGTATTTCTCCACTTCTTCGCGGGTGACGCCCTCGTAGAAGTTCACGGCCGACTCCTTCACGATGTCGCCGGCAGTGTCCGTGGAGCGGCGCTGGGGATAGATCGTCGGGTCATAGATGATGTCCAGCAGGCCGTTGTCCACCACGCCCGCTTCCCGCATGAGCTCTGCGAAGTAACTACGGTCGCAGGCGGGGAAGATCTTGTCTTCCGCGTAATGGTGATGGATGCCGTTGGAGAAGAAGACACGCTTGGCGTACACCAGGAAGTCCTTGTACTCGGGAGCTTCCTTCTTCACGTCCGGGGACTCGAGGATGGCTTCCAGGGTATGGCGCACACGGAGGTTTTCCTTGCAGTTCTGGTCCCAGAGGATGTCCCGGCCGTATTTGGCGGCTTCCGCCAGGTGGTAGGCGTACTCTTTCTGCTGCAGGGAAAGGTCCTCCCATCCGGGAATCTGGTAACGCATGACTTTGAGGTCTGCGAATGCGTCAATGGTGTACTTGAAATCCCCCTCCGGGGCGGTGTCGCAGGAGGCGACAGAAGCGGCTATGCCAGCCATTGTCATCATCTTAACAAGCGTTTTCATTAATATTAAAATATTTTTGCAAAGTTAATATTTTTGCCTAATTTTGTACTCATGCGGTTAAGGAAACGCTTTTGGGGATTAGCGACCTTCGCGCTTCTCATGACAGTCATGGCGTGCACGAAGGGGGACTTTGAGCCCATTCCGGGAGCTACCCTCCGGGGAGAACCGGTGGGGCGTCAACCCGTTCTACAGGCCCGCCATGTACTTGTCATGGTATCCGGCGGTCACAATTCCCTCGCGTCCTACCTTTCAGATGATCAGCTGGACATCGCCGCAGGCTACGTCCCCGAAGGGACGGGTGCCTATACGGACGCCCTCGTCATCTTCTCCCGCCTTCCCAAGTCAGATCCCAATTCCACCACATCGGCCCCGGTCCTTTACCGTATGTATAAGGATAAGAACGGCTCGGTGGTGCGCGACACCCTCCGGCGTTTTACGGAGGAGGACCGCCTCTTCGGCGGGGATGTCTTCCGGGAAGCCCTCATGACCGTCCGGGACCGCCTTCCCGCCAGGGATTACGGGATGATCGTCTCTTCCCACGCTTCCGGCTGGCTTCCGCCCGGATACTACAACAATCCGCAGGACTATGAGAACGGCCGGTCCGGCTTTTCCCTCCGCAGTATCGGGCAGGACCTGGACAACAGCGTTTCCGTGGAGATGGACCTGGAGGCGTTTGCATCGGCCATTCCCTATAAGATGAACTACGTCATCCTGGACTGCTGCCTTTCGGGCGGGATCGAGGTGGCGTGGCAGCTGCGGGGCAAGACGGATTTGGTGGCCTTTACGCAGACGGAGACCATGGCCGACGGCTTTGACTACAGGACAATCATGAGCCGTCTCCTGTTCGAGCCCGTTCCCAATCCCCAGGGTGTCTGCGAAGACTTCTACAATTATTATATGGCCAAGAGGGGAGTCAACCGTTCGGCCACCATCTCGCTGGTGGACACGCGCCGGCTGGATAATCTCTCGGAGGTGTGCGGGAATCTTTTCTCCCTCTACCGCAGCCAGATATCCACCCTTTCCGACCGCAATGTGCAGCGATACTTCCGCTACGAACGCCACTACTTCTACGACCTCCGGGACATCCTGGTAGAGGCCGGCATTACGCCCGAGGAAACAGCCGCCCTGGATGCCGCCCTTCAGGAGTGCGTGCTGTACAAAGCGGCCACGCCCTATTTTATGGAAGGCACGCAGTACGGCTTTGAAATTACGGATTACTGCGGTCTTTCCATGTACCTTCCCTCGAAGGGAACGGATTTCCTGAATAACTATTACCGAAACCATATCGCCTGGAATCAGGCAACGCACCTGGTCTTATGAAAGATTTTGTGAAAACTATGTGCGCCGTGATCTGCGGCATTGTTGTAGTCCGCATCATCGGCTTTCTTTTGGGGCTGATGATTCTGGGAAGCGCCCTGGCCGGTACAACCGTCCAGCTTCCGCGAAACGGAGTGCTGGATCTGGACTTCTCCTCCTTCACCCTGGCCGAGAGAACCCAGGCCGACGCCTTCCCCGCAGACCTTGCCTCCATGAGCGCCGGTGCCGTCCCTGCGGTGGGACTGCATGATGCAGTCCAGGCCCTCCGTATCGCGTCGGCCGACCCTTCCGTCCAGTGCGCCCTCCTCCGGGCCGATGCCGTCTCCGGCAGCATCGCCGCCCTTGAAGAGTTCCGCGCCGCCCTGGCGGAGTTCCGCCAAAGCGGAAAGGCCCTCATCGCCTATACTGAAAACGCCGGCAACGGTTCCTACTACCTTGCCTCTGCAGCCGACAAAATCTATATGGGCTCCCAGCATGGCGGGAACAATATGCTGCTGGGTATCTCCAGCCAGTCCCTCTATCTGAAAGACCTCCTGGACAAGTTGGGCGTGCACGTCCAGCTCATCCGCCACGGCAAATACAAGTCTGCCGGCGAGATGTTCATCCGTTCCTCCGCCTCCTCCGAGAACCGCGAGCAGATGCAGCGCATGGTGACGTCCCTGTGGGAAAGCATGGTTTCCGAGATTTCCCCCGTGCGGGAGATTTCCGCCGCCGACTTCAACGCCCTCGTGGACAACCTGTCCCTCAACTTCCCGGAAGACTTCCTCCAGGCCGGCCTGGTCGATGCTCTGGTGAGCCATGAGGAACTGGTGTCGAAACTCTGCACCGTGGCCCAGGTACCCTCCCGTGACCAGCTTCACCTGATCTCCTTTGCCGACTATGTTACGGCCAAGGTCGTGCACTTCCCGGGTCGCAACCAGGTTGCCGTGCTGTATATGGACGGGGAGATCGTCGAAGGAAAAGACTATATGAATGTGGCGGCAGACCGCTTCGTGCAGGAGATCGACCGCCTGCGGGAAGATCCTTCCGTAAAGGCCGTGGTCCTTCGCGTGAACTCTCCCGGCGGTTCCGTTTCCGCATCGGTGAAGATCCGTGCAGCGCTGGACCTCCTGATGGCCCAGAAGCCCCTTGTGGCCTCCTTCGGCGGTTATGCCGCTTCCGGCGGTTACTGGATTTCCAACGGATGCCAGAAGATTTACGCCGACGCCACCTCCATCACCGGTTCCATCGGCGTATTCTCCATGATTCCAGAGTTCGGCGGCGTTACCAAGAAAGTGGGAGTCGGCGTGGAATCATACGGCTCCAACAAACATTCCGACATGTTCTCCCTGGTGCGTCCCTTCGACGCCCGGGAACTGGCCTACATGCAGGCCTCCGTCGAAGATATCTACGAGCTGTTCGTGAACCTCGTGGCCACGTCGCGGGACATGGATCCCGCCCAGGTGGACGCCATCGCCCAGGGCCGCGTTTGGACCGGGGCCGATGCCCTGGAGATTGGTCTGGTAGATGAGATCGGCTCCCTTGAGACGGCTGTCGCGTACGCCGCATCCCTGGCGGATTTCCACTCCAGCGACGAATACCTCGTCTGCGAGTATCCGGAGCCCATTACTCCCTTCCAGCAGTTGATGATTCAGCTTTCCGGCGACAAATCCGAGCCCACCATTCTCTCCGGCACTCCTTTCGCCGGTCTGGGCAACGCCGTATCGGCCCTTAAAGAGAATGAGCCTGGGGTTCTCTATGCCCGTCTTCCTTACGCTCTCGAAATCCGTTAGCGGCCGCAGATGGTCTTGAAGTCGCAGAAGGCGCAGGTGGAACGCTCCTGCGTGCGATGGAAAGGAATCGAAGGATCGGTCATCTCCGCCAGCATGGCGGAAAGCCGTTCGCGTGTGAGACGGACGAATTCGGGACTCTCGGGGCAGTCCGGGAGGGGACCGGTGTAGAGACGGCTGCAGCTGTAAATCGAGTTTACAATGGTTTTCCCCGCGAGGGACGGGTCTGCGTGGGCGAAGAGGTCATACAAAAAGAGCTGCAGCGCGATTTTGGGCCGATGCTGGTTCTTCTCCCCGAATATTTTATCCACGACGGCGGCGGCATTCTCGTCCGTGATGAGCAGGTCGTCGTCTTCCACCTTGCCGGTCTTGTAGTCCACGATGCGGATTTGTCCGGGAATATAGGAATCCATGCGGTCCACGAATCCCTTGAAGTGAAAACCGTCCAGCTCCATCCGGCGCTTCTGTTCCAGGCCGATGATGCGGAACGCCCGCGACCCGGAGGCGGCGAGCAGCCCCTCGTCGTGTTTGAGGGTACGCAGCACGTAGTCCAGGATGACTTCCTCCAGAACCAGGTTGCGGCCGGACACCTCGATGGAATGCATGGCTTCCAGCACCTCTGCGCGGATGCGTCGTCTCAGGCCCGGAACGTCCTTTGAAAGGGCCGACAAATCCTCCCGCGTTACCTCTTCCTTACCGCGATACAGCCCCTGCATCACATGGTGGAATACGTTTCCCAGCATGCCGGCATCCAGGGATTCTGCCACCTCGTCCTCTGTCTGGAGGCCCTGGACCACCTGATAGTAAAACTTGACGGGACAGGCCAGATAGCTCTGCAGCGTAGATGCGGACAGTTCCCGGGAACGGATGGCCTCGATGTCTTCCTGCGTTTTGGGAATGGTCTCCGAAGGCTCCACCGGCAGCAGGGCCGATGTGGCCACCATGTGCTTCACCGGAATGCCGAAGCTGTATTCCAGCTGCTTGATATAGCGGCTTTCCTCGCCGGACTTGAGACCCTCGGTGCGGGAGTCGTACAGGAGCCAGACTTTCTCCGGACGCTGGATCATGCGGTAGAAATAGTAGGCCCATACGGCGTCCTGGAACTCATAGGTGGGAAGGCCGAAGCCCTTCCGCAGTTCCGGCGGGATAAAGGAGGAACTCACGCTGCGGCGCGGGAACATGCCTTCGTTGGCGCTCAGGATGATGAGGTTCCGGAAGTCCAGCGCGCGGGTCTCCAGCGGGCCCATAATCTGCAGTCCCTGAAGGGGCTCTCCGCGGAACGGTACGGAAATGCCCTCCAACACCCGGTCCAGAAGACGGAGGTACGTGGCGGGAAGCACTTCCAGGTCTGTTTCCTGCAACAGGTTGAGCTGCGTGTGGCAGCGCTTGGCAAAGTCCAGTTCCAGCAGCATGCCGCCCTGCAGGGAAAGATGGCGGCCGATATAGGCAATCGCCTCCAGGAGATACTTCTCGAAGGCGTGGTTTTGTGCCGGGGACGCCGTGGAAGGCTCGGTGATGACGGGCCGGAAGAGCAGTTCCAGCAGCGGACCGCCCTGCAGGTCCTTCAGGGGAATATAGTATTTGGCATCGGCCTTGACCTGGCGGATGACGGCGGCCTCTTCCTCCGAGGAGAGCTTCTTCACCAGGCCGGAGGAGAAGACCTCCCGTACTTCGCGGTGGTAGAAGTACCATCCGTCGGGCCGCTGACGCATTTTCAATTGCATCTGGCCGAGTGTTTTCAAAAGCGTATAGACGGCACTCCCGGCCATGGGATAGCCCATGGTCACGTTAACGCTGTCCTGTTCCTCGGGAAGGGAATTCAGCAGCGGGAGGAGGAGATTTTCGTCGGGAAGGACAAAGGCGGTTTCCACCGGGTCTCCGGTAATGCCCGCAAGGATCTGCGGCGCCAGTTTGGCCTGTCCCACGGAAGAGGGGACGCTCACGACCGTGATTTCCGGCCTTCCAACTCCCTCCAGCTCAAAAGCCTGGGGAAAGTCCTCCACGTTGCGCTGCATGAACAGCGAGGATTTGTTGGCCGGGTCCTTGATCTCCGGGCTCACATAGTCCCAGACAAATTCCGCCACGCCCGCGTCTCGCATGCGGCGAAGCAGGGTGCGTTCGCACTCATTGAGGGCGTTGAGGCCGATGAATACGTATTTCGATGTCTCCGGGAACTCCTTCTGCAGGATGTCCACGACGGATTTTCCTTCCTGCAGCTGCCGGGCCAGGGCGCGATAGACCATGCCTTCGTAGGCCATGCCCTTTTCTCCCAGGGTTTTGTTGAACTCCCGGTAAACGGGGAACAGCAGGTTCCACAGCCTGACGAAGCGGGCCTTGATGGTGTCCGTATCCTTGACGTCCCGGAAATGTGACAGGAAATGGCCGATGGCCTGGCGCTGATTCTCGCTCAGGTACTCCATCCCGTCCTGCAGGGCCTTGAAGTCCTTTACGTTCTGCAGGAGCGCTTCCGCGTTGACGAGGTACTTGTCAATGTCGTCGAAGTCTGCCAGCATGACGTCTCCCCAGAAGATGAATTCGTCCAGGGGCTCGGCCGTGGGGTTCAGTTTCTTATAGACACCATAGAGTTCCAGCAGCAGGCGCAGCCGGTCTGTGACGTCCACGTGGTTGAGCCTGTAGAAGAAATCGTTGATGGTGTACAGAGGCGGTACCAGGAGCGGCGTATCCTTCACGAAGGAAGCCAGGTACTTCTTAAAAAATACCAGAGACCTTCTGTTGGGGAAGAGGAAGCACGTGTGCGATATGTCTCCGCCCTGATAGTAGCGGGCGGCAACCTGTTGCAGGAAAGGTACCATAATTTCTGTTAAAGATAGTGATTTTCCCGGAAATTGTCTATATTTGTCACAAACCAATAACACTCAATACTATGAAAAAGAAATTCAGATGCCTTGTGTGCGGTTATGTGCACGAAGGCGACGCCCCTCCGGCAGAATGTCCTGTCTGCCACGCTCCCGCTTCCAAGTTTGTAGAGATAAAAGAGGATTCCGATGCGCCTCAGTATGCCGCCGAGCATGTCCTGGGCGTTGCCAAGGGCTGTGACCCGGAAGTCTGGGCAGGCCTCAAGGAACATTTTGCCAGCGAATGCACGGAAGTAGGCATGTACCTGGCCATGTCCCGCCAGGCCGACAGAGAAGGCTACCCCGAAATCGCCGAAGCCTTCAAGCGCTACGCATGGGAAGAGGCCGAGCATGCCGCAAAGTTCGCCGAACTCATCGGCGAAATGGTCTGGGACACCAAGACCAATCTCAAGAAACGTTACGAAGCCGAAGAAGGCGCGTGCGAAGGTAAGTTCCTCATCGCCAAACGCGCCAAGGAACTGGGCTACGACGCCATCCACGACACCGTCCATGAAATGGCCCGCGACGAAGCCCGTCATGGCGCCGGTTTCCTGGGGCTGTACAAGCGCTATTTCGGAGACAAGAAATAAGACCTCATCAAAACGGCACCCCCTATTCCGGGAGTGCCGCTTTGTTTTCCCTCCCAGCACGTGGCGGGGCAAAAAAGGGGCGATATTTTGACCGGACAGGTGCTCGGGTGAAGGTGGGACGGGGCTATTTCCAATTACGGTAGCCGAAGTCTTTGGAGTTGAGGAATTGTCGCACCAGTTTCTCGGGCATAAACAGATGCCGGGCAAGGATTTGCGTCGAGAAGTGGTATTCCTTTTCGAGGGCAACCAGCAATCGGCCTTTTTCGTCCGAGGCTAAGTCTTTTACCATCTTTCCGGGGAACATGATTCTTGCCTTTCCGTAAACGATGTCGTTCAACTCATCCGAAGACCATTCAATCTGTTCTCCCAGTTCCTGTGCAATATGGACGGCCGATTCATAATCCTTTACCAAACGGGTTAGGTACTCCTTGGCCGTTCCCAAAACCCGCCTGACCACATCGGTTTTAACAAAACTCCGTGGTAGTACACCCAGTTCGGGATGTATTTCCCACGATCCCGGAAGCTGGCACTTGGAACCGACTATTCTTCGAACGTCACTCTGTTTCATTTGTTCTACGCTTGTCCCTTGTATAAAATCGGACACGCGACTGAAAAACAAATAGCTTGAGCCCCAGGGGTATCCGCCGGGAATAGCCATGTTCTTTTCGTAGGCATTTCGGGCGAGGTAGATGAGGAGCTGCTGTAATGCATTGTCATCTGGGATGGGCTTTAACACAAACCAGTACTCTTCGGGAAGAAGGGGATATCCATCTTCCTTCAACTTCATGTTAATCCTGTGTCGAATGGACAAGAAGATAGCAAGACATGTTTCACCTGTCGCCTCAATAATGGCGTGAATGTGATTGGGCATCAGCTCGAAGGAGATGATGTCGACATCAAATTGTGCTGCCACTATGGCCATGGTGCACATTCCATATCGGAACTGACCTACGTTGTTAAACAGTTTTCCTTCTTGCCAACCATTTGTGCAAAGGTGATATCTTCCGCGTGGTAACGCTTTGTACTCACGCATTTCTTTTTGTCTTGTGTTCATGCCCCAAAGATGAGGAAGATTATCCGTTTCAACAAACATGAAACGGATAAGTGTAAAAATCGTAATTACACGCACTTAGAAGGCCTGTTACTCCTCAAACCAAGAGCGAAAATAGTCTCATTTTTCGCTCTTGGCACGTGCTCGGTCAAAAAAAAGGCGTTTTTTTGACTGGGCAGATGCTGAAGCACGTGGCGGGGCAAAATAGGGGCGATATTTTGACCGGGCGGGTGCTGGAACGAAAAAAATAGTTGTATCTTTGCGGGCATATGGAAAATGAAAACAAGAAACTGACTCCCATGCGCTTCCTGTCCGACAAGATGGACATGCCGTGGGGCACCGTGGAATACAAACTGGCAGACCTCGGATTCGTGGATTCCCTGGCATCCGAAGGCTGGCTCAAGGGCAACAACTTGAGCGACATCATGCAGACCTACCTTGAGCGTGTGGTAGGCGAGACCTCCTTCAACTGGTACGGGACGCAGTTCCCGGTGCTGGTGAAAAAGCTCACGGTGAAGGGCCGTACCTCCCTGCACGTGACGGCCGACGACGAGACCGCCGAGCAGCGCTACGACGCCTTCGGCAAAACCGCCCTCTGGTACGTGGAGTCCGCCGGCCCCGACGCAACCCTCTACCTGGGCTTCAAGGAAGACATCACAGCCGAGCGTTTCTACAAGGCCTGCCACGAGAACAACGTGGAGCCGCTCCTGCATAAGGTGAAGCCCAAGGCAGGGGAGACCTTCCTCATCACTCCCGGCATGGTGCACGCCGCCAAGGATGTCACCCTGGTGGAAATCGCCGAGGCATCCGAACTGTGGTTCCGCCTCTACGACTGGGGGGCCGATGACCGCGAAAACCACCTCGAGGAAGCCTTCGACCTCATCGACTTCCAGCGTTACCGGGTATCCCGGAGCAAGGAAGAGGAGGGCGCCATCGCCATCACTCCGCAGTTTACCGTCAACAAAATCGGCCTTACGCAGCCCCTGAAGAGCACCCGCGACGAGGACGATACTTTCCTGCTGTACTACTGCACCCGCGGCAAGGCCGACATCCAGGCCGCCCAGGTGAATTACAAGATGAAGGAAGGGGACCTGGTCCTCATTCCCGCAGAGACCAACGAGTTCTTCCTCCTGCCCGAAACCAGCGACGCCGAGCTTCTCGAAGTGCGCATGGATCCCCGTCCGGAAAACGACATCGTCTCCGAACCCGTTGACGAGCAGTAATGGAAGTCCGCATCGACAAATACCTCTGGGCCATCCGTGCGTTCAAAACGCGAACGGAGGCGGCCGATGCCTGCAAAGGCGGCAAGGTGAAGGTGGACGGTGTTAGCGTCAAGGCTGCCAGGGAGGTAAAGGCCGGTGAAATCATCAAAATCCACAAAGGCGCCATCGAGTACACCTATAAAGTGGTAGAACCCACTGAACACCGTGTGGGTGCCGCCCTTGTGCCCCAGTACGCGGAGAATCTTACCCCGCAGGCAGAGCTGGACAAGCTCAAAGCGCCCGTAGAAACCTTCTTCCTCACCAGAGACAGAGGCGCCGGTCGTCCTACGAAGAAAGACCGGCGCGAACTCGAAAAACTCTGGGACGAGCTGGATTAGTACTCGTATCCGAAGTAATATCCCTTCTTGGCGGTAGGAATGCCGTCACGCATCCAGGCGGGCTCCGGCTCGCCTTTCAAGTAGTAATCGAAGAACTGCTGCAGGCGGATGCTCAGATCCTTCCGGTTGCGGCGCTGGCGCAGGTTGTGCGCTTCGTCATTGTATTCCAGCAGCCAGGCGGGTTTGCCCAGGCGGCGCAGGCCCATGAACATTTCGATGCCCTGGTACCATGGAACGGCACCGTCGTTGTCGTTGTGCATGATCAGAACCGGTGTGGTCACGTTAGGGAGCTTGAACAGGGGAGAGTTCTCCATGTAAAGTTCGATACCGTCCCACAGCTTCCGGCCAATACGGCTCTGTCCCATCTCGTACTGTCCCTGCCGGCTGCTGCCGCTTTCCCAGCGGATACCGCCGTAGGCAGAGGTCATATTGGAAACGGGCGCGCCGGCACCGGCGGCTTTGAACATGTTGGTACGGGTAATCAGGTAGGCCGTCTGGTAGCCGCCCCAGCTCTGTCCCTGGATGGCCATGTTCTCCTTGTCAATCCAGGGGAACTGCCACAGGCTCTGCGCGCCGCTCACAATGCAGTTGTAGGCGCATTCGCCGGGGGTGCCGGCGTGGTACACGATGTCCGGTACGAACACAACGTAACCGCGTGATACAAAGAACGGAATGTTGATGATGCTCCACATGGGCTGCACCTGAATGTGGTTATAGAGCGTCTCGGAATCTTTCTCGTAGAAGTAGCAGATAACCGGATACTTTTTGTCCTCGGAGAAGTCCTCCGGCTTATACAGGAGGCCGTCCAACTTGGTCCCGTCAAAGGCAGTCCAGTGATAGAGCTCCACCGTGCCCCAGTTGTACTCGGAAATCTGGGGGTTGATGGCGCTGAGCTTCTTCTCGCTCTTTCCAATGGCTGATGTTACAGACACGTCCATGGGGTCACGGAAGTTGCCCTTCTGGTAAATGAAGGTCCATGCCTTGGAGGCTTTCTTGAGACCGCTCCAGGTGTAAGGGCCCTTCACCAGCGTCTGGAACTTCTTCACGGGGTCTGCCACGGCGAAGGTGGCAATGCCATTCTCCTTGGTCACGTTGTCGAACACGCTTACAAAGATGCTCTCACGGACGCTGAAATGACGCTCGTCAAACTCCGAACGGTCTTTCAGGGGAATGACACGGTAGGTGACGTTCTTCTCCCGGCCCGCCGTGAGGCGCACGGCCACGCCGTCCGGCGTTACTTTCCAGATATCATACTGGTCATACAGCAGCACGGCGCTGTCCCCCCGCATCCATCCGGCCACGCCGCAGGGTTCCGGCTTCATGGGATGGTCGTCGTCTTCCAGCATGAACTGGCCGGCGACAGTGGTCACCGAGTAGTCCGTGGTATTGCAGATATGCCAGCTAAGGTCGTCGTAGCTCCACCAGATGGCGTATCGGCCCAGCGGAGACAGCGTCTCCTCGTCCGTGTGCCCCTGAGATACCGTCTGTCCGTTGATGCGGATGGTCTTGTTCATCTGATAGTTCCACTGCATTTCCACGGGATTGTCAATGCTCACTATCATGTGGACGGGGGCGTCACCCTGGTTTCCCAGATAGAGGCGGTCCTGCTTGTTAAGCGTAAAGGGAACCAGCACGCCGTTTACAAGCTCGGCCGTATAGGTGCGGCCGGCATCCTTCGACAGGTTTACCTTCTGGGACGGCGGAAGTTCGTCGGCATCCCAGTTCCAGATGTCCAGGCCGGGCGTCTCGAAGGAAACGAGCGACGTATCCTTCGGGGGAACGTACGCCTGCACGCCTACAAAGACGCGGGAACCGTCGTGGCTGAAGGAAGGCTTGGAATTCTCCGTGATGCCCCATCCTTCCGGCAGGGCGGAAAGCGAAGTCTCGATAAGACGGGCCGATTTCCCGTCCCACAGATGCATCACCGCGTGCTTGCTGCCGCTGGAGAGCGTATCCTGCGACGTCAGGTAGAGGGCGCGCGTGCCCTCGTAGTCAAAGACGGGAGTGCCCATCCAGGTGCAGGTGTCGGCGGTGAAGGAGGTCTCGCGGGAGGCGACGGAGTAGAACCCCGCGTCCACTTTCTTCTTTCCTACCTCACGCACGAAGCCCAGCTGCATCCCGTCCCGGGAGAACACATAGTCCGTCACTTTTTTCAGCGTGTCAATATGGCTGTCTGCGAAGTGGAAAACAGAGAGGGTGGTATCGGCCTTGGCGAAAGCGAAGGCGTTGAGGCCGTGCTTGCCGGCCTTGTAGTTCTTGATATCGGCAAACTTCACCACCTCGCCGGTCTTGAGGTTTACGACGGCCAGCGAGTCCTTGGGCATGTCCTTGGCTTTTTTCTTCTGTATCTTGGCGCGGCGGGTGGCGGCGAAGTACGGCTTGATCTGGCATACGGCGTAGGAATCGTCCTCCAGGACGGTGGCATTGTAGCCGCGGGGGATCTCGATGACACGGTCCTTTTTCTTCTCGCTGATGTAGAGATACAGGGTGCCGTCACCTTCCTGCGGGTTCACTTCATAGCTTACGACCTTTCCCGACGGGGACACGGACGTATGATTTACCGCCTGCCAACTGTCGAATACGCTGTGGTCCAGAGGTTTTTTCTGGGCTTGCAGGGATACGCAGGCAAGCAGGAGAGGGAAAAGGAAAAGCTTTCTCATTTTTTGCGGAAAATGTATAGTGTCAGATTTTCTACGATGTAAACGGTGAAGATCAGCAGTACGGCGAGACTCCAGTCCATTCCCAGGACCGCGACGCCCGCGCAGATGGCGGCCGCCAGGCACAGGAACACGATGCGTTTGGTGTCCAGCAGCTTGTGTCCTTTTGCCACCTTCATGCCGAACATGGGAATCTCGCTCACCAGGAGGATGCCCAGCACCACGGAAAGGGCGGGCAGGAACCAGGTGGTGGCCAGAACGCTGTCCAGCATGTCGCTGCGGTAGGCGAAGTAGCACAGGGAACCGCAAATGATGGCGGCCGTAGGAGTGGCCACGCCGATAAAATCGCTGGTCTGGCGCTCGTCCACGTTGAACTTGGCAAGCCTCAGGCCGCTCATCACGGCAAGGAACAGGGGAACGGCCTCCGTCCAGCTTTCAACGCCCAGCCCCTGCATGGTGCCTACCATCATCATCGAGGGCAGGACGCCGAAGCTCACCATGTCCGAGAGCGAGTCCAGTTCTTTTCCCATGGGGGAATACGCCTGAAGCAGGCGGGCGGCCAGTCCGTCACAGAAATCGAAGACGGCTGCGGCCAGCATGAACAGGAAGGCGATATCCGGCCTTCCCTGCAAAGCGAACACCACTCCCACGCAGCCCGAGAGGGCGTTCATGGAAGTGATGGTGTTCGGGATATAATTCTTGAGGGACATTATTTAATGCCGATTTTCTTCAGGATCTCCTTGGGAACGGCTTTCTTGTTCACCAGGATGTTGAGGGTCTTGGCCTTGGCGAAGTTCTCCGACATGTACCAGTGTCCTTCATAGGCGCCGGTGACGCCCCAGGAGTTCTTGATCATATAGTATTTCTTGCCGTTCTGGTCTTTGGCGATACCGTACAGGTGCATGCCGTGGTCGTCGGTGGAGGACTTGTCGTCATACATTTCCTGACGGATCTGCGCGGTGATTTCCATCTCCTTGACGGCGGCCTTGTCGGCGGGCTTTTCATCGGCCTTTCCTACCCAGCGCTCCTGGTCGGAACCGGTGGTGGCCTTGTCTGCGTCGTCCAGCATGATGGCGAGGCCCGTGCGGGTGAAGCCGGTCTCGGAGACGTCGCCGCCCCAGGCTACGGTGTAGCCGTTATTCACGGCATAGTCCATGATGGACATGAACTCGTCCAGGGGAATGTTCCAGGACTTGCTCCAGCGCCAGTTGTCGCAGACTTCCATCACTACCTCCGTATAATAGGGGTTGTGGGTGTAGGACGTAAAGCCGATGTAGTCGTCGAGGTTGATGCCCAGCTCGGAGGCGGGAATCACCTTGTCCTGGGGGATAACGCCCGTGTATGCGTCCAGGATGCCTTCGACACCCTTGGGCCATACCTTGGTGAGTTTCTTGTTGGGGTTCTTCACGACGGCGTCCACATAGCCCTTCAGGACGGCGTCCAGCTCGCCCTGTACGGGAAGGTCGTAGCCGTACTGCAGGCCGGAGTAATCCTGCTGGCCGATGAGACCGTAAGTCTTGGCAACGTCCAGCACGTCTCCGAAGTCGGAGCCTGCTGCGTAGTTCATGTGCCCGTCCAGGCGCACGTACTTGATGGCGCGGTCATAGTAGGACTTGCGGATGACGAACATCTCGGAAAAGTCCGGGTATTGGGCGGGATCCTTGATGCCTTTGGCCTTGATGATTTCCGACTCCAGGAAGGACAGGGTGGAGAAGCACCAGCAGGTGCCGCTGCGGTACTGGTTCTTCACGGAGGTGACGGGGTTGGCCTTGACGGTGGTGAACTGGTAGTCTTCGGGGACTACGGCTGCCTTCTTGGGTTGTGCCATGACGGTGCAGGCGAGGGCAGCCAGAACTACGCTGACGATAATCTTTTTCATAACCTTCTTTTATTTGGGCAAAAGTAATTAGAAAATCGTAAATTTGCAACCCATGAAAACCATCCTGTATGTTCACGGAATGGGCGGTGGCGGCGACAGCCGCATTCCGAACCATCTTAAAACCCTTCTGGACCCTTACGGAGTCCGGGTCATTGTCCGTACCTATGACTTCGATCCGCCCGTGGGCCATGCCCAGCTGGCCTCGTGGGTGGAAGAGGTGAAGCCGGACCTTGTCATCGGCGAGTCCCTCGGGGCCATCCAGGCCCTTCGCATCCAGGGCGTTCCGCATCTTTTTGTGTCGCCCTCGCTGGGCGCGCCCGCGATGCTGGTGAAATACGCGCCCCTGGCGCGGTGGGCTCTGGGCCGATGGTACCTGCACCACCGTTATCCCGTGAAGGCGGGGGACCGGCAGGCGCTCAAGTTCACCTATCCCGTCATGATGCGCTACCTCGGGCACTGGGAGGCGGCGAAGGCGGCCATCGGCCCGGATGGCTTCTACTACGCCTTCTTCGGGAAGAACGACCACTACATGCGCTCCGGCGTGGTGTCCGTCGCCCTGTGGGAACAGCTTTTCGGAAAGAGCTATACCGTTTACGACGGAACGCATTTTATGGAAGAGGAGTTTGTGGAAAGTCTTCTCGTTCCCAAGATTCTGCAGGTCCTTTCTTTGCAAAAGTAGCCGGAAATCCGTATCTTTGCAGAATGATGAAAAAGTGTCTTTTGATACCCTTGGCGCTGCTGGCCCTGGTCTCCTGCAAGGAGAAGCAGGCGGCTCCGCGTCCCACTACCCCGATGGTGCACGCCATCGCGGCGGATACGGCCGGTCTCGGCCGCCTGGTGGGGCAGTCGGGCCGGCGTGGCGGTGAGGGATCCGTCGCCCTTATCGGCGAGCCCGGCGGCGTCATCGCCCTGGCCCGTCGCTTCCAGGGCTGCGACCGCGTGGACAACGTGGACGGCCGCCCCGTACGGGATTCCCTTCCGGATTTCGCCGGGGAAACTTTCGATGCCATCATCGACGCCCGCTTCACGCCTTATTCCCGTCTTCTCGCGTCGGACCCCGACAGCCTCCGGGATGCTGCGGTCATCAATTCCGTGGCAGCCTGGGATAGCGTCTGCTGGCGTTCCCGCACCGACGCGGAACCCCTCCTGCGCAAGCAGTGCGCAAAACTGATCATTCTCACATCCCCCCTGCAGGCGCAGTGGGGTATGTTCGACGTAGATACCCTCCAGCAGATGTGCGGCGGCCGGTGCTTCGTGCTCTCGCCCGTACATGTCATGCTGGATGAAGCCTACGCCGCCGGCGCCCGTTCCATAGCTGTCTGGACAACGCGGGACGTGCGCGACAGCGGTGCATGGGAGGCCGTCTTCGCCCAGAAGGGCTGGGCCGATACCAACCTCTCGGTCCTCGCCCCCGAACCCGCCGTGGACGTCCGCACGGAACTGCGCAGCCTGCTGCGGCAGTACCGCGAGAGCGGCCGTATGCTGGACGCCCTGCTCGTGGACTCCTATGACGTGGATCTCGTCCTCCTCCGTTCGGAGCTGAACCTCATCAAGGCGGAGGGTACGCTGGAAGACTCTTCCTTCCAGGCCATGATCTCCCCGGACTTCGTGCTGCTGGATCCGGCCACCACGCTCATCGGCGCTACTTATGCCACCATGCGGGAGCATCATTTGTTTACCCATCGGATCGCCAGACCGTCCGTACAGTATTTTGAGACCGCCGAGTCGGCCGAGGGTCTGCCCCGGCTCATTTCCATCTCGTCGGCCTATGCCCAAAGCACGTATGTTCCAAATCTCGATTAGCCCGGAAGAAATATCGGCTCTGGAACTTGCTTCATTTCCCGGAGAGATTGTGATTGTGGACGAGGCAGAGGGCCCTGTCATGGAAAAGGCTGTCCGCTACCTCAAGGGGCAGCGGCTGCTGGGCTTTGACACGGAAACCCGCCCCACGTTCTCTCCGGAACAGCGTTCCACCGGAACGGCCCTGCTACAGCTTTCCAGCGGGACCAAAGCGTTCCTTTTCCGTTTGAAAAAATGCGGCCTGCCGCGTCCTCTGGCTTCGGTGCTGGCCAATCCCAATATCCTCAAGATAGGCGCCGCCACGCTGGATGATGTGCGGGGCCTCCAGAAAATTACCAAGTTCGCTCCCAAGGGATTCGTAGATCTCCAGAATATCGTATGGGAATACGGAATCCGGGACAAGAGCGTGAAAAAGATGGCCGCCATCATCCTGGGCGTCAAGATTTCCAAGGCCCAGCAGCTTTCCAACTGGGAGGCGGAAAGACTCTCCGATGGCCAGCAGAGGTACGCCGCCACCGACGCCTGGGTATGCCGGGAGATGTACCTGCGCCTGGAACAGGCAGAAAAGAATCCGCTCACTTACGAACAGCTTCACCCCGAACGTTTCCAATCCAATGGATAAAGTGATCCTGAAACCCCGCAGGGAAGAATCCCTCCTGCGGTTCCATCCCTGGGTTTTCTCCGGGGCCATCGCCCAGATACAGGGGCATCCCGCAGAGGGAGACCTCGTGAGCGTATGCGCTTCCGACGGCCGTGTCCTGTGCTGCGGACATTACCAGGTCGGCTCCATCGCCGTCCGTGTCCTGAGCTTCGACGAGGATCCCACTCAGCCGGACTTCTGGCTGCGCATGCTTTCCCGCGCCTATGCGCTCAGGGAGGCCTGCGGGCTGGCTACATCGGCCACCACCACCTGCTACCGCCTGGTGCACGGGGAAGGTGACGGCCTGCCCGGCCTCATCATTGACTATTATGACGGCGTATGCGTGCTGCAGGCCCACTCCGTGGGCATGTTCCGCGCCAAGGCCGCCATCTCCGCCGCCCTGCAGGAGCTGTACGGGGACCGTCTGAAGGCCGTGTACGACAAGAGCTCCGGCACCGCGCCATTCAAGGCGGGCCTGGATCTGGTGGACGGCTATCTGTATAAGGCTCCGGACTTCGTGGCCGATGAGCAAACGGTCCTGGAGAACGGCAACAAGTTCCTGGTGAACTGGTGCGAAGGGCAGAAGACGGGCTTCTTCCTGGACCAGCGGGAAAACCGCTTCCGGGTGGGTTCCCTGGCCCGTGGCCGTCGTGTATTGAACCTCTTCTGCTATACGGGAGGCTTCTCCGTCTATGCCCTGGCCGGTGGTGCCGCCCATGTGGATTCCGTGGACAGTTCCCAGCGCGCCATGGACATGGTGGACAGGAATGTCGCCCTTAACGGATTTGATTCGTCGCTGCACACTTCCTACTGCACCGACGCCATAGACTTTGTCAAGAATGTACCCGACGGCGCCTACGACCTCATGATCGTGGACCCGCCGGCATTTGCCAAGCATCGTGGCGCCCTGAAGAACGCCCTCCGTGCCTATCAGCGCCTGAATGCGGCCGCCATCGCCAAGGTGGCCCCGGGCGGTTTTGTATTCACGTTCAGCTGCTCGCAGGTCGTTGACAAGGAAGCATTCGCCCTGGCCGTCTTCAGCGCCGCCGCCGAAACCGGCCGCAGCGTCCGCATCCTGGACCGCCTGAACCAGCCCGCCGACCACTCCGTCAACATCTACCACCCGGAAGGCGAATACCTGAAAGGACTGCTGTTGTACGTGGAGTAGTTTTCCGCGTCTTTTCCTCCCGCGGCCGCTTCGCCTCTCTGCGCGTTGCTTCCCTTCACCATACACTCTCGCAATCGTTCATTCTGGTAGTGCACGTGTGCGGTCACAGGTGCACCCGTGACCGGTTTTCCTGGGTTCGAGCACGAAACAGCCCCTTCTGGTGCTCGAGTGGCTGGTTTTGATCTGCACCCCAAAAGTTGGACACAGATTAAAGGTAAATGAAAAAGAATGAGAATTACCCGAAACTTGTCCAGGCGATGCATATGCTGGATGATGGCCATTCGGTCAATTACATCCAAAAGCAGCTAAGGGTAGATCGAAAAACCCTTCTATTGGCACGTCGACGTTACTTGTCAGGAGGCGAACTAGCACTCCTTCTGCCAAAGTACCAACCTCAGTTGTCTATGGAAAGAAAACTTGAGATTGTGCGAGAAGTTGACCAAAAGCAATTATCTTTGTCGGAGATTGCCCTTAAGCATCTCGTTCCGAGATATTCCTTGGAACGTTGGGTAAAAGCATATCATCAGTTCGGCGAGTCCGGACTTGCCAGAAAGGGCACTTCAAACGGCATGAAAAAGAAAAGGCAAAGGACAGAAGCAGAGCTAGACGAGCTCGAAATGCTCCGCAAGCGGAACGAGTATCTCGAAGCCGAGAACGCCCTGTTAAAAAAAGTCAAAGCCTTAGTCGAAGAAAGGGAAGCCCGTCTACGCGCGATTGGGCAGAAGCCATCCAAGGACTAAGGCCTAAACACAAGCTTGACATCCTGCTGGAAGTCAAGGGGATGGCCCGATCCACGTTCTATTACAACCACAGACCGAAGCCCGACAAATGGGCCGTCGAGAGGCAGCGCATCGCGGAGCTGTACCACCAGAACAAGGGGCGGTACGGCTACCGCCGCCTGGCGATGGCGATGAGGAATGAAGGGTATGTCATCAATGGCAAGACGGTCCGCAAGCTGATGGCGGAAGCTGGAATCAAGTGCCAGGTCAGGATGAAGAAATATAAGTCCTACAAGGGAGAGGTCGGAAAGATCGCGCCGAACCTACTTGAGAGGGACTTCAAGGCCGATGCACCGCACAAAAGAATGGTCACCGACGTTACGGAGTTCCACCTGTTCGGGACAAAGATATACCTGTCACCGGTCTTGGACCTATACAACAGCGAATTGATCTTCTACACGATCTACCGTCATCCGGTCCTGGACATGGTTAAGGACATGATAAATGGAACCATATCGGTTATCGGCAGCAATACAAACGCAATCCTTCACTCGGACCAAGGCTTCCATTATCAGCACAAGGACTATCAGAAGTTGTTGAAAGACAATCATATAATCCAAAGCATGTCCCGGAAAGGAAACTGCCTGGACAATGCTGTGATGGAAAACTTTTTTGGTCTTTTGAAGTCCGAGTTGCTATATTTGCGTAAGTTCGAATCGCTCGAGCAGTTCCTCGAGGAACTGGAAGACTATCTTGAATACTACAACACGGTTCGAATCAAAGCAAAACTAAACGGAATGAGTCCGGTGCAATACCGAACTCA
>JAEEGJ010003610.1_pt1 | contig 57805 bp, 57 predicted proteins | sample 8958761 | NCBI WGS metagenome assembly JAEEGJ01 (sample SAMN16246546, study PRJNA631951) | gut metagenome | biome: gut microbiome; feature: rumen; material: RS-attached | host: Bos | place: Iran: Karaj | collected 2018-10 | reverse complement strand
TATGATAATTGTATTATGGAGACATTCTTTGGGAGATTGAAAAATGAGATGTATTATGGCTATGAGAAGGAATACACTTCTTTCGAAGAGTTCTCAAGAGCTGTTGCAGAATATATAGATTACTACAATAACAAAAGAATTCAGGCAAAAACAAAATGGATGCCACCTGTACAATACAGGATAGCATCCATGTGTTCAGCCTAGTTCATAAATATGTGTCCAGGATTCTGGGTACATATCAATCCTTTATGATGGCCTGACCGGATCTTTCTATATCATCAAAGACTTTTCCTATATGTCCCTCAAGCGGGATATGATCAAATTCGGATGATTTTGACGTTATATTCTCAGCACACCACTCATAAGTGTTTGCAAATGTGCCATCACCCATCTCCTCGAAGATAAACACCCTTTCAACATTGAGTTTTTTTCCGAGGAATCCGAGCATCTCATAAATGTTCTCTTCCGGATCGTCTGAAGAAACCGCATACTGCAATATACTGTTTATGAAATCATTTCTCTGCATGAGTTCACGCTCACCGGACCACCAGTCCAAAAACTGAAGCATCATGGCAAATATGAATCCGCAGAGTCCAAGTCTTATAAAGCCTCCGTTATTAGGCAGGATACCTCTGGGTAATAGATATACTATCATATCCGAAAAAGCGCCTACTATAACAAATATGGCTCCGAAATTAAAATACCTGTGATTTCTTTCTATGTTGTTTGTAAGGCAGTATCTCCTGTCTTTTAAAAGTATATATGCCATAAAAGCAAATGACAGACCGTATGAACAATAGAGCATCAGGACAAAATTGTGCATATCGATCCCCATGCCAAATCTCAATAGAGCGATCAGAAATATGACAAAAAGCCATACGGCAAATGCCACTTTCTGATACATCTTATTCTTTTTTACCAAAAATGATGAAGCAAAACAGATAACCGGATAAGCCGCAAACTGAATAACAAGATAATTCAGTATTCTTAAGCCTATGACCTGTCCGGTTGCAAGCTGTATCAGACCTGTATTGATAAGACACCATGTTCCCATCAATACGGCAGAGATGCCCAGCGACATGATATTGTACGGCAGGGCTTTTTTATTGGGAATAAAGAAATACACTCCCATCATGAAAATACCAAAGAATATTATCATGATAGAAAGTGCTGAGGACAAAAGACGTCCTTTGATCATGTAATGTTCATGATCATCTCCGAGACCTATATATATATCCTCTATGTAGCCGGTTCCTTTTTTCTTGAATACGGATTCTATCCTGATGCAGACTTCCCTGCCTGCATCAGAATCCGACAGATTGATCGTATGCCTTAGATCACCGTAACCATAGCCTGTCAGGTTTTCGGGATTAATGAATTCGTAAACCATCTTGCCGTCTATTAGCACCGTAAGATTCGCATTATGACTCATAAAACACAGTGCATCATTTGTATTTATGACAGACGGAAGTGTTTTTTTTATGATCACAGTTTCGCCAACTTCAGCACTTACCTTATCGGTACTCACAGTCTCTCTCTGTTCGGTCACCCAACCGTCGGACCATGCTTTCAGCGAACTGAAATCCTTCCTTGACATATCCGTAAAAAACAATGCATAAACAAAGATAGGAATAACGATCAGAGCATATATTATATTGGGAATAATGAAACCATCGGTTTTTTTTGTATTCATGATGTCATTATACAACATTAAAGACACGATAGTATATTAATTTGGTTTAGTTGCTCTTCCTCCTTTCCTTTCCTGCCCTGTAAAGCCGCCATCGTTATTGCCGCCCATGTTAAACTGTCCCATGGCATCTATATCTATTGAGGAAGCATCGACAAGAGCTGATGAATCCTTTTTCTGACCCTCATCTGTCGAAGGTATGCTTCCGTCAAGCTGACCCTTAATACTCTCTGCGCGAAGCTTGATCGTCTGATACAGCATATCGGCAGCCGTCAGATACTCATCATATTCATAAAAAGCTGTCGGGTCTGTCTCAACAAGCTGATCTATCTGAGATCTTATCCTGCTATAAACCTCATCAAACCTACCGTTGTTCACATATTCTTCAACCAGCATGTTTAAATATTCATGGTATTTCTCAAGATATTCTTCATTCTCCAAAAGAGCATCGAAGAAATCAGTACCAGAAAACGGCGTATCTATTGCATCGTTTACCATCTCCGTGGCATCTCCCGAACCTCCCATAGACATTCCGCCGAACGAAAGATTGTAATCCCACGGAATTATGTTTAACTGCCCGTCATATTCATAAAGATAGTAGTTATGGGACATATTTCCCGAAAGGCTGTCCATATTCACAGCAAATGTATGAACTGCCATATATTTAAGAATATTGTCTATATCGAGATATTCTTCCAGATCATTTCCTTCACTTATGTTTTTAAGTGCTGTTACTACCCTTCGATGATCCGCTTTGCTCGTACCCGTGATCTCTCCTTCCCATATCGTTGAATAGCTGTCCAAGTCATCATCCGTGTAATTGAGATTTGCTCCGTTTCCTCCCATAGAGAAACCGCCTTTACCCGAAGGTGCAAATCCACCCATGTCAGGCATATCACCCGGATTAAAATCTCCCATGTCGGGCATGTTGTCAGAATCAAAACCACCCATATCGGGCATGTTGCCTGGGTTAAAATCTCCAATGTCAGGTATGTTGCCTGGATTAAAGCCTCCTTCAAATGAGGATTTGGAGTCAGAATCTTTCTCTTTTTCAAACGACTGTCTGTCATTCTCCTTCGCTTCTGTATCCTTGGATGGTCTGTCTTTGCTTTCCGATGAAGTATCGTTCTCACCTGAAGAAGGTTTCTTCCCCTCAAACTCTGACGGATCAAAATCGCCCATATCAGGCATACTGTCAGGGTCAAAGCCTTCCATATTAGGCATTGAAAATCCGCCTGCTTTATTATCGTCTCCTCCGCCCATCTCCATGCTGTCCGGCTTATATAGCTCGCCATCCTGTGTTCCGTAGTTACGAAGCATAAAACTGTCTTCAACGCCTTCAAGTGCCAGATAAACTCCCCAGTATTCACCGTTTATTGATACCTCGGCGTAATTATATAATGAAGCATCTGCATCCAAAAACTGATACATATCATAAATAACAGCCTCTTTCATGTTGGTTGCATCTGCGTAATCGTTATTAAGTATAAGCTTATCAAGGCCGTAGCATGTCTGACCTTCCACAAATTGATCAAACTCCAGTTTTAGACTGTAGCGGTCTGTATCGGGATCCATGGCTATAGCCGAAAGACTTGTATTGCCTTTGGGTCGTATTGCTACATTTCCTACTTTAAGCCCGTTGATAACAACATCGCACACATAGTATTCTTCAGACATTGCGTTTGAGAGCATTTCGTTCCATTCATCTTCATCCATCTGAATATCTATGCTCATTACTTCATCGGTGTTAAAAAGCTTTGTTTCATATTCCATAGTAACGCCTGTACCGCCAAGCGCCTCTGTCAGCTGTTTTGAGAATATGATAGCCAGTAAACACAAGATAACCGCAATGACCATTATCCCTATACATATCTTTGAAATATGCTTATTCGTTATCATTAAAATGCCTCCTTATCAGGACATGTACTCTCCGTTGTATGTTATGAGAGTCGCTTCAGATACTCCTGATATCTCATTTATACGATTTACAAAACCTGTTGTTTCATCCTTGATGCGGATCTCAGCAGTAAGCTCAATGCCTGCAGCACTTACAGTCTTGGATTTAACAATGAATTTATCAACAGACTTGCCTATCATCTTTAATGCCTCGTCTTCTGCTTTCTCACCGTCACAGCTTATAACAAGGATATAAGGTATATTGCTTAACTTCTTGCCAGAAAAGATCACAAGTATGATTCCTATTATCGCTGAACCGATAACCGCAAGAGGGATCATTCCTGCACCGATCACTATACCTACCGCAAGTGACCAGAAAAGAAAGACTATCTCCATAGGTTCTTTGATCGCTGCACGAAATCTTACGATAGAAAGAGCACCGACCATGCCCAGTGAAAGAACTACATTCGATGTTACTGCCATGATAACAAGCGTTGTCACAAGAGACAGTCCTATAAGTGACATAGCAAAGCCTGTTGAATACATGATCCCGCTGAATGTTTTCTTATATATAACAAATATGAACATACCGATCGCCAATGCGAACAGCATCCCTATAAGGGTGTCCAATACCGAAAACTCTGTTATGTTTTCCAAAAAACTTGATTTAAAAATATCACTGAATGTCATTTTATTTATCCTCCATATGTTCATCCAAATCTTCTGCAGGCGCCGTATTTTGAAAATGCCTGCTGCCTTATATTTTTAACCTGTATAAGATCCTGTATGATCTTTGGTAAAAAAGCATCATACTTCACTTCCAGGATCATCTCCTTGGGTTTATCCGTTGCACTGATATCGGTAACCTTCTCTTTAAGGAATTCTCTTAGAAAATGTGTTGTTCTTATCTGTGAATCAAAAGTGATACGTACATTTCCTGCCTTATATATGTATGGCTCTCTTACATACGAGACGAGTACTCTGGGTTTAAGTCGCTGGTATCTCATCTTTGTATATAATTCCCGTACCAGTTCTTCATGATGATCTTTCATCCATGCGATTTCACCTGCAAGTATTCTTCTGCATTCATCCTCTGATATGGCCGCATCGTATTTCAGGCAAAGATTATCGATCTTCATCTTTTTTTCAAGTGTTATGAAGGAAAAATCGTCATTGTAGTATCGTATACGGAATTTTTCACGTTTCTCAACACCATCCTCTTTTTCTTTAAGTGCCTTGTCATCGCTGTTATCAAAATAAATGCTTCTGATCTGATATGTTCCGTCATCCAAAGTGTGCGGATCGGATCTCATGACGAGTTTCAGTCGCCTTCGCATTGCTTCATAATCAGCATAGGGGATCACATATTTCAGCTCATGCCGATAGTGTTTCTCCTTATCCATTTTATGTCCTCCTTCCTGGATGTTGATCATATCTTAAAACGTCAACCTGAAATGAACCTGAACTGAAAAAAATTTTGCAAAAAAAGAAGACCGTCTTCACGATCTTCTCAGTATCTATATAACAACTCTGATATTCATTGTCTTTCCATTTGGACATTCAGCGGAGATTAAACCACCGTGAGCTTCAGCAACTGCCTTTGCTATCGCCAGTCCAACACCTGTTCCTCCGGTTTTGTTGTTTCTTGAATCATCCGGACGATAAAAACGATCAAATAAACGATCAACATCCGGCGGCTTATCAAACTGACATGTATTGAACACCTCCATGTAAATCTTGTTTCTCTTTCCAAAAATAGAGAATCGTATCTCTCCTTTTTCATCCGAATACCGGATTGCATTATCCAACAGTACCGACAGCATCTGCTGGATAGCATTCTTATCTCCTGTCATGGACAGATCATCCTGAATATCCGTTGTGAATGTTTTCTCCTTTGCCTTTGCCTGAGGCTGATATACTTCTATTATCTCCCATGCGGCATTGCTTAATGAAAAACTCTCCTTTTCGGGAAGCGGCATTTCTTCATCCAGCCTCGATAGCGTTACGAGCTCACTTACAAGTTTCGTCATTCTGCCTGTCTGGCTTCTTATGTTTTCAATCCACTCGTCCTCGCCGCGATCCATGGATAAGACATCCAGACTCGTCGATATTGATGTGAGCGGTGTTTTGAGCTCATGGCTGGCATCGGTGATAAACTGTTTCTGTCTCTCAATGTTATGGATGATAGGTTTAAGCGCCCTTCTTGAAAAAATGACAACAAGTATGAATACCAGTATCAGGCTGATCCCCGCTACGGCAATCGTCAGGTTCCTTAAAGAACGGATCGACTGCAATTCTCTTGAAACATTCAAAAAAACTACGACAGTCATACCTGCAACATTCTTCTTTACAAATCTGTAATCACCTATATATCCGGAATCACTTTTCTTTTCCAAGGCTGTTTTTGCAAAGCTGACAGCTTCATCCTCGTCTATTGATACAATATAATCTGTGTATGTTGATGTGATCCTGTCATTTGAATCAAAACGTACAACAAAAAATCGTGTCATATAATTTGATTCAAGGTCAGGCAAAGCCATGAAGGGCCCGGGAGGCGGTCCTTCCTTTTCAGGCTTCACGGGTACGCTCTCCTCAAACTGCAGAACATACGACAATGTCTGATCGACCCGTTCCGTAACAGCATAGTAGTTTACGACATTGACTAGCAGTGCGATAAGGACGATCACAGCCGAAAATGCAAGCATTGCCGACATTATCACTCGTATACGCATCTTTTTTAACATGTCGATACCTCCAGAGAGTATCCCGAACCTCTGATTGTCTTTATCTCGACATCAGCGTTTATACTGCGCAGCTTCTTACGTACAAATCCGATATGAGTCCATACAACATCAATATCGGAGTTTGTATCAAATCCCCATATCTTATCCATAAGATGTTCAGTCGAAAAGACATAGCCCGGATGAAGTATAAAGAGCTCCATCAACTGATATTCCTTGTTGGTCAGACTGACAGATGATCCATTGACTCTCATTTCATAACGGTTGCCGTCAAGAACGAGATTTCCTGCCTTTTTGATCGAATCGGAATAATTCTCGCTTCTTCTTCCAAGCGCCTTGATCCTCGCGATCAGCTCATTTGTTGCAAAAGGTTTCGGAAGATAATCATCGGCTCCCGCCTCAAGCCCGGCAACTCTGTCTTCTATCTCAGCCTTGGCTGTTAACATCAAAACAGGTGTGCTCATGCCGTTTTTCCTGATACGAGACAATACCTCCAGCCCGCTCATTCCAGGCATCATGATATCAAGTACTATAACCTCATACGAACCTGCCGATATATAATCCCACGCATCGATACCGTTATGTACGATATCCACTGTATATTTTGCTTTTTCAAGCAACAGCTTTATCGCTTTGGCTGTTGCGATCTCATCTTCAGCTATAAGTATACGCATAGTCATTCTCCTTATGGATATATCTTATATGAATATCCTGAAATGAACCTGAAATCATTTTTATCACTCCTCTGCCTTTGTTGAAGAGAACAACCAGATCAGATATTCCATATCAGCAAGTGATTTGTAATCATATCTTTCTGCCGACTGAAGCACCAAGACATTGGCTGACAGTATATCATCCGTAACATCTTTTACATTATCTCTGTATACAAAGGTGCAGTGATCAAAATCTTTTTTTATATAAGGCACCATAAAGCTTCTGTATGAGTCCCCTATAAGAACAAACCTTGTATCATTGCCGCAGTCAGTTTCTGTCCTGTATACATCCGCAGAAAGCACCGATTCTTCAGTCTCATAGCTTGTGACAACATTATCCTTGTAATGTACGACATACTCATAATAAGGAGAGAAGTCATTTGCGTTAAGACCTCCAAGTTCGATCAGATCACCTGCTGCATCTCTGGTCTCTCTGGAGATCTGTACATATCTGATATCAGTCTTTGGCATATCCAGAAGTCCGTAAAGGGACTGTACTCCTATATATGCTCCAACAAAATTCCAATGACTGTCATATCTGTAATACGTATCCCAGTATCGCTTTGCACTGACAAGCTCTTCTTTAGGAAATGCAAATCTTGCGGTTGAATGCTGCTTTATATAATCAGCCAGTCTCGGGACTCTCTTATACTGATCCTGAACTTCAAAAGAAGGCATGTATTCGGAATATACGGTATCCTTCGAAGGTATCCATATGACTGCCAGCCTTACTCCTCTCTCATCACAAAGTGTTTGAAGAGTATTGAGTCTGTCAGCATAGATGGACATATCTTCTTCACTCAATATATTTGTAGCCTGATAGTAGGGAATATTACCCCACCCGTAAAGGAATAGCCAGTCAAATCTGCCTATGATGGTCTCACCATGCACATTCGGTGCAAGATAACTCGTATCTATGAGTTTTTCGGTCCAGTCATCAGTCCTTGTCTCTTCACAGTTTTTGCATATGTATTCGGTATAGCCATAACTGACATAGGTAGGCTCAACCACTTCGTTGACCTGCCAGTCATGACCTGTCGCTTCATATTCCTCCCTTATCTCTTCACCAGTTTTCTTATCGACAAGAATTCTGTAACCGGGATTAAGACAGTCGGCAGGCTTCTCTTCAGCAATCTCATATAATGATTCGTTATCATTACTCTCATCGGTTATCTCTTCAGTCTCATCCTGTTCACTTAACAGTTCCTTAATCCTGTCGCCCTTAAAGACTTTTCTCTCACCGACCTGCGATATCACCTTCGCGGTCATGACATCCTTAGGATCATCAATGTCATACATGGCTTTCATGGCCGCAGGTTTTATATCCTCCTCGTAGGGACTTTCTATCACGGAATCGACAGTTCTTTTCAAAGAGATGACCTCACTTCTAAAAGGAGCCCTGTCAGCGAAATAGTCGGTAATGACTTCAGAAGAGAGTGCAAGTTGTGATACATCCTCTATCTTAGTCTTATTTCTCTTTTCACCCAGATCATAATCAAGCCTGGTATAAAGATCATTGTCGGCTATCTTTATACCCTGCCAGATAAGAGGCGGAAGAAACAGCATTATTAAAAATATTATGATATAAAATCTTTTCATGCTTTCCTTTCCTAGAACTGAAAATACAAAAACGGATTATAAGAACCCGCGATTATCTCTGCCATTGATAATGCCAGTAAAACCAGTGCAGTTATCGCCGTAACGTTTTCCCATACCGGTCTCTTTAACTTCTTTTGGACAGCTTCATATACTGGAAATGCAGCGATGATCCCTATGATAAGAGCTATCATTACTCTCATACTGAAATATGAAAATATTGTATAGATACCGTTTCCTTTCGAAAACATCTCTCTTAGATAATTAAAAGCACGGGTTATGTTTTCAGACCTGAACACCGTAAATCCAATTATCACCATAAACAATGTGTAGATCCTGTTGAGTATCTTTATGGGATTCTTCTTTAATATATCACCCGTGATAAATCTCTCGGATATGATAAGAAGTCCGTTAAACAATCCCCATGTAACAAAGGTAAGTCTGGCTCCGTGCCATACTCCGGTAAGCGCAAAGACTATCAGGAGATTTCTTAAAAGGCGTCCCTTACCGCACCTGCTTCCTCCCAGAGGTATATAAACATATTCCTTAAACCAGTTTGATAACGATATATGCCATCTTCTCCAGAACTCCTGAATTGAATCCGAAGCATAAGGATGATCAAAGTTTTCTTTGAGTTCAAACCCGAATATCTTTGCCAGTCCTATGGCCATATCCGAATATCCCGAAAAGTCATAATACAGCTGCAGGATATAGCATACAGCTCCAAACCAGGTAACCAAAGCACCAAGTCCCGTGATCTCTCCGTTAAAGATTGCATCTGCCGGTTTTGCAAGCGTATTGGCTATAAGAACTTTTTTTGCCATGCCGATACCAAACCTGATCATACCGTCAAAGAATCTGTCTGTTGTGGTCACACGATCAGACAACTGTTTTTCTATATCCGTATATTTGACTATCGGACCTGCTACAAGTTGTGGAAAAAATGAAACGTATAAAGAAAAGTTTATGAAATCCTTTTGTATCTGTGTCTTATTCTGATAGACATCGACAACATAGGATATCGATTGAAATATATAAAAGGAAATCCCAAGCGGAAGTATTATCTCTGTAAACGTATCGGCAAACTTGAATACAGACAGCATGCCTATATCGGCTATGACCGTAACGATCATTGCTGTTCTTATTCCTTTGCCCGCGGCTATACCGCCGAAATAATTGATCAAAAGCACTGCCAAAAGCAGAAAAAGATACCTGTACCCACCCAGTCCGTAAAAAACAAACGAGGCTATAAGAAGCAGTACATTATTTGCTTTGATTCTGTTTTCGGGATCATTCCTAAGTATCAGACTGCTTATGTAATATAAAGCTATCACTGAAGGCAAAAAGATCCACACAAAAAACACCGAGCTAAAGATCATACTAAATCATCCCGTATCATTCAGTTACCTTAAATATTTCCCTGCCGTCAAAACTGTAATATGCAAATGTGACTGTATCGGGTCTTATCAAAGATGTCTGTTCTATCTCATCCTTTATACCTTTAACGGTATCGGACCAAGTGCTGTCAGTCTCCAGGGCTTCTTTTACACTCTCAAGCATTTCATCCGAATAATCCGATATGTAATAGTACTTATATATTATGTCATTACCTGAGACCACGACCTCATAATCACTATAGACATCACCCTGTTCACTTAAGAGTTTATCTCTGACATCAGCCACCTCTTTTACTGCACTTTCGGTAGTCATTACAGACTCAAGCGTTTTTTTTGATCCGCAGGAAGTTAACATTATACACGCAAGTGATATTGCGATGGTTTTTAAAACAAAGCTTTTCATATCTTAAATTTGGATGCATCTTTTAACAGTAACCAATATGATTATATCACACATGATATCCGTAAGTTTTCTAGATGAGATCAAACATACTGATCTGCTCATATCGCTCCGGCAGGTCATACATATATCCGAAGCATTCATCAGGCTTATACATGATCCCGTTCTCACTGCAGACCGTTCTTAAAATCCTCATAAGATCACGTGAGTTCGGACTTGGTATCTCATATGCATTCCCATATTTTTCGATATATTTTTGCTTTACTCCCGGAAAATTTCTGTCCAGAGCATCATAAAAATACTCCCTGTCACCTTCCCTGAGTGTAAGCCCCATGCCAAAATCTATTACTCCCTTAACACCGACCTTTACACATTCATTGAGTATGGCTCTGACATTTTCTTCGGTATCGTTAATAAAAGGAAGGATCGGCGTCAGCCATACCACTGTCGGAATCCCTTTTTCTTTCATCTTTTCAAGGACTTCTATCCTTCTTTTTGTGTTGCAGACGTTTGGCTCCAATATACTGCAAAGCTCATCATCATATGTTGTAAGTGTCATCTGTACGACACACTTTGCTTTTCTGTTGATCTCATCCAGAATATCGATATCTCTCAAGATCAGATCCGACTTTGTCTGGATAGCCAGACCGAATTCATACTTTGATATGATCTCAAGACATTTTCTCGTAAGCATAAGTTCTTTTTCACAATGCATGTACGGATCTGACATGGCTCCGGTACCGATCATACATCTCTTTTTCTTTGAACGCAGAGTTTTCTCCAACAGCTCTGGAGCATTCTGCTTCACTTCGATATCCTCAAACGGATGAGTGAACTGGTAGCACTTGCTCCTGCTGTCACAGTAAATACAGCCGTGAGAACACCCGCGATATATATTCATTCCGGTATGACCGCCGCTTGCGGTAAGTATCCCTTTAGCGTCTACAAAATGCATGTTGTTAACCTTTTTTCTCTTTGCAATAATCCAGTATCTGAGACTGATGATCGGCGTGATCAAACTCATCCAGAACAGGACACGGAATATGCGGTTCATAGGCTCTTTCGTGAAACCATGTGCACTGTACAGGATGCATTCCTGCCTCCCTTGCCGCATAAAGCTCCCTTGATCCTCCGTCTCCAACATAAAGACATTCCTCAGGTCTTACATTCAGTTCATTTATCATCTTTTCATACAGTCTGAGATCCGGCTTGCATATACCCTGTTCGTATGAGATGAGCGCAACATCAAAGTATTTAAACAGTTCACACTCTCTTATGATGTCACGTTCGTCTGAAAATGTATTTGTTATAAGACCTATCTTAATACCTTCTGCCTTCAATGAATCAAGCAGAATGAATGATTCATCAGGGATATTCGCAAAAGAATCACCCAGAGCCTGACGCCTTTTGTCTGCTGCCAGTCTCACCATGTCTTTAGTATATAATCCCAGTTCCTTAAGTACTATCTCAAGTCCTTCCTCGATTGAATACTTTCCCACGCTCCTGTCATTTTCTATCAGATTCCATTCCTTTCTGAAAGTAATAGGATCTGCTCCTACATCTGCTGCTATATCCTCGCCGAAATATGTTCTTCCCTCAAACAGTGTTACCAAAGTCTCAAACATATCAAAAACAACTGCTTTTATCATTAATGCATCTCCACTTTTCCAATAATCTTTCCATGTTCCAAGCCGCGTTGGCCGGACTAGTTGACGGCAGGCATACAGCCTCTCTATTTATTATGGGTTGCGTATACTTTAGATAATACTTATACGCCGTCTTTCCGTTCACATATATTGTCCTGATATCGGCAGTATCAAGGATAATGCCAAGATCATTTGCCGTGACATTTTTTATACTGGTGTCGGAAGAACCTGTTATATCGCAGGAATGTATCACATCCCATAGAGCTATACGATTTCTTAAAAGGAATTCTCTTTTCTCTTCTATGGTCACCGGAATATCTTCATCAAATACGGATGCGACCACCTTCCAGAAGCGGTTTTGAGGATGCCCGTAAAAGAAATTGGCTTCCCTCGACTTCACTGACGGAAAACTTCCAAGGATGAGAATCTTTGAATCTTTATCAAATACCGGGTATATCGGATGAACGATCATCTTTGATCCCTTTCCTTAAACTCATCATCTTTATATATAACGGATACATGCGTTATCTCATTTGCTTCATCCGGATACTCTTTCAAAAACCGCATACCGATCGATTCGGCTGTCTTATATGATGCAGTATTTGTATATTTGCAATATGAATACAGTGCAGGATATCCCGTATTAGCAAACGCCCATTCTTTAACGGCAAGGGCAGCTTCTTTTGCATATCCCTTGTGCTGACAGTTCCTTCGTATATGATATCCGATCTCAGGCAGAGTCTCTCCTTCGATATTCTGAAGAGTCAGTCCGCAGTCACCTATCACCTCTTTTGTTTCCTTAAGACACACAGCCCACAATCCGAAGCCGTTATTCTCATAGCGATCCATATTCCGTTTGATCCAGTCTTTTACTCTGTTTTCATCAAAAGCATCCGGATAATGTTTCATTATCTCATCATCTGCAAGAACCGCATAGAGTGCGTCAAAATCATCCATATTCATTTCACGCAGGATCAGTCTGTCTGTTTCAAGGATCACTCTTTGATATACTCCCGTTTTCGTTTCTGTTAACATTGTTTTATACTATTATAGTAGATAATCAATTGCAGGGGAACAATTATGATAACAGAGTACTTCTTTAAACAACAGGATGACATTCCCGCAGGTATGGGTTATCCGCTTTTTGGAACGGCCCATATCCTAAGCGTTGTTATAACTCTTGTTCAGGTACTCTTTTTTCTTTTCTATATAAAGAAATTCAAGGATAAGACCCAGAAAACAGTCTTAAGATCTATTCCATTACTGATGATCTTTCTTGAGATCTTAAAAGATGTGTTTCTTATGACTCAGCACAGATTTGGGATCGGTTATCTTCCTCTCCATATATGCAGTATGGGAATCTTCGTATTCCTGTTCAGAGAATTCTCCAAAAAGAAATCCGTTAAAGACTTTTTTGGTGAGGTTGCATATATCCTCATAATGCCGGGTGCTCTTGCTGCACTTATCTTTGCAGACTGGACGGTTTATTATCCCGTGCTCAACTTTATAAATCTTCACAGCTATCTGTGGCACGGGCTTCTCATTCTGTATCCGCTTCTTATTAAGTCAAGAGGCGATATTTCTCCGAATGTCAGGCATATACACAGAGTAATTCTTTTTCTCTGTGCAGTCGTGCCGCCCGTATATGTCTTTGACAAATGTTTTAACTGCAACTATCTCTTTATAAACCGTCCTGTAAAGAACAGTCCTCTTTCCTTACTTGCATCCTTTATGGGAGTCCCGGGATATCTTATTGGATATGCAGTTTTGACTGTCATTGCAATATTGCTTGTCTACCTTATCACCTGGCTCTTTGACAGTAAGTTCAGATGACAGAATTGTACGCTTTCAGAGTAGTCTCATCAAAACAGACCCATTCAACAAGATCAAATGCATCAGGATTTTCATCAACAAATTCCTTAACCGCCAAAACTGCGATCTTTGCCGCACCGGATAAAGGATAGCCGTAAACTCCAGTGGATATAGAGGGAAATGCTATCTTTCTGATACCCTTGTCTTTTGCCGTCTTAAGTGAATTGATATAACAGTTACGTAAAAGATCGGGTTCCGAACTATTACCGCCGCGCCATATGGGACCGACTGTGTGTATAACATATTCACAGGGCAGGTTATATGCTCCGGTGATCTTAGCTTCTCCTGTGGGACATCCATGCAGTATTCGACACTCCTCAAGAAGTTTTGGTCCTGCTGCCCGATGAATGGCACCGTCTACTCCTCCTCCGCCCAGTAAGGATTCATTTGCCGCATTCACTATTGCTTCAACATCTTCCTGTTTGGTTATATCTCCTAAAATGGCTTTTATCACCATAACTATTCCTCCCAGCCTTTGCATATATCACACCAGCCTGTGGCCTCAGAAGCTTCTTCCAGTTCCTTTGGTGTCAACTTTACCGATGTAAACTCGTTTCCTCCTGCAGGATGGATGATATCAAAACGCTTCATCGAAACATCCAGCCATACAGGGATACTCTTGTCTATGCCAAACGGACATACACCCCCGGGAAGAAATCCGATAAGCTCTTCAACTCTGTCTCTGGGCACCATACTCGGCTTCGTATGAAACTGTGCCTTGAACTTGGAACTGTTGACTCTGGTATCTCCTGCCATAACAACAATGACAGGTTTCTCATCAACAATGAATGACAGTGTCTTTGCTATCTCCGCCTCCAAACATCCTATCTGTTTTGCGGCATGTTCTACTGTATCGATAGTATCTGTATGTGTTTCGATCCTGTCTTCAAATCCTTTTTCTTTTAACCATCTATAGACTTTCTCATTTATCATCTGATCATCCTTTTATAATCCGCGTCTCTTAAGATCATAAACCGTTTCGACAAAAAACTCCCTGACATCAAAGCCAGGTATGTTCTCTCTGTTTAGATCTATCATGTCGCCGTGTGAGATTCCTCTCTGTTTTTTGTTTTCCAAAAACTGATAATCCTCGCCCCAACGAAATGATGCTTCTCCGACAAGCCCGTCGTTTGGACCGTCAAACATCTTTACCAGGTGATAGCTCATGTTAAGAGGAAATGCCCCACTTGAAGCATTTTTCATGCATGAACCTATGCTCTTTGTATATATTTTGCAGCCCTTAAAATCAAAATCATCGGTTTCTTTGGCGATACGTTTACATCCCGAAGCGGTAAGATCCGTCACTGCCGCGATAAAATCAGGATTGGGATCACCGATCTTTTTAAGCGCACTGTTATATGCCGATGCGACTTTTTCCTTCATGCCTTCAGGCGCTTTGTTAAGCAGATACTCCGCAAATTCACACCCTTTATGCGGTGTATTCACTGTTATTATCGAGGCAACCTTGTCTGCCATTCCCTGTTTTGCCACTGCAGTCTTTATATCCAGACCGCCCTTTGAATGAGCGATGACATTAACTCTTTCACAACCAGTTGATTCAACAATACGGGTTATCCTTTCAGCCAGTTCCTTTGCACTGTCTTCCACAGAAGCCGCAGACTGGTGATCTCCGTAATACACGGTTGCTCCGTTCTTTTCCAGTTCACCCGGTATCCTTCCCCAGTAATTGAAATATTTGAAATCCCTGAAGAATACTCCGTGGACCATGAGGATCGGATATCTGGTCTTGCATATCTTATCCTTGGTTCTTTTTTTGTTTATTTTAAGCTTTCTCTTTTCAAAGTTCGCCTCACACACAGCTGTCTTTATGATCATCAGAAGTATAACTATGTGAACTATCGGTATAAAACCGCATATAATACCAATGATGCGCATCTTTATCCCAAGCTGTATTGAAGTGGTATACACCATGATGATACCGGTCCAGAATATAATGATCTCAAAAATAATGATAAACAGCAGTTGAGACCAGCTTTCCTTTATCGTCCCCGAAAATCCGTACTGAGCGATATTCATTAAAAGCCATACAAAAAAAGCCGCTGTCGATACAAGAAATATAATGAGAAACACACTGCCTGTAGCGAGTATGTTCAATCGAGTCTCGGTAAATATCTTATCTTTTATCTCCCTCATAATACATTCCCCTTTAAAACCATATATGATATTTCATTAAGATCATCTGTTCTTTTCAAGGATCTTTAATCCTTCTTCTATGTTGTACCCGACAACTTCCTGGATCTTTTTAAATTCGTATTTCCTATGAAGATTATTTAGAACGGTTTTCAAATCCTTTTTTCCATATTTTCGGATAAAAAGAGCCATCGCCTTGATGGCATTTATCTCATCTGCGTTTTCATAGAATCCTTTTTGACAGTTTTCAATGTCTTCGCATTCATAACATCCATCAATGTTCTTTTCTCTGCAGCAGATTGTATTCGGACACACACCGTTTGGGGAACAGGTTGCATAAGAACATGTGTTGTATGAGGTTCTGCAGCCTCCGCACTCTTCACTTAAAAAGCAATGGTCACATGATAATCCGCAGTATGCAATGGGATCCGTTCCCTTTCTTGCCTTCTCACACAGTCTGTTTTTGATCCTGCACATTGCCTCGATATGCATGATCCAATGTCTCGAAAACGGCATCTTAATAAGTCCGGCCGTGTCTTTACTGCACCAGTAATCGATAAGCCAGAATGCATCTTCATCTGTGCTTACAGATCTACTCTCTATGATCCTTTGTTTATCATCATCCGAATACTCACGTTTAAGATCTTTGTATTCAAGTTTTGTGAGCATTGCATTGGTTGAATCCATTACAGCCTGGCAATAACCGTATACATCCTGTACATTAAGCTGCTTCGAAAAATCTATGAGTTCTTTGTCTTTAAGTTCATTTCCTGTTGTGATGATCGGACTTTTTGTCTTCTCAAGCCAACCGTCCGTAAAAAGGACCTGGCTGTCATTAAGGATCATCGTATGAGCAACAATATCCTCAATCCTGAAAATATGCCACATAGAATAGGCAAGTGTCTTGCTGTGGTATCCCTTAGCGAGCGCATACGGCATCTGACTGAATGCTTCCAGAGGATATGTTTCCACTATGGAAGTGATCTGGGAAAACAGATCTTCTCTCAGTTCGATCAAAACATCAATACCTTCCCTGAAACCGGATTCTTTCTTTATCAGGGATTGCATCTTTTTATTCTTTTCAGACCAGTCCTTATTCATGATTGCTCCGTTTCCTCAAACCTAACTCATAAGATCGCTTGAACCTATGACTGAAACGTATATGTTCCTTTTCCCTGTTTCTTTGATTCATACATTGCCTTATCGGTCATTTCAAAAAACTGTTTTGCATCGGTAACATCCTTGCCATTCATTATACCGACGCTTATTGATACTGCCGGCAATCCATCATCCGTATTCCTAAGATCTTTGTTTATCTGTTCAAGCTTTGCTTTTATAAGACTGTTCTGTATATTTCCGGAATGTCTCAAAAGCACAACAAACTCATCTCCTCCGATACGGCATATGCAGTCATCATCTCGAAAAACTCTCTTTAATACCATAACAACCTTGACCAGAATCTTATCACCTGTCTCATGACCGTATGTATCATTAAACTGTTTGAAATCATCCACGTCAAAAAGCATCATGTACGTACTATCAAGTTCTATGCTCGAAAGCAAAAGATCATATCCCGCACGATTATATGCTCCCGTAAGTTCATCATGAGAAACCTTAAAACTTAAGTTTTCAAAACTTGATTTGTTCTTCTCATACATTTTATTGTAAGCATTAGCCAAATATCTGAACTCATTTGAACCGTCTTCAGATATTGGCAGATCCTCTTTTATCTGTCCGACTGCTTTAAGGATCGGTTCAATGGAAAGCTTTGTTGTCAGCCATATCAAATAAAAGATGAGTATAGCTTCGATAAGGATCGCTATATGTATTATACGGAGCTCTCTTTTTAAAGAAGCAAGTTCAGACTCCTCAATACTCTTTGCCCGCTTATCAAGCTCATCTAAGCTATCCTGCATGCCTTTTCTGATCCTGTCCTTCTGCTCATAATACTCATCACTGAGTACAAGTTCTGTAGCAAGTCTGATCTTTTCCTGATCAGAAAGAGCCTTGTCTTCCTCCTTAAGAGTCACGCTGTCCAGAATCTCCGGATAATCGGTATATCCCTTTGCTTCAATGACAAGACGCATAGCATAATATTCCAGCTCCATAAGCTCAACAGAGTTGTCCATTGCCACCTGAAGCTGGCTAAGTGCCGCATCCGTTCTGCTTTCCATAGCCATCTTTGAGATTGCTTCTTCACGCCTTCTTGATTCAAATGCCTCCGTAAAATACTGCTCCATAAAGCATATGTCACCGTTTATGGTAAAACGCTGCACCTGCTCAGTCAGATAATCCGATGCATTCATGAGTTCATGAGCCGCCTTTTGCAGTTCCGAACTCTGATCTGAAGCCTCTGTTATATCCAGAAAATTATCAGTCATCCGTATTGTGGCGAAGACCACGGTTCCTGAAAAAATTATGATTATGATTATCAGCCATAGATGAACTATGCGATGTGATATTCCGTTCTTCAAAAATCAGTTCCTTATCCTTTCTTCTCTGATTTTCAGTATGATTGTATCACAATGATACCATCCGTAATTATACTATCATCCCTATCATTCCTGACACAACACCTAGTATGACGATACTGCTTGCCGTTACAGTATACAGGTGATCTGAGATTCATGTTTATTGATATCTGACACCATAATTTGGATCTTATATATTTTTTGTAAGTCCTTTTAAAACCAGACAGATCTCTTCCTCAACAGATGACAGGTACTTTATCCTGTTTATCGTATTTATTGCTTCTGTTTCTCCAAGCTTTATCTCTTCAGCATCCATACCCGCTTCTCCCAGCGCACGTTTGATGTTATATTCCAGCCACTCTATCCAAGTGTATGCTATTCCATAAAGTTCATCATAAGATCTGAATCCGTTGTCATATGCCTTAAGATATCCTTTGAAAAAGGCTTCAAGATTGTCTTTGTTGAATCTGTCATTTACAGTCCCTGCCCATTGCAACGCCAAATTCAGACATGATGATATGGGATTTCCATAACCCAGACATTCCAAATCTATCACATATGCATTTCCTTCATGCCACATGACATTCTTTGGATCCATATCATCATCGCATATCGCTCTGAGAGACGGAAGCTTCTTTCTTGCTTCATTTAACCTGTCCTGTGCATTTTCAAGAAGTGATATATTGTCTTCAATGAAAGGTGCTATTATGCTTTCTTTTTTCCTGGTACAAGCAAGAAGTTTTCCAAAATCCACTTCGCTAAGTACAGGATTTTCAGGCTCAGTGTATTTAACATCGATACCATGTATCATTCCCAGTATTTCACCGGCTTTTAAACACTGCTCTCTTAGGATCAGATCAAAGTCTGTGATCTTACCTTCCTGCCATGGAAAAATGTAATAGTATCTTCCTCTCACCGGTATCATCTTTTTGCCATCAAAAGATAATGCCGCTACTACAGGAATATCCCTGCTCTTAAGAACCTCCTCCAGGCTTTCCGCCTCAGAATAATTCTTCATCGCATTCGGACGGCTCATTATTTCCTGATTCAGACACTTCACGGCATAAATTCCGGTAGTTGTTTGCACCTTAAACATCTTATGCATAAATCCACCGGATACCGGCAGGATATTACCTTTGATCATTCCCAAACCGCATTGTTCGACCAATATATAAATATTTTCCATAGCCAAAACTACTGCTGTGTCCTATCCTCTTTACTTACTTATCATAACATAAAACAATTATAATCTGACATATATTAAAAGCGGTAATCTCTCGCTTTATGCAAGATTTTACCGCCGTTACAGCTAAATTAACAAATATTGTAGTTTTATCCTGAATTCCAATAAACGCATCAGTACCTTAAATCTTCTTTACATATACCCTGGTCGGTTCTCCAAACCTGTCATTCATCATAGTTTTAAACTCACATCCGTATTTTTCATAGATTCCGATTTGATCTGTTGAGATATATACTTCCGATACATCGTCTTTTTTTGCAAGCTTTTCTATCTCTTTCATCAGAAGACCCACATAGTGATTTCCTCTATGCTCGGGGAACGTATAGACAAATCCCATCCACGGAGTAAGCTTAGTAGACTGAATATCGTCCTTTTGGGCATAAGTGCAAAATGAGATCAGTTCATCACCGTCCGTAAGCATCAGAACCTTTGATTTTTCTCCCACAGCATCTGTAAAGGTTCCCTTGCTAAGCAACTCGTACAGATAACCGGCTGCTTTCCAATCGCCTCTTCTGATCTCACTGAGCCAATGTTCTTTTTTATCACTCTCAAAATAATCGATCACTCTCATATTGCACATGTCCCTATGCTCACAATTTCTGACCGTTTACTCTTGCGCCATACATGCATAAAACGTAACCCACTTGTTCTCCTCACCAACATTCCCAACCTTGAATGCAGGTATGCTTTTTGACGCGGTAAGCACATATCTTCCGTTGGCCAGTCTGTGCTGATCAAGAACATTGTACCCTGCCTGCATGGCTTTTGATTGAGGCTCACACCCCAATACGCGCAGTGCGTACACGATCTGATGTGCGCCTATCTTGATCGGATCAGGAGGATAGAACGTGCCTAACATCACGTCCACCATGGGTGTTTTCATATCGTCCGTCCTATAGAAAATGTTTCGTTTTGTGAAATAATGCTTAAGCGCCTCTTCGCATTCCGCCCTGTATCCCAGTAAATGCAATTCTGCCACCAGCAGCAGATATTCCACCGTCAGCCGCGCACAGCTTTTGTGGGACTTTCTGGGATCATTGATCTTCTTATTGGTACTGATGCACCCAAAGCCGCCATCCTCTTTGATCAGGCCAAGAACGCTGTCGATCTCGTTTTTTACAACACCTTCTTTACTGTATCCCAGCTTGACCAGATTCCTGAGCAAAAGCGGTTCGCCGCACAGCATTTTGAAGCCTGTGCTTTCGATCAGGGAAAACACCTCATCGTCGATATCCTTTCCGATATCGGCCCGGGTCAGCCCCCATTCGGCAAAACCCAAAATAGCATCGTACTTTGCCCAGGGCTTGTCTGTTTTAAGCTTTTTAAGTCCACGTTCGTAGACCTTGCTACCCAGCAGTTTCTTTTTGCACTCAATAACGATCTCTTCATCGTCCGAATACTTTTCATACTCCTTCAATGTTCTAAGTCTTATCTCGGGATTTTTTTCTTCCAATAGCCAATCCAAAACGTTTTGATCCATACTTTTTCCCTCCCCGTTTACACTGCTGACTGTCTTTTTTGAACGGGAATGCAGATCTCGCTCACATAGTCTCGTGCTGTCGGATCACCCGGAAGATAGTTTTCTATATCTACATCAGGGATCAGCTCATAATCAGATACAGGAAGCCATTCTTTGTATATCCGCTCCCACATATCCTGTATTGCTTTAGGGGTTGGTCCTACGCATTTAAACACTGCCCAGTCATATTGGGGAACATGGATAACCTCAAATCCGTTCGGTATACCGTCGACATCAGCTGCTTTGCATCCTATGCCATACTTAAACTCATCACCTTTGCTTTTCTCCTGAGCGCATACTCCCAGATAACCCGGAATCTTTCTATACTCCTCATCAGCATAGTATTCATCCCAGAATTTAGGGATTTCCGTCTCGCTTGTCTCGGCATGAAATTCCTTTGCATGTACGAGAAGATCCATCTCTTTCCACTTTTCAATTTTGTATTCCATGATACTGCCTCCTTTGATCGTGATCTGGACGGTATACCTGCTCATGAACTGGATAGGCTCTCCTTTTTTTGCCTGCACAGGTGAAACACCATGAAACCTCGTAAACGCTTTTGTAAAGCTTTCGGGTGAATCATACCCATATTTGAGTGCAATATCAATGACTTTACCATCTCCTTTAGCCAGTTCCGATCCTGCCTGAGATAATCGCCTTTTTCTCAGATATTCAACAGGAGACATTCCTGTCAGTAACGTAAATGCGCGCTGAAAATGAAACGCTGAAAGGTTCACGGCTTTAGATATATCCGCAAGAGCTATATCTTCTGTCAGATTTTCTTCCATATATTCTATTGCATCATTGATAGTCTTTACCCAATCCATCTGGTATCCCTCCTTTCACTTAAGATTTTAAGGCTGTATCCGAATACAATCCTGTCTTTGATTGCTTTGTTTTGTCTTATTCTTTATGTATATGATCAGTATTCTTCTTTTTCTGTTATGTGAGCAAGAATAATTCATCCGGTCGTCTCATCCATCGTATTCTTCTTATCGCAAAAAACTATCACTATAGCAACTGCTACAATAAGCACTTTACATACATATGACACATAAGTATTTCCATCCGTTAATAACTGCGAACATACATTGATCAATGAGTGAGTCATTACACATAACCACAGATTTTTTGTTTTTGTATATAGTGCTGACAGAATAAAACAATTTGTCAGCAGACCGATCAGAAACGGTAAAACATCAATATCACAAATCGTCCCCTCTATAAAGAAATATAGGAAATGCCATATACCCCATGCCAAAAACGTAATAATAGTAGCCAATACGTAATTTATCCGTTCCTCTAATACAGGTTGAAAGAAGTATCTCCAGCCTATCTCTTCGATACCCCCGAATGCAATATGCTTAAAAAACATCAATATAGGCAGATACCATGCACTTACTGCTATCCTTCCGCCGAAGGCTACAGGAATAAAATCCAAGATCAAAAATAAGATCATCAAAAGATAATTCCTATAACTCTGTTTTATTCTAAATAAATCCAGTAATATTGTCTTAAATGTTGATCTTCGATACCTGATCGATGTTATTAATCCCCATAGGGCGGACGATATACCGCCGACAGCGATTGCCGCCAATCCGGGCAACGAAGTATAATCTACAGTCATTCCGCTTCGTCTGAGCAAATAAACTGCAATACATACTATTGTTATCTGTCCTATTGTCCCAATCAGGTATAGGAGCAGTGCTTCACTTCTTTTCATAATTCACTCTAAATACCATATAAACTTCCCTATGTCGTAGAGATCGCATTCATTTCTTTGTAAAGCTTCATTGCTATGAAAATGATCACAGCAATCCATAATGCGAGCCATACCTCGACCGACCAAAGTGCTACCATGCCTCTCTGGTAGAGTGCCGGAAATGTATCCATAAGCATATGCAGAAGGATCGCTGCCATCAGAAATGCTTTCTTTGCGTTTATGACACCGTAATATACAATAACCGTAAACCCGATATGTGCAAACATGGCAAACAGACGCTCAATGACATTCATAGTCATCATTGCATAATCAAATCCGGCGGCTGCCTGAATCGATGGAAGTGCTGTTGCTGCAGTTTCTTCAGTAATATTCAATGCGCTGAGTGCATTATCAACATTCCCCGCCGAAAACAGCACCGCGATTACAAGATACAGGATTATTGAGGGCAGAACAACAGCCAGTATTTCAATCCCTCCGTGACCGATGCCGTATAAAACGGCATTTTCGGGACTTCGGTTCTTTTTCCATATATACTTAAGGATAATATAACGTCCACACTCCTCAAAAACTCCTGCCATAAGGATTCCATAAAGAACAAAGGCCACAGTGCTGCCGTTTATGAAACGTGAGACAGAATTATCTGCAACTATGCAAAAATAATGCACACCAAGCTCAAGCACTCTTGCAGATATAAAAAATCCCGCAGCTCCGATAATCAGATAGCTTATATTGGTCTGCTGTTTATGCTTTATCCTCCAGAAAATGAAGAAAACTGCCGGGATCATTATCATCATAATGACCGTAATAATCAGCGCCGGTACACTGCTGTTTCCGATGACGATATTCTCAAATTCCTTCATTTTTCGTCACCTCCCCATGCTTCCACGCAGAAACCTATGTGGCCGCATTCGGTACAGGTCAGTTTACGTGCACTTGGTGTATGCTTTGCCCATAATGCATTCTTCATGGTTGGCTTGAATACAGCATGACATTCCGGGCAGATGTATTTCACATTTTTGAAGTAATACTTACTTATTATTGTTCCCCACGCAGCGGCAACAATCACCCAGAGAACAAACGGCCACCATATGCCTCTTATGATCCAGAATATAATCGAAAACCACTGCAGTGCTGTAACCGGAATTCCGGTTAGTACGCTTGTTAAGCGAAGTCTCTTGAGTTTTTTCTTTCCTTGCATAATAACTGCTATGTCACCGATGGATTCGAGAGAGAATGTCTCATTGCTCTTCAGTCCGCTTTTCAATTCCCGAAGCTTTTCAAGTTTATTTTGTTTCTCGGATATTTCATCAGAAAGAACAGTTTCCTGCTGTTGGATTAGAAGCGAGATCACTTTTTCCGGATGCTCTTCCTTAAGGATCTGAGAGATTGCATCTATAGGAAGATCCAGTTCGCGCAGAAAACAGATTGTCTTCATAAGTTTTAAATCTTCTTCCGAGTATAGCCGCCTTCCGCCTTCGGAAAGTTCACTGGGTATCAGAATACCTCTGGTATCATAATACTGAACAGTTCGGACCGTGACGTCACAAAGCTTTGCGAGTTCTCCCGTCGTGTATTTTGACATAGCTTTCACCTCCTTACGCCATGAATTATGCAACATGACGTAACGTAACAAGCAATACCTTACGCAAGGGTATTTTTTAAATTTTAATAGAAAATCCGAATTTTATCTTTCAGCAACAAACCGAACAAGCTCTACATTGCCGTCTCTTTCAGTTGATTCTATTCGAAAATCACATTTTTCAGTATAAAACTTTACATTTTCTTTCTTGTCTATCGGTGTTACTAAAGTGAGCCTTTCCCAATCCTCATAAAATGTCTTTATAAATCGAATTGCCTGTGTCCCGATCCCTTTGCCCTGATACCTGGGAATAACACATAAACACCCCACCTCATACACTCCTTTTTCCAGGTTTATACACGATACACAACCAATAGGTTCATTATCGCAAAGTATGATGTGTTTCAGATATTTGCTGATCGACTCTTCCATCATCTCTTTTGTCTGCCCATATCCCGGGCACGAACCATATCGCACATAATCATCATAAAAAGAAGCATTATAAATATTTACCAATAGCTCAGCGTCTTCTATAACCGCTTGTCTGTATTCTATCTTCATAATATATAAACACCTCAGACTCCGATTTATCATCCCGGAAGCTAATTCTTCTCAAACACGATATTATTTACCTGCTCCGTGAGATATAATTCCGTATCTGTCTCTACCAGATCATAGCTGTCTATTACATCCTTATCATGTTTCCTCAGCACTTCCTCGTATCCGTATGCCGTATCCTTCTTTTTGGGAAATCTTATTGAACTGTCAAAGCTTTTAACAGCAATGAGACCATGTCTGCTGCAAATGTCTATCCAATCATCTTTAGTGTAAAATTTGATATGTCCGTCCTTCTTAAGCCGCATGTAGTCGTCAACGAATCTTTCAGTATCACATTCATTTGGACAGGGATCTGAAATGAAAAGCCTCCCTCCGCTTTTCAAAACCCTGCTAACCTCTCCTATGCTATGCTCTATATCAGGAAAATGATGCAAAGAATATCTTGTCACAACCAGGTCAAAGGATTTTGCTTCAAAAGGAAAATCGATCCCGTCGTAACTAACAAACGAAAGATTCTTTATTCCATCTACATCAGCTCTTGTACGGTTTGCTTCAAGTGCAGCATTCACGATATCCAGACCGATCACGTCACAGCCGGGATTGTTCTTCGCAATAGGAAATGAAAGATATCCGCTCCCGGTCCCGAGATCAAGTATCTTCATCCCTTCGTTGATATTCACAAATTCAAGTATCCTTTTAAGATGATCTGAATCCTGCGTCTGTCTGTTATAAAAATCCCCTGTAGCAAAGCTTTCTTCAAAGCCTTTACGTGTATCATTTATGCTTTCTTTTATGTTCATTGTTTTATCCTTCTATTTCATATCCCAGCTGCATCGGCAGATTATCCCAAAGTTTCGATCTTAGATCATAAGTCTGCAATGTCTTAACTACCTCAATATCCGGATCTGCGTATATGACAGTAATATCGACCTCTCCTTTTTGGGGGCGTATTGGAAACGCAAGACACTCAGAATCTATCGAAAACTGTGCATTCACTCCGGGTTTGTTCCCCCTCGCATCAAGCCGTATCCATTTCCCGTGTTCTTTTAGATATACTCCGTTCAATCCGTGAAAGATCAACACAGGAGCCGTCTCATCATCCAGAATCAGCTTCTGATAACAGAAACCGGCCGGAACAGATTTGCTGCGAAATATCGCTGCCAGCAGATGTGACTTTGCGAAACATATCCCATGACCTGCCTTTAGCACTTCCGATGCCGAGCACGTCACGAAATCTGCACTTATATCAGCCGAATGCGATATCATATCCCTGACATATTCATATGCTCTCCTTACGAAATCAGTTTCACTTTCTGATTCGCTATAAAGCTGATCAGCCAATTCGCTGACAGCAGTATTATCAAAATCGATAATCGCATCACATTTAAGATATTCGTTTATATCTTCCGTAAATAAAGATAACATCAGTTAAAGAATCCTTTCCCCAACTCATAAACCTTTTGAATGTTCGTATCCCAGTTCTTCTCTCTAAGCTCATTTTCTCTCGAAGTGTTATCAAAGACTATGAATTCCGTCTGTTTTGCTCGTCCGAACAGTCTGTCACCCAGCATGACTCTCTTCATGCTATCGAGAAGGCCGAACTCTTCAAGCCGTTCGATCTGGTTACCTGCCGAACACAGGATCACAGCCTTATCAAGTAATTTCATAGTCTTTTCACCATATGCAAATCCATATGACCAGACTCTGTCAAACCAGCCCACCAGTTTAGCCGGCGCTTCTGTCCAGAATACAGGATAGATAAATACTATCGCATCAGCGGAATTGATCTTCTCCTGTTCTGCTAGAACATCCGGAGCAACATCCGGTGTGTTTCTGTAGTTTGCATCTCTTAGATACTCTTCCTCAGTCATATCCGTCTGAAAACCCATCTTATAAAGATCCGATATGATATATTCGTTCCCGGAATCTGTTATACCCTTTATAAACGCATCACACATATTCTTTGTGAAGGAATCCTCTGACGGATGACAATATACAATGAAAACTTTCATTTCCAGCTCCTTTTTCATAACACTTACTTATTTCACATACCCTATCCTTAGTTTTGTTCGAATCCTGCGTATGGTATCGATTCAAAGAGACATCGTGCGGCATCCTTGATATCTTCAAAGTCAAGTTTTTCGCCTTCACGTTTGCAGCATTCAAACTCATCAACGATATTCTCGATCAGTACCATATCGATGAAAACCGGCAGTTTTTCAAGCATCTCGTCAGTAGGATCAGTTTCGCTTTTATAGCCCTGTAATTGAATCTCGAAGATCTGCTGCATCAGCGCAAATCGTTTGCCTGGGTCAGATTCCTGCCTTGTCCAACCTTCGTTATGGATCCATAGATTGGCAAGATCGAACATGTACCAGCAATTCATGCAGTTGTCAAAGTCGAATACCGTGATCTCACCCGTATCCATGTCGATATTATAGTTGCCATCACTGAAATCAAAGTGAACCAGACCATAACAGTTCTTGTCTTTCGGGAGCGCATGAAATGAATCCAGGCGCCTCGCAATGGCAGTTTTCAGTTCAGAGTATTCAGCAGGGATCAAGCGATTCAGATATGCCATGTTATACTTATCAAAGTAGTCCGGACGGATATGGACAGGCGTGTAAACCTTAGCCAATCTGTGAATTGCACCGAGAGCTTTTCCTGTGTTATAGAAATATTCGCTAAGTGGCGCTCCTTCCCGGTAACGATACCCGTTATCCGCAATTAGCATTCCTTTAGCGTAAGCAAACAGACTGACATATACGACCTTACCATCTTCCTTAATACACTCCACAAGTCTGCCCTGAACTGACGGAATCACATCCGCCACTGGTGCACAGTTTTCGGCTAAATAGCGTACAAACTCTGTTTCAGCCATATAATCATTCTCGCTTCGGTCTCCAAGATAGGAGATTCGAAGAACATACAGTTTAACTTTCTTCCGGCTGACAATCACAATCCGGTTCCGTCCACCTTCATGACCGGACATCGGAGTAAAAGTACAGTCTTCCAGGGAATAACATTTTTTCACTTGTTCAAGAATATAAGTCAATAAAGAGTCCTCCTGTCTATCTTACCTAACATTCCTATATTCTGATTTGACCCTGCATCAAGAACCTATCGATAGTCCGGGTGTCAGCTATCCTTTACAAAACTTCTGAAGTAGATCAGGTTATTATCAGGGTCATAAAAACTCATATTGACTGCGCCCCATGGCCTTTTTTTCGGCGGTTCATGGATTCTGGCTCCCAAAGCCAATATTTTTTCGTATTCTTTGTCAATGTCATCCACTGTAAACGCCAGACAGATATTCTGATTCTGATTATTCTTTACCGTTCCGTCATTATAAATCGTCAGCGTTGTTCCTTCGGTAAGGATGAACTGATGTGTTTCATCATTATTTTCGTCGTCTATATCAAACAATTGTTTGTAAAAGGTAGCCAGTTTTCGTACATCGTTTGTCAACAGGCTCACTTCGCCAATCTTCACCATTCTTTTTCCAATCGTTCCCATAGCCATGTTATGATACAAATCGCTTCCTGCGATGAATACCGAGTGGTCTATTCTATAACAACTGCAAAAGTTCTTCCAGTGTGCGGCTTTAATCTTTCACAGGACAAATCATCTGAAGGTCAAATGGTTCTTCTTCAGCTATTTCTTTTATAGGATTACTTGCCAACTCACTTCCCATTGCCCTGTAAAATGCGATCGTCTCCTCTGAAGAACAAGCAGATATGTACAAAGCCTCAGCACCGGTTTTTCTTGCTTCCGCTTTTCCCGCTTCAAATAGTTTTCTGCCAACTCCTTGCCCTCTGCATTCAGAAGATACCTGCATCATATCAAGGATCATGTACGGACCATTAAGTTTACGTAATAGTCCTATAAAGCCGACCACTTTATTATTTTCTAATGCAATGTATGTGATATATTCATCACTGCATATTTGCTTAGCTACAGAACGCTTTTTGTTTAGATCCCAATCTTCGGTATATTTACATTCTACTAATGCATATTCTCCGTCTATTCTGCGATATACCTTATCTACATCCTGTTTTCTGTTGTATAAATCTAATGAATTCAAACAGAAATTTGTTTCTGATAATAATTCGATTTTGATCAAATAATAATTCTCCTCTAATTCTCATCATACGGATTGACATTTTTCCTTTACCATCGTATTATCCTTGTAAAGGAAATGGGTTTTCACCGGGTAGGACTTAGGTCTGACAGGACTTGCCTGTTTCTTTTTTTATTTCCAAAATATCATATAGATATTTCTTTCCACTGGAAGCATGTCTAATAAGGATCCTTCCCTGAAAAATGTTGTACCGTTCAACATTTTCATCATCTCCATATACCGGAAGTGCAAACCTAGTATCATACCGATACCACCCGTTTTTTGCGTCCCTACCATGTTTTGATTTTCGATTCTCTTCAAATATTCCACTTGAAGCTATCTCAATCATTTCCGGAATAGCCTGCGCTGCATTTGCTTTAGCTTTAGCTGCGGTTCCTTTCAATTTCTTTGTATAAACCGAACCTGCATACTCACTTGGAAGTTCTGATCCAATATAAATTATTTCATTATCTTCAGCAATAGAATATATATCCCCTACATATCGCTTTAAATACTTTTCAACATCTTCCCATTGTATGGATCTTTTTCCTTTAAATACTATGTCATTTATTACAACAATCTTATTACCATCCGCATCTTGTATTACCGAAACATTTCTTTTTGTTTTTTTCGTAAATTCAATCTGATACGCCAACAACCTCGGGATATATTCCGGCGGCGTTCTTCTTCCTGCCTCCCAGTCTTCCAATGTGCGAACAGGGATACCCGTATGCTCTGAAAACTCTTTACGTGACATCCCTGTATTTTCTCGTAATTCTTTTATAGTTCTTGCTATATCCATAATCTCACCTCGCATTGCGTGCTTATAGTTATAGAATACCTTAGTTTTGCGTTGTTCGCAATGCGTGGTTTTTATATTGTTTTTTCTACGTCTTTAATTCTGCAATAGTCTTCCACATCTATTCCAATCTGAACATAATCCTTCGCATTTTTAATCCGTTCGATCAGCGCAACAGTCTCGACGTCGTTTTCGTTGATTAACCACTTATTTTATAATCGTAGTGAACAAGCGTCTATTGCTTTACTATCGCATACATTTTCATATCAACGATGTTACCGTTCTTATATGCATTACTTTTTAGTATCCCCTCGCAAACAAACCCGGCTTTTTCAAGCACACGGCAGGAGGCAGTATTATATGCGAACGGCTCAGCATAGATCCTGATGATGTCTGTGTTTTCAAACACATAGTAACATGCCATTTTCACTGCTTCCGTCATATATCCGTTGCCCCAGTATTTCTCTCCAATGTAGTACCCCATTTCCGCTGTACGGTAATGAATGTTCTCCTGTCGGAATACTCCTATGCTTCCGATAACTTTATCATCCAACGTTATCGCAAATGCGAAGGTATTATCCTTATCCGCCGACAGCATTGCCCTTATAAATTCCTCTGCATCAGCTTCCGTATAGGGATAGGGCAATCCATCCCGCAGATTGTTCAGTATATTCATATTATTCAGATTTCCTGCCAGCTCCGATTTATCTTCGATTTTCCATTCCCGTATTTTTATATCCATTTTTATTTCCTTCCTTAATTCTTGTACCGATACATTTGAATAATCAGATTGACATTTTTCCTTTACCATAGTATCATCCTTGTAAAAGAAATGGGTTTTTTGTCGTGTACAGCCTTACGGCTCAATCGGGTTGCTCGTTTCTTTTTTTATGTCTAAAATATCATACAGATATAGTTTTTTATCTTCGGAATGTCTTACAATTAACGATGCATGAAACACATTATATCTTTCTATCTCTCCAGTTTCATTGTATACAGGCAATGCAAATCGTGAATCATATCGATACCAACCATACTTTGCATTTCTCCAATGCTTTTCTTCATTATTTTCTCGAAAATGTTTACCAACAGCTATTTTTATAAGTTCAGGTATTCCCTGTGCAGCATTTGCTTTCGCCTTAGCATTTGCACCTTTAATACTATGAGTATATTTTGAACCAGAATATTCATTCGGCAAATCTGATCCTATATAAATAACATCTCCTGTTGCTGCAATCGTATAGAATTCCCCCACGTACTCTTTTAAATACTCTCTAACCTCTTTCCAATCTATGGAACGCTTTCCCTTAAACCTTATATCATTAATAATGACGATGTTATTCCCGTCAACATCCTGTATAACCGATACACTCCTCTTACCTTTTACCTCCCCTTTTGAAGAGAAACCCTTCTCAATTTTGATCTGATACGCCAACAGCCTCGGAATATATTCCGGCGGCGTTCTTCTTCCTGCCTCCCAGTCTTCCAATGTACGAACAGGGATACCCGTATGCTCTGAAAACTCTTTACGTGACATCCCTGTGCTTTCTCGTAATTCTTTTATTGTTTTTGCTGTATCCATATCATCACCTCGCATTGCGTGCTTGCAGCCATAATATACCACAGTTTTACGCCGTTCGCAATGCGTGGTTTCTGTATTAGTTTTCCTCGTCTTTGATTCTGTAATATTCTTCCACATCGATACCTATCTGCACAAAATCCTTCGCATTTCTGACCCGTTCGATCAATACGATGGTCTCGACATGTACAGTGTTAGGAAACATATCACAGGGACAAATCCTTATCAATTCATATCCGCCTTCGCATAGCATTTTCAGATCTCTTGCAAGAGTAGCACTGTCACAACTCACATATACTATGCGCCTGGGATTCATCTTTAACATAGTATTTATACAGAGTTCATCACATCCCTTTCTTGGAGGATCGACCACTATCACATCGGGATGGGTCATTGCATAAGCTTTCTTATCATCCTGCTTATCAGCGTTCTCATTCCAGAGTCTGTCAATAACCTCTTCTGCTTTCCCGACAAAGAACTCTGCATTCGTTATATCATTGAGTTCAGCATTGTTTTCAGCATCCTCTATAGCCTGTGGAATGATCTCGACTCCGTATACCTGTTTAGCCTTTTTAGCCAAAAACAGCGAGATGGTACCTATGCCGCAATACAGATCCCATACGGTCTCCTCACCGTTCAGATCCGCATAAGAAAGGGCTTTTTCATATAATTTTTTTGTCTGTACGGGATTTACCTGATAAAAGGATAAAGGGGATATCTTAAACTTAAGATCGCCGATACTGTCAGTGATGGTATCAGATCCATATATAGTATGATAATTATCACCCATTATCACGTTTGTAGCATCTTTGTTAATACTGTAAGAGATACTCTTTATTCCATCAAATGAACAAAGCATTTCAATGAGTTTATCATAATGCGGAAGTTTATCGGCATTTATAACAATGCAGACCATGATCTCTTTGCTTGTGAATCCTTTTCTGATAAGCACATGTCTGACCATACCTCTGTTTGATGTCTCATCGTAAGCCGATATATCATATCGTTTCATCCAGTTAAGAATGGTATCTAGTATATCCTTGTTCTCCATGCTTCCGTTAAGGCAATCAGATACAGGTATTATCGCGTGTGTTCTTCCCGCATAAAAACCTGCGATAAGCTCACCATCTTTGTCATATCCAACAGGAAACTGTGCCTTGTTACGATATCTGAAGGGTTCATCATCCATTCCGATGACAGGTTCCATGATCTTTTCGATCATTTCTCTGTCAAATCCTCCGAGTCTTGTCAGATTGTTGAATACCTTTCTTTGCTTGAACTTAAGCTGGCTCTCATAAGCCATTTCCTGTATCTGACATCCGCCGCATCTTTTAGCCAGCAGGCAGGGTGCTTCTATACGATAAGGAGAACTTTTCAAGATTTCCTTAACTTTCCCGTACCCGTAATTCTTCTTTACTTTTGTCACGATAAAACTGACTATGTCACCTATAAGTGCGTCCTTAATAAAAAAGGTGTAGCCATCGATCTTACCTACACCTTCTCCTTCATTGGTTATATCAGTTATCTCAACTTCCAAGAGTTGATTTTTCGTATACATCAATATACCACCTGATTCCTTCCGTTAGCCTTACCCTGATACAGTCTCTCATCAGCTTCTTTTATTGCTGTCTCTCCATCCTTTTCAAAATCATATTCTGAAAGACCGAATGTCATTGTAATCTTTATATCATGTCCGCACGTATTGATCTCCATGCGCTGGATCGCTCTTCTTAATTCTTCAAGTTTGATAAACGCCTGATCACCGTTATGATCCATATATATGATCAGGAATTCCTCTCCTCCCCATCTGGCCACAAATGCATCAGAGCACATACGTGTCATAAGCGCTGCTACTTCTTTTAAGACTACATCGCCTACATCATGTCCGTATGTATCATTGACCTTTTTAAAGAAATCAATGTCTCCCATAGCCACACTGATAGGGTTGCCGTTTTGTTCTTTGATCATCTCATCAAGATATTCAACGGCTCTTCGCCTGTTATAAAGTCCCGTAAGCCTGTCCGTATTGGCCTCTTTTTTAAGTCTGTCATTATATTTCATTAGTTTCTCTTCAGCTTCTTTTTCATCTTTGCTGAAGACATATGAGATATAGATTATCGCTAAAAATACAGCGGAGATATTAGCTATCTGCATGAGTTTATCCACTAACAGACTGTGCGCCACTATGGATTCAACTTTACCAAACAGCATAATGATGATGATCCTGATAACAAGAACAAATCCCGATGTTATGAACTTATATACGGGTTTGCCATATGAACCGAAGAAACATACAAGTAAGACGATTATAAAGTAGTTCTGAAGACCGGCACTCCATCCGAATACCGGAATAAAATTAATTATCCATAAATATAAGAACAGCATGAATAAAACCGATGCTGTTCTTGTTTTACAAAAATATGTAGACACAAAAAGAAGAATATTTGCCGAAACAAATATAAGTATCTTTAATCCGCTTGCCATCCATGCTTCGACGCCCGCCAAAGCAAGGTCCAATGCAAAGGCAATAAGCACTGTGATGTACATGACTCTCAGTGCTATAATTACCTTCTTTGTTTCATTTTCCGCCTTAACATCTTTATAAATAAGGCTGAGAATTCCCATAAGTTTATTTCTTGCGGGCCACCACTATAGATTGAACAACTAGGAAAATGCACAGCATGGCCGCAACGGTAATACCTGTCCACCAGGCCTGATCAAGACCGGCAGATGCGACTATGTTCTTAATAGTACTCAGAGAAAGTACTCCAAACAGTGTTCCGATGATATTGCCGACTCCTCCTGTTAACATTGTACCACCAATTATGGAAGATGCAATAGCGTTCATCTCTGCTCCGGCACCGTTTGTAGCCGCTCCTGAGCCTACATGGAGGAAGTATACAAATCCTCCGATACCTGCAAGTATTCCGCAGAAAAGCTGAGATAAAAATCTTGTTCTCTTAACGTTGATACCAAGCATGAGTGCTGACTGTCTGTTACCTCCTACAGCGTAGAAAGATCTGCCGAGCTTTGTCCAGCGAAGCATCATGAACATAAGTATAACGATAAGGATGGCGATTATAACACCTATCTCAACATATGCATTTACGTAGACACCTTTTTTATTGTAACTTCCCATGCCGGGAACATTTACTCTGGTATTCTTAAGTGCAACAAACTTCTCATTTGCAACATTGAAGGGATCCGAATTGATGATCGTTGTCATACCTTTTGCAAAGAACATACCTGCCAGTGTTACTATGAAAGGCTGGATGTCAAGGTAAGCAACAAGATATCCCTGTACAAGTCCGAATGCAAGTCCGATACCGAGTGCAAGAAGCATAGCTCCTGCGACCGAACCGTTATGATAGTCCAGATAGACTGCACAGCTCATTGTTACAAGTGCTGTAACACCACCGACAGAGATATCGATACCGCCGGTTATCATAACAAGCGATAAACCGCATGAAAGTATTATGAGTGCAGCATTCTCATTAAGGATGTTGAAGAATGCCTGAGGCTTAAGAAATCCTTTTCCGAGGAAGATCATTGCCCCGATATACATCAGTATGAATACTACTATTGTGATGGTCAGAAGCAGATTGCTATCTGTCATACCGGATATTTTGGCAAGGAGTCCGCTTTTTTCTTTGGTCTTGTTTTCCATGATCAAGCCACCTCCTTTGCAATCTTTTCTGTACTTCTTATCTGCTTCCATTTAGCGCTTATATATTCTCTCACTACAGGAGCGGAGAATACAACGAGCAGTATTACAACTATAGCCTTATAAGCAGGAAGTGCAGTTGATTTTACATTGAATTTATACAAAGTAGTAGTCAAGAACTGAATAACATAAGCTCCGATTATCGATGCGGTCATGTTAAATTTACCACCGCTTAGAGAGTTTCCTCCAAGGGCTACCGCAAGGATGGCATCCATCTCTATATCTTTTGCGACAACCGAATAGTTGATGGTCGAAAGTCTGCTGACTTTGATGAGTCCTGCCACCGCAACACATACACCGAGCAGAACAAATGTCAAAAACTTGATGAATGTCGGATTAAGTCCGTTCAATCTTGATGACTTTGCATTTATACCTACCGCCTGAACATACAGGCCTAAGTTTGTGAACTTTAAGAGCAGGGCAGTTACGATCATAACTGCAACCGCGATAAAGAACGGTGTCGGGATTGGGATTCCGGGTATGAAGTTACCATAGTATCCGAATGAAGGCTCGCTTACTATGGGAAGTTCATTGTTGTTGATCCATGCTGCAATCGAACGTCCTGCCGTAAAGAGTATGAGGGTTGCAACCATCGGCTGGATCTTGAACCACGCTACCAGCATACCGTTAAATGCACCTGCAAGCATACCTGCAAGTACTGCTATCAAAAATGCGCATATGATTGGCATCTGAAGTTCATCGGGTCTGGAGTTTCTTCCGCATAACATTCTTAGGATAACGCTACCTGTTATTGCTATACCGGCACCAACGGAGATATCCTGTCCTCCTGAAGCTGCTGTTACAAGAGTCATGCCTATCGCAAGAATGGCAAGCTCTGAGCCATAATCAAGTATGGTGATCAGATATCCTGACAGGACAGGATTGCCTGCCGCATTCTGACCCATGGTTATCTTAAAAAATGATGGATCCATGATAAGATTGAATAATGCCAACAGGATCAATGCCGCAAGCGGAATAAATATCTGATTTCTGAAGATATTACTTATCTGAAATTTATTTTTCTGCATCATTTTCACCTCCGGCGATCGTATTCATGATCATAGTCTGATTCAGTTCATCTCCGGTAAGCTCACCGACAACTTTACGATCACGCATTACCACAAGTCTTGAACAGGTACGAAGCATCTCGTCAGTCTCCGATGAAATAAAGGTTATGCTCATGCCTTCAGAAGCAAGCTTCAAAACAAGTTTCTGAATATCAACCTTTGTACCTACATCAATACCTCTTGTGGGCTCATCCAGAATCAGGTATTCCGGATGTGTCAAAAGCCAGCGCGCGATGATACATTTCTGCTGGTTACCGCCTGACAGAGACTTGATCGGCGTATCTGCCGACGCTGTCTTTATGCTTAAGAGTTTTATATACTCGTCAGCAAATTTATAAGCTTCCGCTTTTGTGAAAGGTTTGAAGAATCCTTTCATCACCTGAAGCGCAAGTATGATATTGTCCTTAACGGAAAGATCTCCTATTATTCCGTCAATCTTTCTGTCTTCGGGAAGATAAGCAATGCCGTTTTTCATGGCATCAATAGGTTTGTTGATCTTGATCTCGGTTCCGTTCTTTCTTACCGTTCCGCTTATAACCTTATCCGCTCCAAAGATGGCTCTTACACACTCGGAACGACCGGATCCGAGCAGTCCTGTAAATCCGTTGACCTCACCTTTCTTGATATAGAAATCAAAAGGCTTTATTCCCTGATCGGATGCCAGACCGCTTGTCTCAAACAGTACTTCTGTGTCATCCTTCTTTTCGTCTTTTGTATCTTTATCCTTTATGTCGGAAAGATCATCAAGTTCTTTTCCGAGCATCTTTGATACCAGTTCTACTCTGGGCAGATCAGCTATGGCATATTCGCCAACAAGCTTACCGTCTCTTAAAACCGTTATCTTATCGCACACTTCATAAACCTGATCCAGGAAATGAGTGACGAAGATTATGCCTACTCCACGTTGTTTAAGATCTCTCATGAGCTTGAACAGTTTTTCAACTTCCTGCTCATCAAGAGAAGATGTGGGCTCATCAAGTATCAGAACCTTACATTCCATATCCACGGCTCTTGCTATAGCTACCATCTGCTGTACGGCAATGGAACAGCTTGCAAGCTGCTGAGTGGCTTTAGCAGGAATGTCAAGAGACTGAAGGATCTTCTCTGCTCCTTCATTCATCTTCTTCCAGTTCTGTATAAGCTCTTCATTTCTACCGATGTACATATTCTCGGCAACAGACAGATTGGGACACAGGGTGATCTCCTGATACACCGTACTGATTCCCATTCTCTGAGCATCCTGAGGAGACTTGATATGTACTTCGTTTCCGTCAAGTATTATTTCTCCTTCATCCTTCGTGTATACTCCTGTGAGTACCTTTATAAGCGTTGATTTTCCCGCACCGTTCTCTCCCATGAGAGCATGAACCTCGCCTTCGTTTAACGAGAAGTCAACTCCCTGCAGAGCAAGAACACCGGGAAAGCTTTTGTGAATATTTTTCAGTTCTAGTATCTTTTTCACCTGATACCCTCACTTCCTGTTTCTTACAAAATGCTTTTTCTACTTAACAGACGCGACGCAACGGGTTGATCGCTGCGCCGCGCCTCTGGTATTAAGGGTTTGAATTTTTAGATTCCGTAGTTGTTTACATCATCCTGTGTGATTGTTGAAGCATCGAAGCCCTTCTCATCCATGATGATTGTCTTCTCAGGTATAGACTCACCAGCTTCAAGCTTCTTGATGATCTCGTCGATGTATGATGACTGGAAAGGATTGCACTGTCCATCGTAGTTCCAGTTCTGAGCAAGGAGCTCTTCAAGTGCCCACTTGTTGCAGTCAAAGCCCATAACGATGACATCTTTGCCAACACCGTGAGAGATGTTTGCCTTGTCAAGAGCTGCTACAGCACCCTTAGCCATATCGTCGTTCTCTGCATAGATTACGTTGAAAGGTGTGCCTGCATCGATAACTGACTGAACGATCTGCTGTGCATTGTCTGCGTTCCACTCAGCTGTCTGCTGTGTAACGATGTTCCAGTTAGCTTCTGCTGCTACCTTGCTGTCAAGAGCGCCTGAACGACCCTTCTGTGCTGCAGAACCCATAACACCCTGGATATGGATTACGTTGTACTCTGAAAGGTTCTGGCTAGCAAGCCATGTAACTGCTGTCTCACCTTCCTTAGCCATATCAGAAACGATAGAAGCTTCATATAAAGAAGGATCAGCGTCTATTGTACGGTCGAAAAGGATAACCTTGATGCCTTCGTTCTGAGCATCCTTCAAAACTGAATCCCAACCTGCTGTATCAGCTGCTGAAAGAAGAAGGTAATCAACTCCGTCCTGTACGAACTTCTGTGCTGCTGCGATCTGCTCGTCATTCTTAAGGCTGTATGCGAACTGTGCATCGTATCCGTTTGCCTCACAGAATGTAGCCTTCAGATCCTTATCGTTAGCTGTACGATAACCTGACTCGTTGGGATCGTTGTTGATGATACCAACCTTGATAAGCTTTCCGCCTGCATCTTCTGTAGCAGGAGCTGCTGTCTCTGTCTTCTCTTCTGTAGTTGCTGCAGGAGCAGAAGTCTCAGTTGTTGTCGGTGCTGTTGATCCACCGCATCCTACTAACAATGTTGCTGCCATTGCAACGCTCATGATTGCGCTGAGTAATTTTTTCTTCATTATTTGTCCTCCCTTTGATTAAACAATGAATATTAGGTCACTGGCGACCTTCTGATTAGAGTCTACTGTGATTTTGATGACTTCTTCAACAGAATAAATACCTATTTTTTATGTTTCGTCATAATATCAATACCAATTTTTTCTGAATGATGTTACAATAACTACATATTTATCTCTTATTTGAAATATTTTACTTTTTTGTTGGTTTTTTTATGTTACGTGCCCGATTTCTTTAAAAACAACGTGTTTTAAAACGCTCTGCTGCTCTGACTGACGGCTTGTGCATATTACACAACGAAAATGATGTTTATTTCAATTATTTCATCTCGGATTGGTTTTTTTACACCGAAAAGTTAAAGTTTTTTGGAACAATATTAAAAAAAATCAACTTTTTATTAAATTAGACATGATAGCAAAATACAAACTGGTCGCAGAAAAGATAAAAGATCATATCAACAGTGATGAGCTATTCGAAAGACGTCTCCCCACTGAAAGAGAACTTGCTTTGATCCACGGTGTAAGCAGACAGACCATTAGAGAAGCTCTCGATCTTCTGATAAAGGATCATTACATATATAAGATACAGGGAAGCGGTATCTATGTTTCCGATGCATATTTCTCAGCCAGAAACAAAATTGCACTGATAGTTGAAAGTGAAGAGGATTATATCTACCCCGAACTTATCAGTTATCTTAAGGATGCAGTGAGGCCTCACGGCTTTTCCCTTGACATACATGTCACTAACGGTCACATGTCCACCCTGTTCGATGTACTAAACAGCATAAAGGCTAATCCAGTCCGCGGTATCATATCTATACCTGTAAGAAGTGCTCTGCCCGCTCCTTTTGAAAGTGTTTATTCAGAGCTCATAAAGATGCGCATACCGAGTATCTTCTATATGGATACATACAGCTATATAAAGGATATACCCTGCGTAAGATATGATGACACATTCAGTGCATACCGCGTGACACTTGATCTTTTAAAGGAATCATCCTGTCTTTACGGTATATTTCTTACCGACAGTGTATGCTCGCATTACAGATTCAGCGGATTTATACAGGCCGCTACAGAAAAAAAACTAAGTCCCGAAAACATTCATGTAAAATGGATCTCTTCTGAAGAGCTTCGTGAATACAGAACCTTATCATCGATCAAGTGTCTTAAGGATTTTGTTAAGGAGATAACATCGGATAGCAACAGAAACGTTGCTCTTCTTTGTCATAATGATGAGATAGCCGCCTGTGTATGTGATCTTATAGATAAGAAAAAAGATATGCCGGCTATATGTTCTTTTGACAAAAGCTATCTGAGCAGACTTCCGGAGTATGATTTCGTTTCCTATTCTCCCGATAAAAAAGAAATGGCCCAAGCCGTGATAAAGCGGCTTATGGCCATTATGGATCGTGATAAAAATGATACTGTCAGGAATTCCGGTAGTCTCTCGGTGACATTCCCTGTGTCTTTTTGAAAACTACGCTGAAGTAATGCTGGTCCTTGTAGCCAACCTCACTTGCGATCTCACCGGTATGCATGTTCGTAGTCTTTAACAGTTTCTTTGCCAGCTCCATCCTTTTGGATGTGACATACTCAACAAATGTCATATCCATCTCATTTGAAAATATTCCGCTGAAATAATTTGGAGACACGTTGCTGTATCCAGCCACTGCATTTAACGATAATGAATCATCGGTGAAATTCTCGTCTATATATGCAAGAGCCTTCTTGATCATACCCTTGTACTGGCTTGAGCTTGCCTTGTCCCTGAAAGAGATAGCCGAATCCAGCATGTTTCTTATATAGGTTTTGATCATGCCGCTGTCCATGCTCATCTCATTGAGCATACCAAGATCGGTATTCTCCAAAAACTCCTCTTTACTTACCCCAAGCTCACTGACAAATGCCAGGATCGTAAATCTTATATTAAGTATCAGATAATCCCTGAACATCTTTGATTCAAGCGCATCTGAAAGACTGTCTGCAAAGCCTCCCGCAAACGCTTCAGTTTCGGATGCCTGTCCGTTTACAAGAAATCCCTTTATTATCTCGGGATCGATCTGCGAAAGCTCCGGCTCTTTATAATTCCCCGTGTTTCCCTCATGACTGTTTGCGATATCGTTTCCCGTTATGACATGCATTGACGGCTTTAAGAATCTGTATGAAAATACGTTGTTTACTTCTGCAAAGCATTCCGGAAGCAGACTTAATCTTTCCACATGTTTTCCTGTTGCAACATACCATGCAAAATCCTCACCGAATGATTCACATATCCTTACTATGTTCTTGACGCATCTGTCTCTTAATATCTCAATGTTTTCTGTATCACCCAGAATAAGGATACAGTATGTACTTATGTTCCACCTGAAGATCAGATACTCCTTAAAGCGCATGAAATATCTTACAAGCTCATCCGGATTCTCATTTATATAAACCAGTGCTATATCATAGGCAGGTGCATTAAGATCTATTGAAAGCTTGGATGCCTCCTCATACATTTCTTTTACAGACAGTTTCCTGTCAAACACCTTCTCAAAGAAATGTCTTACGGCGAGCTGTTCATACTCACGGTAATCCTCCCGGTATTTTTCCAGATAGTCGTTCTGCATCTTTTCGTTCTCGATCTTATCCGAAACCTGGGAAAGGACTTTCTGCATTGCCGTTCTTGTGACCGGCTTTAACAGGTACTGCTCGACACCTATGTCTATGGCCTGTCTGGCATATTCAAAATCGTCATACCCGCTTATGATTATTATCTTTGTTGCCGGAAATTCGTTTGTAACTATTTGGCTGAGAGCCAAACCGTCCATGAACGGCATCTTTATATCGGTTATGAGAACATCCGGCCTTGTCTTTCTTATAAGAGGCAGTGCCATCTCTCCGTCTGAGGCTTCACCGACAAAAACATAGCCGTACTTTTCCCACGGTATGCTGTCACGCAAACCCTCTCTCATTATTCTCTCATCTTCTACCAGAAATACCTTTAACATATGAACCCCTTAAATATATCAATATGCCCGATTGCTCAGGCTGTCGGCAACATTCGACTTTGTGAACACCTGCTCATCAACAAAGTACTCTTTTTCGACTGTCTCTCCGTTCTCAAGCTTTCTTATTACCTCGGATACATAATCTCCCTGAATCGGATTACATTCTATATCTACATTTATAAGACCGTTATAGACCATCGTGAGTGCCTCGTGACAGGCATCAAAGGAAACGATCATGACATCTCCGTCTATACCGGTTGAAATACCTCTTTTTCTCATGGCTTCTATTGCTCCAAAAGTCATATCGTCATTCTGGGAGATCACCACATCGATATCGCTGTACTGTCTCAAAAGCTTTCCCATCTCTTCCTGTGCTTTTGTGTTTGTAAAATCCGCATCGACTTCAGCAAGTATGTTCCATCCGGGATGCTTTTTTGCTATATCATGAAATCCTTTGCTTCTTCCTATCTCGGATGTGGAACCTTCTGTTCCTTTTAATACTATTATATTGATCTCATCTTCTGACATCTGTCTTTTGACGAGTTCTCTCTCGAGCCACTCACCGGCTTTTCTTCCCTCTTCCTCCATATTGGATCCGACGTGAGTCACGTATAGGGAATCGTCCTCCACATTAACGGTTCTGTCCATCAGGATAACAGGTATGCCTGCATCCCTAGCCTCGATCAGAACATTCTCGAAGCCGTCCTCCGTCACAGGAGAGAATACTATGTAATCAACCCTTTGAGAAATAAAGCTTCTTATATCCTTGATCTGATTATCCTGTTTCTGTCTTGCATTGTTGAGTATCGCAAAATATCCGTTTTCTCTTGATAGCGATTTCTGGATCGACTCTGTATTGGCTGTTCTCCATACAGATTCACTTCCAAGCTGTGACACACCGACAACTATAAGCTTGTCATCGGATACCGTCTGATCCTCTTCACCCTTGGGATTGAGAAACAGTCCACTCATCTCACCTATTATCATGATAGCGCACAGGCTTAATGTTATAAGCGCGACAAAAAGCGGATACAGTATGTTCTTTTTCATATGATCACTGTACCTCCGTTTCTGTCTTTTTTATTGCCGGTATCACAACCTTTACGGTTGTTCCGCTGCCTTTTTGAGATTCGATCTGCATACCGTATTCCTTACCGAAATGCATCTTTATTCTCTCATTTACGTTGGCTAAACCAAAACCTTTTCCCGAATCGTTATTATTACCGGATATCTCATCCTTTAACTTTTCTAGGGTTTCGTCATCCATTCCTACTCCGTCATCGGCTACGCTCAGTACGATGTTGTCACCATCTCTTGATCCCGTTATATAGATCTTACCGCTTGTTCTCTTATTCTTTATACCATGATACAGAGAATTCTCGACCAGCGGCTGCAGCGTCATCTTAAGTATGCTGTAATCATACAAATCCTCATCTATATCTATCTCAAAATCAAGGATATCCCTGTATCTTACCTGCTGTATATCCAGATAGCTCCTTATATGCTGTTCCTCATCTCTTATGGTTATAAGCTCTTTTCCGTGGCTAAGTACAAGCCTGAAGAAATCAGAAAGGCTCATAACAACATTTATTGCCTCCTCATACTTTCCGCTTTCGACAAGCCATACGATCGTATCCAGTGTGTTGTATAAAAAATGAGGATTGATCTGTTCCTGCAAAAGTCTGAGTTCTGTGTGACGCATCTTGGCTTCATCTTCTTTTATCGTATCCACCATGACTTCAAGGTGACCCGACATGTCATTTACGGAATTGGCCAAAACCATGATCTCATCATCGGTCTTTATATCTGCCCTTGATTTAAAATCACCCTTGGCGATCCTTTCGGTAACATCACAGAGCTTGCTTATCGGACGGGTGATATCCCTCACCATAAAGATAGCCATTATGATAGCCACTAAAACGATGATAGCACTGACTATTCCCCAGAATGCTATAAACCGATATACCCTGTCATGCATCTGCAGCTGAAGGTTTTCGATATCCTGTGTCTGGAAATAAATGAAATGCTGGATATCTTCCTCGATAAGATCTGTCAGAATATAGATATCGTTGTCCAGCATATCCATGTTAACATCGTACATCTCACCCTGTTCGAGATTGGCCTTTATCATATCGACCTTCATCTCAAGTGTATCGATATTTCTAAGAAGACTCATCAGCCAGTCACGGCTTTCATTGTCCGTGTCATCCATCAGGCCTCCGCACTCATTCCTTATATCATTTATCATCGTATAGGGATTTTTTAACGATTCGTCTTCTTCTATATTTTCAAATGTGACATATCCGACAGTCAGTTTGTAAAGACTCTCGTCCATGTCCTCTTTGAAGAATACGTTATACTTATTCGCGACCGTCATGTTGCTTATGATGTGTTCATAAGCTCTGCTGTAATTCAGCAGTGAAAAGATAAGATATATAGTGATTATTACAAGCGGAATCAAAGCTACCAACACAAGAGTCAGCAGCTTGTTCTTTATCGGATATTTGATATTTCCTGCTTGTTTTTCAGACATAAGTTTATTCCGGCATTCTCGTCATGCGTACGTTTGAATCCATGACTCTCTGGAACCCGAGCCATTCCTGGCTGGCGTTTGCTTCTATGAGTTCCTTGAAAGTCTCCATCTTTGCATCAAGGTTATCCGCCATGTTAAGAGCCATGGCCTCCATGAGTGCGGGTTTCTTTGGAGAACCAAACTCATACTCGCCGTGATGTGCGATTATACAGTGTTTTAATTCATTCTCTAGTATTTTGGGGAATCTGGGTATTTTTCTTATTCTCTCACCTACCATCTCGGATCCCATGACTATATGACCAAGCAGATTTCCTTCATCAGAATAATCATTTAAGGGAAATGCATCCAGCTCCCTTATCTTTCCTATGTCATGACAGAGCGCTGCGGTAACGAGCAGATCTCTTTTTAACATAGGATAATGCTTTGCATAGTATTCACACATTGTAGCAACACTTAAGGTATGCTCCAAAAGTCCGCCGACAAAACCGTGATGAACAGATTTTGCGGCTGATGAAAACTTGAAAGCCTTTATAAAATCAGCATCATTTACAAATAAATCCGTAAGAAGAGCCTTGAGATATTCATTCTTCGTACGACCGACTATAGCCAAAAGTTCGGAATACATCTCTTCTATATCTCTTGAGGATGTAGGAAGATAATCGGAAGGGTTGTACTCTCCCTCTCTGCATACTCTTATTCTCTTAATGCTCATCTGGAGCGAGCCGTTGAACATGCTCACATCACCCATGACATCAATGTAATCCATGGGTTCAAAATCAGCTATGCCGGGACTTGAAGGATCCCATACCTTTGCATCAATGATTCCTGTTTTGTCCTGAAGTATTATACTTAAATAATTCTTACCGTTCTTGGTAACAGCGCTTATTCGCTGTTTACACATGTATATATCAGCGACTCTGTCTCCGTCACTGAGATCCTTAATAAACTTCATATGAATTCTAGCCGCAAAAACGGCTCTTCCTTTCCATTATTTCTATTCACTTAAAGTGACGGATACTTCCATCTCTCTATATTCCTCGCCGCTTAATCTCTTGATAGTCAGCACAACCTCGTCCTCAGGCTGATGAGAACTGATAGCTTCCGTAAATACCATGAACGTGGTTATCTCATAACCGTCAACTTTTGTTATAACATCTCCGCTTTGTATGCCTGCCTTCATGGCAGCGGATTCCATATCTATCTCCAAGACATATGCACCCACGGGAACACCCTGTGAGATTGCATCCAGTGTGACATCCGTTCCTATGACACCAAGGTAAGCTCTCTTTCTTCCGTTTGACATTCTCTCTATGCTTCTTTTAAGATCTGATATTCCGAGAGCACAAAGATAGTTTTTATCGAGAGTCTTATTCTTCTGATAAATGATACCGAGAACTTCTCCCGAGAGATTGAATATGACTCCGTTTGAGGAAGCCGATCCGTTCATGTTGGTAACAAACATATCATAATTGTTATCAATAAGATTGTAACTGTTTGCTTTGTATGTGATCATTCCTGTCTCATACGACACGGTATTTCCAATAGGACGTCCGAGTGCGATAACAGGTGCAAACATAAGCCTGTTCGTTTTTGAGTTACCGAGTTTTGCTATTATATCGGGATCCAAAAGAGTCGCCGTCAGATTGTCTACGGGAACCCCGACAATTGCAAGACCCGTGTTCTTATCAGATTCCTTTATCGTTCCGGGCGCCACGAGTTCATTGAAAAATGTGACTTCTATGTTCTCGGAATCCTTTAAGATGCTTCCGTCAGTAAGTATCAAAAGCTCTATACCGTTGTTAGCCACTATAAGACCTGTTGTCACATCTTCACTCTCATATGAGTTATTGAACCAGTCAACGTCCTGACTCACGCCTGTGACTGTAACAAGGGATTTCTGACATGTCTTTGCAAGATCATACAGTTCATTGTAAAGATTCTGATAATCCTCTATAGATGTGGTCGTTCTCTCGGTTTCCTGATATATGATCTGGGTTCTGGGTTCCTCTTCATCCTCAAGGATAAAGTCCTCGGGTGAAGTCTCCTCCTCATCAAGAGGTATCCTTATCTCATCAGGTACCGGTTCCTCCTCCGGTGTCAGCATGTTACTGAAAACCGGTTCCAATACCAGAAAAGTGATACAGGCGAGCACACCAAATATAACAGCCATTGCCGCAGTAATGACTGTACGTCTGAAAAGCTTTTTTCTGTTGATTGGGCGGGTTTTTATGCGCTCACGGACGAGCTCATATTCCTCCTGATTGTTCATCTCTTCCATAAGAAAAAGTATACTTTAGGCTTCGTTTTTTGTCCACTGTAGTCTGTGCAATTCACCCTTAAGCTGCATGTTGGAAAAATCCTGCTGCCTGAGTGCCTCATACAATATGATCGCTACCGAATTTGAAAGATTCAGACTGCGTATGCTGTCAAGCATTGGGATACGGATGCATCTATCCTCATTCTCGACAAGTATTTCCTCGGGTATTCCCGCACTTTCCTTGCCGAACATTATATAATCGTCAGGTGAGAATTCCACTTCTGTATAGACTTTCCTGGCTTTTGTCGTAGCCATCCATATCTTAGCTCCCTGGTTCTTTTCCAAAAACTCGGAATAATTCATATACCTGCTAACATTAAGTTTATCCCAGTAGTCCATACCTGCACGTTTCAGCTCTTTTTCACCGAGTCTGAAACCGAGAGGCTCTATCAGATGGAGAGCAGTACCCGTTGCAACACAGGTCCTTCCTATATTTCCGGTATTTGCCGGTATCTCCGGCTGATGAAGTACGATGTTCATACGTTCCTCCGATAAAAAAGCTGCACATATGCATATGGGCAGCTTTTATGATCTATACTCTGTTTAAGAAGCCGGCTCAAAAAGAATCAGGCTCTCTCTCTTAATCTTGCGACAAAATCACCGATACGATCAAGTGCGACCTTCAGGTTTTCTATGGAATAAGCATAACTTATCCTTAAGAAACCTTCTCCGCAGTCACCGAAAGCGGTTCCCGGAACCACAGCAACCTTCTCCTCTTCAAGGAGCTTTGTTGCGAATTCCTCACTTGTCATTCCAAATTCCTTTATACATGGAAATACATAAAATGCGCCGTAAGGTTCAAAGCAGGGAAGACCGATCTTTTCGAACTCACTCATTAAAAATCTTCTTCTCTGATCATATGCCTCTGCCATCTCTCTTACATCATCATCACCGTTTTTTAACGCCTCGATAGCAGCATACTGGCTGGTCGTAGGTGCGCACATGATGGCAAACTGGTGTATCTTTGTCATCTGAGCTATGATATTTGCCGGACCGCATGCATATCCGAGTCTCCATCCGGTCATGGCATATGACTTTGAGAAACCGTTGATAAGTATGGTCCTTTCCTTCATACCCGGCAATGAAGCTATTGAAACGTGCTTGCCTTTATAGGAAAGCTCGGCATATATCTCATCGGAAAGCACATATATATCATGCTTTATTATGACTTCTCTTATAGCCTCTAAATCTTCTCTTTCCATTATCGCACCGGTAGGATTGTTGGGGAAAGGAAGAATAAGGAGCTTTGTCTTATCGGTTATTGCTTCTTCAAGTTCCTTAGCAGTAAGTCTGAACTCATTCTCATTTTTAAGATTTATTATAACGGGCTTTGCATCCGCAAGGATAGCACAGGGTTCGTAAGACACATAGCTGGGTTGAGGTATGATGACCTCATCTCCGGGATTTACCATGGCACGCAGAGCCATATCTATACCCTCGGAACCTCCGACGGTTATAAGTGTCTCTGTACGTGGATCGTATTTGCAGTCAAATCTTCTGTCAAGATATCTGCATATCTCCTGCCTAAGCTCCATGAGTCCGGCATTGGATGTATAGAAAGTACGTCCCTTCTCCAGTGAGTAGATACCCTCATCTCTGATATGCCAGGGGGTATCAAAATCAGGCTCACCAACTCCGAGAGAGATCGCATCCTTCATCTCAGCTACTATATCAAAAAACTTTCTTATCCCTGAGGGCTTAAGTGCTACGCACTTTTCTGACAACGGATCTCTCATGGCATTATCATCTCTCTTTCGTCTTTATGTTTTACTCCAAGGACCGTTCCGTGATCCTTGTATTTCTTCAGTATAAAATGTGTTGATGTGCTAAGCACATTGTCAAGCGTGGAAAGCTTGTCGGAAACAAAGCTGGCCACTTCCTTGATGGATTTTCCCTCAAGGTTTACAAGCAGATCATATCCGCCCGAAATAAGATAAACGGCATTTACTTCAGGATACTGGTATATCCTCTCTGCCATATGATCAAAACCCTGTCCTCTCTGAGGAGTGACCTTGACCTCTATGAGAGCCGATACCTTTTCAAGGCTCGTCTTCTCCCAGTCTATCATTGTATGATAACCGCATATGATGCCTTCTTCTTCCAGCGCCTTAAGCTCGTTCGCGACATCTATCTGCTCTGCCCCAAGCCTTACCGCCAGTTCATCAATCCCGATCTTACTGTTCTTTTCGATGATGCGAAGAATCTTTTCTCTCATGCTATTATCTCCTTACATTTCTATTTAGTGCTTATGCACAGATACTCCATATACTATATCACAAAACTCTATGTATTTCATCTGTGTCGGGAGATTCAAGATATCTAACCTCTTCATCTCTTAAGATCACCCTGTCGATACATTTGCTGGTCTGGCCTATTACAGTTGCAAGCACACCGTTCTCGATCAGTCTTTCTGCAAGTGAAACCCCGTCTTTTGTCACAATGAGCAGTGAGCCGTCTCCCCTAAGTCTGTACGGATTTATATCAAAGAATTCACTCACCTCTATTGTTTCCTGACGTATGGGGATATCCTTAAGATTTATCCTGCAGCCGCATTTAAGATGGGAACAAAGTTCCCATAAAGCTCCAAACAGTCCGCCTCCCGCCACATCATGCATGGCAACGGTATCTTCTTTATGCATTGCCTCTTTTGCTTCTTTTTCGATACTCAAAAAGGCTCCGAGTCCTGCTGCGTCATCTACATAGTATGAAGGAAGCCTTGTGATAAGCTCATCTCTTTTTTCTGTTGCGATCAGGGATGTTCCTAAAAGCGCCATCCATTTGGTCATGACTATATCACAGCTGTCAGGATCAAATCCGTTTTTATACTGCGACTGATATGTCTCATCGGGATCACCCAGCGCAGTGACACTTATCAGTGGTTGATCAAGACTTTTAACAAACTCCGTATGTCCCCCGGATATGGTGACATCAAGGGCTTTTGCGGTTTCGCATGCCTGTCGCATGATCTCCTTTAATCTTATCTCCCTGTAACTGTCAGGCATCGATATAGAGATACTTAACGTACGAGGAATGACCCCTGAAGCATATAGGTTGTTGCAAGCCTGAAGGATCGCATGTTCACAGGCTCTTTCATCCTTGTGTGCAACATATCCCGTAGCCATCCCCTTGTCTGAAAAAAAGGCGCAGTCCAACTGTGTGGAAGCGCCTTTATCATATACTTTATATTGCTTTTGAGGTTTTATAACAGAACGGTCCAGTACCGTTTCGCTTATCTTTCCTATGTTTCTCACTATCAAGGATCTCCTGCAGGTTGCTCCTGAGGCGTCGGCTGTGCAGCCAGCTGTCCTGCCCAGTAATTTGCTGTAGCCCTTACCTGATCTATACTGCCTGTGGCAATCGCTTCCTGCAGCTGATTGTATGCTTCGGCATTATCTGTTCCGACACCAACAACAAGAGTCCTCGGAACCATCTTGTAACTGCTGTTGTTTATAACTTCACTGCTCTGCAAAACTCCGTCGACACTGACCTCTTTTATATACCTTGCCTTGATACCGGCATGCGATGATGTCAAAGAAAGATATCCGACAGGTTTTCCGGCATCCGGTATTATGCTCTCATAATCGGCCACCGTTCTTTCAAGAACTTCGCTTCTGAAAGATACGGTTCTGTTGGACGGTCTTGTCTCAACTCCGTATATATTGAAGGTAATCTCTTTTTCATCGGTGACATATCCTTCTATATATATAGGAAAATCTTTATTGTTTGTGAATTTGAAATCCTTGCCTGAAGATTCGGCGATAGCTGCATCTCCCGAAGGATCCACATAGTCCACTATCATTGAATGGTTCTGTCTCTCATCCACCTGAAGCTCTGCCAAAAGCACGGCATTGTAAAGAGTTGAAGACACCTGACAGATACCGCCGCCCAGTGTATCCACAACCAGACCGTTCATGTATGAGCCTGCCAGCTCATAACCGTTCTGCGTGGTAAACGGCACAAGATGCTCAAGCACAGAAAACTGCTCGCCCGGATATACCGTCGAACCGTTTATAAGCCTGCATCCGTTTGCTACATTACTGCATCTTGATGCTCCCGATTTCTTGTAGCTTGTCGTAAAACTTCCTATTATATCAGTGATCTGGGTAAGACCTTCAACGCTTCCCTGCGGCTCGTCCACATGTGAAGTAAGCTCAATGACAGCATCCTTTCCGTCCCAATCGTTCTTAAGAAAAGCAAGTGCATCTTCTATAGCCGCTTCTTCATCCACAACTATTCCGGCACAGCCTTCTTTTACCATTATGCCGTTATCATTCTTTGAAAGCTCATAATCTACTGCTTCCTGATTGAATCCGTCAAGATTCTCCTCTATGAGTGCGGTAAGCTTGTCTCTGTCAAAGCTCAGCTCGAGATTATAATTGATGTTGCTCCTCTCAAGATCCTTTGCGATCATATATCTTTTCAGGATATTGCCCGTTGTCCCGTAGGATGCCGCTTTTTTTGCTATATCAGTATTGGTCCAGCTCATGCCAAGCTGAGCAGGATGTACCTTTACTTCATAACCTGTGGGAGAGGTGAATGTCAGAATCGCATCGTATCTGTCTGCGATCTTCGATTCAACCATATTTTTGGCCTCTTCCTGTGTCATGCCCGCAACATCGGTATTATCTATATATATTCCTTTATGTATGACTGCCGCCTGCAAAGGTGCTGATAAACATAGCACAAGTATCATGCAGCAGACAGCCAAAGTCACTACTCTATGCCTTCTCATTTTAAGTCTCATTCCGTTTTATCTGAAAATATGATAAATTATACAAGAGCGGATATTAAAAGAGGTAATATCATCGCAAGAACAAGAATGATTATGATTATGGAAGAAACGATCTTTTTGGTCTTCCTGTTATTCATGTTAAACATGGTCTTTCTCCTGTAAACTTAGTTTAAATTACGAAAGGAATTATATATGAAATACCCCTTCTTTGCAAGCTTTCTTGTGCTTTGTGCGGTATTTTATCACAACAGAAAAAAAGCCGATCGGAGCAGTGCCAAGATCATGCAGGATTACTTTGAGAGGGAGAACGAGGCAAACAATACACGAAAGCAGCCTCTAGACGATCTTGAGTATATAAAGATCCCCCTTGAGATGCTTCCGACAGACGTCTGCTCTAACGATGATATCATAAAGGAATGCATTGAAGACCTGCGCAAACTGGCTGATGAAAGCATAGTCAATTTCACAGGTATGACAAATACGGATCTTAAATTAAAATACGGACCCGCCAATCTTCCCTTTCTGCAGCAGTGCGATCTTAACTATACCCAGTTAGTACGCATACTGAACACATGGGGAACAAAGCTTAATGTACTTGAACAGACAGATGCGGCATTAAGAGTCTTTGAATATGCGATCGAATGCAAAGCAGATGTGAGCAATATCTACTATATGACAGCAGATATATACAAAACCAAAAATGAGACCGATAAGATCAGACATCTTATAGAATGCGCGGAAGAATTAAACAGTGTGTTAAAAGATCATATCATTAAGAAACTGAATGAGTATTTATAAAACTAATGAGGCGTGACCATTTGATCACGCCTCATTCTTATTTAATGCTTATATATTACATCACAACTTCTACATTGTATTCCTTCTGACCCTCAACAAACGGGATGATGTTTCCTTCAACAGCCTGTCCGTTAACAGTCATAGACTTAACTCCCTTCTGTGAGCCGTTTGTCTTAACACTGATATTGTATGTACCACCGCGATACTTACGTGTAACAGTGTAATCACCGAAGTCTGAAGGTACACAGGGATCAACCTGGAGTCCCTTGTGTGTAGGATATACACCAAGGATGTACTGAGATATATTGCAGAATGTCCATGCTGCAGTACCTGTCAGCCATGAGTTCTTACCTTCACCGGGGATGTAAGCATCATTACCTGCTACCATCTGGCAGTATACGTAAGGCTCTGTCTTATGGATCTCGGAGATCTCTTCCGTGTAAGCGGGACATGTCTTCTTGTAGATCTCGAATGCTCTGTCACCACGTCCGATAACTGTCTCGGCAATAGATACCCAAGGATTGTTATGACAGAAGATACCTGCGTTCTCTTTGTATCCCGGAGGATATGAGGTGATCTCACCAAGTTCGAGATGATAAACCGTATATGCCGGCTGAAGGATCATTACACCGTATTCACAGTCAAGATACTTCTTAACCGAATCAAGTGCCTTCTCAGCAAGACCTTCCTTAACACCGATACCTGCAAGTGAGCAGAAACCGTTTGACTCGATAAAGATCTTACCTTCTTCACATTCCTTTGAACCGATCTTGTTGCTGTATGCGTCGTAAGCTCTTACGAACCAGTCACCGTCCCATCCATCCTTAAGAACAGCATCGTACATAATCTGAACTTCCTTACGTGCTCTGTCAGCCTCTGTCTGATCTCCGAGCAGTTCAGCAAGCTGTGCATACTCTTCACCGTACTTAACAAACATACCTGCAATGAATACAGACTCTGCAACAGGTCCTTCTGAAGGTCCGAAGCACTGGAATGACTCACCGGGATGCTCTGAGAAGCAGTTAAGGTTAAGACAGTCGTTCCAGTCTGCACGTCCGATAAGAGGCAGATTGTGAGGTCCCTTGTGATTTACTGTATAATCAAATGATCTCTTAAGGTGTTCCATCATGGTTGTTGCAACGCTCATATCATTGTCATAAGGAACCATCTCTTTAAGGATCGATGTATCACCTGTCTCACGGATGTAAGCACTCGTTCCTGCGATGAGCCAGAGCGGATCGTCATTGAATCCTGATCCGATATCTGAGTTACCCTTCTTTGTAAGAGGCTGATACTGATGGTATGCCGATCCATCCTGGAACTGTGTTGAAGCGATATCGATGATACGCTCTCTTGCACGTTCGGGGATAAGATGAACAAATCCCAAAAGATCCTGGTTTGAATCTCTGAATCCCATACCACGTCCGATACCTGACTCATAGTATGAAGCAGAACGTGACATGTTAAAGGTTACCATACACTGATACTGGTTCCAGATGTTAACCATACGATTAACCTTGTCATTAGCTGACTTAACAGTGTAGATGGAAAGAAGATCGTTCCAGTAATTGTTGAGTCTGTCAAATGCAGCTTCAACATCTGCATCGGTCTGATATTTTGCAAGGAGTGCCTTTGCAGGTGCCTTATTGACAACACCCTTTGACTCCCATTTCTGATCCTGAGGATTCTCGCAGTATCCGAGTACGAATACAAATGACTTTGTCTCACCGGGATTGAGTGTTACATTGATCTGATGAACGGCAACAGGTGACCAGCCGTGTGCGATCGAACCTGTGCAGGCACCTTTCTCAAATACAACCTCGGGATCACGGTTGTCATGATATGCACCAAGGAAAGCATCTCTTGATGTATCAAATCCGTCAATCTTTGTATTTACAGAGTAAACTGCGTAGTGATTACGACGCTCTCTGTACTCTGTCTTGTGATAGATGGTAGAATCGATGACTTCAACTTCACCTGTAGAGAAGTTACGCTGGAAGTTTCTTGAATCATCATCTGCGTTCCAGAGACACCACTCAACATATGAGAAGAGTTTGATCTCCTTGGTCTGTGAAGACTTATTTGTAAGCTTTACCTGGCTGATCTCACAGGTGTCCTCATTGGGAACAAATGTGAGAACATTTGCTTCAACATCATTCTTTACACCCTTGAACTTGCTGTAGCCGATACCGTGACGGCACTCATACTCGTCAAGTGTGGTCTTTGTGGGCTGCCATCCGGGATTCCATACCGTATCTCCATCCTTGATATAGAAATACTTTCCGTTGAAATCAGCCGGAATGCCGTTATAACGATAACGTGTGATCCTTAAAAGCTTTGCATCCTTGTAAAAAGAATATCCGCCGCATGTGTTGGATATCAATGAGAAGAAACCGTTGTTTCCAAGATAGTTGATCCACGGAAGCGGAGTCTTCGGTGTTGTGATGACATATTCTTTGTTGGCATCATCAAAGTAACCAAATTTCATAGTTTTTTCTCTCCATTTTGTGATTTATGTTTGGCCGCATATCGCGACATCCTATCTTTAATAATAGAAGATGAAAAGGTAAAAAGCAAGAAAATAGCCCTCTAAAAAAGATCTTGAAATCATTTTCGTGCAAAAAGCACGGAAAGTTGTTTTATGTGCACGTTACACATTCATAAATATGTCAAATATTACATGAAAAAGACACAATCATCCCTTATAATATCCCTATAGGTGTTCTATATTGGGAGGAATGATCATGCCGGGACCGATGGGAAACAATTTAGGACCAAGAGGATTTCTTACAGAACAGGAGAAAGAAAACCTTCCAAAAGTGGATGGTAAGCTGATAAAACGAATTCTCTCTTATCTGAAGCCGTACTGGCTGCAGTTCACGTTTGTTTTTATTGCCATACTCCTAAGTGCCGTTGTAGGACTCCTGCCCTCCATAATCACGGGTAAGATCGTCGATCAGGCTTTAATAAACAAGGATATGGCTCTCCTTGTACGTCTGCTTTTGATGGCCTTTGTTACACTGGCGGCTTCCCAGATAGTAGGCGTTTTGGAATCATATATAAATTCCTGGATATCTCAGCGTATCATATTTGATATGAAGAATCAGATGTACCGTCATCTGCAGTATATGCCCCATTCTTTCTTCACAACGGAAAAACAGGGGGATATCATCACACGAATGAACACGGATATCAGCGGTGTCAGCACCGTTATATCCAACACTCTGTCAAATGTGGTATCCAATCTGGCTACCGTTATAACCACTCTTGTCGCTCTTTTCACCATGAGCTGGAGACTTGCGATAGTCGGTATAGTGATCATACCCCTTCTTATTCTTCCGACAAAAAGAGTCGGCAAGCAGCAATGGAAGATCCGTTCCGATTCGCAGGCAAAAAACGATGAGATGAATCAGCTCATCAATGAATCGTTAAGCATCAGCGGATCGGTTCTTGTAAAACTCTTCACAAGAGAAGAAAAGGAATATGACAGATTCGTTAAAGTAAACTCGGAGCTTACGGCTCTTAATCTTAAGGAAAGAAGGAGCGGAAGCTGGTTCAGGGTTGTCATGGGCATGTTCACTCAGGTGGGTCCGCTTCTCATATACTTTGCCGGCGGCTATCTTATCATCTCCCGCATGGATGAAAACCTGACTGTCGGAACGATAACAGCGATGGTAGCTCTTATAAACAGACTGTACCGTCCGGTGCAGGATCTGTTAAACATACAGGTTGAATTCACAAGAAGTCTTGCTCTTTTCAGCAGGATATTCGATTATTTTGACATGAAGAGTTCGATCGTCAGTCCACCAAACGGTGCAAAACCCGATGTTACCTGCATGGATATAGTATATGATCATGTTGCCTTTGCATACGATCCTGAAGTACCCATATTAAAAGATGTCAACTTCACCGTTCCGGGCGGAAAGATGTATGCCATAGTCGGACCCTCAGGTTCGGGAAAATCCACTGTTGTAAACCTGATACCCAGACTCTATGATGTGCTTGAAGGTGCCGTTCGCATAGGAAATACAGATGTAAGGGATTTTGATCTTTCCTATCTGAGATCAAACATAGGTGTCGTGACCCAGGAGACCTATCTGTTCAACGGGACCATCAAAGAGAATCTTCTTTATGCCAAAGAGGATGCCACCGATGAAGAACTGATAGAAGCCTGCAAATGTGCGAGCATCCATGAATTCATAATCAATCAGCCCGACGGTTATGAAACCGTTGTCGGAAACCGCGGATTAAAACTCTCAGGCGGTGAGAAACAGAGACTCTCTATCGCAAGAGTGATACTCAAAGATCCCAAAATACTGATACTGGACGAGGCCACAAGTGCTCTAGATTCCATTTCCGAAAACGCGATACAGGATGCGCTTGAAATGCTCATGAAGGGAAGGACCAGCATTGTGATAGCCCACAGACTCTCAACCATCCTTAAAGCGGATTCTATCCTTGTTGTAAAAGACGGAGTGATAGCCGAACAGGGTTCGCATGAATCTCTTCTTTCCAGAGGCGGTATATATAAAGAGCTTTATGAAACACAGTTCAGGCAGGTTCTTGATATGGAAGGCACTGATGCCACCTCCAGGTCGGATTACTGGGGATCCATTGAGGAAGATACCATAGGTTTTTGATCCTATATTAAATAGTATAATAAAACAGCTTGCCTCAAAAATAACGGTATTATAGAATTATACAAAGAGGCAGAAAACAGAAAGGGTTACACTTTATGATAAAAAACGTCGCCGCAGTTGTTTCCGGAATGGATGAAGAATATCCATATCACATCATAACCGGTATCAATGAATACGCGAGAGAACATGATATAAATGTTTCTTATTTTGCTGCATTCGGAGGCATAATCGACAGCAGGGATTTCGACCTTGGAGAATACAGCATCTACGGGCTCCCGGATTTTTCCGAATTTGACGGAGCACTTCTTCTTTCAAACACTTTCGCAAACAAAACAGTCAGAGGACTTATAATAGACAGGGTAAAAGCCGCCAATATACCTACGATCATATTTGAGTGCGAGGATTATGATGAATTCTACAATATCGGCATAGACAACTATTCCGTTATGAAAAAACTGGTCGATCATCTGATAACGGTCCACAAGGCAAAAACATTTAACTTTATCTCCGGTCCTTCCACCAACCCCGAAGCAAATGAAAGACTGAGAGCCTTCAGGGATTCTCTTAAGGAACACGGTATAGAGTTTGATGAGAGACGATTCTTTGCCGGCCGCTTCAGAAGCTATGACGGCATCAAAGCGATCGAACAGTTTGTTGAATCGGGTCTTGATCTTCCCGATGCCCTTGTATGCGCA